>Ga0137384_10000576_pt1 | contig 28281 bp, 20 predicted proteins | sample SagtaG_2_FD_104922 | JGI IMG/M metagenome (GOLD analysis project Ga0137384, IMG submission 104922) | Vadose zone soil microbial communities from Sagehorn Ranch, Mendocino, California, USA - Sage2_R_60_16 metaG | ecosystem: Environmental > Terrestrial > Soil > Vadose zone | place: USA... | reverse complement strand
TCGCCACCGCTGTCGTGCTGCTCCTGCTGCCGCGCACCCTGCGCCTGGTGCTGCGCACCCTCGGCCACCCGGTCAGCGAGCCAGAGGTGAAGTTCGTCTTCCTGCTCCTCTTCGCTCTGGGCGGGCTGGCTGCTGCCGCCAAGTCGGAGGCGGTGCTTCCCGCCTACCTGCTGGGCCTGTCGCCGCCGGCACCTTCCACCAGGACCCCCGGCTGATGGGCCGGATCCGGGGCACAGCCTTCTCGTTCCTCACCCCGTTCTTCTTCCTCAAGGCCGGCACGTTGATCTCGCTGCCGGCGGTGGTGGCAGGCCTCGGCACCGTTGCGGCGCTGTTCACGGTGAAGATGGCGGCCAAGTTCGTGGGGGTGTTCCCCACCACGTTCGGCTTCGCCGTTCGCGGCCGGCAGGGCTGGTGCACGACGATGATGGGCGGTCGAGGGACAGCGACCGCTGTCGGCCGGTCGACCGGCATCCCGAGCCGATCCAGCCGCGCGGCGCCGGCGGCAGCGGTCCGCCTCGGCTGTTCCGACGGGGGCCGGCTGCGCCTACGCGACGACCCTGGCGTTGGCCGCGCCACGCGCGGCGACGTCCGCGCGGTAGCGCCGGCGCAGCTGGTGGCGGCCCCATGGCCACACCGACTGGTGACGGCGGATGTCGTCCAGATACTGGTCGCGGGCCTGCAGCACCTCCGGGAGCGTCTCGGGCCGCGTCTCTCCCGCGGGCAGCTCCTCCTTCATCGGCTGGGGCTCCATCTCCCACGCCGCCGTGATCAGCGGGCTGACGGACCGCTTGACCTGCTGTGCCAGCCGCTGATAGGACCAGCCCAGCTCGGGGGCCTCCGTGGCGAGCCAGCCCTCGTAGAAGGCGACCTGCTCCCACAGGTCGTGCAGGTGCTCGACGACCAGCCTCTCGTCCCCGCGCGAGCGGCGCCGCACCCGGTAGTAGCCCTCGACCCAGCCCATGACGGCCCGGAAGGCCCCGCTGTACAGCTCGCGGCGCCGGTCCTGTCGAGCCTGGCGGCTCTGGTGCCCATAGGTGGCCAGGGCGAGCAGCCCGGGCACCGAGCCCGTGAGCACCGCGGCCCACAGCAGGTCGCCGAATGGCTGGGTCACGCGGCCAAGTATTGGTGGGAGGACCCCCGCTCCGCAAGGGCCGTCCGGCCGGCTCGAGCGACGCGCTTCAGGTCATCTATGAAGGTCAGGCGGTGAGGTCTCCGGTCGGTGCGTCGAGTCCGCCCGGAACCCGAGACAGCGCCTGACCGTAGCGCAGCATGAAGTCCTCGATGGTGGTCCGCTCGAAGATATCAGGGCTGTACATGAACTCGACGAAGAGGCCATCGCCTCCCTCCCGGATGCGAACCTCGAGGTCCGCGCCGGTGAAGAACTCGTCGTAATCCTCCTCGGTCGGCACGACGCTCCTCACCGGCGCTGCCGTGCCGCCGACGTACTCGCGCACGCGCCGAGCCGCCCTCTGCAGAGGCCGCGGTATGGCCTGGCGGTGGAAGACGATCCAGACGTTGTCGGGAGCAGCCAGCAGGGCGAGCAGGTCGGGCCGCTTCTCGATTATCCGGACGATGGGGACCTGTCGCTCGTACGCCATGAGCATGGTCTCCCGCACCGCCCCAATCGTCGCGCGCAGAGTGCGGTCGCGCCCCATCCTCGAACGGACGAGGAGCACGTCATCGAAGTTGCCGATCAGCCCCTCGAGCTCGGGGCGCGTCCGGCCCGAGAACCAGGTCGGCACGACAACGTCGTCCTGGCTGGTGACGTCGGCGAGCAGGGCAGCGAACACCGTCATCAGGAGCATGAAGAGGCTTGCCCCCTCGCCCGCTGCGACCTCCTGGAGTTGCCGGACGAGCCCACTCGGAATCTCGAAGGCGACATGGCGACCGGTGCCGCGCGGCGTCTCCGGTCGGGGATGGTCCAGGGGAAGGCGCGTTGCGGGAAGGTCGCGCAGCTCCTCGGCCCAATACCGCAGGTTGGCCGCGGCCGCGTCCGTCTCCATCAGCTCGCGCTGCCAGACCGCGTAGTCGACGTACTGGATCGGCAGCGGCGGCAGGTTCGCCACCTGACCGGTCGCGAATGCCTGGTAGAGGTTCGACAGCTCGTAACCGAGCAGACGTGCCGACCAGAAGTCGTACACGCAGTGGTGTGCGGTCGTAACAAGGATCTCCTCTCCGCTCCCCACGCTTATGTGATCGAAGCGAATGAGCGGCGGGCTGTCCACTGGGACCGGTTGGAGTGCGAGCTCGCCGACGAGGCGCGTGACCGCCTCTCGGCGTTCAGGCGCCGACAGCTGTGTGAGGTCGGTATGCGTGAGCGGTACCTCCTCCACGGGGACGACGACCTGACAGGGGCCGGTTTCCTCGACGAGCAGCGCCGTCCGGAGGACCTCGTGCCTGTCGAGGATCGCCTGGAGGGCCCGTTCGAGCGCGCCGAGCGAGAAGGACCCCTCGAGTGTCTCGGTCGTGCTGATCGTGTACCGCGGCCCGAGCCCGCCGCCTGGCCACTGCGCCTCGATGAAGTACAGGAGCGACTGGGTGTAGGAGATCGGCCAGCGCTTGAGGCCGGCGAGCTTCCGCTGCATCTCGACACGGTCTTCCATCGCGATCCTCCGTTTGGTCGTGCTGGGCTGTGCACCTGATCAGCTGCGCGTCCGCCGGACGAGCTGCGGCTCATGGACGGTCGAGCCACGGGCCCGCGCCTCCTCCACCGCGGCTGCGAGGCCGCGGACGGTACGCCGCTCGAAGACGGCGCGGAGCGCCAGCTCGACGCCCAGCCGCTGGCGCAGCCGGCCGAGCAGCTGGATCGTCAGGAGCGAATGGCCCCCGAGGTCGAAGAAGTCGTCATCGAGGCCGATGGCATCGAGCGCGAGGAGGTCGGCGCAGAGGGCGGCGATCACCTGCTGAATCTCTGTGGCAGGTCGCGCGCCCTCTCCGCGGCGCGTGAGCCGGCGCCCGATGCCCTGGCCGAGTCGCTGCCTGTCGATCTTCCGGTTGGAGGTCAGCGGGAACTGGTCGACGGCGAAGAAGCGGGACGGGATCATGAAGTCGGGGAGTCGCTGCCTGAGGAAGGTCCGGAGCTCGTCCGGGGAGGGCTCGGCCGCCTTCGGCCGGAGGTATGCCGCGAGCTGCCGTTCACCGGTCCCGTCCCGCTGCGCCACGACAACCGCCTCCGCTACCGCTGGATGTGCGCACAGCGCGGACTCGACTTCGGCCGGCTCGATCCGAAAGCCGCGCACCTTGACCTGGTCGTCCGCCCGGCCCAGGTACTCGAAGGTGCCGTCCCGCAGCGCGCGCACGAGGTCACCGGTCCGGTAGATCCGGCCCGAATCGCCTGGCAGGAAGCGCTCGGCGGTGAGGTCGGGCCTCCCGAGATACCCCCTCGCCAGGCCGAGCCCTCCGATGAAGAGCTCGCCGACCGCGCCCTGCGGGCCTGGCCGGAGGCCGCGGTCCAGCACGTGGAAGGACGCATTGCCGAGCGGCGGACCAATGAGGACGCGATCGTATGCCGTCTCCTGCAGCGCGAGGGACGAGGCCCAGATGGTCGCCTCCGTCGGACCGTAGAGGTTCCACTGCCTCGGGCCCCTCCTCCGGAGCTGTGCGGCGAGGTCGGGCTGGAGCGCGTCCCCGCCGCACAGCGCGGTGAGGGAGAGGACACAGGACTGGTCGGCCTCCACGAGCATTCGCCACGTGGCCGGGGTGGCCTGGAGGACGGTCGCGCCCGACTCGAGCGCGAGCCGCAAGAGCCGGCGGCCGTCCTTCGTCGCCTCGGACCCGGCCATCACGACCTCGCCTCCCACGAGCAGCGGCAGCAGGAGCTCCAGGAGCGAGATGTCGAAGGAGACCGGCGTCACCGCGAGCAGGCGATCCTCGGGACCGATGCCGATCTCGTCGCGGACGGCGAGGAGCGTGCTCAGCAGGGCGCGGTGCTCGACGACGACACCCTTCGGCCGCCCGGTCGAGCCGGACGTGAACATGACGTAGGCTGCGTCCAGGAGGCTCAGCTCGGGGCGCCCGCGCGGCGCCCCGGTCAGCTCGTCCCCGACGTCTGTCCGGTGCAGCCTGACGACGGCGGGCAGCCGCACCTCCCCGTCCGTGACCACGTGTCGGAGCGCCAGGTCCTCCACCATGAGGCGCAGGCGTTCCGGCGGACAGCCGGGATCGAGGGGGACGTAGACGGCCCCGCTGCGCAGCACGCCGAGCGCGGCGACCACGAGGTCGATCGACCGGTCGAGCAGCACGCCAACCGGCACTTCCCGTCCGATCCCCTGCTCTCCGAGCCGGACGGCGAGGGCGTCTGCACGCCTCAGGAGCTCGCCATAGCACAGGCGCTCGCCATTCCACGTGACCGCCGGCGCCTCGGGCCGGTGGTCGGCCTGTGCCGCCACGAGGTCGGGCACCGCGTCCCGCCCGAGCCGGAGCGGCGGGCGTGACGAGCGCGGCGTCAGGTCCGCATCCATGCCAGTGCGTGCGAGCGGGCGGTCGGGCCTCAGGGCGGCGGTCTCGGCGAGGACGGCGAAGGACCGACCGAGGTGCTCGACCGTGGCCGGCAGGTAGAGATCGCCGTGATAGACGATCGTGGCGACCCCGCCGCCGGCGCCGACCGTTGCCAGGAGCTCCACGTCGAAGGGGGACGAGCCTGGACCCGTCGAAAAGCCCGCCGCCGTCCCGTCGGAGGCGGCGTTCGCCGGCGAGACCTCGGCGAGGTTGAACCCCGTCTGCACGAGCGTAGCGAACGTCGGGTCGCGCGCCGGCCGCACGCGCTCCGCGACCTTCGCGAACGGAGCCGCCTGGTGCGTCAAGCCGTCGAGCACCGTGCTGCGGACGTTCCGGAGCAGCGTGCGGAAGCTCGCATCCGGGTCGCGGTCGATTCGGAAGGGGAGGATGTTCGCGAATGGGCCGATCGAGTTCGCGATCTCCGACCGGGTCCGTCCGCTCACCACGGAGCCGACGAGCACGCTGCTCTGCCCGCTCCCGGACGCCAGCAGCTCCGCGAAGACGGCGAGTCCCGCCATGAACGGCGTTGCGCTTTCCGCGGCCGCAAGGGCTCGAAGGCCCTCGACGGCCTGCGGCGGGAGCGGGACGCTGACGCTGGTGGCGGCTGGCCCAGCCGCGGGCAGGCCGCGGTCGGGCGGCAGCGCGGAGCGCGGCGGGGCTTCAGCGAGCTGGCTCTGCCAGTAGTCGAGCAGCGCCCGCTGGTCGGGCTCGTCGAGCCATCGTCGCTGCCAGACCGCGTAGTCGGCGTACTGGACGGGGAGTGGAGGGAGGCTTTCTGAGGGGCTGCCCGCGCAGAGTGCCTGGAGCTCCCGCGTCCAGATGGCCATGGAGATGTCATCTGTGACCAGGTGGTGAGCCACCAGCACCACCACCGTGTCCTCCTCACCGATGCGGATCGCCTCCACGCGCCATGTCGGGCCTCGCTCGATGTCGAAGGCCTCGCCCTTCGCACTCGCCGCACGAGCCACGGCTGCGTCCTCCGCATCCGGTCCGAGTCCGCGCAGGTCGACGACGCGCAGGAGGATCGGGAGCTGACCATGCACGAGCTGGAGCGGCCCGGCGAGGTCGAACGTGGTGCGAAGAATGGCGTGTCGCGCCGCGACGACGCCGAGCGCCTGCGCCAGTCGCTGCGAATGGAACGCACCGGCTTTCCGGTAGGCGGTGGCCACGTTGGGGAGACGGCTCTCCGAGCGCAGGAGGGTCGTGAACAGGATACCCTCCTGAGCGAAGGAGAGCGGTGCCGTGTAGAGCACACCGCTCAGCTGTCGGTTGCTCGGCGGGGCGGTCATCGTCGGCGGTGGACGAACGTCAGGTTGTTCTCGTCGTCCGGCTCATCGGACTCGCGCACGAAGCCCACGCTCTCGAAGCAGCGAACGCTTGCTCTGTTCTCGGGTTCGATCGCCGCCCGCACCTCGTCGACCTCCTGCATCTCGCCGTGCTCCAGCGCGGCAAGCACCATACGCCGGCACAGTCCCTGTCCGCGCTTCGCGGGACCGACCGCCACGGCGAGCTCTGCGGACCGGTCAGTATAACACTCGACGCTCACGAGCCCGACAGGGCGGCCGTTCTCGACTGCGACCCAGAGCTGTCTGCGGAGCACCCGTCGCCCGCGGAACGCAGGCGGCGGCGCCTCTGTCAAGCGCAGCACGAGCTCCGGCCAGCGGGGACCGCCGAGGAAACGCCTCGTCCACTCGTCCTCGAACCACGGGCTGATGCTCGGTATGTCTGCGGCCGTCAGCCGTCTCAGGCGCAGGCGCGAGGCGCCTGGTTCGTCATGGTCTATGGATGCCGCGGCCAGCCACCTTCAGGAGAGGCGCTCGATCGACGCTGCGAGGACCGGGACGAGGCTGGCCACCTCCTCGAGGACGTGCAGAGGGAGGTCGTGCAGGCGCAGGTCACGACTGTCCGCCAGGCCGTGCTCGTCCACGAGCCCGCGGGCCTCGTTCTTCGTCATCGGCCGGCCGACCGCCTCGGCCGCGTGGACCACCGCTTCCCGAAGCGCGTTGGCGAGACCGGCCGTGGGGTGCTGGACGAGATATCGCGCGATGCGGCCGGCGTCATCGTCGTCGTCGCTCCGCCGGAGGGCCTCCACAACCGCGATGCCGTCATGCCGGGCCACCTCCGTCAGCGTGTAGACGGCGCCGAGCAGCGGCACCAGCCGCCCGCCGGCTTCGACCAGCATCCGTGCGTGACGGCTCGGGACGACCAGCAGCAGTCGCCGGCTGCGGTTCACCAGCAGGACGCGGGCCGTGAGCGGGGGGCTCTCCAGCAGGTTCACGGCGACCGTGTCCGGCATCCTGGGCCGGCGGGCGGGCAGGGCGGAGGCATGCCGCTCGTACAGTCGCCAGAGAGCCGGCAGCGAGAGGACGTCGGCCGCCGGCCCGGCCGTCCAGCCGCTTCCGGCGAACACGGGAGGCTCGGGAGCGTCCCCCAGGCGCGCCATGACACCGCTCTGGATCTCGTCCGGGAGCTTTCGCGGGTGCGCTTCGATCGACATGCCACCGTGGCTGTATATCCGCGCGTCCGCCGACGTCGCGCGCTCCAGCGCTTTCCAGGTGAGGCCCACCGGGCGCAGCACGTAGAGGGCGCTGGTACTGCCGATCGCCTGCGCACCCAGGTACTGGTTGAAGCGCGGGTGGATCGCCTCGGACACGAGGCGCAGGGCGTGCAGGGCGGACTGGGCCTTGAAGCCGAGCATCGGCTGGCGCTCGCCGTGGCCGTAGCAGAGGAGCAGTCGGGACAGGTCGTTCTGGCGCAGCGCCTCGCAGCCCCGAGCGGCGAACAGCTGGATGCCCTCGGGAGTGTAAGGCGGGTCGGTGAACACGAGGTCGGCGGACGCGCGCAGCGCCTGCGGCACCCCCAGACGAAGGTCCGCGAAGTGGCAGGTGACCCTGCGCCCCAGGTCCCGCGAGGAGCGGTCGACGTATGCGAGGAGGTCATCGTCGACGTCGACGACGGAGACGCGGGCCTCCGGCACGAGCAGCGCGAGCGCGAGCGAGGTCAGGTCGTGGTCACCCAGGAAGACCACGTGCCCACCTTCGAGGGCATACGTTCGCGCCAGGAATCGCGCGCGGCGCAGGCACGTCTCCGGGGTGGCGACCACGTGGTCGAGCTCCCGGCGGCGCGCCGGCGCGCGGCTCACGAGGCGCGTGATCTCGTCGAGCACGGCGGCGTCGTCAGGCGAGGCCCGCAGGCCCTGGTGAACGAGCTCCGCCCGAACGACCCGACGCGCGCCGGCAGCCAGGCGCCACCCGTGGGGGTCACCCTCCAGCCATGGCTCGAGCTTGCGCGTGATCTCTACCACGGACCGATGGGACAGGCCCGAGTCGCGGATGACGGCCTCTTGCGACACCGGCTCGTCCCCGACGAGGGCGCGCAGCACCGTCTCGGCGGCGCGGAACTGGATGCCCCAGGCCGCCTTGAGGTCCAGCAGCGCCCGCCGGATCGCGTCGCCACCGGTTTCGCCGTTCCCTGCCCCGCCGTGCGAGAGAACGGACGACCGACGCTCCCTGGCCCGCATGACTGGGACCTAGTATGCGTCGATGTCCCACCGCGGTTGCCCGGGTCGCTGCCCGGTGGCAGAATCGGTGCTTCCCATGCCACCTCGTGCGCTGCGTCGGGCTGGCCTCACCGGTGCCATCGTGGGCGCCGCGCTCGCCGTCGCGGTGACGATCGGGACCGCCGGCGCCGCCGGGGAGGCGGGGCCGCCCACCGCTCCCGCCGCCTCGCCCTCGCCGCTGCCGCCACCGATCGACGGCATCGCCTGCGACCAGGCGGAGCAGCAGGCCGTGCACCTGCACGTGCACCTGGCCGTCTACGCCGACGGCGTCGAGCGGCCGATCCCGGCCGGCGTCGGCATCGTCGGACCCGTCACGCAGCCGACGTCGCGGGGGCCGGTGGTCGTCGATGGCCTCTGCTATTACTGGCTCCACACTCATACCTCGGACGGGATCGTCCACGCGGAGGCGCCATATCCGCGGTCGTTCACACTCGGCGAGTTCTTCGACATCTGGGGCAGGGGCCTGGATCCTCGCCACGTCGGGGACGACAGCGGGCCGGTGACGGCGTACCTCGACGGTGCGAGGTTCACCGCCGATCCACGGACGCTCAGGCTCACGGATCATGCGGTGATCCAATTGGACGTCGGCGCTGATACGGCGCCGCGGCCCTACTGGTTCGGGTTCACGCCCGGTTCGTTCCTGCTGGCCGGCGCGGTGGCGGCCGGCGCCGTGGCGTTCGCCACTCTGGCCACGACCTGGTCCTGGCTCGCGCGGCTGCTCGTCACCAGCCTGGCCTTCGTCCTCGTGGTGTCGTGGCGGACCGCATGCGGTCTGCTCGGGATCGATGCGGCCGGGCCTCTGGGCGATGTCGTGGTGGATGGCGGCAGCCTGGTGGCCGGAGGCCTGGGCGCCGCGCTGCTCGGGGCACGCACCGGCCCCGGAGGAGGGGCAGCGCGGTGGCTGCCGGCGGTCTCTGGAGCGCTCGGCGCCGCGCTGGCCGGCGCGTTCATCGGATGAGTGCTACCCGCTGGACCTGATCAGGCGTCTGCGCCGGGTGCGCTGTCGCTCGTACATCTGCGCATAGCGCCCACCCCTCTGCAGGAGCTCGTCGTGTGGGCCATGCTCACAGATCGTGCCTTCGCTCATCATGTAGACGTAGTCCGCCATGGACACCGTCGTGAACCGGTGTGAGATGAGGAGCACGATGCGGTCGGCGCAGTAGCCACGGATCGTCCGGAACACCGTCTCCTCCGCGTCCGGGTCCAGAGACGCCGTCGGCTCGTCGAGAATCAGCACCGACGCGTCACGGTACAGCGCCCGGGCCAGGGCGATCCGCTGCCACTGGCCCAGAGAGATGTCGAGGCCACCCTCGAACTCGCGGCCCAGCAGTGTCTCGTAGCCGTGAGGGAGCGCGGTGACGAAGCCGTGCGCACCGGCCAGCTGAGCGGCGTGCTGGATGCGTGCCGGGTCGTGCACGCCGGCCGGGCGGGCGACAGCGATGTTCTCACGTACGGACAGCGCGTAGCGGGTGAAGTCCTGGAAAATGACCGCAACCTGCTCGCTCCGAACGTGCCCGTCGGACTGGACGGTGTTGCCGTCCCACCGAATGCGCCCGCTCTGCGGCGCATACAGGCCGGACAGCAGCTTCACGAGAGTGGTCTTGCCGGCGCCGTTCTCGCCAACCAGCGCGACAACCGTTCCCTGCCGCAAGACTATCGAGACGCCGCGAAGCGCGGGCCTGGCGGCGGACGCATAGGTGAACGAGACGTCCTCCACCGAGATCGTCCGCACCGGTCCGTCCGGGTGCTCTCCGTCCGGGCGGGCGCGGACCTGTCCGGCCGTGGAGACGAAGCGGATGTAGTCGTCCAGGAACAGTGAGCTCTCGCGCAGCGTCCCCACGCTCCAGCTGATGGAGTGCAGCGTGTCGGCGAGCTGCCACATCGCGATCGCCGCCACTGCCGCCGCAGCGAACGCGAGGTGACCCGTGAGCAGCAGCCAGAGGACCACCGCCGCGCCCAGCGTCGTGACGAGCGCCGCGGCGGCCGCGGCGCGACCCGAGCGCAGCAGCCGGTCCCTGGCGGTCCGACGCAGCTCGCCGATCCGTTCGTCCCACAGCCGGGCGATCCTGTCCCGGAAGTAGGAAGAGCTGTCGAAGCAGCTGATCTCCTGCACGGCCGACCGGTCCGTCATCAGCCGTACGAGATACGCGCGCAGCCTGTCGCTCTGCGTCATACGGGCGCTGACTTCGTAGTAGACGCGGCCGCTCCGGAAGTTGCTCACCCAGACCGGGCCGTAGGCGAGCACGGTGATCAGTGCCAGGACTGGCTGGACGAACGCCACGACCGCCAGCAGGCTGACGGCGGTGACGGCTCCCGACACCAGCGAGAAGAGCCCGTGCACCATCTGGACCGGCCTGACGCTGGCGCCTTTCTCGGCGCGCTCCAGCTGATCATGGAACTCGGGACGCTCGAAATCCCGATAGGGCACCGATCCCGCGACCTCCACGATTCGCATCTGCGTGCTGCGGGAGGTCAGGGCCTCGAGCAGCCGCTCGATGTGGGGCCGCACGCCTGAGGAGAACTCCACGACCAGGCTGGTGATCCCGAGCAGGACGGCAAGAGGCAGGAGGGACACGAGCGGCTGGCCGCCCAGGCCATGGACCGCCGCGTCGATCAGGTTCTTCGCGACCAGCAGCCGCAGGCCCATGGCGAAGCCGGACACGACCAGGAGAACCACTCCGGCCACGAGCACTCCCCCGGAGGCGCTCCAGAGCAGTCCGACGGTCGAGCGAGCGACGCGCAGGAGACCGAGCATGCTCGCGCCTCGACCGGTGCCCCCGGCAGCCGGCGGAGGCGGCACCATCGCCTAACCCACCTCCTCGTCGGCCCCCGGATCGCGGCGGGCCATTGCTGCCGTTGCCGAGCTCGGGGCAGGTGGGCGACAATTCATCTGGCGCGGTTTCACCAACGACATCGTAGCCGCGCATGCCGGTCATGATTCGCAATCTGACCGCCACCAGACGGCCGTCGGGACAGCGGAGCCTGCCGTCACGCAGTCGTTGCGGTCAGGGCGGTCGTGCCTGCGGCGGGTCAGGGGGAATCACCGGAACGAGATTGGAGGAGGGGAGGGGCAGGACCTCGTGCCATGTCTCGATGCTCTGAGGCATCACGAAGCGGGATCTCCGCACCAGCAGGGGCCGGCGGACCCACCGCCGGGTCTGCCAGCCACGAGTCAGCTGCCGGAAGCCCGGCACCCGAGGATAGTGGTGAGGCTCGAGCGATGCGGCGCACACCGGCTCACGATTCGACTGGAACCGGTATTCTGCCGCGAGTGCCAGCTCACCGCTTCGGTTCACCGTGATCTCGTGCACCGTGAGGCTGTGGAGCACGACCACGTCGCCGGCCCTGTACTCATAGTGGGCCCACTCTCCGGCCGACAGGTCCACGGCGATCTCGGCGCCGGCATCGGGGAGCGTGCGCAGCGGGAGCATACGTCGCACATCGCGCTGCCGCAGGACACGCAGCGTGCCGGCGATGGAGGGCACGCTGACCAGGGGCACCCACAGCGTCATCACGTCGACGGTGCCCTGGACCGACGGGTAGTCCTGGTGCGGCGGCACCGCGAAGTCGGGGTAGAGCAGGCTCGCGACCTTCCTGGGATGGAGGAACGGCGCCGTCACCAGGCTCCGCTGGAGCCTCCGCAGCGCGGGACGGAAGCCCAGGGCGTGGAACGACTCTATGCTCTGCACTCGTGCATATCCGGACCACCAGCCCTCGCTGCCCTCCTGACGGCCGGCCACCGAACCGGGTTCGGCGGCCTCTCCCGGGAGCCAGCCGATCTCGCGCAGCGCTGCACGGATCTGCTTCCCGGTCTCGAGCACGAGGTCCGGTTCGAGCAGCCTGGGAAAGAAGAGGACGTTGTCCTCACGCAACCGGGTGCGGAGCGATTCGGCGCTGGCGGTGCTCGGCGGGTCGCTCGGCATGTGCGGACCGAGGGGCATCATAGCCGGATCACCTGGCTCTGGCAACGCGTCGCCTGGCCTTCCGACGTTCACGTGGCGATCTGGCGCTGGCTTCGCTCGGCCGTGGTGGGAGAGGTGACGTTCCCGAACAGCCCGCACCCTCCGGGGAACGGGCGCTGCACGCCGTTCCTTCTGCGGGCACCGGTTGTTTCGGCTGCGGATCGGGAACAAGGACTCAGTCGCTCGGACGGAGCCCGTTCCCACCTGTCACGTCCGCCCTCTTCTCCCTCCCTCCTCGAGGCTGGCGTCGATGTTTGAGGCCTGGGGACGGTTCGTCTACCGGTATTCGGCGATCGTGGCGATCGCTTCAGCGGTCGTTCTCGGTGCCACGGTCATGGGCCTTCGTGACGGTGGCCCTCTCAGCACTGCGACGACCATCGGTGCCAACGTCGAGTCCGATCGGGCGGCTCGGCTCATGGACTCCGAGATCCAGGGGCAGATCGCCACCGGCTCGACAGCTCTCCTGGTGTTCCGCAGCTCGAGGTGGCGCGTGGAGGATCCCGAGTACCGATCGGCTCTCGAGGCGAGCCTCGGGCGGGTGAGCGTCGATCGGCGGGTCAGGGCGGTCGTCACGCCGTATTCCGTGCCGCCGGCAGCCGCCTCTCGATTCATCTCCAGGGATGGTCACGAGGCCCTCGTCGAGATCGACCTGAGGGACGACAGCTCGGTTGCCGCGGACTACTTCGGACAGCTGCGCCAGGAGGTCCGGTCCGACCGGCTGGAGGTGCTGGCCACGGGCGAGGTGCCGATCAGCGCCGGGTTCACGAAGGCGTTGAGCAACGACCTCGAGCGGGCGGAGCGGATCTCGCTGCCGCTCTCTCTGCTGCTGCTCCTGCTCGTGTTCGGCTCCGTCGTGGCCGCGCTCCTTCCGCTCGGCGTGGGCGGCCTCACGGTCCTGGGTGCCATCGGCGCGGTCCTCCTCCTCGCCCGCGCCACCGACATCAGCCAGTACGCGCTCAACCTCGTGGCGATGATCGGACTCGGCGTGTCGATCGACTACTCGCTGTTCCTGATCAGCCGGTTCCGTGAGGAACTGCGCCGCACGGCCTCGGTCGAAGAGGCGCTGGCGGTCACGGAGGCGACCGCCGGGCGGGCCGTTGTGTTCTCCGGCGTCACCCTGGCCGTCGGGCTCTCGGCGCTGCTCTTCTACCAGGGCACCTTCATGGCCTCGCTCGGTGCGGCCGGAGCGATCACGGCTGGCATCGCCGTCTTCTACTCGGCGACCCTCCTGCCCGCCATGCTCGCAGTTCTCGGCAGACGCGTGGACCGGCTGCGGCTCCGCATTCCCTGGATTGGGACGGCGCGTGAGCCCGGCATCTGGGGACGCATCGCCGCCGCGGTGATGCGCAGGCCCATCGCAGTGCTGGTCCCGACCCTCGTGTTCCTGCTGGCGCTCGGCGCACCCTTCGCGGGCATCCGGCTCGCCAGCGGCGGCACCACCATGCTGCCCCCTCACTGGGAGGTGCGCCAGGGCTACGACCGGCTCGTCGGCGACTTCCCCGGGTACGAGCAGTCCACGCTGACCGTCGTGGTGAGGTACCCGGGCGGGAATCCACTGGCCGGCGAGCACGTCGGCGAGCTGTACGATCTCAGCCGGCGGCTGGGGGCGCTCCCGGGCGTGCTGCAGGTCTCGGGACCGTTCGACGTGGATCCCGACCTGACGCGAGACGACTACCTCAGGCTCTACGCCCAGCCGGAGGACCAGCGGCCGTCCGAGCTTCGGGCTGCGGTGAAAGACTCCGTCGGCCGCCACATCGTGGTCTACGGCGTCACCCTGAACCACCCTGCGCAGAGCGACGCGGCCCGGCAGCTCCTGGAGCGTGTCAGAGCTCAGAGACTGCGGCAGGGTCAGCTCCAGGTGACCGGGCCCACCGCGTTCGACGTGGACACCATCGACTACATTCTCGACCGGACTCCTGCGACCGCGGGGTTCGTGGTCGGATGCACCCTGCTCGCCCTCTTCCTCCTGACCGGTTCCCTCGTGCTGCCGGTCAAGGCCGTGATCAGCAACCTCCTGTCGATGACCGCGTCCTTTGGGGCCCTCGTGTTCATATTCCAGCAGGGACATTTCGCCTCGCAGCTGGACTTCACGCCTCAGCCCATCGACCCGGTCATCCCGGTCATGACGTTCGCCACGGTCTTCGGCCTCTCCATGGACTACGAGGTCCTGCTCATAAGTCGGATGCAGGAGGTCTACCGGGCGACCGGCGACACGACCCGGGCCGTCGCCGCCACCCTCCAGACCACCGGGAGGCTCATCACCGGGGCCGCGGCGATCATGGTGGCTGTCTTCAGTGCATTCGCGCTCGGGGACGTGCTCATCATCAAGGCGCTCGGAATCGGCCTCGCGATCGCGGTGGCGCTGGACGCCACGATCGTGAGGGCGCTCGTCGTGCCGAGTGTCATGCGCCTTCTCGGAGACATCAACTGGTGGGCCCCGGCCCCGCTTCAGCGCCTGCTGGTGCGCTCGGGGTTCGTCGAGAGGTGGGTTCCCGCACCACGGAGTGGGTGAGGATCTGCGAGGCGGCCACCTGCGTCCGCGCGCGTTCGAAATTGGGTGCAGGTCTTCTGGAGGGAGGTGGAGGGGCCGTCTGAACCGGTTGCAGCACGGAGCCACGATGGCCACCAGGACGCACGAAGCGCCGGTGATGCGAGCACGCGGCCTTCGAGAGCAGGCGACCCACTCCCGGGCCGGCGGTCGCGGGCGAGACCGTCGCCGAGCCAGCCGCCGACCAGCCTTCGTGCGTCCTCGTGGCCTTCGTGACTCCGTGCTTCAGTCCGCTCAGATGATCGGCGGTCGACAGACGGTGCTCAGGGACCGCGCCACCCCGACCTCCACTACGCCGGCGTCCCTCCAGGCGAGCCGCACCCTTCGACATTCCGGGCGTCCCAGGGCTTGCGCGGCCAGGGCGGAGGTGATAGGGTGTGTCCGTCCTGACGTCCGCGTGCGGCTTCTTCATGGGAGGGATAGCTGTATGTGTCACACGATGAAGCAGGGTGACGGCTGTTATGCCAAAGGCGTCGGAGGCTGTGGTGGGAACCTGCTGCAGGCCAACGTCGGCGGGTCCAAGGGGAAGGGGATGATCGACCTCCTCCGCTACAATGCCCGCTCACTGCGGTCCTCCTTCACCGCCTACAAGGCCGCCCGCCGAGCCACACGCTGATCAGCCCGGCAAGACCCAGGAGGGCGGGACTGCGGCCCGGCCGGCGCTGGGTGAGCGCCCCGCCTTCCGCCTGATCGAGACTGCGGGAGTCCCCCGGTGTCGTCTCTACTCACGCCACAGGCCACCCTTCTCGAGACGATCGCGTGGGAGGCAGCCGACGGCCGCGTCGAGCCAGACCTGGAGAGCGTCCTGCCCGAACGGCCAACTATCTCACTGCCCAACCTCGCGCTGCTGCTCGCGAACCCATCGCTCGAGCTGTCCTACATCCCGAAGTCACTCTGGATCGACGCTCGGATGCGCCGGACCATCGCCGACTGGCCCGTGATCCACGGCGGCGGCCTCGACGAGCTCTCGGCCCGTTTTCATGTCGCCGTGGGGCGCGCCATGGGCAGGTCGGACCCGGTCGCGGTCGCCGTCTCCGGCGGCCTCGACTCGATGGCGGTGCTCTGGCACGCGGACGCGCTGTGCCGAAAGGAGGGACGACGGCTGATCGCCGTCGTCGCCGACCTCGTGGACGACCGAGGCGTCAGCTCGGCCGACGTCGTGCGCCGGCTCGTGTCGGCGCTGCAGATCTCGTGCGACCTCGACGCTCTCCCCGAGCTGGGAGTCAGCGCGACCGCGCCGCCATGGTCGCCGGTGGGGCCGCGATTCGACGCGATGCCGGAAACGTGCCGCCAGATGAGCGACCGCGCGGCCGCTCGGGGCGCAAGTGTGGTCCTGACCGGCAGGGGCTCCGACGAGCTGCTCATGTGCTCACGCTTCACGGGTCTGGACCTGGCGCGGCGGCGACGCTACCGCGACCTCGGCCGGTACGTCTCCGACATGACCCGCTTCGACGGCGCGAAGGGGTGCGTCGGCGAGCTGGTCGGGCTCGCTTCGCCACGGCTGTCTCCGCCGACGAGCTTCGCGCTGCTCTACGCCTTCATGTGGCCCGACGCCCACGACCCGGACCCGGGGGGCATCCTCACCGCTGACCTGCGCGAGGCAGCGGCCGAGTACCAGCGAGAGTGGTTCGCAGAGCAGCGGGCCACGCTGGAGGCGCACGGCTTCGACTGGTCGAAGGTTGGAGCTCGCTGCGCCGTGTACCCGCGCGACCACATCCCGCCGGCCGGTGACCTGCCCTGGACCTCTCCGTTCCTGGATTCCGATTTCACCGCCTACGCGCATGGGCTGGCGCTGGCCGACCGGTACGGCCGAACGCCGAAGCACCCCTACCACCGCCTGAAGGCGCCCGTCCTCGCCCTCTTCCCCGCCTCGCTGCGAGACAGCCTGCCGACCGTCAAGCAGACGTTCGCCAGGGCCTGCGCGCGCTATTCCGAGCGCTTCCTCGGCGAGCCGCCGCGCCGCTGCCTCGAGCTGGGGCTGGTCTCGGAGCGGTGGCAGGCGGCGCTGGAGGCCGACGACCGGCTCCCGCCCGTCGTCCACATGGTCGAGACCTGGCTGGCCGAGGCCCTCCTCCGCGGCGCCGGCGTCAGCCGAGACGGCGCCTGACGGCCGTGCGAGTGGCGAGAGGGGTGCGGGCATCCCGTCGCAGGCTCGACCGTGCGTCCGAGTACTCGTCGCCGAGCTTCTCGCCGGATGGCTCGGAGCTGGCCTTCGTCTGCGACGCCGACGGGACCCCACAGGTATGGATCTGCCGGCTGGCGGACCGAAGCTTCCGCCGTCTGACCGGCGAGCAGCAGGTCGAAGGAGTGGCGTGGTCCCCTGTCGGGGGGTGGCTGGCCGTCTCGTGCAGCCCGGGCGGGGGCGAGCCGCAGGTCGTGCTGGTCCGGCCGGATGGAACCGATCGCCACGTCGTCCGTCCCGCGAGCGCGACGAGGGCCGTCCTCGGCGGCTGGAGCGGCGACGGCAGGTGCCTCCTCCTGAGCGCGAACCTGCGCGACCCTCGATGGCTGGACCCCTGCTGCGTCGACCCCACCACGGGCCGCACCGAGCTCGTCGTGGCCGGCGACGGCTTCGGGCACCTCTCCGACCTCAGTCGGGATGGGCGGCTCGCCTCTACGTGCATGGTCCGGTCCCCGGGCTGGCGCGTCAGCCTCCTCGTCCACAGGGCCTCGGGGACCGTCCTCCCCGTTCTCCCGGAGGCGGGGCGGACGGACATCGTCGGCGGTGGCCTCTTCTCCCCGGAAGGGGACCGGCTGTACGTACCCACCAACTGCGGCCGCGAGTTCAGCGTGCTGGCCGCGGTACCCATCGGCGAGGACGGCAGGCCGGCCGGGGCCGTGCTCGTCCGAGAGCACCCGGGCGCCGACCTGGAGTCCATTTTCGCGAGCCGCGACCGGCGGCGCGCGCTCCTCTCCTGGAGCGAAGCCGGCCGCAGCCGGCTCGAGCTCGTCCACCTCGAGAACGGACGGCTGGAGGCGGCAATCGACGCTCCCCACGAGATGCTCTGGGGCGCCGACTTCTCGCCCGACGGCCGCCTGCTCGCGCTGAACCTGACGGGCTCCACGTCGCCGCCCGGCCTCTGGCTGTTCGACCTCACGACCATGGACGTCGTCGAGCTCGCCGCCCCGCGGGTTCCACGCGACGATCTCGTGCAGCCCACTCTCGTCCGCCTGCGGGGCGGTGATGGGCTCCTCCTCCACGCCTGGCTCTACCTCCCGCCCGAGCCGACCGGCGCCTGCGTCCTCAGCCTCCACGGCGGTCCGGCGAGCCAGGAGGGCCCCTCGTTCAAACCGGTCTACCAGGCGCTCGTCCGGCGTGGCGTCGCCATCCTGGCCCCCAACGTGCGCGGCTCGACGGGGTTCGGCAAGCGGTTCGCGCACCTCGACGACCGGGAGGGCCGCTTCGGGGCGCGGCAGGATGTCGGCGCCTGCGCGGAGTTCGCCTTCGAGAACGGGATCGCTGCGCCTGGCCGGCTGGGGATCATGGGTGAGTCGTACGGCGGCTACCTGGCCCTCTGCGGGATGGTCGATTTCCCCGACCTCTTCACCGCTGGCGCCACGATCTCCGGGATCACGAACCTGGTCACGTTCCTCGAGCGAACCGAGCCCTGGATGGCGGCCGTCCACGCCGACGAGTTCGGCCGCCTGCCAGGTGACCGGCAGCTCCTGCTGGAGCTGTCCCCGACCCAGAAGCTCGACCGGCTGCGCGCGCCACTGCTCGTTCTCCATGGCAGCCGGGACCGGATCGTCCCGGCGAGCGAGGCCGAGGACCTGGTGCGTGCCCTGCGCGAACGGGGCGCCTCGGTCTCCCTCCGCCTGTTCCCGGGCGAGGGCCACGGGTTCCACCACGCGGCCGGCGCCGGCGCAGCAGCGGTCGAACGGTGGTTCGTGCGGCATCTCGGGCTCTCCCGCCGCCACCCGAGGGCGGGAAGCCGCCGCGCCCCCGGCACCGATACGGTCCCGTACCCGGCCTCCGTCACGCTCATCGAGAAGCTGGAGCTGGCCGCTGCGGCGATCCCCGACGAGGCTGCGGCGGTCGTCGATGGCGTGGGCGAGATCACGTTCGCCGACCTCGACCGGCGCTCCACGGCGGTGGCGCAGGGGCTGCGCAGACACGGCCTCGGTCACGGCCACTGCGTCGGTGTCGGCGCCCTCGAGGAGGATTGGCTCGACTTCCTCGTCGCCTGCTACGGCGTCTACAAGAGCGGCTCGACGCTCGTCCCCCTCTCTGCCCGCCTCGGGACAGGAGAGCTGGAGCAGCTCCTGGGTACGCTGTCGCTCGAAGCGATCGTCGTGACCTCGGAGGCGGGGGCGAGCCAGCTGGCGGCGCAGCCGGCGGCTCCCATCCTCTTCCCGCTGGTAATCCTCGAGGCGCCCGGCGAAGAGGTGCCTCTCGAAGTCGCCGCCCGGGGTGACGACGTTGCCTGCGTCATATTCACGGCCGGGACGACGGGGACGCCCAAGGCGGTCGCCTGCACGCACGCGAACCTGCTCGCTCTCTTCGGGTATCCGATAGAGCCCTCGAGCGAACGGGCGAGGTGCCTGACCACCGTCAGCATCGGGACGGCGGCTGCCCAGACCGTCGTCCACGATACCGTCGGTGGTCCGCTCTGGCTTCTCGTGCCCCGCTTCGACGCCTTCCGCTGCTGCGAGCTCATCGAGAGGCATCGCGTGACGAACCTGAGCCTCGTTCCCTCTTCGGCAATGGCGTTGATGGATGCCTTGAGGAGGCGACCGTGCAATGTCTCCTCGGTGAGATGCGTGGTGAGCTCGTCTGCCCCGCTGTCGCCGGCCACGTTCGACGCGCTCGCCGGGGCGTTCCCCGCGGCGCGCATCGTCAACACCTACAGCCTCGCCGAGGGCGGAACACTGTTCAACTGCTCCGACTTTGGCCGTCCTGCCGCCCTCGGGCATCCCGGGATCTATGCGGACGTGCGCATCGTGTCCGACGCCGGCGCCGACCTTCCGCCCCATGCTGTCGGCGAGATACACATCCGGCCCCGCAACGCCCCGCCGCGACGGCTGCTCGCCGGCGGCAGCCGCGACGTGTCTGGTGCGCCCGACGGCTGGGTGGCGACCGGCGATCTCGGCTACGTGGACGAGGACGGCTTCGTGTACTTCGTCGACCGCAAGGACGACGTCATCGTCACAGCCGGACACAACGTCTCCTCCACAGAGGTCGAGGCCGCGCTGCTGGAGCACCCTGCCGTCCTGCTCGCGGCGGCAGTCGGCCTTCCGCACCCCCTGCTCGGACAGGTCGTCGTCGCGGCCGTCCAGCCTCGCAGCGCCGTCTCGAGTGGAGAGCTCCAGAGGCACTGTGCGGACCGGCTCGCCCCCCACCGGCGGCCGCACCGGATCTTCGTCCTCGACGAGCTTCCGATCACCCCGGCCGGCAAGGTGCAGAAGCGCGTGGTGCGCGAGCGGCTCCAGCGGCTCTCGCGCGCCGGCGCCTACGTCGAAGGAAGTGACAGCCTGGAGGGACTGGTGCTCGCCACGTGGACGGAGGTCCTCGGCTGTGGGCCCGTGCTCCCCACCGACCGCTTCCTCGAGCTGGGGGGTCATTCGCTGCTCGCGGGTCAGGTCGCCGTGCTTCTCGGTGACCGGCTCGGGCGGGAGGTCCCGATGAAGCTGCTGTTCGAGCACCCGACGGCCCGCGACCTCGCCGCCGCCCTGCGCCTCGAACTGGACGAGGGGCGGCTCCGCCGCACGGCGCCGATCCCGCGGGTCTTCGACTCCGAACCTGCTCGCGGGACCCCCGACTGAGTGGTTGCTGGCGCAAGTTCGTAAGGGTCACGCCGGCAGCGAGGGGAGCGAAACCACGAAGGCACTGAGTCCCACCAAGGATTCACGAAGGAGGTTCCTATTGATTCGGGTGCGGCTCTCCTGGAGGGACGCCGGCGTAGTGGGATGTCGGCGTGCGCGGTCCCCCAGCACCGTATGTCGACCGCCGATCATCTGAGCGGACTGAAGCAACCGGTTCAGACTGCCCCTCCAGGTCACTCCAGAGGAGCCACACCCTACTGATTCCGGAAGCTCTTTGTGCAGCCTTGGTGGCCTTCGTGGCTTCGTGGTTTTCGTCCTCTCCGCTGTCGCCATGACCCCTCACGCATCAACGCCGGGGACCAGTGCGCCCGCTCCGCGGTCAGTCGGCGCGGCCGCTCGGCGCAGGCTCTCAGGCCGAGAAGCCCTCCATCGCGGCCTCGACCAGCACCGGCAGCGTGCGGAGGTTGTAGCCGCCCTCGAGCACGGCGGCGACGCGCGGCGCGATCGCCGCGCACCGGGCCGCGATCTGGCGGAAGCCGCCGGCGGTCAGCTGCATCGCCGATGTCGGGTCATCCCGGTGCGCGTCGAACCCGGCGGACACCACGAGGAGATCCGGCTCGAACTTCGTCACCGCCGGCTCCACGACCTCCCGAAAGGCGGCCACGTACTCGGCGTCACCGCTCCCGGCCGCGAGTGGCACGTTGAGGATCGTCTCTCCCTGGTCGTCCGGTCCCCCGGTCCCGGGGAAGAAGCCGCCGCCATACTGGTGAAGCGAGACGTAGAGGATGCTCGGATCGCTGCCGACGATCGTCTGGGTACCGTTGCCGTGATGGGCGTCCCAGTCGATGATCGCTACCCGACCCAATCCCAGCTCCTGCTGCGCGTGACGGGCCGCAATTGCGGCGTTGCAGAACAGGCACAGGGCCATGGCGCGGTCCGGCAGGGCGTGGTGGCCCGGCGGCCGGACGAGGGCGAAGCCGCCGCGCACGACCGCGTCGATGGCCGTGCCCGCCGCCAGCGTCGCCGCCTCGAAGGTCGTGGGCGAGCAGCACGTGTCAGGATCCAGCCAGGTGACGCGGTCGATCGACCGGATGCGTGCCACGTGCTGCGCAGAGTGGCATCGACGGAGGTCGGCCTCGCTCGCCGCATGACCTGGTCGGTAGGGGATCGACTCGAGGAGGACGGCGATCCGGTCCGGGGTATCACCGTCGTCTGCGGGGTGGAGCTGGGCGAGCGCGGGGTGGCTCAGCGCCTCGATGGTCTCGCCTCCGCAGCGATGGTCACAGCGTCGAGATGACGCCCTCGCACAGGCCGAGCCCGAACAGCTGCCGCACGAGCGGATCCCGCTGCTGCGTGATGTAGTCCGGCAGCGGTGGCAGGGCGTGAGGGTAGAGCTCGGCCGCGCGCTTCATCCAGTAGTGACCGAAGTAGGCGAAGATCGCCCGCCGCGGCCGCTCGGACTCGTTGCGGCCCGGCGTGTGCCAGAGCTTCGAGTCGAAGATCATGGCACCGCCGGCCTCGACGCGGCCCTCGATCTCGCCGTCGTTCTCGAGGCATGCCTCCTCCGGCGTGGGCTTCCGCCGCCAGCGGTGACTGCCCGGCAGCAGCGCCAGTGGGCCCATGTCCGGCGTCATGTCCTGCAGGTAGACGCCGACGTTCACGGTCAGGAGGGCATCGCTCCAGAAGGACATGTCCGCGTGCCAGTCACGCCGGATCCCAGCGTGAGGCAGGGTGTCGCTCGAGTCGTAGGCGATCAGCTGGAGCTCCTCGCCGAGGAGACGCCGCACCGAGTCGATGAGCCTGGGCTTGGTCAGGGCCCGGAAGAAGCGCTCGTCCCGGAGCAGCGTCCGTTCGTTGTGCCGCGCGACGGCGCCCTGACAGATACGGCGCACCGGTGGGAACCCTTCGAAGGCCGCATGGAGCTCATCCGCCTCGAGGCGCGAGAGAAGCCTCGGGATCACCGCGTAGCCCAGCTCGCCGAACAGGCTCAGATCCTCGTTGAGGCCCATCAGACTGATGACGCCATGGTAAAGCGGGAAGGGCGAGGTCGCCAGGTCTCCAGATCCGGCGGGGCGTCGAGGACGATCAGGCCGTCGGGAACCTCGATCCAGCGAGTCGACGACCAACCTTCACAGACGGTCGACCAGTCGCCCCCGCCATAGGGCCTGAGGCCTGCCACGAACACCGGCTCCGAGGCCCGCTGCCAGCGGGACTCCATGGAGACGCGGAACCGGTTCGTCCGGTTGGGGAGCACGGCGTGAAGCGTCAGGCAGTGGAAGAGGATCACGTCGCCGGCCTGGTAGCTCGTGCTCGCCCAGGTCGCGCCGGCGTACGCCTCACCCTCGGCGAGAGCGTCGGCGCCGGTCCCAAGTGGAACCAGGCCCTGACGATGCGACCCCGGCAACACGGCGAGTCCCCCGAGCTCGAGCGGGCAGTCGAGGAGCGGGCACCACGACACGAGCATGTCCTGCGCGTACATGACGCGAAGCTCCTGGTGCGGAGTCAGGGTCTGCAATGGATGCACCGAAGTCGGGAGCACGACCCGCACGATCTTCATCGGGTGGCCAAACGCGTCCTCTCCGAGGACGTCACGAATGAGCTCCTGGAGGGTCGATGCGTGGGCGAGCCGGTGGAGCGCCTCGAGCCGCACGGTCTGCGCGATGACGGGCCAGAGATCGGCCGCGGTTCGGGCGTACGCGTGCCGTGAGAGGGTCCAGCCTTCGACCATCGTCGTTGCCACCCAGGAATCGCGCTCGAGGGCGTGCAGGATGTGCGTGGTGATCGGAACGAGCTCGCTCCGATCGAGCAGGCCCCTGAAGAAGAGGTAGCCGTCGCGCGTCAGACGTCCACGCAGCTCGTCCGCACTCGTCAGCGCGTCGCTGGACTCGACGAGGTTCGCCACGGGCGGAACGTCGTTGGTCATGGCGAGCCCCAAGCATGGCGTTCGGTGGCGAACGTGTCAAGCAACGGCGAGACGCGAGACCATGACGGCATCTCGTCCGGCTTCCTCACGCGAGCAGCTCGAGAAAGCGACGCGCGACGGCGTGGCTGTCCACCTGCGGACGCCAGTACGCGGCGACCCCAGCGGGGTCACGAGCGCCCGCATCCCAGGCCGCGAACTCCCGGGTCAGGGCGGCGGTCAGCGACCGCGCGGTTCGCGCCGATGCGAGGGTCGCGAAGGGCCCGCACCCCGCAAGGTGCCGGTAGGCGGGGAGCGCCGGCGCGACCACCGTGCAGCCCATGGCCAGCGCCTCGTTCGGCGCGATCGGGGCGCCCTCCCAACGCGAACACGAGATGAGCACGCGCGCCCGCGCGTAGATGTCCACGAGGGCGTGGTTCGGGATCGGCCCGAGGTAGCGCAGCCTTCGGGGGTCGAGCTCCGAGAACACCGCCTCGCCGCACCGCCCAACGACGACTGCTCGCGCCGCGGGATCACGAGCCAGGAACCGGCGCAGCGTGGCGGCCATCAGCCGCGCATGCTTCGCGGGATGCTCCCACCTGCCGAGGGCGACGACCAGCCGCTCCTTCTCCGTCGGCAGCGCGGCCTGGGTGAAGTGGCGTCCGACCGGATTGAGGATGGTATGCACCTTCGCGGGCTCCGGGCTCCCGTCGTATCGGCGCAGGAATCGGAGGTAGGCGGCGCGGGCCGGCTCCGACTCGATCACGACGGCCGTGGCCGCCCGGTAGCTGCCGGCGACGAGCGCCATCTCCCGGCGATGGCGCGGGCCCAGGCGCACGAACCATTCGAGGACCGCGCCGACCCGTCCGCGAGCCGTCTCCTGGAGCAGCACCATCCGCTTGAGGTGCTCGAACGGATGGCGGCGGATGGAGATGATCCCGTCCGAGTCGCACTTGCTCACCACGCGCGCCCCCGCCGCCCGCAGCGCGCGTATGACTTCGGGATACATCGTCCAGGTGCAGACGATGGCCCGCTGGACGCCCTCGCGGCGCCAGAATCCGGCTGACGCCATGGTCCGGCGCGGGACCTCGAGGACGCGAACGCCGGTGGGGGAGAGGAGGCTCCTCGCACAGTAGACGCGAACGTCCACACCAAGCTCCTGGAGCGCCAGCGGGATGAGGAGCTCCTTGGTCAGGTGATCGTCCCAGATCGTGCCGGGCCAGACGAAGGCGACGCGCAAAGGGCTCGGCTGATCTCGCATCGCAGCCGACCCGGTGGTATCTTCGCTCGTACCGTTGGAATCCGCGCCGGAGCCGTGGGCTTGATCCTGTCGCCGCATCCCGATGATGCCTGCCTCTCAGCCTTCTCGCTCGTCTGGACGGGCGAGCCGGTCATGAACGTCTTCGCGGGGATCCCTCCCGGGGGAACGCTCACAGCGTGGGACCGCGACACCGGCGCGACGGACTCCGCAGTCCGTGCACGAGAGCGCCTCCTCGAGGACTCGGTGGCCCTCGCGCGTCACGGCATCCATCCCGTCAACGTCCCTCTCCTGGACCACCAGAATCGAGCCGGGTCGTTCTCCGCCGGCGAGGTCGCGGACGCCATCGCGTTCGCGCTGGGTGAGCACGTGCCGGCCAAGCTCTTTGCGCCGATCGCGGCTGGCGCGATGCCTCACGCCGACCATCGCCTCGTGCGCGACGCGGCGATCGCGCTCGGGCGAGCCTGCGGCTCGCGCGTTGTGCTGTACGCGGACCAGCCGTACTCCTACCTGGGGTGTCGCTGGCCGGCGTGGGTGGTCCCCGGCGGCGAGGAGGTCCGATGGTGGCGGCGAGTGGCACGCGAAGTGGGGCAGGCCTATTGTCTCCAGGAGTGCACGAGCGTGCGGCTCGACGAGCGCCAGCGCGCCGAGAAGCGACGCGCGATGCGTGCCTATCGGACGCAGCACGGGGCCCTCAACCTGGGTGGTGTGCTCGACGATTCCTCTCTCTACGGGGTCGAGGTGCTCTGGGAGGCCGGCGATCACGAGCCCTGAGCCGAGAGCTTCCGGTCCCACCACCACTGCCGTATCTCGCCCTGGCGGCGCGCGAGCCGGTGCCTCACCGTGAGCTGCGAGGTGATGTCCAGGATCGACACGTCGACGGCTCCGTCCCCGACCCCGAGCAGGGCCACGGTCGCACGCTTGCCGGACCAGAACGTCGGGCTTCCCGGGTCGATGAAGAGCGTGCCCCTGGACAGCTGGAGCTGGTCGCGATGGGACCCCCGGTGGCAGACCAGGTCCACCTCGCGGTCGAAGACATCCGCCACGCGGGATCGCAGCGCTCCAATGTCGGTCGCCATGTCGTCGCCAACGTCCGACAGCGCCGGCAGGTCGCCTGGCCGGCTCAGCATCCCCACGCTCACTCCGTCGACCTGGAGGACTCGCGGCGCGTCGCACAGGGCCTCGTGCTCCGCCTTCGGGTCGGCCCGGCTGCGCACGGCGATCACCGGGGCGACAGCCCTCAGCCGATCGAGCACTCCCAACGTCATCAGGTCGCCGCAGTGCAGGATGAGGTCCACCGACTCGAATGCTCTCAGGACGGCCCTGGGGAGGTCGGAGCCATCGGGCCTCTCGCAGTGCGTGTCCGCGACCAGGCCGATCAGCGCCATGAGCCCCTGCTCTCGTCACTCACGTGCACTGGCCGCCGCGGCTGCCGTTGCGCCCAGCTCGTCCAGCGCTCGCATGCAGTCGCCGTGCGACCGGAGCCACTCGGAATCGTAGTACGGAAACCGTGACCCGTCGTATCCACGGACCGAGGCCGGCTGGAACTCGGCCTTGAAGAAGCGCCTGACGAGGCCCGCTTCCCGGGGCGTACGGGGCGCGGTCACGTAGGTCATTCCCCACTGCCGCCGCCTGCGCACGGCCCTGCTGCAGTGCCACACGCGCTCGTCGAGGACGAGGAGGTCGCCGGGGCGGCTGACGAGGACGTGCGTGGGCATCTGGTCCATCGTCTCCACCATCGAGCTCTCGTCCGTCACCGCGAGGGAGTCGAGGAGCGACTGATAGGCCATTCGGTACTCGGGATGGTGGCTTCCGGGCAGGAACAGCAGCGCTCCGGCCGGACCCTCGAGCGGGTCGAGGTAGAGGATGAAGCGCACGCTCCCCACGAGGCTGCCGCTGTCCAGGTGCCACGGAGTCGGCCCGAAGTAGACGCTCGCCTCCGCATAGGACGGCAGCACCGGGCGTCCCAGAAGCGTCTCCGCCAGGGGCGCGAAGGCGTCCACGACCTCGAGGCTCGTGGGGGCGCGACCTGTCATGACCGGTACGAAGAAACCGTCGCGTCCCGAGGTGGCGTTGACGGGATGCATCGTATCGCCGAAGGCCTCTCGCAGCTCGCTGTCGAGCTCGCCGGCGAGCGAACGCATCGTCGACTCGGAGGCGAGTCCCGGGATTCTGAGAAAGCCGAAGACGTGGAAGAAGTCGAGGTCGCGAGCTGTCAGCGTCTTGGGCAGAGTCAGGGTGTCCACGGCTGATCCGACCTCCTGGTGCTTGTGGTCATTCGTGCAGGTAGCTGACCGAGGCTTCGTTCCAACCCAGCGCCTTCCAGAAGCCGGCCGCCCGGGGGTCGGAGCGATCGTACTCCACGCGAAAGACGTGGACGTGCCTCTGCCTCAGGTCGTCGAGCGCACGGCCCACGAGGGCGGTGCCGATCCCACACCGCCGGTGCGGGCGGCGGACGAACAGCATGTCGATGGTTCCCACCACCCCTGGCATCGCCGGGTGCGTCACGGCAGCGAACGTGACGAAGCCGGCCGGCTGGGAATCGGTGACCGCGACCAGGCAGCCGGCGTCGCGGCTGTCGACGAGCGCGTTGAGGGTCTGATGCATGGCCTGACTTGGTTCGGTGGGAGTGAGCTCGTAGTGCCGGGACGCGGTTTCGACGCCGGCAGGTGGTACGAACACCGCGATTCCCGGTCCCCACCGGTCCAGCTGCTTGGGAGCTGGGTCCGACTCCTGAGCCCACTCGCAGCGCAGCTCATAGACGGTGTCCACGTCCGCGCTGGTGAAGCGGCGGACGCTGTGCGCCGAAACCGGCCTCGGGTTGAGGATGCGGTGCAGCACTCACTCCCTCCAGGTTCGAACAGCTTGACCTATGCGACCAGGCGTGTCAAGCACCGTCGAGCAGGCCAGTACGATCGGAGTTCTCGGGGCGCCGTTGCCATGACGCTGGTCGAGTCGATGTCGAGTGCTTCGCGTGAACCGAGGCCGGGCCGGGAACTGCCGATCGATGCGTGTGAGCTCATGACGCGCCGCGTCAGCGGTGCTCGATGACTGGAAAGGCGGTGACTGCTTTGCAGGGGACGCCGTGACGAGGCTGCGAGAGATTCGGTGATGGCGGCTCCTGCAGGGCGTGTGTCGGGAGGCATGGTGTTCAGGCTGTCAAAGGTGCGACGATCCCTGCACCGGATTCCACCGAGCGAACGTCTGTCAGCGCTGTGCTCGAGAGCAGTTACAAAGCCGGCGCTCCTCGTCCGGGTGACGCTGGCGCTGCCCACGACGAGCAGCTAAGCCGCTAAGCAGGTAGGCAGAAGTCTTGTCCAGACGTGAACAGCAACAAGGCGCCTGATCCACGGGCGGCGCTTATGCTGGGCCGATGACCGGGCCGCCCCTGGTCGACGCCGGGCCGGAACTGATCGGGCGCGAGCACGAGTCGGGACTCGTGGATGCGCTGGTCGATCGCCTCCGGGAGGGCGGCGCCGCCCTGGTGGTCAGGGGCGAAGCAGGCATCGGGAAGTCGGCGCTGCTCAGCCGAGTTCGCCGGCGAGCGGCGGCTCGAGGTGTCCGATCGCTGATCACCGTCGGGGTCGAGTCGGAAGCCGAGCTCGCGTTCGCGGGGCTGCATCAGCTCCTGCATCCCGTCATCGGGCTCTCCGCGCAGCTGCCCGACTCGCAGCGCCGCGCCCTCGAGGCCGCGCTCGGCCTGGGCGCGGACGTCGATCCGGATCCGTTCCGGGTCGCGGTCGCGGCCTTCCAGCTCATCTGCGAGGTGGCTGACTCCGCTCCGCTGGTCCTGAT
>Ga0137384_10000573_pt1 | contig 28331 bp, 22 predicted proteins | sample SagtaG_2_FD_104922 | JGI IMG/M metagenome (GOLD analysis project Ga0137384, IMG submission 104922) | Vadose zone soil microbial communities from Sagehorn Ranch, Mendocino, California, USA - Sage2_R_60_16 metaG | ecosystem: Environmental > Terrestrial > Soil > Vadose zone | place: USA... | reverse complement strand
AGGTGATCCTGCGGCGTCGACGCGAGGACGCCATGGCCCAGATTGAACACGTGGCCGGGTCGGCCATTCGCCCGCTCGAGCACATCCCGTGCGGCGGCCATCCAATCGTCTCGCGGGCCCAGGAGAGCCGCCGGATCGAGGTTCCCTTGGATCCCCACGTCCTCGCCGATCGAGACCCAAGCGCGGTCCAGCGCGATGCGCCAATCGACGCCGACCACGTCGCCGCCGGTCCCCCGGAACGCGTCCAGGAACCCCGCCGTCCCGGTCCCGAAGTGGATCGTCGGGACACCGGTCTCGCGAATTCCGCGGAACACCTTTCGGGTGTAGGGTTGCACGCGCTCGACGTAGTCCCCCGGACCCAACGCGCCCGCCCAGCTGTCGAACAGCTGGAGGGTCTGCGCACCCGCGTCGGCCTGGAAGCGCAGGAACGCCGCCATTCCGTCCGCGAGGAGATCCATCAGTCGCGTCCAGTCGGCTCGTCGTTCGCGCATGAACCGTTTCGTCGCCTCGAAGTCCCGGGAGGCGCCGCCTTCGATCAAGTAGCAGGCGAGCGTGAACGGCGCCCCCGCGAACCCGATCAGCGGCACATCGAGTTTCGCGCGGAGCCGCGCAATCGTCTCCAGGACGAACGGCAGAGTCCGCTCCGGTTCGAGGGGACGGAGGCGGTCCACGTCCTCGCCGGTGCGAATCGGGCTGTCGATCCGTGGACCGACGCCGTCGTCGATTCGGACCGCAACGCCCATCGCCTCCAAGGGAATCAGGAGATCACAGAACAGGATCGCAGCGTCGACGCCGAGTTCGCCGACCGGTTGGCGGGTCACCTCGGCTGCGATCGCGGGGGTCTTCGCGATTTCGAGGACGCCGTGTTCCCGTCGGACCGTCCGATACGACGGCGACGAACGGCCGGCTTGACGCATGAACCAGACCGGTGTGCAGTCTACGGGCTCCCGCCTACACGCCCGGAGGAATCGGTCGTTCATCCTCCCAACTCCCCGAACGCGTCGGCAAACGCCTCGACGGTCTGGTCGATTGCCTCGGGCCCGTGGGCGCCGGAGACGAATACGGTCTCGAACGGGGCGGGCGGGAGGTAGACACCGCGCGCCACGAGGGACCAGAAGAGACGGGCGTACGCCGAGCCGTCGGACGTCTTCGCATCCGCAAAATTCCGGACCGGGTTGTCACCGAGGAAGAGCCCGAGCATGGAGCCGACCCGCTGGATTCGTAGCGCGACGGCGGCGTCCTCGGCCGCATCGTCGATTCCCCTCTCCAACGCCGCGGACCTCCGTTCGAGTTGGGCGTAGAGACCTCGGTTCAAGCGGCGGAGCGCCGCCAAGCCCGCGGCCACCGCGATCGGGTTCCCTGCGAGGGTGCCCGCTTGGTAGACCGGTCCGAGCGGCGCGACCACTTCCATGATGTCCCGTCGCCCGCCGTACGCCCCGATGGGGAGGCCGTGCCCCAGGATCTTCCCGAGGCAGGTGAGGTCCGGCCGGACACCGAATCTCTCTTGAGCTCCCCCTCGCGCGACACGGAAGCCCGTGATGACCTCGTCGAAGACGAGGAGGGCGCCGTATTGCTCGACCAGAACCCTTAATCCATGAAGGAATCCGGGTTCCGGCGGGACCACGCCCATGTTCCCTGCAACGGGCTCGACGACGACCGCGGCGATGGTATCTCTATAGCTGCGGAAGAGGTCCCTCACCGTGCCGAGGTCGTTGTACGTCGCGAGGAGCGTGTCTTGGGTCGCGCCTTGCGGAACGCCTCTCGATGCGGGCAGCCCCGCGGCCGCGATTCCGGAACCCGCCCTTGCGAGGAACGGATCCGCGTGGCCATGGTAGCTGCCCTCGAACGTGACGATGCGATCGCGGCCGGTGAAGCCGCGCGCAGCGCGAACGGCCGACATCGTTGCTTCCGTCCCCGAGCTGACGAACCGGAGGAGATCGATCGATGGGACGAGTCGCTTGACGGCCTCCGCGAGCCGGACCTCGGCTTCCGTGGCGGCCCCGAAGCTCGTGCCCTGTCCCGCAGCGTCGCGAACGGCCTTCGTGATCGACGGTTCGGAGTGGCCCAGGAGGAGCGCCCCCCAAGAGCCGCAATAGTCGAGGTACCGCCGTCCGTCCGCGTCTTCCATCCAAGGCCCGCGACCGCGCACGATGAACCGGGGCGTCCCGCCGACCGCGCGGAAGGCGCGGACGGGACTGTCGACCCCGCCGACCAAACTCCGCTGCGCGCGGGCGAAGAGCCGCTCGGATCGCGGCGCCCGGACGATCGGCGGTTCGAGGTTCGCCACGTCAACGCCCCAACGCGTCGAGCATGTGCTCCGGAGTCGATAGGATGCAGGTGAAGATCGGCGTCTCCCGTTCCGTGTACCGGCTCGCCTCGCTCGAGCGGAGCTCCATCACGAGGTCCAAGAAGTCGAGCGGTTCGTCCGATTCGAACGCCAAGACGAACTCCTGGTCGTCGAGGCCGAACGAGTAACCGGTGTGAATCTGGACGGACGGGTACTTGTGGCCGACCCGGAAGTGCTCCCGCATGATCTCTTGCCGTCGTTCGAACGGGATCGAGTACCACTCCCGTTTCTTGACGAACGGATAGACGAAGAGATAGCGGCTCCCGCGGGGCATCGGCTTGCGGCCTAGACCGTCTTGGCCGGCATGTGCATGGCCCCCCAGGTAGGAAGACCGCTTCGTCGCGGCGAGGTATGCGTACATCGTGTCGAGGTAGTGTCCGAGTTCGGTCGAGGACACGCGGCGCGCCATCTCGACGAACGTCTCGAGGCGCGGATCGAAGGCCCACGTCATGAAATCGGCGTCCGCGCGGATCCCGTGAAGCGAGTAGCACCGGAGCGTGACTTCCTCCTCGAACTCGTGCAGGAGCTGCACGAATTCCGACCGGTGTTTCTTCTTCGCCTCGTCCGGGAGGCGTCGCCATTCCGCCTGGACCCTGTAGAACGTGTACTTCAGGAACTCGCGGTCCGCTCCCGCTTCGCTTGGCTCTTCAGTCAAGGCCTTTCCTCCGCTCCCACTCGGCCACCGCCTTCGCGTGGTACGTGATGACGAGATCGGCCCCCGCGCGACGGATCGCGGTCAGGATCTCGTTGACCGCCGCGCGTTCGTCGAGCCAACCGTTCGACGCCGCAGCTTTCACCATCGCGTACTCGCCGCTGACCGAATACGCCGCCAGCGGAGCGTCGAACCGCTCGCGGGCCGCTCGGATCACGTCGAGGTAGGCGAGCGCCGGCTTGACCATCACGACGTCCGCGCCTTCCTCCAGGTCCAGGGCGATCTCCCGCATCGCCTCGCGGAGGTTCGCCGGATCCATCTGGTAGCCGCGTCGATCGCCGAAGCGCGGCGCGGATCCTGCGGCGTCCCGGAACGGTCCGTAGAATGCGGACGCGTGCTTCGCGGCGTACGCCAGGATAATCGTCTCGGAGAACCCCTCGCGATCCAGCGCGGCGCGGATCGCGCGGACCTGTCCGTCCATCATCGCGCTCGGCGCGACGACGTCGGCGCCGGCGCGGGCGAGGCTGACCGCGGTTCGGGCGAGCAGCTCGACCGATGCGTCGTTGTCTATGCGCCCGTCCACGACGACGCCGCAATGTCCGTGGTCGGCGTACTCGCACAGGCAGACGTCCGCCATCGCCACGACGTCGGGCGCCTCCGCCTTGATCGCGCGTAGGGCTCTTTGGACGACTCCGGTGTCCGAGTACGCCCCGCGCGCTCGCTCGTCCTTGGACGCGGGAACGCCGAAAAGGAGAAGACCCTTGAGCCCGAGGTCCGAGAGCGTGGCCGCTTCGGCGGCCGCCTCCGGCACCGTGAGCCGACGGAACCCCGGCAATGACGGGACCGTCGGGTCGATTCGGTCATCCTCCCGCACGAATAGCGGCGCGATGAGCTGAGAGACGTCCCAGCGCGTCTCGCGGATCAAATCGCGGATCGCTGCGGTCCGCCGCAATCGGCGGGGCCGTCGGGCGAGCGTCGTCATCTCAACCACGAGCCGGCACCTCCTGGAGCGCGCGCACGAGTCCGGGCATCGTGTGCTCGCGAGCCACGATGGCGACGCGGAATCCGCCCGCCTGCGCGGCCTCCGCGGTCACCGGCCCGATGCACGCGACCTCCGCATGGTCTTGCAACGCATCGACGTACTGCCGTGGCAGGAGCGCGATGAGGTTCTGCACCGCCGAACCACTCGTGAAGACGACCAAGTCGATCCCGTCCGCCGCGGGAAGGCGCGAGCGATCGGGCGAGGAAGGCCGCGCCTCGTACGCGTCGACCTCGTCGACGTGGGCGCCTCCCGCCCGGAGCCGATCGGCGAGGGCCCGTCGAGCGAGGCTCGACCGGAGGAGCAGTACACGTCGGCCGGGCAACGGCCCGAGGACGTCCGCGATCGCGTCCGTCCGGAACTCGTCGGGCATCGCATCGACGGCGAGGCCTTCCGACTCCGCGACGGCCTTCGTGGCGGGCCCCACGGCTGCGATTCGCGGGGGCCGCGTACGCAGCTCGAGCCGCAAGGCCCGCGCTCGCTCGATCGTCGCTCGCACTCCGTTCGTGCTCGTGAAGATGACCCAATCGTTGGACCGCCAAGTCCGAAGAGCTCTATCGAGCTCTGGGCGATTGGGCGCGGGAGCGATTCGCACGGTCGGGAACGGGATGGCGTCGGCCCCCGCACGCCGCAAGGCGGTCGCAATCGCCTCCGCGCGCTCTTCGCTGGCGACGACGAGGATCGTCCGGCCCGCGAGAGGCCGTTCGGTCACCCCATCGCCTCCAGGATCTCGCGAGCACCGCCGTCCCGCAGGCGGCGCGCCGCTTCCTTGACAGCTTTCGTCCCATCGGCCGCGGTCTCCCGCACCGACGCGCGGACGACCCGACCTCCATCAGGGGACGCGACCACGGCGCGAAGGTCCATTCCCCCGTTCGCGAAAGTCGCGAGCGCGCCGAACGGCACGTTGCATCCCCCTCCGACGGCGGCGCTGAGCGCCCGTTCCACGTCGACCGCCTTCCGGGCGAGCGGATCCTCAATTCCCGCGACGAGTCGCTTCGTGCGCGAATCGTCGGCCCGCGTCTGAACCGCCAAGGCTCCTTGGCCCGGCGCCGGGGTCACGAGGTCGGGGTCGATCGGCTCGATGTACGGACGCGTGACACGCAGCCGATGGAGCCCCGCCGCGGCGACGACGACCGCGTCCAGATCCTTCGCCTCGAGGCTCCTCAACCGCGTCCCGACGTTCCCATGGAGTTCCACGATGTCGAGCTCGGGGCGGAGCGCGAGCAGCTGCGCACGACGGCGTAGGCTGCTCGTGCCGACGCGGGTCCTCGCGGGCAGGTCCATGAGGGCGCGGGGTTCGCTGGCCACGAGAACATCGCGGGGATCCGCGCGGGGCGGGACCGCCGCGAGGACGAGCCCGTCCACGGGTTCGGTGGGCACGTCCTTCAGACTGTGCACGGCAACGTCGATCCGGTCCTCGAGGAGCGCTTCCTCGATTCGTTTCGTGAACGCACGTTTCCCATCGAGAGACGTGCCCAGATCGGACCGGTAGCCTTCGTCTCCGTGCGTCTTGACCAGCACCATCTCCATCTGGATGTCCGGCTGGGTACGGCCTAACTCGGCGATGACTTCGTTCGCCTGCGCCCTGGCGAGCGGGCTCCCGCGGGTGCCCACACGGAGGGTCCCGCTCATCGGCGTCCCCCCGAGGTGTCGCCGTCGTCGAGGAGATTCTCGATTAACCCGTCGCGGCCCTCGGCTTGGAGCCGTCGCGCGAGTTCCGTGGGTGCGTGAAGAAGCCGGTTCACGAGCCGGTTCGACATCTTCTCGAGGATCTCGCGTTCATCGCGCGTGGCGCCAGGGATCCGCGTGAGGGCAGACCGGACCTCCAATTGCCGAACGTGTTCGGCGGCACGCCTCAGTGCTGCGACCGGGTCCGAACTCCGGGGCCACAAAGACTCGAGGGCGGCCTCCGCCTCGGCTCGGATCGCCCCGTCGACACGGGCCCGCGCGGCCGGATCGGGAGGAGGGCCCGCCCAAGGGCTCAGATCGTCCACGGTCACGATGCGCACGCCACGAATCCGGGCGGCGGACGGATCCACATTCCGTGGCACGCCCAAGTCGATGATCCAGAGGAGACGGTCGCGGGACGCGCACGCCTGAGCCAAGACTCGCGCGCCGAGGACTCGCCGCTTTGCCGAAGTCGCGGCGATCAGCACGTCCGTCTTCGGGAGAACCTGCGGCATCTCCGAGAGCCGCACGGCGCGACCCGCGAGCCGCTGGGCGATCCGCCTCGCCTTCGCGTAGTCGCGGTTGACGACCGTGATGCTCGTGTCCTCCGGGAGAGCAGCCGCCGCGAGTTGGCCCATCTTCCCGCTGCCCAACAGGGTGACGCAGGCCCGAGGGATGCGGATGACTTCGCGTACGTACCGGACGGCCGCGTGGCTCGCGGAGGCGGGTCGACCGTCGAGGCCCGCGAGGCGCCGGAGGCGCGGGGCCGTTCGCGCGGCGCGGACGAAGAGGTCCGCGAGGGGGCCGTCCCACCGCGTCGGTCGCTGTTCCGCGGCTCGTCGAAGCTGGTCCGCAATTTGGCTCTCGCCTAATGCGACCGAGTCCAACCCAGTTGCAACGCGGAACAAATGGATGGCGGCGTCCGGTCCTGCCAATTCGTAGGTGTACCCACTCCCCGCCTCGAGTCCGAACATGCGATTGAGAGCGGACCTCGCCGCGTCCGGATTTGAGGTCGCAGCGTATGCCTCCATGCGGTTGCATGTGCTCAAGAGGATGAGATCGTCGAAGAGCTCGCCGGACTCGCGAGACGACGCGATCCCCGAATACGTGATGCGCCGGAGGAGGGATTCCCGGATATCGAGCGGACACGTACGGTGGTTCGCCCCAACGAGGACCAAGTGCCGCGGCTCGGATTCGTTTGGGGCGGGACTTGCCGGACGCGACGCCATCCGATCGGGGCGGTCGAGCCGGGGTCTCTATTTGAACGTGCTCTCTCAGGATTATCATCAATCCGATGATAATGCTGAACGCGATCGACGCCTCGGCTCTGCTAGTCGAGACATCGTTCGACTTGGCCCAGGACACGGTCTGGCGGGAGATTCGATTCCGAATCTCATCGGATCGGCTCTCTCGTTCCCGGCATGCTGCGGTCCAGGCCTGGGTCCGCCCGGAAGAAACGGTTTATAGTATGCGCGCCTTCGGACGCATAGACATATCGATATCATGCAGACGTGGGAGGAAGAGCTCCAGGCGTTTCGGCGGCGGACGAGGAAATCCGCGCGCGCTTGGGAGGCCGCGAAGCGGTTCATCCCCTCCGGTGTGAGCAGCAACTACCGCCTCGTCGACCCATACCCGCTCTACGTTCGTCGGGCGAAAGGCTCGCGCCTCTGGGACGCGGACGACAACGAGTACGTCGACTTCAACATGGCCTTCGGCGCCCTCGTCGCGGGCCACAGCCATCCCGTCCTCGCGAAGGCGATGCGGGAGCGCGTGTCGAACGGCACGATCTTCGGGCACGAGTCCGTCGATGCGGGCCCGCTCGCCGAGCACATCTGCAAGCGGTTCCACGTGGACCGGCTGAAGTTCTCGATGACCGGCCTCGACGCGACGCTCTTCTCGGTCCGCCTCGCGCGCGCGGTCACGGGCCGGCGGCGGATCCTGAAGTTCGAAGGCTGCTACCACGGCTCCCACGACGCGCTCATGGTCTCGATCAAGCCGCGCCGGGAGGTCTCGGGGGATCCGCGGCGTCCGAACCCCGTGTCGTCGTCGAAGGGCCTCCTGAAGGAACTCGTCGAGACCGCGGTCGTCGCGCCGTTCAACGACCTCGCATCGACGGAGGCGATCGCGACCGAGCACGCGGACGACATCGCCGGGATTATCCTGGAGCCCGTGCCGATGAACATGGGATACGTCCATCCGGAACCGGGATTCCTCGAAGGCTTGCGGGCCCTCGCCGACCGGATCGGCGCGGTCCTGATCTTCGACGAGGTCAAGACCTGCGGCAAATGGTACGGCGGCGCGGAGGAGGCCTTCGGCGTCGCCCCGGACGTGAAGGTGCTCGGCAAGGCGATCGGTGGCGGCTTCCCTCTCGCCGCGGTCGGGGGAAAGGCGTCGATCATGGACCAGGTCATCCCGGGCCAGATCGCCCACGCGGGCACCTTCAACGCGAACCCGCTCAGCGTGTCCGCCGGACTCGTCACGCTCACCAAGATCCTTACGAAGGCGGGCGTGCAGCATGCGCAGCGGATCGGGACGTCACTCGCGAAAGGATACATCGACATCGTGCGCGATCATCGGCTCGCGGTGAAAGTCCAGTACGGGGGGATCAGCGGCACGGTGCACTTCACGCGGGGCGCCGTCACGGACTGGCGGTCCTTCCAGGACGTCGACGTCGGTCGGTGGTGGGGCTACTTCACCGCGATGCTCAACCGCGGAATCATCCCGATGGCGACTGGACCGGACGAACAGTGGACGACCTCCGTCGCGCACACGAAGGCGGACGTCGACGCGCACCTCGACGCGTTCGAGGACGTCGCGGAAATCCTGAAGCACGCCCAGGCGGAGATGGCGCTCGTGGAAGCCGTGTGAGGTTCGGAGAGGCAGGACGGTGCCGATACGCCGCGTCGCAAGTATGGCCGGATGATCAAGCCGCTCCCGGTGATGAAGCCGGAGAAGTGCCGCTTCTGCAAAGCAGGGAGGCCGTGCCCGATCCACAAGGACGAGACTAGGGCTTCTCCGCGATGACGAGGCATGCGGACCAGTTCAATCGCTCGTAGCGGACGTCTCCGAACCCCGCCGAGGCGAAGATCTCCTGATATTCGTGCGGCGAGAAGACGCGGACGAACGCGGCAAGGAGGAGCGTCGCCGGCGACAGGAGGACGACCCGCCCTCCGGATCGTAACAGTTCCGCGGCGAGCCTCGCGGCTATCCGCGGATCCCGCATGTAATAGAAGGAGCCCGCAAAGACGATCGTATCGAAGTCGGCGCCGCGGAACGGAGGCCGCATGAAGTCGGCACGCACCAACGCCCCGCGGTATCGCGCGCGACGCAGCATCTCCATCGATAGGTCGATTCCGACCGCGTCGGCAAGGTGTCCCGTGGTGAACCCCGTACCCACGCCGACATCGAGGACCCGCGTACCCCGGAGCTCAGACCGCACGCGTTCCAGCCACACCCGCTTGTAGATCCGCGCGTTGATCCGATCGTACCAGGGCGCGATGCGGTCGAAGAACCGACGCGCCTTCGCGGCTCCTTGGACGACGGGCACAACCCTTGGAATGCCCGCCTCGATTTGAAGGCGCGCCCGTGCGGAAAAGACTATATCGGCCGCCCCGCGTTGGCGACGACGAGCGGCATGGCGAAGGCCGTCACGAAGTCGGTCGGCCTCGAGGCGCGCACGAAGGCCTCGAGGGCCTACGCCGACCGCGCGCGGAAATCGCTACCCGGCGGCGTCACGGCGAATGTGAAGTACTTCGACCCGTACCCGATTGCGATGAAAAAGGCGAACGGCTGTCGCCTCTGGGATCTCGACGGGAACGAGTACATCGACTATTGCCTATCCTTCGGACCGCTCATCCTGGGCCACGGTCACCCGCGCGTGACGAAGGCGATCCGTGAGGCGATGGCGTCTGCGGGCACCACGATGTTCGGGACGCCGCACGAGCTCGAGGCGACGTACGCGGAGCGCCTCCTTCGGATCTTCCGCCGGGACGGCAAGTTGCGTTTCACGGTCTCCGGGACCGAGGCGACCGTCCACGCCGTGCGCGCGGCGCGAGCGTACCGCCAGCGGCCGATGATTGCGAAGTTCGAGGGGCACTACCACGGCGGCGTCGACGAATTCCTCGTGAGCCACGCGCCGTCGAAAGCGGAGACGGACCGCGGACTCCGCCCCGTGGCCGGATCGCGCGGCACGCCGGCCCACGTGCTCGAGAACACGCTCGTTCTGCCGTTCAACGATTTCGCCGAGACCGAGGCCCGGATCCGCGGTCATGCTGATCGCCTCGCGTGCGTCATCATGGAGCCCGTCGAGCGATCGTACATCGCGTCCGATCCGGAGTTCCTCCGAGGAGTCCGGGAGATTACGGCTCGGAACGACATCCCGCTGATTTTCGACGAGGTGATGAGCGGCTTCCGCGTCGCGTTCGGCGGTGCCCAGCATGCCTACGGGGTGACGCCGGACCTCACGTGCTTGGGGAAGGTCATCGGCGGCGGCCTGCCCTGCGGCGCGTTCCTCGGTCGCTCGGACATCCTCGAGCTCGTGGATCCCCGATCGGGCGAGTTCTTCCACAGCAGCACGTTCGCCGGATATCCGCCCGCGATGGCGGCCGGGATGGCGACGCTCGATGAGCTCGAGGCGCCCGGGGCGTTCGAAGGCCTCCTCGAGAAGACGCGGAATCTAGCCGCCGGATTCGAGCGGATCGTCGCGCAACGGCACGTACGCGCTCGCGTTCCGCGGGTCGGTACGGTATTCTCGATACTCTTCCTAGACGGCGTCATCCGGAACTATCGCGACACGCTCCGCGATGATCCGAAGAAACGAAAGGCCCTCGACCTCGGGTTGCTCGAACGGGGGATCTTCGTCAAGCCCGCGAAGCCGTTCTACCTCTCGACCGCTCACGACGACGCCGCGATTCGCCAGACGATCGAAGCGCTGGACGACGCCCTGCAGGCCGCGTAATTACCTGCGTGCCGCAAGGCCCATGACCTTCCGGGTCTCCTCCGGCGTCGCGACCTCCCGTTGCAGGTCCTCGGCGAGACGTCGCGCGCGTGCGACGAGTTCCTCGTTCCGAGCGAGGACGCCCTTTCGCAGATAGACGTTGTCCTCGAGACCGACGCGGACGTGTCCGCCCATCACGATGGCCATAGTCGTCATGGGCAACTGCATCCGCGACATGCCCGCGACGACGTAGGTCGCGCGGGGCGGGAGCTGGCTCGCCATGTAAGTGAGATTCTCGGGGGTCGCCGGGATGCCGCCGTCGACGCCCATCACCAGCTGGAAATGCGCGGGCTCTTTCACCAGTCCGGCCTCAATCAGCTTCTGCCCCTGCTGGATGAATCCGACGTCGAACGCCTCGATTTCCGGTTTGATGCCCATGTCGAGCATCGTCTTCGCGAGGAACTGCACGGTCTCGACGGAGTTGACGTAGACGACGGAGGGCTTGCGGCCTGCAAAGTTCAGCGAGCCCGTCGTCAGGCTTCCCATCTCCGGATTCGTCTTGAGCGGTGCGGCGCGGTCCGCGTCCGTGACGCCTGCGATGCCGCTCGTCGAGGTCATCACGACCAACTTCGTTCGCTGGCGGATCTTGTCGACGGTCTCCTTGAAGATCTCGAAGCGGGACGTGGGCCGTTCATTCTCGTCGCGGCAGTGAACGTGGATGATCGAAGCGCCTTCCTGTTCGCACCGGTATGCGGTCTCCGCGATCTCGTCCGGCGTCACGGGCACGTGCGGGGTGTCTTTCTTGCGGGGGACGGACCCCGTCGGGGCGACCGTGATGACGAGCTTCTCCATCGTCCTTCAGCCCGTCCCCGCTACGCGACCTCGGTAGGTAAGCGTTTTGCCGCGACCGCTACGCGAAGAGGTGACACGAGACCTTCGTGTCGGCCGTCACATCCTTGAGTTCCGGCTCGGTGAAGTCGTGGAGGGACACGCGCACGCCGTCCCCGAGTCGTTCGATGGAACGAATCGCCTTCAGGGCGCGGACGTCCTCCGACCGACGCGACACGAGGTCGCGGATCGTTGACTCGGCCCCGGGAGGCGCCCTCGGCATCGTGAATGCGCGCGCGCCATCCGAGGTCGCGGTCGCGAAGAGCGATCCCGTCGGCAGGCCCGCCACGAGGCCCTTGAGGTCGGCGAGCACCTCGTCCGACGTCCACCCGCATCGCTCGAAGGCGACCGGGCACCGCGGATGGAACCGGCACCCGGGCGGGATCGCGGACGGATCCGGTCGCTCCCCCTTCAGGATGATCCGCTCACGCCGACGATCCGGGTCCGGCACCGGCACGACGGAGACGAGCGCCTTCGTGTACGGGTGCCGGGGATTCTTGATCAGCTCGCGGGTCGGCCCCTGCTCGACGATCTTCCCGAGGTACATGACCCCGATGCGGTCGGCGAGGACCCACGCGAGGGAGAGGTCGTGGGTAATGAACAGGTACGTGAGGCCTTTCTTCTCGCGCAGCTCTAGGAGCAGCTCGAGGATCTCCGTGCGGATCGACACGTCGAGCATCGATACCGGCTCGTCCGCGACGAGGAACTCCGGATCGAGCACGAGGGCACCCGCGATCGAGACGCGCTGCCGCTGCCCGCCCGACAGCTCGTGGGGGAAGCGGAAGAGGAAGTCGCGAGGCGGCCTCAGGCCCGCGTCGTGGAGCGCCTGTTCCACACGCGCCTCGGTCTCCGCGCGGTTCCGGCTGATGCGGTTCACGAGGAGCGGCTCGGAGACGATGTCGTACACGGAGTGTTTCGGGTTCAGCGACTCGTAGGGGTCCTGGAAGATGATCTGTAGCTTCCGCCGCAGGCTGCGGATCTTCACGCCCTCGAGGCCCTCCTCCCGGAGGCGCGTCCAGAGGAAGACCCGCGCCACGGCCGTCGCGGCGATGAAGCCGAACAACGACCCTCCGAGCATCTCGGTCGCTTGACTGCCCCAGTACGCGCTGCCGTAGACCGCGCCCGGGTCCAGGTATCCCGAGAGGGCGACCCCGAGGTACGCGCCGAGGTTGAAGGCGACGAGACTCAGTAGCCCGAGGATCGGCGCCGTGCGCGGATTCGCCCGCGTCGGAGGGAGGCTGCCGAAGAACGCGAGCAGCAAGCCCGTGACGATCGCGAGCCCGAGGAGGCTCCAGCCGTCCGTGAAGGGCAGGTGGAAGAACCCCGCGGAGACGACCGTGGGGACGAGGGTCGCGAGGACGGCGGCGCCCGCGACGACGCCGGCGAGGAGGCCCAGGTCTCTGACGCTCCAGGGGCGGCGCTCCTTCCACGAGAGCGAGTGCCGCCGCCGGATCTCCTCGAGCGCCCGCTCGTCGCCCACGGCGTGCGACGCCTCGAACCGCGCGAGGACGGATTGTGGCGCGCCGACGAAGACGTCGCCCCCGGTCGGCTCGACGAGCCGCAGGATCCCCTTGCCCGTGGTCGTCTTGCCGCACCCGCTCTCGCCGACGAGGCAGAAGATCTCCCCGCGCCCGACGTCCATGTCGACCCCGTCCACGGCGCGGACGTACTCGGGCTGCGTCTTCCGCAACGCCTCGATGAATCCGCGGCGCTTCTCGAACCACACCCGGAAGTTCCGCAGGACGAGGTACGGCTCCCGCGGCACTCACGCCGCCTCCTTCGCGGGCGGGTTCGTGGTGTTCAGGTGGCAGGCCGCGCGGTGGCCCTCCCCGACCGCGTCGAGCGGCGGCTCCCGGTCGATGCACAGCTGCCACGCGTACTTGCACCGGGGATGGAATCGGCAGCCCTCGGGAGGGCTGATGAGGCTCGGAAGGAGCCCGGGGATGTACGCGGGGAGGGTCTGCGGCCCTTCGATGTCGGGGAACGCGCCGATCAGGTCCTTCGTGTACGGATGCTTCGGGTTCTTGTACACGTCCCGAACGCTCCCCGTCTCGACGATCTTCCCGGCGTACATGATCGCCATCGAGTCGCACGTCTCCGCCATGACGGACAGGTCGTGCGAGATCAGGATCATCGAGAGGTCGAGTTCCCGCTTCAGCCGCTCGAGCAACTCGAGGATTTGCGCCTGGATCATGACGTCCAACGCGGTCACCGGCTCGTCCGCGATGACGATCCGCGGGTTGCAGGCGAGGGCCATCGCGATCATCACGCGCTGCCGCATGCCGCCGGAGAACTCGTGCGGGTAGTCGGCCGCGCGCTCGCGGTGGATCCCGACGAGCTCGAGCATCTCGCCGACGCGCTTCATCGCCGCCTCCTTGTCGACCTTCTCGTGGAGGATGATCGGCTCCGCGATTTGGTCGCCGTTCCGCTTGACGGGGTTCAGGGCGTTCATCGCGCCCTGGAAGATGATCGAGATGTGCTTCCAACGGATCCCGCGGAGCTGGCCCTCCCGGATCCGCGCGAGGTCGTAGCCCATGTAGTCGATCGTCCCGTCGACGATGCGGCCGTTCGACGGGAGGAGGCGCATGATCGACAGGGCGGCCGTCGTCTTGCCGCACCCGCTCTCCCCCGCGAGGCCGAGGCTCTCGCCTTCGCCGAGGCTGAAGTCGACCCCGTCGACCGCCCGGACGGTGCCCTCCTGCGTCTCGAAGTGCGTCTTGAGTCCTTTCACTTCCAGGAGCGCCATTTCACCGCGTTCACCCGCGGAGAGGAACCGCTTCCTCCCTCGCTCGACCCCTGCGTGGGAATCCGGCGAGCGCCATAACGGTTGCGAGACCCGCGGCACCAACGTCTAATAGAAGGTTCAGTTTCGTCCGTTCCTCGGGAAGCGGCGACGTGACGGAGCTGACTCGTCGGGTCCGCCGCTTCTACGCTTACACGGGGGCGTCGTCGTTCGCCCTGTGGATCCCGTTCTGGACGCTCTGGATCCGCGGCAACCTCCGATCCGATTTCGAGTTCACCCTCGTCGACGTCGCGTTCTGGCTCGGCATGCTGGCGTCCCAGCTTCCGGTCGGGGTGCTCGCGGACCGCATCGGCCGACGGCGGACGATCGTCCTGAGCGAGGCGATTCGGTCCGCGGGGATCCTGGGATACGCCGTCGGGATGAGCTTCGCCGGGTACGTCGTCGCGAACCTCGTGTGGTCGCTGGGCGCCGCCTTCTCGATCGGGACGTCGGCCTACCTGTACGACGCGCTCCTGGAGGCGGGGCACGAATCGGAGTTCCCGCGGTACATCGGACGGAACACGACGATCCAACTCCTCTCGAACGCCGCGGGCGCGTTCGCGGGTGGCCTCCTGGTCCAGGCGGTCGGGGAGATCCGGCTCACGCTGTTCGTCGGCGCGGCGCTGAACCTGTCGGCCGTCGCGATCGCCCTGACCTTCGCGGAGCCGAACGTCCCCCGGACGACGGAGCCCACGTACGCCGAGCAGCTGCGGCAGGGCCTCCGGGTCGTGCGTCGGCGCGAGGGCGTCGCCCTCCTCATCGGCCTGGAGGTGTTCCTCGGCATCACCCTGTACGCGATGGCGCTCTTCCGACCCCTGTACTTGCAGTTCCTCGGACTGTCTCCGGCGGAGATCGCGCTCTCCATCTCCGGATTCCTCCTGGTCGCGGCGGCGTGTTCCGCGTTCGCCGGCGAGATCGCGCGCGTGCTCGGGGAGTTCGGCACGATTGCGCTCATGGTCGCGCTGGCGTGCGGCGCGTTCTTCGCGATGTACGGGGCCGGCCGGTCGGCGGCGGCCTTCCTGTTCCAGGTGCCGATCTACGTCGTCTGGAGCCTCCAGCCCGCGCTGACGACGGCGTTCTTGAACCGGCGGCTGGAGCCGGGGCAGCGGGCGACCGTCCTCTCGATGGGCTCGTTCGCGTATACCCTCGGGATCGTGGTCCTCGAGCCGCTCGCCGGGCTCCTCACGACGGCGACGGACCTCCTGACCCTCGGCCTGTTCCTCGGGCTCGTGACGCTGGGGCCGTGCTCGTACGTCCTCGTCCGCTGGCGGACGACCGTCGCCCCGTGGCCCGCCGTGACGCCGCTCCCCTCGCGTCTCGTGGCGGATGCCCGGGTCTCCCGATTCCACCGGCTGTTCGAGCGGCTCAGCCGACTCAGGCCGTGACCGCTTCCGCCGTCGGCGGTGTCACAAGGTGGCACGCGGCCGCGTTGCCCGGTCCGATCTCGAGGAGCGGAGGCTCGGACCAGTCGTGCAGCGCGACGTAGACGAATCCGCCGCTCGCATGGACATCGGCGATTCCCTTGAGCGCGAGGCGCGTGGCGCGATCCTCCGATGCGACGTGCCGGACGGCTTCGACAGCGGCCCCGGGCGCGACCCCCGCGGCGAGGGCGAGCCCGATCGTCCGGGGGCCTTGGGCTTCGATCCCCGCGATTCCGGGCAGTCGTCCGACCGTTTGCAGGGAGCGGAGTTCCTCCGCGACCTCGTCGGCGTTCCATCCGCATCGTTCGAATGCGACGGGGCACCGAGGATGGAACCGGCACCCAGTCGGGATATCGACCGGGTCCGGCCGTTCCCCTTTCAGGATCACGCGGGTGGGACGCTTGCGCGGATCGGGACTCGGGACGACGGAGATCAGGGCCTGCGTGTAGGGATGCCTCGGATGGGCGATGACCTGCTCCGCGGTGCCGACCTCGACGATCTTTCCGAGGTACATCACGGCGATTCGGTCGGCGATCACCCAGGCCAGGCTCAGGTCGTGCGTGATGAAGAGATACGTCAGCGACTTCTTCTCGCGGAGGTCCAGGAGCAGCTGGAGGATGTCCGTCCGGATCGAGACGTCGAGCATCGACACCGGCTCGTCCGCGACGATGAAGTCCGGCTCGAGCACGAGCGCCGCCGCGATCGAGACGCGCTGCCGCTGGCCCCCGCTCAGCTCGTGGGGGAAGCGGAACAGAAAATCCTCCGCGGGCCGCAGCCCCGCGTCGTTCAGCGCTCGGGTCACCAAGGCCGTCGTCTCCTCCGAGGAGGACGTGAGGTGGTTCACCCGCAACGGCTCGGAGACGATCTCGAACACGCTCTGCTTCGGGTTCAGGGACTCGTACGGGTCCTGGAAGATCATGTGCAGGCGCCGACGGAGGCCGCGGATCTTGACGCCTTCGAGGCCCTCGTCCCGCACGCGGATCTCCGTGACGAATCGGCTCATGACCGCCGCGGCGAGAAACGCCACGAACGATCCGACGAGCATCTCGAAGGTGAAGTTCGCCCAGGCCGCGCCGAACACCTGACCCGGATCGAGATAGCCGGAGAACGCGAGGCCCAGCCACATGCCGGCGTTGAACACGATGGTGGCGAGGAGGGCCAACGCGATCGCCGTCCTCCGGGCGGGACGGGTCGGCGGCAAACCGGCGAAGAACGCGAGGAGGACTCCCGTCGCGAAGCCGAAGGCGATGTAGCTCCACCCGCCCTCGAAGGGGAGGTGGGCGAAGGACGCGGCCGCGAGGGCCGGGAAGGCGGTCGCGATCACCACCGCCGCGGCGACGAAGGATGTCAGGAACGAATAGTCCTTCAGGCTCCAGGCCCGTCGTTCCTTCCAGGAGAGCGAGTACTTCTTCCGGACGTCGTCCAGGGTCGCCTCGTCTCCCCGGCGACGTGCGGCCTCATACCGCCCGAGGATCTCCGGCGACGCGTCGACGAAGACGTCGCCCCCGGTCGGCTCGACGAGGCGCAGCAGCGCCTTCCCCGTGGTCGTCTTGCCACAGCCGCTCTCGCCGACCATGCAGAAGACCTCCCCGCGGTGGACGTCGAAGTCGATCCCATCGACCGCCTTCACCCAGGCCGACTCGCCGCTCACGAGGTCCCGGAGGAGTCCACGCCTCTGGGCGAACCACACTTGGAGGTCCCGGACAAAGATCAGCGGGCCACCGTTTCGAGCGGCCGTCCCCGCACCTCCTGGACTTCGGGGTAGAGGAAACAGGCGACCCGGCGTCCCGGTCCGACTTGCGACAGCGCGGGCTCCGCCGCGGCGCAGCGGTCGAACGCAAACTTGCAGCGGGGATGGAAGACGCAGCCCGTCGGCGGGGAGATGAGGCTCGGGACCTGCCCGGGGATCGACGCCGGCATCGTGCGCGGTCCCCGGACGTCCGGGAAGGCCCCGGCCAGCCCCTGGCTGTAGGGATGCTTCGGATCCGTGAATACGTCGACCGTACTCCCGAGCTCCATGATCTTGCCTCCGTACATGATCGCGACCTTGTCGCACGTCTCCGCCATGACGGACAGGTCGTGGGAGATCAGGATCATCGAGAGGTGAAGTTCCCGCCGGAGCCGTTCCAGGAGCTCCAAGATCTGCGCCTGGATCATGACGTCGAGCGCGGTGACGGGCTCGTCCGCGATCACGAGCTTCGGATTGCACGCGAGCGCCATCGCGATCATCACGCGCTGCCGCATGCCGCCGGAGAACTCGTGGGGATAGTCCCGCACCCGGTTGCGCGAGATCCCGACGAACTCGAGGAGCTCTTCCGCCCGTCGCATCGCGACGTGCTGCTCGACTTTCTCGTGCAACACGATCGGTTCGGCGATCTGCTGGCCGATCCTCCGGACCGGGTTGAGCGAGTTCATCGCGCCCTGGAAGATGATCGAGATGTCCTTCCACCGGATCCGCCGGATCGCGGCTTCCGAGGCGCGGGTGAGGTCGCGTCCACGGAAAGTGATCGACCCGCTCACGATCTTGCCGTTGTACGGCAAGAGGCGCATGAGGGCCAGCGCCGTCGTCGTCTTTCCGCAGCCGCTCTCCCCGGCCAGGCCGAGCGCCTCGCCTTCTTCGAGTTCGAAGGATGCCCCTTCGACCGCGCGCACCGTCCCGGCCTGGGTCGTGTAGTGGATGACGAGGTCCTCGACCTGGAGGAGCGCCAGGCTACCGCCTCCGCAGCCGCGGGTTCAGGATCTCGTCGAGGGCGTAGCCGAAGAGGTAGAACCCGAACACGAGGAAGACGATGCACAGGCCCGGGACGATCAGCCACGCCGGGTTGCCGATGCCGAGGGCGTTGTTGTCGATCGCCTCGGAGATGATCTTCCCCCAGCTCACGGTCGTCGGCGGGGAGAGCGACAGGAACGCGAGGACGCTCTCCGAGAGGATTGAGACCGCGACGGTGAGGATCGTGTTCGCGAAGACCAGCGGGAACGCATTGGGGAAGATGTGTCGCATGAGGATGCGCCAGGACGGCGTCCCGATCATCCGTGCGCGCTCGACGAAGATCCGTTCCTTGATGCTGAGGACCTGGCTTCGGATGACCCGCGCCGTCACGGACCAGCCGGTCAGGCCGATCACGAGGATGATCCCCGTCAGGTCGATGATGCCGAGTTTGGCGGCGACGATGATCATCAGCACGAGCCACGGGATCGACAGGACGACGTCGTTGAAGCGCATGATGACCTCGTCGACCCAGCCTCCCGAGAAGCCGGAGATGAGGCCGACCGCGGTGCCGACGACGCTCGCCACGAGGGCGGACGCGACCCCGACGATCAGGGAGATCTGGGTGCCCCAGATCACCTGCGAGTAGATGTCGAAGCTGAAGTAATTGGTCCCGAGCGGGTGAAACGAATTCGGGGTCTGGAGGAAGCTGTACGGATGCGCGTCGGAGACGGCCTCTCGAGGTCCGTAGGGCGCCAGCCACGGCGCGGCGACCGCGATGAAGGTGAAGAACGCGAGGATCGACAGGCCGAGCATCGCCGTACGGCTGTGGTAGATCTGCGCCCCGACTTCCCGGAACCGTTTGTATCCGACGATGAACGACGCGCGGAACACCGAGATCCGCGGCGATCGAACCACGACCTCTCCGACGCCCATGAGAGCCTCACGCCACCTTGATCCGCGGGTCCAGAGCGAGCAGGATGAAGTCGGAGACGAGGTTCGCGAGGACGATCGCGACCCCGCCGATCACGACGATGAACTGGAGGAGCGGGTAGTCGAGGTTGTGAATCGCGTCGATCGTCCGCCAGCCGATTCCCTTGTAGTTGAAGACGACCTCGACCTGGTACGCTCCGCCGACGACGAACGCGATGTCGAGGGCGATCAGCGACACCATCGGCGGCAGTCCGTTCGGGAAGATGTGCCTCCGGAGGACCTGGCGGTCGCTCAGCCCCTTCGCCTTCGCCGTGAGCACGTAGTCCTCGGTCATCGCGTCGATCAGGGAACTCCGCATGACGAGGGAGATGCCCGCGAGCGTCCCGAGGCTCAAGGTCAACGCGGGCAGGATCAGGTGCAGCAGCGCATTCCCGATGTGCACCCAGTCCCAGCTCCACGTCTGCGGGAACGGAGGCAGGTCGATTCGCCCTTGCGACGGCAGCACGGGCCACCAGGAGAAATACGCGGAGAGCGGGGACGTCTTCGAGAAGGCGGCCTGGAGGACGATCGCCAGCCAGAAGATTGGCATGCCGTAGAAGAAGATGCCCAGTCCCGTCGAGACGAGGTCGAACGGCTTGCCCCGTTTCGCCGCGGCGTACGATCCCACGACCATCCCGATCAGGATCGTGATCACCGTCGAGGTGCCGACGAGCAACAGGGTCCAGCTCAGGTCCTGGAAGAGGATCTCCGCCACCGGGGCGCGGTAGAAGTACGAGAGGCCCCAGTCGAGCGTGAACATGTTGTGCAAGTAGATCAGGAACTGGTCCAGCGGCGACTTGTCGAGCCCGAAGAGTTGGCGGTTGTACTCGACGAGCCCGATGTACTGACGGTTCCTCGGGGCGAACGACAGGTTGGGGTCGCCCGGCATGAGCCGAATGAGGACGTAGTTCAGGCAGATGATTCCGAGGATTGTGACCCCGGCGTTGACGCACCGTCGGATCGCGACCCGCAGGACCTTCCCCATCCGACCTCACGCTCCCGGATCGGGTTTGGCGCGATCCATGGGCCCATCAGGAGGACGGCGGAGGCGGGGGCGGTGGGGGCGGCGGCGGTGGCGGCAGGCCGCCCTCCTCGTCCCGTTTCGCCTCTCTCCGCCGCCGGACGAGGATCGCGGCGGCCCCCAGGAGGATCGCGAGGACGATCCCGAGCGGCACACCGTAGTTGATCCACGGATTCGCCTCCGGGGTCGGGGTGCCTCCGCCGCTCGGCTGCGTTCGGACCTCGATGCTCGCGGGGACCGTCTTGCTGTGGGGGATCGGGCCCGTCTGGTTGTCCGTATAGGTGATCGTCGCGGAGTACGTCCCTGCAGCCGAATACGCGTGGGCGACCTGGACGGTCTTCGTCGAGAGAGTGCCCGTCACGTAGCTCGTCGTCGATGCGCCGTCGCCGAAGGCCCAGGTGATGAACACCGGGTCTGCTTCCGTGTCGTTCACGGACAGGGTGAAGTTCACGTTCTCCCCGACGTAGGCGAAGGTCTGGTGGGGCTCGCTCACCTGCAACGTCGCGACCGGCGGCAGGTTGAACGATCCCGGAGGCGCGATCGTCGCGGTCGCGATCCCGCACACGGGCCATTCCGCGTCGGAGACGCGCACGCCGATCGGGTAGGTGCCCGGCTGCGCGTACGTGTGGGTGACCGTCCCGGACGATGTCGTGAGACGGGGGCTACCGTCCCCGAAATCGAAGGTGTAGTTCAGGGACTGTCCCTCCGGATCTGCCGCGCCCGCCGAGATCGTCGCCGCCGATCCGCTCACCCACTGCACATCGGGGAAGCTCGAGATGACCGGCGCGCGGTTGTCCAGCGGCTCGACGTCGAACCAGAGGTTCGGGAGGTCGCTGTCCGGCGTCAGCCCGATGGACTGGCTCCAGTTCCCGTAGTGCGTCCAGCCCGCGCGGGGGTTCGTGCCCGGCCGGCCGTTCGTCGCGGCGTACAGCGAAAGCTGGTAGTACGGCAGGATGTACGACGCGTAGTCGTAGATCATCCGCTGCATCTGGTCCGTGATTGACCTCCGCGCCGTCGGGTCGAGCGTGATCAACGACTGGTTGTAGAGCGCGTCGAACGTCGAATTGCTGTAGTAGTTGTCGCTCGTGGGGCCGATCGCCCCCGTCGTCTCCACCTCGAGGACGTCGAGGGAGGGGTCCGACACCGGGCTGAAGATCCAGTCCCAGATCCAGAGGTCGTAGTCCGCGGAGAACCAGATGCCCACCATCTGGTTGTACGTGTACACGTGGTAGCCGGGGTTCCCGCGGGAGTCCGTCGTCTGGATGCCGGCCTGGGCGAGCCATTGCGTGATGTTATTCGCCGCGGCCTGGAAGGCGGCGTATGTGTTCACGACGTAGAACCGGAACTGGAGCGGGTCCGTGCCGCCGGCCTTGTACAGCGGGGTCGTACCCGGGGCTAGAGTGCCGGCCGCGTCGTACTTCCAGCCCGCGTCATTGAGCATCGCGCGGGCCGCCGCCGGGTCGAACTGGAACTCCTCGCTCGGGGGGATGTCGAAGTGCCACGGGTTCGCCGACGGGACGATGCTGTCCGCCTCGCGGCCGAGGCCCAGGAGGGCGTACTTCACCAAGGCGGTCTTGTTCACGCTCATCGCGAGCGCCTTGCGCACCGTGTAATTGAGGAGCAGCGGGTTGTTCGTCCCCGTGCGGAACTGGGAGTTCGACGCTCGGATCTCCGGCGTGATGACGTTCACGTTGAACTCGGCGACGAAGCCGGCGTCCGCCGCCCACTTCTCGATGCCGTTCCGGTCGTTCGTCGCCGGGAGCGCCGCGAGGTAATCCGCCGGACCGACGAACGCGATCGCATCGAGGCCCGACGTGCCCGACTTGAAGTCGGCGATCATCGTCGCGGAACTCGTGTAGCCCGCGAAGACGACTTCATCGGGACGGGAGACCTGGCAGTACTCAGCCACGCCGTAGTAGTTGGGATTGCGGCGGAGGACGAAGTTCGACCCGAAGCTCGTGTTCGCGACGTCGTAGTACATCGCGCCCGAACCGATCGGGTTCGCGTTCGAGTACCGTACGGGGTTGTTGACTCCGGACCACACGTACTGGGGGAAGATCGGGATGACGCTGGCGGCCGTGTACATGCCCGAGTACGGCCGGTTCGTGACGATCTGGACCGTGTGCGCATCGAGGGCCGTGATGCCCTGCCACGTGAATTCGGTCGTGTAGGAGTTGAAGATGCTCGCCGATTCGTTCAGGTTGAGTCGGAAGGAGAACACGACGTCGTCCGCGGTGACGGGGTGGCTCCGGTCGCCGGAGTTGCTCGGGTTCGTGAAGTACGCATCCGGGACGAGTCGGAAGGTCCATGTCTTCTGGTCCGAGGCGACGGAGTAGTTCCACGCGAGGTCGCTGCGCAGGCGGTAGTTCCCATCGTACGTGATGAGGGTGCTGTAGACGTTGTACGTGATGATGAATTCCTCCGCGGACGTCATGACGAGCGGATTCAACGTCGCGACGGAGAGGCGCGGGTCACCGACGGTGAAGATCCGGAACGGCGCGGCGGCTGGCGCCGGTCCGAGGACGCTTCGGGCGCCTTCGGCCGTCGTGATGAGGGCGAGGGCGATCGACGAGACGGACAAGACAGCGACCAGGACGGTCGCGACGACGCGCGTTCGCCAGAACGGATTCACTCGCTGCCCCTGGGCCTCCTCGACCATGCCACCACCCAACCACGCGGCGCGGAGCGCTCGCTCCGTGCTACGATGTGACGGGATTCGGTGGATTCTATATAACGTTTCTCCGGACGCCCACAATGGGACGTCGATTGGACCCGCGATCCACTCCGCGCTCAGGAGTATTCCGAGTGGCTCTGCTCCCGCAAGAACTGCGGGAGGTAGTAATGCCCGCCCGCCGACTTGCCCGAACTTCCGGACATCTTCCAGCCGCCGAACGGTTGGACCCCGACGACGGCGCCGGTCGTCGCGCCCGCGGCTCGGTTCGCGTACAGGACGCCCGCCTCGATCTCCGAGAAGAACCGCCGGAGGTCCGCCGGTTCTCGCGTGAAGATCCCCGCCGTGAGCCCGTAGTCCACGTCGTTCGCGACTCGCATGGCGTCGTCCAGGCCGTCGACATCGATGACCGAGAGGATCGGGACGAACAGCTCTTCCCGGTTGATCCGATGATCGCGCGGCAGGCCGTCGACGATCGTCGGGGCGACGAAGTGCCCGGGACCCTTGCCCGATGTGCCGCCCGTGAGGACCTTGCCCTTCGACCGCTTGACCTCCTGGATCGCCTTGTCGTACGTCGCAACCGCGGCTTCGTTGATGAGGGGTCCGAGGTACACGTCTCGCACGGTCGGGTCGCCCACCTTGATCTTCTGCGTCTCCGCGACGAGTCGCTCGAGGAACGCCTCCTTCACGGATCGGTCGACGAGGACGCGCGAGCACGCGGAACACTTCTGACCGCCGAAGCCGAACGCCGCGCGCATCACGCCCAAGGCGGCTTTCTCGAGGTCGGCGCTCGCGGTGACGATCGTCGGGTTCTTGCCGCCCATCTCCGTGATGATGGGCTTCGGTCGATTCCCGCCGAACGTCTCGAACGCCTTCATCCCGACGGCGCGCGACCCCGTGAAGACGAAGCCGTCCACCTCCGGATTGTCGACGAGTTCCTGACCGACGGTGTTGCCGGGTCCGGTGAGGTAGTTGAACACGCCGGGCGGGAGGCCGGCCTCCCGCAGCACCTCGCCCAGCCTCAGGCCCATGAACGGCGTGTCGCTCGCCGGCTTGAAGACGACCGTGTTGCCCGTGATGACGGCGCCCGTCGACATCCCGGCGGCGATCGCGAGGGGGAAGTTGAACGGCGCGACGACGGCCCAGACGCCGTACGGCTTAAGGATCGACCGGGTGGTCTCACCCGGGAGGAACTGCCCCATCGGATGCTCGTACCCCTGGTTGCGCAGCATCTCGGCGGCGTACCAACGCATCAGGTCCGCCGCTTCGTCGACGTCGGCCATGGCCTCGTAGCGGTTCTTCCCGTTCTCGAAGGACATGAGCGCGGCGTACGCGAACTTCCGCTCCGCGATCAGGTCCGCCGCTCGCTGGACGATGCTTACGCGCTCCCCGTGCGGCGTCGCGGCCCATCCGGGGAACGCCGCCTTCGCCGCGTCGATCGCCTGCTTCGCGTGCGCCCGCGTGCCTTTCTGGAAGTGCCCGAGCACGAGCGTCGTGTCGGCGGGGCTCGTGTCCTCGAACGTCGCGTCGGCCCACACCTCTTGGCCGCCGACGATCATCGGGTGCTTCGCGCCGAACTCCGCTCGGACCTTGTCCACCGCGGCCTCGTAGTGCGCATGGAACTCCTCCGTCTTCCCGAGCTCCACCGCGTTCTGCCACGTCCGCTCATTCCGGAATTCCATCGAACCCACGCCCTCGAGGCGACGGATGGCGGGACCGAGAATAAGGTTTCGCCTCGCGCCACCGGGAGAGATTCGGCCTTCCACCTAATCGGCAGGAACGAGCGTTGCCATTTTACTCAAGTGAGTAAAACGGGCGGTCACACGATGTACCCGTCCGCGGAGCCTTCGTACTTCCCGTACTGGGCCATCGCGCCGACGGCCGCGAGCAACTCGCGGGCCCACTCCCGGGTGTAGGAGTTCGGCGGGATTTCCGTCGTCGTGCCGAGCCACTCGAAGACCTCCTTGAACGCGGACCGTTGCTCGTCCTTGGTCAAGCCGTCGTCCAGCTTGGCAATCCGAAGCTCCAGCCGGCTCATGGCGAGGACGAACTCCTTGCACTGGGCCGTGAACTTCGCATGTTCCTCGCGCGTCATGGGAACCCACCCTTCCATGCCGCGCGGCCATCATAAAACTTTTCGCAACCTTCATGGGGGCGGCACGGCTCGCGGACGTGATGGTCGCGTTCGTCCGCGTCGCGAAGACGACAGAGGTGCCGCCCGGTAGCGGGCGCGTCGTCGTCGTCCAAGGCTATCCCGTCGCCCTCTTCAACGTCGACGGAAGGTTCTATGCGCTCTCGAACGTCTGCTTGCACCGCGGCGGTCCGGTCGGCGAAGGCGAACTCGACGGGTCCGTCGTGACGTGCCCGGTGCACGGATGGGAGTACGACGTCCGCACGGGCGCCAACACGATCAATCCGGCCGCGCGACTTCGGACATTCGAGGTGCGGATCGAGGGCGACGATGTCCTCGTGGGGTCGTGAGCCGGCGGCCGACCGATTCGCGAAGGATGATATGGAGGCCCGGCGATGCCCGCCCGAGGGGTGCCATGATACGCGACAGCCGCAGTGCGGTCTCGTTCGTGTTCGGGCTGGTGGGGGGGATCCTCATCCTGTTGGTGAGTGTCATCTATCTGCCCTACCTGTTCTCGCCGTACTACGGAGGACCGTTCTTCCTGGGCGGGTACGGGTTCGTCCTCGGGCTCGTCTCCGGAGTCCTCGTGATCGTTGGGGCCTCGTTCGGATTCTACCGGCCGAACCAAGGTGTCGTCTGGGGCATCGTGACCGTCGTGTTCGGGGCCTTGAGCATCTTCAGCTTGGGAGGGTTCTTCGTCGGGATGGCGCTCTCGATCACGGGTGGAGCGATCGCGATCGTCGTCGGCGCCGGCCCGGGGATCGTCCGCGAACCGATCCGTCAGCGCGCGTGCACGTCGTGCGGCATGTTCCTTTCGATCGAGTACAACCATTGCCCGTACTGCGGGCACGCCGTCGCCCAGGTCCCCCATTGAGCACGGTTGAGCGCTCAAGCTTTAACCGGGGCCTGGGTACTCGGCCTGCGTGTCCCCGGATCTGCTCTGGATCGTCCTCACGGTCCTCGCGCTCCTCGGCCTCCTCCCGAATGCCGCGTCGATCGCACAAGGCGTCCGCCTGCGGGGCCAGGTGCGTCGCGCTTCGCGCACCGCCCTCGGCGCGTTCCTCCCGGCGTGCGTCGTCATCCTGCCGGTCCGCGGCCTCGACGAGGGATTCGACGAGAACGTGCGAGCGATTCTCGCGCAGGCTTACCCGTCGTATCGGCTCCTCGTCGTGCCGGATGATCTCGAGGACCCCGCGGCGATCCGGATCCGCGAGATTGCGGCGGAATTCCCGAGGGTCCGGGTCGACCTCGTCGCGTCGGAGCCGGACGAGCTTCGGGGCAAGGTGAACGCCCTCCGATCCGCTCTCGCCCACCTGTCGGCGGACGAGGCGGTCGTCGTCTTCGCGGACTCGGACATCCGGCCGGCGAAGGATTGGTTGCGGCAGCTCGTGCAGCCGCTCGCGGATTCAAGCGTGGGCGTCGCGACGGGCTTCCGCTGGTACGTGCCTCCCCGTCCGACGTTCTGGTCCCTCGTCCGCGCGGAGTGGAACGGCGTCAGCGCGAACGTCCTGTTCGACCGGCGCCGGTCGTTCGCCTGGGGCGGTTCGTGCGCGGTGCGGCGGGATCGCCTGCCGACGTTGCGGATCGGCGAGCGATGGCGGGGCGTACTGAGCGACGACCTGGTGCTGACGCAGGCGGTGCGAGAGGCCGGCCTGCAGATCGCCTACGTCCCCACGGCCCTCGTGGCGACGTTCGAGGGCGCGACGCGCGGCACGTGCCTCGAGTGGTGCGAGCGGCAGATCACGATGGCGACTCTGTACCTCCCGGTCGTCCGCCGCTACGCCGTCGCCGCATTCGCGGTCTTCATCGGATCCATCGTGTTCGGAGCGCTGTCGTTGGCTCTGGCCGTCCCGTGGGGACCGCTGTACCTCGTGCCCGCAATCTTGTTCCTCGCGCCGTTGCCGTCCGCGATCGTGAAGGCGTCCCTGCGCCGTCGCGCCTTGTTCTCCGCCGCTCCGGAGATTGCCGCCGCGTGGAGCGTCCCCGGATGGCGGTCGGCCGTCGCGGCCCTGGCGGTCCCCTGGGTCATGGCCTGGGGACTCGTTCGGACGCGGCATCCCGAGACGGTCCGGTGGCGAGGCCGCGTGTACGACGTGCGGGATGCGCATCGCGTGCGGCTCGTGACCTCGGGGGAACGCCGAGCCAACGAGGGAGGCCCGCCGTCGGGTCGGTGATCGGATCTCGTTAACCCTATTCGGGGTTAACTCGCGGGACGGTTCGATCCGTGCCTGCGGCCTGTCCCTCCTCCCGAAGATGCTCCTGATATTTCGCCAGCTCCGAGAGGACGTCGTTCCGGCGTTCGCTCTGTCGGAGGGTCCGCGTCATCGAGGCGGCCGGGGGGAGGAGGGCCACGACGAGGGCGGCCGCGATGACGACGGGCGTCAACGCGACGCGAGCGGCGCTCGCGATCAGCAGGACCGCCGCCACGATGGCGGGCGGGAGGAAGAACGCGAAGAACACGCCGACGATCGAGACGAGCGGCTCGCGGGCGCGCGCCTGCATCGCCAAGACCTCCTCGTCGGAGAGCGCGCGTGCGGTCGTGACCATGCGCTCTCCGTGACGCGCGAACCGGTCGCGGATTGCGGTCATCGCCTCGACGTACCCCCGCGAGTCCGAGCGGAACGCTTGGATCGAGCCGGGCGTGAACCGGACCACGAGTTGATGGCCTGCCTTCGTCTCGATGCCGATTCCCGTGTGGACGAGCGCCCCCCAGGACGATGCTAAGGGCGAGAGGAAGGAGCCTGCGACCTCGTAGCTTCGCGGATAGACGTCGCGAACCTCGGACCACGCGAAGTATCGTCGCTCGCCAAGGATCCGCCGCCAAAGGGGAACGGAAATCTCGATCCCGTTCTCGAAGAAGAACGTCGGGCTCGGCTTGAAGACCGCCATCGCGAGGAGGACAACGGCGAGGGGCAGGAAACAGAATCCTCCGAGCGGCCACCGGCCCTCCGGGCCGGCGGCGATCGGGCCGATGACGAAGGTCACGACGAGGACGAGGAGCAGGAGCGCCACCGTCATCGGATTGGCGGGGATCGGTTGGTACGCGTAGAGCAGGGGCCCGCGCCCGCCGGTTGCCATCGGCACGAGAGAAGCGGT
>Ga0137384_10000567_pt1 | contig 28430 bp, 24 predicted proteins | sample SagtaG_2_FD_104922 | JGI IMG/M metagenome (GOLD analysis project Ga0137384, IMG submission 104922) | Vadose zone soil microbial communities from Sagehorn Ranch, Mendocino, California, USA - Sage2_R_60_16 metaG | ecosystem: Environmental > Terrestrial > Soil > Vadose zone | place: USA... | reverse complement strand
GGAGCGAGCGACCTTGATTGGCTTGACGAGCTTGTGGATTAAGGGACGACCGATGGCGTCGCCAAAGTTCAATCGTCGCCGAGCCTTGTTCGTGTTGGGCAAGATCGACGAGATTCTGGCGTGGGAGAAAACGAAGGAGCAGGAGCGAGACATGCGGTATGTGGATCTCGGACGTTATCTATGTGAGGTTCGGATTGGGCAGTATTGGCGGCTGGAGCGACTGAAGTCGTTTGACGAGTTCTTGGAGCGGAGGTTTCCTGAATCTCGCCGGAAGGCCTACTACATCATGACTATCCATGAGCACCTCACGCGGATACCGAAGCGCGATCTTCAGCAGATCGGATGGACCAAAGCGAGAGAGCTTGTAAGAGTGGCACGAGCGGACGGTCAGCGGTTCGATTGTGCACCCTGGGTGCACAAAGCCAGGGAGTTGCCTAGAGAAGAATTCCAGCGTGTGGTCGAACAACACCTGACCGGCAAAGAGAGCGAACCGTGGGAACTCCTCTACTTCAAAGTTTACAAAGGCCAATTGCCGGTCATTGAACGCGCCCTCGAAACGGCTGGCCTCATGCTCGGGACCGACAAGTCGCGCGGATACTGCCTGGAGATGATCTGTGCGGATTTTCTAGCGGGGGCAAACCTGGCCGAGACTCAGCCAAAGGTTTGATTATGCAAAGCTCACTGGATTCGACGCGTCTACGCCAGAAACGACCCCGACTCAAACTGGATCCGAAAAAATATGCAATCGTCCGGACCCGCGTGCTCGAACGAGATGGCTGGCGGTGCCAAGAGTGCGGTTCCATGGAAAGTTTGGACGTCCATCACATGAAACCCAGGAGTCAGCTCGGTGACGATGTCGTGGACAACCTGATAACGCTTTGCGTCGGTTGTCATGGCAAATGTCACGGAGGGCGTCAGTAGAAATTGATACTCAACGCAAGGATGGCGGAGCCGTTGAAACCTGCGGAGTTGAAAAATGAAACTGCCGCCTCGCTATCTGGTGCAAAATCAACATAAACCATTTGCCAGCCGTCAGATAGCACAGGTTCCAATTTTTTGGAGACCGCTCATTTTTGTTCATATTTTGCCCGATTTAGTGACCATTTGGATGACAGTCGAGCAGTTAGACAAGAAAGGACATTGTGGTGGTTGCACCGCTCGCGCACCTGGGCGCAACGAGCGAAACTTGAAAGAACCGGAAGAGCAAACTTAGCATTTACGGCAAAGCACAAAAGGGCGCGAATGCTATACTGGTTTTCGCGACTCCATATGGCCAACCCAATAACGATTTTTAACATTGTCGGCGCACGACCGAATTTGGTGAAGATCGCGCCGCTCATGCGTGAAATGGGCAAGCACGACAGCATCCAGCCGGTCCTGGTGCACACAGGCCAGCACTACGACGAAAAACTCTCCGATATATTCTTCCGCCAGATGGGCATTCCAGCGCCCGATTTCAACTTGGAAGTTGGTTCAGGTTCGCACGCGTGGCAGACTGCGGAGATCCTAAAGCATATAGAGCTATTGTTAATAGAGAAGAAGCCCGACCTCGTTCTTGTGGTCGGCGATGTAAATTCCACAATTGCAGCGTCGCTGGCATCCGTGAAGCTTGGCATACCAGTTGCGCACGTCGAAGCGGGATTGCGCAGCTTTGATCGGACCATGCCCGAGGAAATCAACCGGATCCTCACCGATGCCTTGGCCGATCATCTATTCGTAACGGAAGAAGATGCTATTGCCAATCTGTTGAAAGAAGGTAGGCCGCGCGACCGCATCCATCTCGTTGGGAACGTCATGATCGACGCGTTGCACCAATTTCTTCCCCTAGCGCGGAAATCGAATATCGGCAACGAACTGGGGCTACTGGACGGGAATGGCTTTGTGCCTTTTGCTGTTCTCACACTCCATCGGCCCTCCAACGTGGACTCAGTGCAAACTCTGGAGAAATTGTTGAGTGCCATCGACGCAGTAGCAGAGGAGTTGCCGGTCATTTTCCCAGTGCACCCACGCACACAGGATCGTTTGAAGGATACACGTGCAAAGCACCACCAGCGTTTGCAGCTCACCTCGCCAGTCGGGTATCTAGACTTTCTCTGTCTGCTTGACCGGGCTGCGCTTGTCCTCACCGACTCCGGAGGCATCCAGGAGGAGACAACGGCGCTCGGCGTGCCTTGTCTGACGCTTCGCGAAAACACCGAGCGACCTATCACAGTTACCGAAGGAACAAACCAGTTGGTCGGCCAGGACCCCAACAAGATCGTCACCGCAGCGCGGGAAATCCTCGCAGGCAAAACCAAGCGAGGACGCGTGCCGCAGCTCTGGGACGGCCACGCGGCCGAACGGATTGTCGAGATTCTTGTGCGGAAAGTGCAGTGCGGTGGAGTTGAAGGCGGTGCAAGTGGAGGGGATTTACAGACCCTGGCTTCCAGACTGGGGCTTTTAGTCTGAGATTACCAGCAGGCCTTGTCGAGGCCTAGGTAGAAACAGCGAGAAACGATACCTGAGCCTCGAGATAAACCCGCAATCCAGGGCCCTAAGCACAAGGAGTTTTGATCGCTCGGGGACCCAGACCAGCAGGTTAGGAATGCAACGGGACCATGGATAGAAACGCGGTTCAGTTTGGGACTTGTTAAGACTACTCTTCGTCCGACCCCTTACATTCCATCTAATGGAGTCAGGATGTCTTCAGATCGACGTCAGGGGTTGGACGAACAGAAACTTGATCTGATGCCTCGCCGCCGTGGTTGGATTCCACCAGGTTTACAGGCTTCACCCACAGGCCTGTGTCACACACCCCGTCGCTCGTCCAGATCCAACGCCATTCTTCGACTGTATCGAGATACGTTGCCCATTTCTCTGTGTAACAGCCCTGTTCCGGCTTTCGCGAGTAGGGAGACCGGCTATTTGTCGGCAAGTAACAATTGCAGTTATCCAAAACGATGATTCCGCCCGGCTTAACCAAGGAAACGGCGGACAAAGCACAATCATCACGGGCCACGCCATCGACTACGCAGAAGTCAAAGCTTTCCGGCGAAAACATGCTCGCCACGTTCCGATAATCCTCCTCATCCTCGCAGAGATAGTACTCAACGTTCTGTAGCCCCTTCTGCTTAAGTTTTGCGCTGACCCGCTTGTACCAATCAGGACTATGCTCCACGCTGACAAGGCTCCCAACCCTCTCTGCAAACCAGATCGTGCTGCGTCCGGATCCCCACTCGATGCCTCGATCCGTGGGCCGCAGCCAGTTTTTGAGAATGTCCACCATGTTGCGAACCAGCCAGGGTACGTCCGGGTACCTCCGCTGATAGAGGGACAAACCCAAGCGGTGGTAAATATATCGCGGTGTCCAGTGATCAAACTTACGCATTCAGTGCTGCTCGAATATGTCAACAGCAATTAGAGGGGCTCGCAAATACTTCTCCTTGATCCGCGGCAGTCCTCATCGATTCCCTTCCGCCAATTGCCAAGCAAAACTTACGCCGGACATTAAATCCGCAATATACTGCAATATCCATGACACGACAGCGGATTCTCGAACAATGCGACTGTCACCCCTCTCGCGCGCGAGATACTGATCGTATACCACCTGTAAGTCTTTTCGAGACCCACACGCAGGCTCGAACGAGATGGCTGGCGGTGCCAAGAGTGCGGTTCCATGGTGGACCTGGAGGTCCATCACATAAAACTCAGGAGCCAGCTCGGTGGCGATGTGATGCACAACTTGACTACGCTTTGCGTCGGTTGTCACGGTAAATATCACGGAGGGCGACGGTAAGTGGTTTGGAGGGTGTTTGGGGAGGCTGTTCTCGCGTAGTTCGATGATTGGTTTCGGCGAGATGCAACCAACGTTCATCGCCAAAAAATCTTGCGCGAAGGTTCCTTGTTGCCTCACTAGCGCCCGTCACCGCGTAGTAGTGCTGGGAGCGTTTTGAGCAAAATGGCGAGATCAAGTCCAAGGGTCCAGTTTTCGATGTATTCCAAATCCAGCGCCATGCTAGTTTCGAATGACGGATCGCTGCGGGCTGTCACCTGCCACAGCCCCGTCAGGCCAGGGCTCACATCTAAACGACGCAAATGCTCGATGGCATAGCGTTCAAAGTCGTCGATCGGGTGTGGTCGCGGACCTACCAAGCTCATGTCACCGCGTAGGACATTCCAGAGTTGCGGCAACTCATCCAAACTGGATTTGCGCAACCAATACCCCAGTCGAGTAATCCGGGGGTCGTTCTCCATCTTGAAAAATGGGCCGTGGCGATCATTCGCACTCCGAAGTTTTTCTTTTTGAAAGTTTGCGTCCACCACCATGGTGCGGAATTTGTAGCACCGGAACCTCCTGCCTTTAAGGCCTACGCGATCAGCCACATACAAGGAAGGACCTGGCGAATCGATCCGAATCAGAATTGCAAAGACAGCGAGAAGAGGGGCGGTTACTATCAACGCGAACCCTGAGACTAGGATGTCCAGAACGCGCTTGACGGCGAGCCCTACGGCAGGGATGGGCTGCCAATGTAAGTCCATCACTGGAAATCCACCCATCATGTGCAGTGGCGCCCGCCAGCCCAAACCGTCGTAGATATCCGGCACAATCTTCAAACCAAGCCGCAATTGGCGGGCTTCGAAGACCATTGTTTTAACTACCTCCCTATCCGAGGGAAGCGTGATAAACAACTCGTCCACAAATTGCGTAAGTGCCAGATGGCGAAGATCACTCAATTTCCCAAGAACACGAGAATCGGACGACGCCTGATCATCAAGAAAGCCGCAAACCGAATATCCCAGGTGGGGATTCCTCTGCAACCACTCCGCCAATGCCATGCCCATTCGTCCTGCACCCACAATCAAAACTCGCGAGACGCCGATGCCTTCTGCCGTTCGCCGAAGCAGAAATCGCCTCTTGAAGTACCTCCATCCGGAGAGGGCCACCACGTTGAGCGCGCCTGCCGAGATTACAACAAGCCTTGACGCCTCTTGGTAACCAGATGTGAAAATGAACAGCACAAGAAGACTCGTCGCCAAGCCAACCGCTTTGGCCACCATCAGACTTTCGTCCAGAACGCTTCGGTCACGTGGCGTGCGATAAAGCGACTGACTCGCACAACCCATGACAACAAGTGCCGAATAAAGAAGGAAGACACCGACGTAAGCATGCCCAACCGCTCCGTCGAAAAGTTGGCGTTCTGGGCCCAAAAGCAGGCCGATTCCAAATCGCGCCCACAATACTGCTGCACCGATCATACACACCAGAATGGCATCAATAGTGGCGTACGCCACCTGGACCGGTAATCCACGTGCCAGGCTTTTGCCCCGATTGCGCCCGCGTGTCTGCGGTTGCGATGCAAACACGCTCTGCGCAAACGACTGCTCCAAGGAAGACCCCTCCACTGCCGTAGGCGACATAGCACGACGTGTGGCGGCGCCATTCATTTTGCTGCCTCCCCTCTATTCACAATCCCCCCCTGACGCGGAGTTTCGTATCGAGCTCCTGAGAAAAACACAGCACTCACAAACCAAACATTGGCAATGGCTTGTTGTAACAACGCAGCAAACAAACCGCTACTTCAATATGGTTTCACTTTTAAGACTTACCGCGCGGAAGCAACTTCCCGGACAACGCCTTTTTCGCCCCTTTCCCGGGCTAGATATTGGTCGTAGATCCATCGATACGTCTTCTCAAGACCCTTCCGCAACGGTGTATCGGGCTCCCAGTTAAGACATTTCTTGATCAGAGTGTTGTCGCTGTTTCGGCCATTTACTCCCTTGGGTGCACTAAGATCATAATTGCGCTTTAGTTTGACTCCTGCGATTTCTTCGACAAGATCGACAAGCTGATTGATAGTCACCGCTTCAGTCGAACCCAGATTGATGGGTTCGAGGATATCCGAATTCATGATCAAGTCGATTCCCTTGATGCAATCCTCGATGAACATAAAGCTCCGGATTTGATAACCTGACCCCCAGATCTGTATTTCGTGCCTGCCAGAAACTTTCGCTTCAATCACTTTTCGACAAATCGCCGCAGGAGCCTTTTCGCGTCCGCCATACCATGTGCCCCAAGGACCGTAGACATTGTGAAAACGAGCCACGCGCGTGTATAGGCCAAAGTCTTCGCGGAAATGCCTGCACATGCGTTCAGAAAACAGTTTTTCCCATCCATATCCATCCTCGGCAAGAGCAGGGTAAGCATCCTCTTCTTTCAATGAAGGAGCTTCAAAGTTCTTTTGTTTGTCTCCGTTGTAAACGCACGCCGAAGAGGAGTAAAAGTACCTTTGCACGCCATACTTCTTGGCGGCCTGCAGCATGTGTGTGTTGATAAGGACCGAGAGCATACAGAGCGCTTTGTTGTGCTCGATGAAGCCCATGCCACCCATATTGGCTGCAAAGTTGTAAATGTCGTTAGCATCCCTGGCCGCAAACTCACAATTCTCTTTGAGATTCAGATCGAATGACAAATTCTCAACGTTATTAAACAGCTGGTGCCATTCATCAAATGGTTTGATGTCGACGGCGCGGATGCATTTATAACCTCGTCCGCGAAGGGCAGCGACAAGAGCCCCACCAATGAAGCCTCCAGCTCCCGTCACGACGCAAGTCTTGCTCTGGTTGTTCATTGGACAGCCTTTCGGATTTGATTTAACTTCGCACACGCGTTACTAGAAATGCTGGTTTCCGTCGCACTCGCTCTCGCATACCGAGGTTAAAGACCGTTCAAACTCTTGCATCAGTCGATCCCTACACAGGTGGGTCACGGCATACTTCCTGGCTTCTTCTCCCATTCGTCTCCGCAAATCTGCGTCGTCTGCGAGGCGGCATATCGCGGAAGCAATGGCAGCTGAGTCGCCTGGGGGAACTACCAGCCCGCGGCCCTGAACACAACCAGCTATTTGCGTCTCAGGCCTTGCCGTTGCGACCACAGGGCGTCCGGTGGCTAGCATCTCTCTTAGTTTGCCGGGCATGACGAGATCAGCAATGTCCTCCCGCTGGGGCAGAAGGTGTATGTCCGCCAAGTTAAATAGATCGTTCAAGCGGTTATCTGGCTGCAGGGGAAGAAAAGTCACATTAGGAAGTGCACCAACGAGGCTCGTAAGCTTTGTTCTGAACGTTCCTGCCCCACAGAATACGAAGCGAATCTCCGAGCGGCCAGCGAGGTAGCGGGCAGCTTCTGCCAGATGATGCAGTCCCTGTTTTTCGCCCATATTTCCAGAATAAAGGGCGACGATGGCAGAGTCGGGGATGCCGATTTCGCGACGCAAGGGACTGACGGTAGGGAGCGGGAAAACGGCCTCAGTGTCTACCGAATTCGGAAAGAGCACACAGTGCGAGGATGGAACCCCTTTTTTCTCAAGGCGCTCCACCATTTTCTCGGAAATCGTCGACACCTTGTCGCATCGCTTCAAGATAAACCGTTCTACAGCGAGAGCGCATTTGCGAACCGCCCGGGAAGTCATCAAACCCAGTTCAAAGGCGGCATCAATTTCGAAGTCCTGGACGTGCAGCCAAGCCTTTGCACCGGCCAAGCGGGCAACTGCCAGGGAGGCCGGCGCACAAAATAAGGTAGGTTCGATAACTATTACGACGTCCGGGCGCCACAAGACATGGCCGAGCACGGCGGGCCAACTGCTCGCTGCAAAACTTGCCAGGTGAAGCAATCTCCGCCGCGCGGAATGAGTTTTGGGCACCCAAAGCGGACAACGGATGACCCCCAAGTTGCGGGGTGAGTGACCATTGAGGTTAATTTTGTAGCGCCACGATGAATATTCCGGGCGGACACGCCAATCCGGGTAGAACGGGGGCGCCGTCACCACCCGTATTTGATGCCCCCGGGACGCCAGCCAACTCGCCATTTCCCCAGCCGATCTGCCAGCGCCGGTGAGCTCGGGCGAAAAGGCCAAGCTATGAATCAAGATGCGCATGCTAAGTTCTCCGGGCCATGACAACCAGGCAATCACCACGGCCCAACAGATTCCCTAGCCATAAGATGGGAAAGAACAGACCCCTCATAAATAGCATTAAGAAGATCACAAGGAGAGCATTCCTCAACTCTTTGGTCACCCTCTCGGGCCGGGCAAATGCAGTTACGATCAAGTTGGCGGCGACCCACAGCGCGGGAGTAATTTGACGCACATCAACCTTTGCAAACCCCGACTCGAGCAGGACGCTTTTCAGAGTGGCGGGAGAAAAGTGAGCTATATGAAATGGCACATGCCAATTAGCCCAATCGCGACCAAAAACCTTGCGTTGCCAACTCCGGCTATTCGGGCAACTGATCCAGACTTGGCCGTCCTGCTTGAGAATCCGGCGAACGTCCAACAACATCTCCTTTGGACTGAGCGAATGTTCCAATACGTTGGAAAGGACGACAACATCGTAAAGATGGGACGGCTGAAAGTCCTGAAGAAGACACGTGTGAACGGTTAGGCCCTTTTGCCTTGCAACGCGGGCAGCAGTTTCATTTAGTTCCAGCCCTTCCGCTTGGAAACCATTTCTGCTGTATATCTTCAGACCGCGTCCCTCATTGCATCCGATATCCAGCAATCGCCCAGTTCCTTTCGGCAGATGAAACGAAAAGTCTCCGTCGAGAATGAGCCACAGACGATACACAGGCGAAAAATGGAACCACTCTCGTATCCGGGTATAGGTAGTATCTCGCTCCCCTCCAAAGTTGTAGTGCTTCTCGTAAAGCGCCTTTAACTCGCCGGGCGAAGGAAGCGGATGTATCTGTTCAAGTCCGCAGGCTGTGCAGCGGACTATATCGTAGCTCCCACCGATCCCGAGGCGCGTGTCGGTCACACCCGGCAGAACAACTGTCAGGGTGCTTCTGCATAGGAGACACCCCCTTGTTTTCTCGGGTTCCGCCAGCTTTTCGACAACTTGTTGAAATGTAGTGGAGCTCTGCACTGATTCAGAACTCGTGGTCATGGCTTCTGCAGTCCTACGCTAATTGAAAGCGAGATATCAGGCGCGCCAACGGCGGTCCGTCTCGTGTGGATCCTGGTACACGTGATAGATCCGCTCGGTGTCGAAAAAGCAAGTTGCGTCGGTTGATCCCATCCACCTGATGGTCTGTGCCCAGAAGGAACTCCGCTAGATAAGTCCCCCTCCTAGCAGGTTGCTCCAGTAATGAGCGGCTTGTTCTTCTTCGTCTTCTCGTTTTGTAATTCTGCTTATTGTGTAGTGGGAAATCCCGACCAAGCATCCTGTTCTAGCTGCGGGCTCTCCCAAAAAGTTCAGCCCTGTCTTCGGTGGGGCCGCCTTGGAGAATTCGACATTCATATCCCCACGAATCGAGCAGTCGACAGCATTCCCGGTGAACTTCCTTGCCGTGGGTGGCCAGAATCAGCTTTGGCTTGCATCTTTGAAAGCATTCTTTGGCGCCCATTAGGGCCCTAGACTCCTCGCCTTCTATGTCCATTTTTATGCAGTCGGGTGGAGCAATTCTCTGCTCTTGAAGAAGTGAGTCCAGAGTCACTGTGCGTACGCAAAGATTCCCACCAGCTTGCAGACGACCCATCCCCCTAGTTTCCTCGTCTTGGAAGGACAAAGTGCCTCGCTCATCTGAGATTGCCACTTCGAGTACCTCTACGTTCTGAATCTCGTTCAGCTCGAGATGTTTTTTGATGTATCGAACATTCGCGGGCAAAGGTTCGAACGCATACACTTTTCCTGGTCCAATCAGGATGGATGCGAGAAGCGAGTAGAAACCAACATTCGCTCCGACGTCATAAAAGATCCCTCCTTGTTTCACTTCCTGCGCAACCACGTTCTGAATATGGATTTCGTAGCTGCCGAGCCAACAGGCGTGACGCGTAGAACCAACGATCCATTTCTTGCCCCTGAGCTGACCCTGCAGGATTCGAACCGTCAGAGTCCGAGGCAAGGCCCTGAGTGGAAGACGCGCGAGCTTACCGACGAGAGTAGTGTTGGACAGCGCCGAGAGATTTATCACCGGCAAACTCGCTTCCACTGAGACTGGGCAAATGAACTCATTCGAGCGCTTCCTTTGAAACCGCTTTTTCTTTCCGCAAGCTTGAGGAGCGCAATACGGCTTCGTAGTCCTGCAGTCGCCGCCTTGCGACAGACTCCCAACTGAAATCCCGTGCCATTTTTTGGACGCCATAAGAACCGAGGCGGCCTCGTATCTCTTGATCTCGGATTTCGCGGAGTGCCCGGACCAAGTCCCTTACATCATTCAGTTTGTAAGCGAGCCCATTTCCCTCCAAGCGTTCTGGTGCGGTCATGGTATCGTTGGCCACTATAGGCAGTCCACAAGCCGCCGCGTCCAACATGGACGTGGATTCCTGCGTGGGCCAAACACCGATATCCGCGGCGCGATAGAGGTTGCCCAGCTCACGAACGGGAACGAAAGGATGAGTCACGCATCCGGAGCAGGACTGGATCGCCTGGGCTTGTACTCCGTTCCCGACAAAAAGACCGCGGAACGGTTCCCCTGCAGCAACGAGCTGCGCCACAGCCTTGGCCAGCAGTAGTGGGTTCTTGTCCTCGCCCAGCCGCCCCGTGTAAATACAGACGATATCGGGCTCAGAAAAGCCCAAGCGCTGACGCATCTGGAACCTTTCCTGGCGCCCCTCTTGATTCGAGATTGGGCGGAATAATTCTGTGTCAGTCCCAAGCGGGCAAATGTCAATCTTGTTTCGGGGAACGCCGAAGAAGCGGATGGCCACGTCGGCACAGTCCGACGTTATTGCATAGCACTTTTCCGTAAAAAGGCTGACCAGCCAGCCTGGCAACGTTCGCGTGACTCTGCATCGCAAAAGTTCTTTGCTCCATGGGGAAACCCTCTTGTTAGCAAGAGGAAAGACGGAAGCGTGGTAATGATTACCAGTAAACAGTTTATAGCCCAGGGAGGGCTTGGCCAGAGCGGCCTGAAAAGGAATCCATCCGATGGCGTGCGTGGTCTGCACGATATCGGGGCGAATCGAGCGTAACTTCTTCCTCAGTCCGGCCATCCGCACGTGCCCCAGTGCTCTCTGGTGTGCAAGCACATGCAACCTGAAACCTTGAAGGCCCTCGACCGCGCCCGGGATGAGGTCGCTCCCGTCGGCGAATCCAGTGTAGGCCTCCTTACGCTCTCTTTCGCTCATGTAATGATAGGTTGGCAAGTCTGTCGCGATAACATCTACATCGGCCCCAAGACGGGCCAAATATTTGGGAAGAAAGTTCTCCAAATAGCCCATGTGTCTAGCGAAGATTTCGGAAAGCAGCGCCACTCTCAATTAATCACTCCTAATCCCTGACATTTTTTCGGAACAAGAATCCTCTGTAATCACCTTGTTCCGGCGCGCGATGGATGTGCTGGCCAGGACAGACCATGAATTCTCGCAACAGCTCCATGCCCCGAGAGAGGACTCGATCCAGAAATTCATTCCGGTTCAAAATCCAACAAAGATACTCCGTGCGATAGCCTGCTTCCCGTGGCCGCTGGATCGCCACGTAGGACGCAGCGCGCTCCACGAATATCATGCGGGTAACGTAGAGATAGGGATCGGCAACACCGATCAATTGATCCAGCACAGAGGTCCAATCTTGCTCATACCAGACCGATGAACTGGCCAGCACAAGATCATACCGCCGCGAGAAACACTCTTCGGGTTTCTCGACAAAATATGTTTCCGGCAACGTTTCCCGTCCAGCCTCGCAGAAAAGAGGCAGGTCATGACAGTAGTAATCAATCGCCACGCCAGGTAGCACCGCCTTGCTCAACAGGTAGTAATGACCTATGCCGCCACCCCAGTCGAGCAACGACAGCCGCTGCAACTGATGGGCGGCCAAAGCAAGGACGTAAGCGTAGCTGAGGAGAGTGTTGTGGTCGCGAAGATTGCCAGTATTTGGCTTCCATCGGCTTTCATGATTTACCCCAAGGGGGGCTGTCCCCGCGAGGGATGCAGCATACGTGGGCCACTTTGCCTTCTGCAGCTCCACAACACTAGCAACATTCCAACCCCTTACTGAATGTGCAGTGCGCCAACCATCCGGAACGTACTCCCACGGCGCGGGCCTGACTAAATCCAACGTCCTCTGGGCCAAGCTAATGAAGCCTGGAGCAACCCAGTTGCGAGTCCAATTCTTTAACCTCGCATGATCGCCTGACATGGCAAACCTTAGCTAGTTCAGCCCGCAGGTACAACCGAAGCAGAAACCGATGGTTTGCGAGAGACCTCAGATTGTTCTCGCGGCATCAAGTAGAGTATGACCATCAGAAGGCCCAAACCTCCAGAGAGCAGGGTCGTGAACAGAGGGCCGTTTGCGAGGTTATACGCCGCATAGGAGATGAGCAAGGCTGCGAGCCGTGGGTCATGCTGTTTTGCGACAGAATCCAGCACCCAAAAAACAAGGGCGCAGAACACCGATATGAGTAACACGCCTGGAAGTCCGAATGACGCTAGACCGTCTGACGACCAGAAATGATTGGTTTGATCCATTCTAAAATCATTGTAGTAGTAGTCCCCAACTGCAGCGCCAACGCTGATGTTGCCGTATGGATAGTGTATGAGCCAGCTTATCCCCTTAACGTGCGAGAAATAGGTGTGAGGATGATTTTCAAGAAAGCCGTGATACTGCGCGGTGGCCAGTGCGGGCAGGCTCAGCATGCGCATAATGACCACTGACAATACCGCCCATAGAAAAAAGTCTGGATCTTGGTGTGCGGCAACAAAAAACAAGTACAGCCCCCCGACTAACACCGCAAGACTCCAAGTAAGCTTGACACCGAATGGCCAGCGATTCCCGCGAAGAAGGAAGTAGAAACCTGCAGTGAAAAATATCGACAGGACCGACGCTTTCGTTCCCAAAACCCCATATACAATAAGCTGTCCGAAGGAACCTGCCAGGAAATACCCAATTTTCTTGTGGTACAGGCCCCAACCCATGAGGAAAGGATTGATCGCGCCGTAAAGCCACATCAATGGATAGTTCAACAGCGTGCCGGCCATTACATCATCGGCCGCATTTCGCACGTCATAGATGTCGGAAAACGACACGATACGGAATTGCCCTCGGAAGGCAACGATCACCCAAAGAGTAACTGCTGACGCGAAAATACCAAATCCAAACCAAAATCGACGCGAACGAAGATGCGGCGGCCGAAAACTGAGAAGAGGGAACAAATAGCTCAGTCCGGTTATGCCAAGGCCGGCAAAGAGTGTCAGCATGAGCCATGCAACTTTCGAAGGTTCGCTAAGGCCGGCATATAGGGGAACAAACATGCATGGAATGAACACCGTGGAGTACAACACCCAATAGGCTAATTGCGAGGGCCGCGCAATCGCGAGAGGCATCCACAAACTGGGTAACACGCTCAACACCCATGCCAGCGCCAAATATGCCCTTCCTGGCGGATTATAGTCGAACCCAAAGTATGCAAACGTGGGATTAACCCAGTTGATATACATCCACTGGAGACAGGCAACATAGATGACAACTCCGAGAACCAGCAGGACTCGGTGCTTGAAAGTACTCGTGGAATCAATCATGCGATTCTCATTCAAACTGGCAAGTGGCCAGCGGCGAGAGAATAAACTCCGCAGGCTATACGGGCTGAGCGGCCTCTGCCCGGCTGTCGCGAACGGAAGTCAACCGGCCGCATGCTGTTTCCCGGAACAAATCCAGCAGCTTCGGACCGAGATGTAGCTGATCAAAATGAAGCGAGGCGCGCCGGGCAGTTACTTGAAACATCTGAAGATTATCGATGACGCTCGCCATGGCTCTCGCTGCTGTGCTGGGATCGAAATCGATGACATGGCCGGCCCGCTCCTCCTCCACAAAGGGAACATCGGCCTCTCTGGAGACGATGATAGGCGTGCCGCAAGCCATGGCTTCGAGGGAGGCGAGCATTGTTTCCTCAAAGATAGTCGGAAAGCCTAGGAAGAGATCCGCAAGGAAATAGTACTCGAATCGGGTTTCGTAGACGTTGTTTATGATCCGGACTTTGTTTTGGATACCTTTGCGGAGAATGTACTGTTCCGTTTGTGCTTGAAATCCATCATCGTGACCCACAATCAGGAGCAACGTTTCTCGGGAACGGGAAAACTCGAGATAGGCGTCAATCATTCGGAGAATGCCCTTTGCCGGATTGAGGCGGCCGAGGAACAGGAAGACGACCGCATCCTCGGGAATGCCAAATGCTCTCCTCACTTCCCTCACTACGGTTTGGTTCTTCCCCGATTCGGTGAAGCGCGTGCTATCGAACGGGACTCCGTTCAGATGAAGCGGAAAGAGAACGACCTGCGACTGGTCGCTTCTCCCATTTTCGCTGCAGATTCTATGATAGACCTCCCGCTCATGGTCGTTTTGCGCTAAGCGAAGGTCAACGAGCCGAACGAAAAGCTTCATAAGTAATGCATCGTAAACCTTCCGATGAAGGGCCCGCTTGTAGTGCAGCGAGCCGAACGCGGAGTGAACCAGGGTCACGCGCTTTCGAAACAATAATTTCAGCACCATCGCATAGAAAGGAACGAGGCCTCGCAATACCGAGAAATGAACAATCGCCGGTCCGTGCGAGCGGTAAATCTGTTTCGCTGCTCGCATACATAGCAAAGGCGAATGGAGATAAATGCTCTTCTTCGCAAGCTTCGGGAAAAAGAGCTTGTGCCGGCAGACAGTCACGCCGCCAATGATTTCCCGTCGGATTGGGATTCGAGAGAAATCATGATGAACATCGCTGGTATATGCCGTCACTTGAAAGTCGCGGCTTAGCCATCGGGCGTAGTCAAACATCAACCGCACGGGCCCTCCATGCCCCCAAGCAGGAGCATATGTGTCAGTGAATTGGATATAGAGGGGGCGAGACTTAGCTAAGCCCTGCCCGATCTCGTTGGGTTGATCGTACCTCATTTTGCCTGACAGCACCGACGTTTTTCTGGGGAAGCGGAATTCGAGCTCTTGTTTTCGCTAGCGGGAGCTTCAGAGTGAAGCGTCAATCGTATTGTCTCCTGCAATTCATTGATCCAATCGCAGTTCGCGAAATGTGGGCCCATTGGCAGACTCAGGACCTCGTCGGCCAGTTGGTCCGCAATGGGGAAAGAGCCTCTTGGCAAGCCCAGTTCCGCATAGGCCCTTTGGCGATACGGAGGCAGGGGGTAGTGAATCATGGTGCCGATCCCTTGTTTTTCCAGGGCCTGCTGCAAGCGATCTCTTTGTGATGTTCGAATGACGTACAAGTGCCAACAGGATTCGAAGCCATGGGGTTCCACCGGTATCGCGATCCCCGGAATTTCTTGCAGGGCGTTCTGAAGGTCGCTCGCAAGCTTGCTCCTGCGACTGTTCCATTCGTCCAGATGGCGCAGTTTTACTCTTAAAACTCCGGCTTGAAGTTCGTCGAGCCGGCTGTTCAGTCCTTTGTACTCGTTGAAATACTTAACCCGGGATCCGTAATTTCGAAGCGTTCGCACTTTGTCAGCAATGGATTCATCGATCGTGACGACAGCTCCCGCATCGCCAAAGGCTCCCAGGCACTTACCGGGATAGAAACTGAAGGCCCCTATGTCACCAAGGCTGCCTGCACGACAACCCTTGTACTTGGATCCGTGGGCTTGAGCTGCGTCTTCGATCACCCGAAAACCGTACTTGCAAGCTATGGCATTGATCGGATCCATGTCCGCTGGGAGTCCATACAAGTGAACTGGGATCACGGCGGCAGTTCGCTCGGTGACGGCCGCTTCGAGCCGATTGGGATCAAGATTGTGTGTTTCGATGTCGGGTTCGACGAAAACCACCTTCGCCCCAACCCGGCTAACTGCCAGTGCGGTCGCAATGTAGGTGTTCGAAGGTACGATGACTTCTGCGCCAGGGCCGATGTCCAAGGCCATCAAGGACAGGACTAAGGCGTCCAATCCGCTCGCGACACCGACGCAGTGTTTTGCCCCAATATAATGTGCAAACTCTCCCTCAAAAGCAGACACCTGCTCTCCTAAGATGTACCAGCCCCTGGCCAAAACTGTAGATATGGCCGCATCAATCTCTGCTTTCAGTTCGAGGTAGGTCGGTGCGAGTTCTAGAAAGGGCGTCTTCATTGTGAAGACTTCCCGACAGCTAAAACAAACTCGTCCCAATTGCGAATGTAGTCGGCTGGATCGTAGAGTGAACTGGTTAGCACTACACAAACGGCATCATCACTAAAATTGTGTAGGCGCGCCCAAATCATCGGAGGAACATAAACCCCACGGCTTGGCTCGTTCATCGTATAGGTCTTGGTTTGGTGGGCGTTAGTCAAGGTCAGGGAAAAACTCCCCGAAACGGCGATAAATACTTGTTCCGCCTCGCGGTGCGCGTGCGCACCGCGTTCACAATCGTTCTTCAAACCATAGATATAGAAGATTCGAGCAATGGGAAAAGGAACTGAGTGGCCGGTTTCGACCACCGTCAAGGTCCCCCTTGCAGGCTCGGGATAAGTGGGCAGATCGATACAAACCACCCTCTCTAGATTGTTCACGACTCTTGCCTGCTCATTGCCGAGGATCAAGCCAACCTCATGTTTGCGACTGTTTGTTCAGCGAGCGGCCACACTGACTCGCGGCGGAGTTAGGTCACTGCCGATGTCGCTCCGGTATTCCTTATCTTCCTTGAGCATGCCGATAAGGTATTGACCATACTCTGTATGCATCAACGGTTTGGCCAGAGTTTCCAGTTGCTTTCGGGTGATAAATCGTTGGCGATAGGCAATTTCTTCAGGGCAGCAAATCTTTAGGCCCTGTCTCCGCTCAATGGTCGCGACAAAATTGCTCGCTTCCAGAAGAGAGTCGTGAGTGCCCGTGTCCAACCACGCGGTCCCCCTGCCGAGAATCTCGACTTTGAGTGAACCCATCTTGAGATAGACTTGATTCACGGCCGTGATCTCCAGTTCCCCGCGGGCCGAGGGCTTGATCTCTCGGGCAATCCGGCATACTTCAGAATCATAAAAGTACAGTCCGGTGACGGCATAGCTGGATTTCGGCTTTAAGGGCTTCTCTTCGATACTTTTGATCTGTCCATTCGCGAACTCGACAACGCCGTACTGCGAAGGCTCCTTCACGTAATAGGCGCAGACGCATGCCCCTCGTTCCAAAGACGCCCCGCTTCGCACGAGTTTGCTTAACCCTTCGCTGTAGAAAATGTTGTCGCCGAGGATCAATGCAACCGGATCCCCAGCGATAAACTCCTCTCCGAGTAAGAACGCATCGGCCAGCCCTCGCGGTTCACGCTGGGTGGCGTAGCGAATGTGAATGCCCCACTGCGTTCCGTCTTGCAACAAAGAGCGGAAAAGGCACTGTTCTTCAGGCCGTGTGATCACCAAGATATCCGTGATTTCGCCGAGCATGAGAGTGCTGAGCGGGTAATAAATCATTGGCTTGTCATATATAGGCATGAGCTGCTTGCTCATGCTGCGAGTGATAGGATAAAGTCGGGAGCTATTACCACCCGCTAGGATGATGCCTTTCCGAATCATCGGATGCCACCCAGTCTTTCTCCCTGGTAGCTTCCGTCCATCACTCGTTCGCACCAGGAAAGGTTGGCCAAATACCATTGCACTGTCTTGCGTAGCGCGGATTCGAAGGTCTCCACGGGCGTCCAGTCGAGTTCCCGTATGATCTTGCTTGGATCGATGGCATAACGACGGTCATGCCCAGGCCGGTCTTGGACAAAAGTTATCAAGTCTCTGTAACTCTTGCCGCCCTCTCTCGGTCGCAGTTCGTCCAAAAGCAGGCACAACTGATTGACCACTTCGAGATTCGTTCTTTCGTTGTGCGAGCCGACGTTGTAACTCTCTCCAATCCTGCCAGTAGCCAAAACCAAGCGGATGGCACGGCAGTGATCTTCCACATAGAGCCAATCACGTATGTTTTGACCATCCCCGTACACGGGCAACGGTTTCTCTTCGAGAGCCTTGAGAATTACCAGGGGAATTAGTTTCTCGGGGAATTGAAAGGGACCAAAGTTGTTCGAGCAATTCATGATCAAGACGGGCAAATCATAGGTCTTGTGCCAGGAGCGAACTAAGTGATCCGCAGCAGCCTTGCTCGCAGCGTATGGTGAACTCGGGGAATATGGGCTGCTTTCACTGAAGTAACTCGTGGAACCCAAAGAACCGAAAACTTCGTCTGTGGAGACATGCAAGAATCGGAAGCGCGCTCTTGCATCGTCGTAAAGAGTGGCCCAATAGTCGCGGGCACTTTCGAGCATTGTATATGTGCCATGAATGTTCGTCTGGACGAAAGTTGCTGGACCGTCGATCGACCGATCAACGTGCGTCTCCGACGCCAGATGTACTACTGCTTCCGGCTTATAATCCTGGAACAGCCGGCGCATGCTTTTTCCGTTGCAGATGTCCTCACGCTCGAAGAAGTAACAAGCCGAGTTCGAGACACCCTCTAACGAGTCCAGGTTGCCCGCATAGGTCAACTTGTCAACGTTGACGACGGTCGTGCCGGGCTCCTCATGGATCAGTTGGCGTACGAAGGCGGACCCAATGAAACCAGCTCCGCCGGTTACAAGCAATCTCATAGAGTTGTTAGTTTTCCGATTTTGTCGCGAACGGGTGTGAACTCAGTCCTGGTTACGGGCTCGAGAGAAAACTTGCCTCTCTTATACCGTTGCCGTGGTGAAATGCTTGCTGAGAACCGCATGGAAGAATCCCACCGCGAGCAAGGAAGTGTACGCGGTGGCCGACAATATCATACCAATTACGGCACCTCGGACTCCCAGGTATTTCACCAGAGGCCAACCAGCAGCAAACGTTACCAAGCCACTGGCTAAATAGGCGTAGAAGACAACATGAGGTCTCTCCATGGATTTCAGAGCGTCGTTCATTGTATTGCCGATCCCCATGACAATCGGAAGGCCTGCAAGAATGTAGAGCAAGCCGAGTGCGTTGTCGAATTTCCCGGCATACAGCCTATGGACGAGGGGCGCCCCCAAAAGCCGAATCCCGAGAAAGAGCGATACTGTCATTAGAAATGTAATCGACCCATAGCGCTTCCACAAAGACAAGAATCCCTCGCGGTGCTTCGATGCATAGCGATGCGCCAGTCTGGGCAGCACCAAGAAGGAGAGCGCTATGAAAATCTGGTCTGCCGGAGTCACGAGGATATACATGGCTCGAAGTTCTGCGACTCCTCGGACAGAAAGGGCTCCCGCAACGAGCCAGTAATACCCCTGAGTCATCAACTGGAAAACGAAGCTGGTCGCGAGAACCCATCGCGCGTACTTCCAATGTTGCTCCCAGTGCTTAGGATACAGACCTGTGAAATTGGCAGAGGCTTGCTCGGGGATCAGAGGTCGCCCAATCATTAATCCAGCGGTAATCCAACCTAGTGCTAAGATGATGAAAAGAGAGAAGCTGTTTAGCCAACCCATCCGCACAGTAAGCCACAGGCCCGCGCACACAACGGCACTGAAAACAAGCGACATCCCTGCCGCTCGATGTGGCTGTCTGAGGATGTAGAACGTTCGGCGCAAAAATGCAGCGCTCAGCAGGATGCCAACTGTCAATACTAAGCCCCACATGGCCTTTGAAACGAGCTGCGGAGCAATGGCCAGAGGCACGAGAAGCCCGAGTCCAAGGAGCACCATCAGGCTTACACACGCAATTGCGTTGCTTTTGAGCATCACCTTCAGATACCCGCGGAAATGCTGAGAGTACTTGCCCGATCCATATACTGTGTAGGCTTCCAAGATGGCGGCGTTGTGCAGTCCCGAAAGGAAGGTGTAAATGGAATAGGACAAGACGAACATGCCATATTCTTCCTTGGACTGAATGCGAGCCAAAACAACATTCCCCAGGAAGATAGTGCCAGCTGCCAAACCTTGATCCACAATGCCGCAACCGACGCTGCCAATTCTTGACTGTACCCAACTCCTAGCGATTGAGCGGCGAACTGAACCATCCAGAACCGGTAAGGCACGAGAACTAAAAGTCGCCATCGGATCCGCTGCAGGGCTCGCTGTCTCCAGATGTGGCTTCGTCATGGGAATAGAGTCGCGCGGACAACCTTGCATTCCACACTTGGATTCTGCATCAAGCGACGCTCTCGTTCCTCGCTTTGGCGACCACCAATGTATGCCACCCCAACTGGTGCTCGAGCCAGCGGAACACCGGCCGAGGCAATGCTCGGAAATACCACGGGCGCTCGTATTGGTATTGCACGTACTTTTCGATAATGTACGGGAAGATGTGCTCTTTCCGGATTGCGAGAATCTCGTACCCTTTGAACAAATGGGCGATCTCTCGAAACGAATAATAGTAAGTTACAGGGCAGCTGCTCTGGGCTTCCGAATAGGTACGGACCAATTCCTGTAGCTTCCAGATAGCGCCGTGTCCGTAGGTCAATAGAATCCACAGAACCTTCCAACTCCACTTGGAGTACAGCATGATCTGCACTTGCGTTTCCGGCGAACAGAAACTCTGGATGGCCGCTAAGACTCGCTGTGGGTTCGGTGTGTGATGGATCACGCCGAACGAATAGATCAGATCAAAGCGTTGTGCTGGAAGGAACGAACTCAAATCCTCGATGTTTCCGCAGTAAAAGTCCGCGCGAAGGCCGTACACCTGAAACCTCTGCCGACAAATCTCTAGGCTACGTTCCGATAGGTCGACGGCCGTGAGATGTGCACCGTTCCTAGCGAAGTTAACTGAATCAGTGCCGATTCCGCAACCTAGCTCAAGGACCCTTCTTCCCTTCCAGCGGGGAAACTGCGCAAATTCTGGGATGTGTGATTCGACGAGATATTTTCTGCGTTCCACTTCCTCGAAATACTCGAGGGTTCCGGCTGGCTTTGCCGAATGTCTGATGTTGCAGGGCCGTCGGTCCCAATATTCTCGGACGCGCTCGAGCGCATGTTGGCCTGGATGCGTCATGCTGTCGTCTGCTGCCGTTTTGCCCATAGATTGTCGAGCCGTGCCATAAGGGAATCGTTGCGGTCCCCCACGCCAAGCGGCAGGTAGGTCACATCTCCGTTGTTGTCGAACTGACGACGCAACACACGCCAGGCGTCAAAAACAGTCTGGCCTGGCCGAAGTGGGGACTGCTCCGTATGGAGTCTGGCAAACTCTTTGTCCGGGGTTGTGAGAACCAGCACATCGGCCTGCCGTACGCATTCCTCCACAGATGCAGCGTAGCGCACTGTATCCCCCAACGCCCGACGGGCATTATCCAGCGCTAGGGCATCATAGACGAGCACGTCTAGCCCTTTCGCCGCCATAAGCCTTGCAAGTTCGAGCCCCTGAGACTCCTCTATTACCGTAGTGTCCGGCTTATAGGCTAGCCCAAGAACAGCGACTGCGCCCCGAGTGGACAACGACGCAATGCGCTCAGCCAGCCGGGGCACTATGGTTTGGTTATATTCATCCGTGGCTTCAGCCAGCATGGCACGCTGGCCTAGCGAGCGCGCCAGGTATGCCAATGCCAGGTTGTCGCGTGGAAAGCAAGGGCCGCCGTAGCCGAGCGCGCCCTTGAGGTATCGCGAACCGATCCTACTATCGAGCCCAATGGCTCGGACCACCTCATCCACGTCACCGCCCGGAAGCTGCTCGCATAGCGCTGCTAACATATTTGCGAAGGTAATCTTCATGGTCACGAAGGTATTCACCGCAACCTTTGCCAGCTCTGCATTTATCAGACCGAGTCGGGCAATTGGAGGCCGGTTCTCGCAGACCTGATGGTAGAGGGCAGCGAGCCTTTCTCCCGATGCCGTGTCGAACTCGCCGATCATAACGAAATCGGGGTTCAGGAAATCGCGAATCACACTACCGAGCGCGATAAACTCGGGATGGTAGCAGAAACCGAAATCTCTGCCGCACCGCTTGCCGGACACTTCCTCAAGTAGGGGCAGAACACGGTATTCGCACGATCCCGGCAGTACAGTGCTTGTCAGCACAACCAAGTGGTAGTCCCTCTTCTGCCTAAGCGCTCTCCCGATTTCCTGCATGGCCTTCTCGACGTACTGCAGCGAGAAGCCGCCGTGATCTTCGCTCGGGGTAGGAACAACAACAAACGTAACCTCAGATTCAAGGATCGCTTGTGTATAGTCTTCCCTTGCGCTTAGCCAGGAACCCGCTTCTCCCATCTTTTCCGCCAGCCCTGGCTCAAATACGGGCGGCCGGCCAGAATTGACGAGGTGGATGGTAGAGCGGTTACAATCGACGCCCACAACCCTGTGACCCTTTGCTGCAATGCATGCCGCCATACATGCACCGAGTTTCCCCAGGCCAATAACAGAAACGGGTGTCATTCAGAAACCTCCCTAAAGTTATTTGTAATCGGAAACCTGCGATCTTTTCCAAACGCTCGCGGAGTGATCTTGATGCCGGGTGGCCCTTGCCGGCGTTTGTATTCTGCTCGGTCCACCATTCGAACGACTTCATGAACCGTTTCACTCTCGAAGCCCCCAGCAACAATTTCCGGAATGCTTAGATTCCGCTCTACGTAGGCAGCAAGGATAGGATCTAGATCTCGGTACTCGGGCAAAGAGTCGGAATCCTTTTGATCAGGCCGCAGCTCGGCAGATGGAGGCTTGGTGAAGATCTCTTCTGGAATCACAGGAGCGATCGTGTTTCTGTACCGTGCAAGTTCATAAACCATCTCTTTTGTAACGTCTTTAATAACTGCAAAGCCGCCAGCCATATCCCCGTACAAGGTGGCAAAGCCAGTGCTTGTCTCGCTCTTGTTTCCAGTTGTGAGAACGAGCCATCCGAATTTGTTCGACAGAGCCATGAGAATCGTGCCGCGGATCCTAGCCTGCAGATTTTCCTCTGTCAGATCGGATTCTTTGCCCTGAAAGACGGGGTCCAGCAACTGCAAATAGCTTTGAAAGACCGGGTCGATCTTAAGCGTGAAGTAGCGAATTCCAAGAGCGCCCGCGAGTCGTGCGGCGTCGTCCTGGCTATGCTGCGAGGAATACCTTGATGGCATAGAGACACCTGCAACGTTGTTGGTGCCAAGTGCATCGACGGCAATAGACGCTACGAGGGATGAGTCAATTCCACCAGATAGACCAAGAACCACTTTCTTGAACCCGTTCTTACGTACGTAGTCATGCGTCCCGAGCAATAGTGCTTGGTAAACCTCCGCAACTCCGCTCAACGACTCTGTTGGACTATGCGCATTTAAGGGTACCTTTGCCACGGAATCCTTCACGGAAACCGAAACTCGCCGAATTGGAGTCTCTAGGTGTGGTGCCAGCCTTTTGAGTTTGCGGCGCCTTGGGTCTATTAAGCGTTGACGGAGGATATCTTCGATGGAAATGTCAGCAAGAACTAACTCTTCTCGAAACTGGCAACCGCGTGCAAGCAGTGTCCCACGCGAGTCGAAAACAGCACTGCTACCGTCAAAAACCAGTTCGTCCTGACCTCCAACAGCGTTACAAAATGCCACTGCTGCAACATTGTCGTTTGCCCGTGTAGCCAGCATGGATTCTCGAGATTGCCTTTTTCCGACGTGATATGGAGAAGCCGAGATGTTGACAAGCAGATGCGCATCGCCATAAAGAGCTTGCGCGGCAGGGGGACCCTCGGGATACCAGATGTCTTCACAAATGCTCACACCAAATTTCCACCCACTTTCAGAGAAAACGATTGTCTCATCGCCCGCTTGGAAGTAACGGTCTTCGTCGAACACCCCATAATTAGGAAGATAATGTTTCCGACAGATTCCCACAATCTCGCTGTCTGCAATGACTGCAGCAGAGTTGTAGAGGTCATCTTGCGCTTCGGGAAAGCCTATGACAGCAATGATTCCGCTGCACTCTGTGGCGATCTTTTGGACGTACTCCAAGCAAGATCGAGCAAAAGATGGTTTCAGCAACAGGTCTTCTGGCGGATAACCAGAAACGGCCATCTCTGGAAATACCACGAGTCGTGCACCAGCGTCCCGAGCCTGCTTAATGTGTTCAGAGATTTTTCCGGCGTTGCCGCACAAGTCCCCAACTGTACAGTTTACCTGCGCAAGCGCAATTCTCAGCGTCAACGACATAGATCATCCATAACCCGCACTTTTGTGGCACGATCCACAAGTGCATCGACCAACGCCGACCTTATGAAAGATGCCCCACCTGTGACAAGCTCTCTTAAGTGCTCCCAGTTCACGTTGAACTCCTTGGTTGGACTGATTCGAAGCAGATCGGGCCCAAACAAAAAATCAGGCTTGCAGGATCTCTTCCAAATCGGTCGAATCAACATCTATAGCAATGGATCGGTGGATTAGGGCAACAGATAACACGACACGCAAGTTACTTTTCCTACGCAACAAGATACCTTCAAGTCTTTGAAGCGGACCTGACTTAATCCGGACGCGGCGGCCGATGGTGAGGAACGGATGAGGCGCGGCGTGCAAACGCCGGGAGAGACCTGATCGCAATATTTCTATTTCTTCGGTCGGCAAGGCGGTAGGCAGGCCATTGAAACCAACCAAGCGAACCACACTCGGAATCTGCAACACGCGCAGGCGGTCGCGCAATGCCAGCCGGACAAAAACATAACCCGGAAACAAGGGCATTCGAAGCAGTACGCGACGGTCTTTCCAGCGGCGCATGGTGTCATAAAGTGGAAGAAAATGCTCGATCGTTCTTTGCAGAAGCTGCTGCGCCACACGCTTTTCGTGGTTAGCGGAGGTGTATGCAACGTACCAGTGCGACTCCTCAAAAGTCGCAAGGCAGTGCGCCGTCTCTGCATCGCCGTGTTCCAAAATGCTAGATACAATCATCGCGGAACCTCTGAAATCGCCAGGTACAGCTTCGCCCCGTCACTTACAAGGGCATTGGTGACCTAACCCATTTAGAATTAACTGCTTACAGCAAAAACTAAGCCTATTTCAACGCCTTGAGATCAACTCGATCTGAGGGCCGCGGAATGCCATCCGAGAGTCCCTCGCTACCCACTCGGTTACCCGAGCCGTTCCGCGAGAACTGCGGAAGGCGCGCCTTCAAGGTAGTGACGACTTCCTGAGCCAGCACCTTCCGCGCATCGTTCGAGTCTGTTTCATCCCAGGCCCTCTTTCCAAACACCCAAGTCGTAGCAGCCGCAAAAGCCAATGTCATTCCCAGGAATGCAATCAGCGTACGTGGAGGAAACGACTTCCTCTCCGGAATATTCGGAGAGTCGAGCACCTTCACCGTCGGGATTTCCTTGACTTCTTGGACCTTGGCAAGTTCGTATTCTTTGGTCAAGGACTCATAGACCGCTTCCTGGACTCTTGTTCGGCGATAGAGGTCCGCATAGGTGACGCCCAACAGCGGCAGCTTGTGTATTGACGGATAGAGGTAGTCCGGTTGCTGGCCGGATGGCTCCAAATCTTGCTCGCCCTTTCCACCGAGTTTTTCGAGTTGGCGTTTCAGCTCCGCAATCCGCGCCCTCACTGAGCGGACGCGCACGTTGTTGTCAGTGTAGATCTGTTTGAGCCCCTCGAGCTCCGATTGAGCCGCGATGTACTGTCCCTGCAGCGTGGCGGCCGTTTCCACCATGGCTTTGCCCTGTTCCTTGATATCGATCGCGGTGTTCTTGCTCGAGAACTGACTGAAGTCCTTCTCCGCCGCCTCCAAATCCAGGCTCACGGCTTTCAGCCGCTCCTCCAGAAAGATGCGCTCCCGCCTTGCCGATGACGTGCTTAATTCGGCGACGAGCCGGTTGAGCTCGGCAATATACGCGTCGTCCATAGCGGCGGCCCGCTTTGGGTCGTGCTCTGTTACGGTGAGGGTGATGATCTGGCTCTTGCGGTCCACGGAGATGCCTGTGCGCTCGGCCAAAAGCCTGCGCGCGTCTTCCATGCGGCGGACATCGTAGAGCTTCCTCAGGTCGAATTGCTGGACAAGCTTGTCCTGTACTGTGCGGCTCGAGAGGATGCCAACAAAGATTTCACTCGTGCTCTTCAGGCCGAGCATATCGCCGGCAATACTCCCGAGGCCGCCACCGGCACTTCCAGAGAGCGCAGCCGCTGCCACAGCTAACCCCCCTCCCTGATTACTATCGGGAGGCATGAGCCGCGCCGTCGATTGGTAACGAGTCGGAATGAGGAACGCGACAAGCGTACCAGCGACGAACCCGCAGAGGATAGCGCGGACAAGCAGCTGGCGGTGCTCCCAGAGAAGCCGCAAGTATGTCACGGAGTCTCTGCTACCTTGTGGCATGTCTTCAGGTCCAGGCCCAGCAGGAAGATCGTGTTCCGGCAAGTCGGGCACGGGTTGTCGAACGGGAGCGCTGCCTGCGAAATTCACGGCCGCCCTCCTTGAACCGCCAGTGCAGACGCAGTATCGACGTTGGAGGATCGAAAGATCTTTTGTGGTTCAAAGACGATTCCGATCGAGGTGTTTACGTTTCGTACCTCATTTGTGTGGATCACTGGAAATAGCCAGCGCTCATATTGTGCCGAAAAGGAAAAGCTAAGATTCGCACCCAATGAATAATCCGTGCGAACGCCCGCGTCCGTGAGCGAGCCACCTCCTGGAATAAAATATTGGCTAACTTTCTGGTGACGGAAAAAGAACTGCAAACGGTTGCGCGGGCCGAACCAATAATTCGACCAGGCCTGTGCGCCCTGTCCACCGCGGCCGACCCAACTGCCGATCAAGTCTCCATTGTTCGTGTCACCGCTGCGCCAAGTACCGTTTTCATAAAAAGAACCCGGATCCTTAGTGTTAGCGCTTGTTCCACCAGGTATGTCCGTATAAACACCCTCGGCGCGCAGGTCCAGTCGCGAAATGCCGGGAAAGTGGGAGAGATAAAGTCCGGCGTGCCACGCAGAGACGTCTACATACGCGATGGGCGAAAACTCGTCGTCGGTGTATCCGTCGCCATACAAGGTCAGCCAATTGCGCAGGCCAGGTAGACGATAGCTGAAATTCAGCCCTGACGTTCGATTCCCCGGCTTCGAGGGGCCGCCAGCGTTCTCGTTCCCAGTCGTGAATAAGCTGCGCGCGAGCGTGTGGAATGTGAGGGGATAACCGGACCCCCCATAGATCGTTGTGCGGAAGAAGGCGAACTCAAAATTAGGCGTGGGCTTAAAACTGATCAGCTGTCCGTGAATGAAGGGTTGGGGATCGAGTGACTGACCGAACTGCCCGATGGGCCCCGATGGGTTCAATAGAAATTCTTGCCCCGTCAACTGGCCGAAGAAGAACTCCGTCCGCATCGGTCCCAGCCAGTGGAGAAAGCTGGGTAACGCCAACGGTGTGATGCGGTTGATGCGAAACATCTTGATGGGCGGTGCATTGTTGCTGATGGTCAGAGATCCACCATTGCCCGCTCCCCATGACAGGCTCTGCTGGCCAAAAGTGATCTGCCAGTTGTCGAGATTCAACCCGACGTAGGCGTCAAGAAGTTGAAACTGATTAACGGAAGATATTGGCGTGGCCGGGGGTAGTCCTGGGACAGGGTCGACCCTGGCTATGGTAAGTCGAGCCGACTCTGGGAGTGCAGGCGCGGAAGGACTCTGCTGGTACTCGCCCCGAACATACCCGACCCAACGACCTGAAGTGGTCCAAGCAGAAAACCCGGTGACAGAATTGAATCCTCTCTGATATGGACGCCCAAAGTCATTAACGAGAGTCTGGCCAAAAGTGTAACCGTCCGTGAGTGAGAGTGGCTGACCCGCGATTTCAGTAGATCGAGTGTAAACGGATTCGAGCCGGCCTCTAAATGGCGACCTTGTGCTTGCGCCTTCCAGCTCTTCCTTAAACTCCGTCTCGAGGAGTTGATACGTCTTTTGTGCCTCTGCAGGTCCCCCATCAATTCTGTCGGAAGCTTCAGTGAGTAATCGCGTGCATTCGCTCCTCGTCCATGGCCGGACTCCCGAAAACCCGCTGTCAATCATGCCCATTCCAATCAAGCGGTCGAGAGCCGGATAGATCCAGCTATCGAGCGGAACGTAGGGGGAACCCTGATTCGCGGAAGAGTGACTTCCATCGCCGCGAAAGATTTGGCTGATCGATCTCCACTCCCCGCCTCCGAGCTCGGGATCGTGATGGCGGCTATAGATGTTTTGCGCCACAAGATTACCGATCACGCTGCCAACCAATACATCGGAGGGAAAGTGTTGATGGGCGCGAACGCGCGAAATGTCCACCAAAGACGCGAGACCGTAAGCCATGATTTTGGTGAGCGGACCTGGATACTCGTGCGCGATGACTCCAGCCACGGACCACGCCGCAGCGGAGTGTTCCGACGGAAAGGACGTGCCGCTACCCTGAAAGAACGAGCCGCTGCCATCGCCTTGATAAGGCCGTTCACGTCGCAACGAATACTTCATTCCCTCCACTATCACCAAACTGTTCAACGCCGCTTCGCCAGCGAGGAAACCGGTCTCGCTCCAGTGCTCATTGTGGCTCACGTGGCCCATCACCCACATTCCGCCTGCCCCACCAACAAGTGCTGCCACACCCGCGTTCGACAGTGTTTTGTAGTGACTGATCGTTGTCGGACTTTGCGACAGGTGTTTGCTGAAATCGCGATCCGT
>Ga0137384_10000556_pt1 | contig 28563 bp, 23 predicted proteins | sample SagtaG_2_FD_104922 | JGI IMG/M metagenome (GOLD analysis project Ga0137384, IMG submission 104922) | Vadose zone soil microbial communities from Sagehorn Ranch, Mendocino, California, USA - Sage2_R_60_16 metaG | ecosystem: Environmental > Terrestrial > Soil > Vadose zone | place: USA... | reverse complement strand
GACGAGATGGAGGTTGGCGGGCCAGAATCCCGTTTTTTCATATTGCGGGCCGCCGACGGCGCTAAGATACGCGGTCAACGCATCGAACCAGACATAAAAAACGTGAGGCTCTTCGCCGGGAACGGGAATGCCCCAACGAACCGAAGTGCGCGTGATGCTGAGATCGCGGAGGCCACCTTCGACGAAACTGAGAACTTCATTGCGACGAGATTCGGGTTGAATGAAATCGGGATGCTTGGCGTACCAGTCAAGAAGCGGCCTCTGGAACGCGGAGAGCTTAAAGTAGAAATTGGCTTCGGTGACGGTTTCGGTGGGGCGGCCGCAATCGGGGCAATTTTCGCCGGGCTTTACGTCCACGTAGGCGTTGTCGTAGATGCAGTATTGGCCGGTATAGTGGCCGGGGTAGACGAAACCATTGTCGCGGCACTGCTTGAATAGCCATTGAACTGTATGCGCGTGTTTCAGGTCGGTGGTGCGGATGAATTCGTCGCCCTGGACACCGAGTTCGTCCCAGAGAGCCTTCCACTCGGCGGCCATTTTCGCCACGAATTCGGATTCGGGAACGCTGGCTTTTTTGGCGGAGCGCTCGACGTTGACACCGTGCTCATCGGTGCCGGTGGTCATGACCACGTCGTAGCCACGCATGCGTTTGTAACGGCGAATGGTGTCACAGACGATGGTCGAGTAGGTATGGCCGATGTGCGGCAGGCCGTTCGTGTAGTAAATCGGCGTGGTCAGATAGAATTTGGGTTTTCCAGGTGGCATGTTCAGTTTGTTTTGCCCGCCATTTCATAGGCACGCAACGCCTCGCTGATGACGCGTTGCAGCGGGACGTTCCTCTCGACCGCCAGCTTGCGGCAGTCGTCGTACTCCGGCGCGACGTGCAGGATGCGGCCGTTCACGCGCGAAATCTTGATGCGCACGTCGCCAAAATCGGTGGACACGCTGACAAACTCGCGCGGGAGGGTGCGCCGCTGCGCGTGGTACGAGCGCGCGCCGAACGTCGTGGTCTCCGCAAAAATCAGCGACATCAGCGTCTGCGTGTCGTGCGGCTTGCACAAAACTGTGAGCAAAGTCCCTGGGCGGTTTTTCTTCATTTGTACCGGCGTTGTGTAGACGTCCAGCGCACCCGCGGCCAGCGCCTTTTCCAGGAAGTAGCCGTAGATCTGCGGATTCATATCATCGAGGTTGGCTTCGATGACGGCGATCTCTTCGTCGAAGCCAGGGACCGTTTTCTCCGCGGTCTCGCCAATCATCAGCCTCATCACATTGGGCTGGCCTTCCAAATCAGCTGTTCCCGCGCCATAACCAATCGCGCTAACACTCATGGGTCGCTGGGGACCAAAGTAATCGCAAAGAGTCGCGACAATCGCAGCGCCAGTCGGCGTCACTAGTTCTTTTTGCACGCCATTCGAATACGTCGGCTTCCCCTGAAGCAGATTTGCAGTAGCAGGAGCAGGCACTGGCAAAACACCGTGAGCCATCTTTGCCGTGCCTCCGCCCACATTCAGCGCCGAGCAGGCAAACTTCTCGATTCCCAGAAAGTGGAAGCCGACGCAAGCCCCGACGATGTCGACAATCGCATCCACAGCGCCGACTTCATGAAAGTGAATCTTTTCCAGCGGCACGTCGTGCACACGGGCTTCGGCTTCGCCCAACTTGGTGAAAATCGCTGCAGCGCGCTCGCGAACTGGTGGCGCGAGTTGCGCCCCTTTCAGAATTTCGAGAATTGAGCTGAGGGAGCGATGTTTGTGCTGATCCTCAGTCTTCACCTTGACGTACGTCGCGGCCATTCCATTCTTCCAGACTCTTTCCGCAGAAAGCTCCCAGCCCGGAACTTGTAGTCCACGAAGATTCGAGCGCAGATGCTCGAGCGGACAGCCCCCATCGACCAAGGCCCCGAGGGTCATGTCGCCGCTAATGCCAGAAAAACAATCAAAATAGGCCAGTTTCATGGAAAAACCGCCGAACGGTGGGACTTCAAGCCGGAATTGTCACTCCGTCGGATTCAAATTGATACTATCGGCGCAGCCATGTACTGTCAAACGGCCTCTCTGTGCCGCTCTCTTTGACCCCCGTCGCGGGCATCTCCTATACTGGCGTGATTCCAATCCGGTGCTGGCTCACCTAGAGGACCCGTGTATCAGACACTGACGAAAGTATTAAGCAAAGTCCTAGCGACGCACATACGGGAAAAGTATGGTGTACAGCTGGAGATTGTGCTGGACCGCCCGCCGAAGCTCGAAATGGGCGAAGCGGCGTCGCCAGTGTGTTTTGAACTTGCAAAGCGGCTGAAAAAGGCTCCGCGGCAGATTGCGCAGGAGATTGCCGGCAGCCTTGGAAAGATCGAAGGCATCGCGCGCTTGGAAGTTGCCGGCGGCGGATACTTGAACGCGTACTTCGACCGTGGCGCATTTTGGGAGAACGCGCAGAAGGAAGCCAGCGAACCGCGCCCCACACCGGAAGCCTCACAGCAGAAAATCATCGTTGAGCACACCAGCATCAACCCCAACAAAGCTGCTCACATCGGTCACGTGCGCAACGCGGTTCTTGGGGACACCATGGTTCGCATCCTACGGCATGCCGGCAAGCGCGTGCAGATTCAAAACTACATCGACAATACGGGCGTTCAAGTCGCCGACGTAGTCATCGGGCTGTTGCGCATGGAGCAGCGAACCGCCACTAACGTGATGGCGTTGGCACACGAGCCGAAATTTGACTATTACTGCTGGGATCTATACGCGAAGGCCACAACCCTTTTCGCTGAAGACCCTGCGCGCGGGGCCGCATTGCGGACCGAAACGCTGAAAGCCATCGAGGAGAATCGCGGAGAAGACGCTGAAGTCGCGCATGTCGTAGCGGACGCCATCGTTACCTGCCATCTGAACACCATGGCGCGCCTGGACATTCATTACGATTTACTGGCTCGCGAGAGCGAAATCCTGCATTTGAAGTTCTGGGACACGGCATTCGAAATGCTGAAAAAATCCAGCGCCATTCATCTAGCCACAAGCGGGAAGATGAAGGGGTGTTGGGTTTTGCCTTGGGAAGAAAAAGAAGGAACTAACGCAGGGGCCGCAGAGAACGCAAAGGACACAGAGAAGAAAAAGACAACGGACGAAAACGACGAGAACGAGCAGGACAAAATCATTGTGCGGTCGAATGGAACGGTGACGTACGTCGGCAAAGACATCGCCTATCAGCTGTGGAAATTTGGCCTGCTGGGCAAGGATTTTTGCTACCGGAAATGGCCCAACGCGCCGGCCGGGCGAACCGTTTGGGCTACGACCACCCGAAAAACGGAGCCGGACGCGCCGCACTTTGGCGAAGCGGCAGCCACGGTCTACAACGTGATTGATGCTCGGCAAGCTTACCTGCAGGACGTGGTGGCGGAAGGTCTGCGGCGACTCGGCCACGAGCAAGCGGCGAAAAACTCCATCCACTTTGCCTATGAAATCGTGGCTCTGACGCCTCGCTGCGCGGCGGAGCTGAACTACGAGCTTTCGCCCGAAGAAGCCAAGAAGCCCTACGTAGAAGTCAGTGGCCGCAAAGGCTTCGGTGTCAAAGCCGACGACCTGATCGACAAGCTGGAAGCAGCGACGCTCAGCGAAGTTCAACAGAGGCATCCGGAAATGAGCGAGAAAGAGCAGAAACGAACGGCGCACGCGATTGCCGTGGGAGCGCTGCGGTTCTTTCTGCTGAAGGTCACGCGAAACTCGATCATCGCTTTCGACTTCAGGGACGCGCTGAGTTTCGAGGGGGAAACCGGGCCGTATTGCCAATATGCGGTTGTGCGCATTCGCGGAATCCGCCGCAAGGGCGGGGAAGCTGCAGCGACCGCGGCAAAACTGAATGCCGATTCTGTCCGCCGATTCCTTTCCGGGGCCGAGGCGGGCGATTTGTGGGAATTATTGCTTGGCGCGGGCTCGCTCGATTACTCTACGGATGCCGCGATCGCAACGCAGGAGCCTGCGTTCGTCGCAAAGTACGCCTTTCAACTGGCGCAGTCGTTTAACAACTTTTACCACAAGCATCACATTCTCTCAGAAGCCGATGAGCAGAAGCGTGCGTTTCTGTTGCAATTGACGGAATTGGTCGAATCCCAACTCGTTCGCGCCCTCAGCCTGCTGGGAATCGAAGCACCAGAGAAGATGTAACAGCATTGCCGCGCCGTGGCGCGGCTTTCCTTCGCGAGCTGTCCCCTACGGGAAACCTAATACGACATGACCAGATGCACCAGCGTGCGCAGGGCTACGCCCGTGGAACCTTTGGCGAGCCAAGGCTTAGCGTCGTCGTTCCACGCGGTACCCGCGATGTCCAGGTGAATCCACGGCGAATCACCGGTGAATTCCTTAATGAACATCGCCCCGGTGATCGCCCCACCGCCCTTGCCGCTGCCAATATTCTGAATGTCCGCGACTGTGCCTTTAATGAATTCGCGATAATCGTCGTCAATGGGCATTTGCCACATCTTTTCGCCCACCGCTTTCGCGCTGGCCAGCAGCTTGTCGGTAAACCGCTGATCCGAGCCAAAAACGCCCACGTTGACGCTCGCAAGCGCCACCACGATCGCACCCGTCAGCGTCGCCGCGTCAATCAAATGCGTGGCGCCAAGCTGTTTTGCATAATGCACACCGTCTGCCAGAATCAGGCGCCCCTCCGCGTCGGTGTTGAGCACTTCGATGGTTTTCCCGGACATGGCCGTCTGAATATCACCGGGCTTTTGCGCCCGCCCGCCAGGCATGTTCTCCGTTGACGGCACCACGCAAATAACTTTGACACTGGGCTTGAGCGCCGCCAGAGCCCGCATCACACCAATCATTGTCGCTCCGCCCGCCATGTCGTATTTCATTTTTTCCATGCCATCGGCCGGCTTGATGGAAATTCCGCCAGTATCAAACGTCACCGCTTTGCCAATCAATCCAATCACTGGCGCGCCAGGCTTGACCGACGGCGGATTGTAGGTGATGACCACCATCCGCGGCGGCTCGACGCTGCCTTGCGCGACGCTCAGCAGCGCACCCATCTTCAATTCCGCGATTTTCTTTTCATCGAGAATCTCAACAGACAGCCCTGCTGTTTTGGCCATGGCTTCAGCTTTTTGTGCCAAGATCGTCGGCGTCATTTTGTTCGAAGGCTCGTTCACCAGATCCCGCGCAAAATTTTGCGAATCGGCAATGATGCGGCCCTTCACCAGTCCTTTTTCGCCCGCCGTGCGTTCTGCGTCGGAGTAACCGGCAATCGTCACACTCTCGATTCTCTTGTCGTTCTTCTTGTCCGTCTTGTATTTGTCCGGTTCGAAATCCGCGGTTAGCATGCCTTCGGCAACAGACTGTGCGGCTTCCTCCGTGACATCGCCTTCCCGCACCACCAGCGCCAAGTTCTTAACAGAGCGCGACTTCAAATAGCGAAGCGCCGCGCCTGCAATCTTACGCAGTGTGGCCGAATTAAATTGCTCCTTCTTCCCCGCGCCAACCAAAAGCAGCCGCACCGCCTTCACTCCAGCAGGCGCGTGAACCAGCGTGAACTCCAACGTCTTCCCGGTCAGTTCGCCGCTCTTCGCCAGCCTGCCCAGCAACCCGCCAGCGAGTTTGTCAATTTCCGCAACGCGCCCCTGAACCGGGTCGCTATCTTCAAACACATACGAAACCAGGGCTTCCGTTTCGATTCCTGCGAATGGCTTACTCTCCAAGGTGATTTGCATAATTGCTCTATCGCCTCCGATTGCGATACAGGGATTCTTCCACTTCCCGGCGAGCTTCCTTGTCGCGCTCGTCCGCGCGGCGGTCCCAAGCTTTCTTGCCTTGCACCAGCGCGATCTCCACCTTGGCGATGCTATTCCGGAAGTAGATCCGCAGGGGGATAACCGTCAATCCTTTAGACTCTGCGCGCCCCGAAAGTTTGTGGATTTCGTTCTTGTGCAGCAGGAGCTTCCGCGCACCCAGCGGCTCATGATTCCAGGGACCGCCCGGTAAGTACTGTGCAATGTGTGCGTTAACCAGCCAGGCGCTGTTCGGTTTGAAATCCACGTAGGCGTCCCGAATATTGGCCTTTCCTTCGCGAAGAGCCTTCACCTCGGTACCATGAAGGACTAGGCCCGCCTCATGTTTTTCAAGAATATGGTAGTTATACGACGCAGAGCGGTTCTGAGCCACGATTAGTTCGCCCGGCTTGGCGCCCTTTTCAGATTTTTTTGCAGGCTTGGCCACGACCGTCCATCATAGCCGCAGTGGAAAAAGTTGTCACTCTCGGGTGAAAACCACATGCGAAATTGCTGTTATTTCCTATAGGACGGTCAACCTCTGTTACCTTGCCGCACGTCTAATGCGAGTGTTAGACTTCAAAGGCAAGGTCTTTCAAGCCTCGGAGAGAGTATGCAACAAAAGTGGGGAACTCTAATTCTTTGTGTGAGTTTCGGACTCTTCGCCGCCGGATGTCCAAAGGGAGGCGGCGAGTATAACCAGGGCGTGAAGGCAGAAAACCTCCAAGACTACGACGCAGCTATCGCGTACTACCAAAAGGCGCTTAAAGCTGATCCCCACAACGCCACCTACAAAATCAGGTTACACCAGGCGCGATTTGACGCCAGCCAATTTCATATAAAGCGCGGCTTGGAAATGCGAAAAAGAGGCGAACTGGACGGCGCCGGGATCGAATTCCAAAAGGCGCTCGTCGCCGATCCTTCCAGCTCCATCGCCGAACAGGAGTTGAAGCGCACCGCGGAAATGATCGGGGAGAGGAACCACACAAGCGAGCCCGAGGCCCCTACCGATCACAATCAGCAGCCGCTGGCCTCCATGCCGCCGGAGCTCAAGCCGTTAACCCGGGCGCCCATCAGCATGAAGATGTTCAACGACGCAAAGATCGCCTTTGACACCATCGGGAAGTTCGCGGGACTTACGATGATCTATGACCCCGACTTTCCGGCGCGCAAGATCAACGTAGAGCTGAACAATGTCACACTGGAGCAGGCTCTGGAAATCGTCTCCCTGGAAAGCAAGGCGGTGGTCACGCCGGTGACAGAGAACACCCTTTTCGTATATCAGGACCAGCCGCAGAAGCGCCGCGACTACGAAGAAGAGGTCGTCAGGACTTTCTATCTTTCCAACGTTACGCAACCTCAAGACATCACCGAAATCATGACCGGGCTGCGGCAATTGTTTGATTTGAAGCGCATTCAGCAGGTGAACTCACAAAACGCCATCATCATACGCGACACACCCGACAAACTGATGCTGGTCCAAAAACTGATTGACGACATTGACAAAGCCAAACCAGAAGTCGTCGTTCAGGTCGAAGTCCTCCAGGCTAGCAAGGACCGGCTCCGCGAACTTGGCATTCAACCCGGCACGCAAGCCTCTGTCGCGCTCACCAACGGCACTACATCCAGCAGCAGCTCGGGCGGTACCTCCACAACAACAAGCAATCCGATTACGTTCGATACTTTTCGGCACCTTAACCCAAACAGCTTCAGCGTCACGCTGCCGAGCTTTACGGCCAATCTGGTGGAAAATGACTCAGACACGATAATCATCCAGAATCCGGAAATCCGCTCCGTGGATGGTCAAACCGCCAAACTCAAGATCGGCCAGCGAATTCCGGTGGCAACGGGAAGCTTTCAGGCAGGTGTAGGCGTTGGCGGCGCCGGCGGAGCAGGTTTCGTCAATCCATTGGTCAATACGCAGTTCACTTACCTGGACGTCGGAGTCAACGTGGACATGACTCCCCGCGTGCACCCCAACCACGAAGTCAGCTTGAAACTGCGTATCGAAATCTCTTCCGAGTTAACCACCGTGAACATCGGCGGCATTTCACAGCCAGTAATCGGGTCGAAGACCATCGAGCACGACATCCGGCTCAAGGAGGGTGAGGTAAATATCCTCGGAGGGCTGATCGAGCGCACGGACACGAAAACCATCAGTGGATGGCCCGGTCTCGCAAGAATACCGATCTTCGGGCGTCTTTTCGCCGATAACAAGGTCGATCACCAGGAAGACGAGACACTGATCGTTTTGACTCCGCACATCGTTCGCATGCCTGATTGGACGAAAGCGAATCTGCGCTCCATGCTCTCCGGCACGGAGACCAGCGTCCAGACCAGGCGCGAGAGCGAACTTCGTGCGCCACAACCCGAGCCGGCCACTCAGCCACCGCCGCCTACACAGCAGCCTCAACAGCTACCGCAACAGCCGCCCGCAGCTGCAACAACCACGACTCCGAACACCCCCGCGGGGCAGTCGCCGTCAGGAAATGCCGTCGCCAAGATTCGCTTCGAGCCGCAGACTCTCACACTCAAAGCAGGCCAAACTGCGACCTTAGGCGTGGTCGTCGAAAACGTGAACGATCTTTATTCCATCCCCTTGCTGCTTCAGTATGATCCCAAAGTAGTCAGCGTCGAAGAAGTGCAGCATGGCGGGTTCCTATCCGGCGGCGGCTCGCAGGTCATCGCCATTCCCTGGCAAGTTCTCAAGGACAAAGGCCAGGCCATTATTTCCGCCACTCGCCCGCCGAGCACTCCGGGGGTCAGCGGCAGCGGCACACTGATTGGCGTCGTCGTGAAAGCTTTGGCGCCCGGCTCCACGAACTTATCCATCGTCCAGGTGAACGCCAAGGACTCGCAGCAGAAGTCCATCCCGTTGGTCACCAGCGAAGCAACTTTACAAGTTCAGCAGTAGTCCAATTTAGAGGAGCCCCATTCAGAATCGTTTGATTTACGCTAGAGAGAGATGTTGTCTGATTCTCCAAGTCGAATGCACACTCGCCGGCTGCGAGGCAGCTCGCAAGCGGGCCTGACTCTTCTTGAATTGATCCTGACCTGTTCCATCCTGCTGATTCTGTCTTCCGCGGCTCTGCCAATCGCCAGATATGCTGTGGTTCGCGAGAAAGAAGCGATTCTTCGCCACAATCTCGACGAAATCCGCGACGCCATCGACCGTTACAAGGACGCTGCAGACCACCAGGCAATCCGCGTGGAAATAGGAACCGAAGGCTACCCGCCGGATCTCCAGACCCTCGTCACGGGCGTCAAGCTGGGAAACAGCGGCGACAAGAAGATTGTTTTTTTGCGGAAGATCCCTATTGATCCGATGACTGGGCGCGCCGACTGGGGCTTGCGCGCGGTCCAGGATGATCCGGACTCCAAGCATTGGAGCGGCAAGGACGTTTTTGATGTGTATTCCCAATCCACTGGAACAGCCATGGATGGAACGAAATACTCGGACTGGTGATGGGAGGTTGAACTCAACGTGAAGATTTCACTGCACAATCGAACGGCTGCGCAGCAGTTGCGGAAGGATGGCCGCGGACACGTAGGTCTTGGGTTCACCCTCATTGAGTTGATGATCGTCATGAGCATCATCCTGATTCTCATCGGCATGGCCGTGATTCGCTATGACAAAGTTGTACAGCATTCCAGGGAAGCGGTGCTGAAAACCGACCTTCGCACGATTCGCGACGCCATCGATAATTACACTCTTGACAAACAAGCCGCGCCGCAATCGGTCGATGATTTACAGCAGGCCGGTTACCTCCGCTCCGTGCCAACGGACCCCATGACCAACGCCAAAGACTGGGTGCCGGAGTTTGATAGCGTGGTCCTGAGCCCCGATCAGACCACCACAGGAATGGTCAACGTGCATTCAAATTCCGGCAAGACTTCTCTCGACGGCACTCCCTACAACGAGTGGTAATCCCAAATTGCGGTTCGGAACTTCCTACGAGTCGTCTTCACGCATTCAGACGTAAGTCGTGGGTGCAGTTCGGACTGCTCCCCCGCAAGAGCATCCTTCAATAGCCCGCAGTTCGCCAAGCAGTGTCGTTGCTTGTATTTTCTGGCGCTGTCCTAATCTGAAGGCGGCGCGCAAAAGGACAGCACCATATTGCTCGACGATTTGACGCGAACGGACTCGTCCGCTATAGTAACTATGCGGGGTGGAGCAGCCTGGTAGCTCGTCGGGCTCATAACCCGAAGGTCGTCAGTTCAAATCTGACCCCCGCAACCATGGGCGCTTACGAGGTGAATCCTCTAAGCGCCCTTCTTATTTACAGTTACGAGTTGAGTCGTAAAAAATTCCTTCGCCTAATTTAACGCTACAGAGTTGTTACCGTTCTCGATATTGGGAACAACTGGGAACAAATCGCCGTAGATTGCCCGTTCTAGAGCGACTGCAGCGTCACGTTCCGCTTCCGCAGAGGTGTGGGTGTAGATGTCTGCGGTCATCTTGATCGTGGAGTGCCCGAGGAACTTTTGCGCCAGCTTCAGGTTTCCCGTCCGGTCGTTAACAATACTCGCGGCGGAATGCCTGAACGTATGAAAGCCTGACGCGCCCTTCTTTCGCGGAATCCCTAGCCTGTCCAAAATTGGGTAGAGGGCGTCCTTTCGAAGCACGTCCGGGTCTAACGCCGACCCGTCCTTTTTGCAAAACACGAAGTCATCCGGCCCCTGATGCAACGAGTTCTCACGGTGATTCCTGAGGGTCTCGCTCAGGGCACATCCCAAAGGGATGTCTCGCGTGCTTGCAGCCGTCTTTGGCGAGAGGAGTTGTCCTCGCCATAGACTATGTTCAATTCGGAGTAATCTGCGCTCCAAATCGACGTGCTTCCATTTCAACGCCAGCACCTCACCCAACCTAGTTCCGGTTAGAGCCACACAGTCGAAGAATGCCCGTAGGCCGGTTGGAGCTGCGCTCAAAATATTCAGCAACTGAGCAGGAGACCAAATCGGCTTCTCGTGCCTATCGACTGTTGGTTTGTGTCTATTCCTAATCGGCGAACGATCAATCAAGTCATTGTCCAATGCAAGCGACATGATCCCCTGTAAGACCAAAAGAAGATTGCGGACAGTCTTTGCGGAGAGCCCGCTCTCGACTTTTGTTTGGATGAATCTCTCGATGTGCAGTGGGACGATTTCCTCAATACGAAGCTCGCCAAAAACAGGCAAGATGTGCAGCTCCAAGATTGAATCGTAATTCCTCTTCGTGGATGGCTTCACACCTTTGCGCTGCAAATAAGGCTTCCACCAGGCATCCACAAAAGCTCTCAGGCTCAGGTCTGAGCCTTCAGGCTTGGCGAAGGATGCCCCGCGGATTCGTTCCTCTAAGACGGCGCGGGCTGCTTTCTTCCCACAAAGCCCATACAACGTCTCGGCTTTTTGATTCCACTTCCCGTCAGCCGACTTAACTCGATAGCGTATTTTGAAGACTGTACCCGACCGAGTTGGAATCGGCTTCGACACATAGCCCTGCTGATACGATTGACGACGAGTCACTGTTTTTTCTCCTTTCGTTTCTGTGACCCGTCTTTGCCTCTCATTTTGATATAGAGCATCCCTCCATTCCGCAGGACCGAAGCAACGGACTCCCCCAGGTCGCGAGCCTTTCGTGAAAAGAACGCGGTCTCGCGGGGCGATAGCCTGAGTGGAAACAATTTGCTGCGTCGGTCGTCATGCGTTATGCGGGGCCTACCCATATCATTCGTAAATGTATATACACTTACGATTGGGGTCAAGGAATATTGAACGCCACCCCGCCCGCTTTCAGAGAATGCATTGCTCTGCGTTGTTTTCATCGTCCCAACCGCTCCAAGACTCTAGGCCATGAGAACCGTAAATACTTTCCCAAACGATAGGCCCCGATCTCGCTTGCATGGTTGTAAACCCAGTTGCGGCTAACACAGAGGCGCACTGCCACTTCGTCAACCGTTAGGAGCTGCTTTCCGTCTCTGGATTCCCCCACTGTGGCCCCGCTCTCTTCGGTGAGTGGCAAGTCAAGGACCTCCACATGGTCCATCCCCGAGGCGGACGCCGCACCTTCCTCCTGCAACAATTCGACCGCTGTAGCTGGCTGCGGTGATGACGGACTAACTGCGAGGCGCGGGGCATGCCGTCTTGACGACGCTGTGTTCTCGCGCACACCGAATTGCGTTGGACGGGTCTTCATGTTTGTTACGCGGTCTTTGTGAGAGCCTCTCCTTGGACTTGTTCTGAATTCTGGCCGTTGGTGTGTTGGCCTAGCCAGGCTTTGAACTCGTCATCGCGTTTGAATAGAACCTTCAGCGCCTTGGCGAGCGAGGTTCCCAAGGTCGCTCTGCACTCGCTCTCGGTCGCCGTTGTACGCATACGTTGCGAGATCCTCGACGCCCACAACGCGGAACTTGCCGACTTCGGTGAGCGTGTGGATTTCAGAGGGTCGAAGAACGTAGGTTCGGTCGCGATCGGTGTACCGCGAGCGGTCAGACGCTTTAAGAAGCGCTGCCTGCCGGCCCGAGGGGCTGTCGTGTGAGCGGTCACGGTTTTGAGCAATGGCGTGATCGGAGCTGGATTCCGCTTCGCGGATCTTCTGTAGCTTTAGCTTTGTGCCTGCCCGAGTTTGCCAATCGGTCGCACTTTCTCGCCCCGAATCGCGATTAGAATTGGCACGTTCACGCTCCCAGCCTGAATCTCGAAAATCATCAATTTCGGGTCCGTCGTACCCTCGCGACACGCTAATCCCTCCTTTATGCTTTATTAGCCGGAAAGCCCCCGGAGGAGCGACCTTGGTTCCTCGCAGGATTCGCCCTAAAAACCTCCCCTACCTATACAGAGGCCCTGTCTTGGCAAAACCTCAACAGTCTTCCTAAACAAAATCCGACCCCTGAAAGAAAGTCCGTTCACAGAATCGTCTCCGCATTCATGTGTGAGGTCTCTCCAGACGCACTGATTTGGCTGCGGCGGCTGTGTAACTTATGGGGCGACTGGTGGGGCGTATACAGGTCACCTTAGGACCTAGAATGGCACACTGAAGCCCTAAGCTCTGACCTATCCGGTGAGAAAACACCGCCTACTAATACAGAGGCCCAAAAAAGGAAAATGTAGCGAGAATTTTTTGTATCCGGCGAAATATCCGCAGGAAAATAGAGAGGAGGCCTACCTGGGTACCAGTACGATTTGTGTCATCGTCCGTCAGCGCAGCAGGCGCTTGAGGAGGCGTTCAAGGAGAATGCGATCGCTCAACGACAGGCGCGTGAACTCCACGCCCATGCCTGTGTCAGACACAACACTGCGTACGACCGCGTCCGCTTGCACGCTGCCTCCGGGCACTTCAAAGACGAGTATCAGCTTCGCGCCCAAGCGTGGGGGATTGTGTGTGGCAATAAACAGGCCGCCCATCCCCATTGTGCGAACGCGAGAAACTTCCTGCTCGCCACCGCCGTACCAGGCCACAAACATGCCTTGGGGCAGGGAGATTCGTCCGTGTCGGCGCTGAACAAGAGTGGTTTCTTCGACCATGCCGCTACTCCTTTGCATCGCTAGAGATCTAGGCCCCAGAAATCAAGGCCAGGTTCCTGAAGCTCCACGCCAAGTTCCCAACCGCACCCATCTGTCTTCCTGGACCAAACGACGACAACTTCGCAGGAATTCTCGTTGGCCAGATTAATCAACCGGAGAAGTTGTTCGGCAGTAAAGTGTTGTGAGACGCGGGCAAGGCAACCTTGGGGGCTCACGTCGACGGTGTAACCGTCGGTACGGAATTGCTGGCTGCCTTCGGTCCACTCAAAGGCAACAGGAACGCGGGAGTTGAGCCGCCCTTGCATGCGGTGGTGCTCGACGGGGGTAGTTCCGAAATCGGGTTGCTTTACGACTATCAAAATTCAGCTCCTAACCTTGCGAAGATGCGTTCGGTGCGTACTCGACTCGATTGTGCCGTCCGCCATTTTCAACCTTATTTCCGCTCCCCAAGAGGAACTTGCCGATAATCGGCCGGATGGCTTCCCACGACCTCGGTTCCTCGGAGAGAGAGAAGCACACTTGAGGCCGGGTCCTTGGCAGAGCGCACGATGAGGAGTCCGTCTCCAGAGGGTTCCGCAGGAGCAGGCCCGTCCCACTGAATTCTGTTGATGGACTCTTTCGAGACCCATGCGGCAATGGCTACGGACGGAAGACTGACGTCACAACGCGTTTGATTATTCGCGAGAAGCACAACATGCCATAACTTGTTGTTACCAATCCAAAGGTAGCCGCGGGATTCTCCCGAGCCGGTAAAATCACCGGGGATTTGACTGCTGACCTCCTGGCCGCCATTCTGTAACCAGGAGACTGCCTCAGGATCAAAATCTTCCTTTGTCGCCAGCCTAACGCCTGCGCCACGTGGCATGATTCGGGCCATTTCAGCAGAGAATCCCGACGTAGCAGTCTCGGCAGCTGCACACGCGTGCGTTCCTAGCACGGTTGACTCAAGAGTTTTAGAAGAAGTAATTCCGGTCGCTTCTCCGGTTGGAAGCCCCGACTGGGACAATCCAGACGCCGTCGACGCGGAAGGCAGCGAAGGAATCACTCCGGCCGCTTCTTGGTTTGGCTGCCCAGAACTCGTACGGTCCGTGGCGCCCACAGAGGCGGCGATCCCGGAGGATTTGCGAGGCATGGCCAACCATAAGGTAACCAAAACAACCGGGAACACCAGCGCCACAACGAGCCACTTGGAAGTGCGCGCCTGTGACGCCGTGGCCGCGAGTGCGGCGTCTTCTGAGGGGGTTTCTAGTTTCTGTAATGCTTCCTGTATGATCTTGTCCCCCTCACTCTGCAACACGCGAGCCCTGTTCGCAAGTGGCGATGCCGGCGGAGCTTTTACTTGAGACTGCGCCTTGGGCAACCCGTCTTCGGGTTTAGGAACCCAGGTATCGTCCAATCCCACAAGACGAGAAACGTCTTTGATCGCCTCGGTGTCGCCCCACAGAACGCTCAGAGCGTCTGTGAGTGACGATTGCGGAGGAGCGACATCGGCATCCGCGCCAGAAACCTCAGGTCGGTCGCTTGGATTCTGTCCCAGAGGACGGGACCCATCCACAACCCTCTCGATGTCGTCACACAGAACACTAAGGGCCTCTGCGGATAGGGGTGCGGAAGGAGCGGCATTGTTTGACATTGAAGCCTGCTGCCGTTCGCCTTCCGGCCGAGCAGCCCAAGGCGGATTCCACTCCTGAGAACTGGAGCCGCGTAAGGCTTTGCCTATGTCGTCGGATAAATAACTCGTGGCGGCTTTACGTGGCGCTACCGGAGGAGCAGCACTGGTTGCGGGCAAGGGTTGCGGGCTTGTGGGACCCCAATCTGCGGGGACGGAGGGGACATCCCAGAAAGTAGGTGCCACAGACGCGAATTCAACGCCTACCTCATTGGCCCTGTTCGGGCGCTGCGCTGCGAATCGGCAGACTCGGCATTCCATTTCTTGCTGGGTCCGCGGATTGACCAACCGCAGCGCTTGTCCCATTTGAACTGGCGTGCTTAAGAGCAGCAGAGCGCCGTGAGCATTAACCGATAAAGTCTTGGCCTCCTCAACGGCCGGCTCTTCGTTTTCGCGAGAGACGTAAACTTGCACGGGCATGTCGAAAGGCAGGCGCTCGCTGCGCCGAAACCCCGCTTCGGCAACGAGGGAGCGAGCTTCCTCCTGGCGAGCGGCCTTTCTCTTTGCCTTCCTGGCATAGAGCCGGTCGTCGGCTCTCTTGAGCATGCTTTCGGGCGTATCATGCAGCTGGTACAGAGCGGCCCCGTAAGAGAAGGAAACCGGGATCTTCTTCCCTTCAAAGGAGAAAGTAATCGACTCCATGCGAGACATGATCTCGGGGATCCTCTCCAACGTACACTCCGGAAAAATCGCAAGAAACTCGTCGCCGCCCACGCGTATCGGAACATCGCAGGCGCGAACGGCTCTTTGCAGCCGGCGAGAAAATTCTTTCAGGGCCAGGTCGCCTGCGGCGTGTCCGTATTGGTCGTTAACCTGTTTGAAGCGGTCGAAGTCGGCCGCGATCAGGATGAGGGGCTCTCCTGACTTTTCTGCCTGCGCGATTTCTTCCTGAAGGCGTGTTTCGCCGAACCGGCGATTGTATAATCCGGTCAATGCGTCTTGAGTTGCCATTCCATAGAATTGTTCTGCTTTCACGCGCTGCTTTATGACCGAGTCCATCTGGTCGATCAGACCTTCGCGAAGCAGCTTGAGCCTGCGCCACTGCTGGTGCAACGTAACGCCGCTCGCAACACAGGCCAGGACCAGCAACCCAAGCACCGGCAAACTCGGATTCAACGTGCGGAACAAAAGCCACCCAATCGCACCCACCAGAAGCGCCATGATGAGGACGCTGCTCGCCAGTTGCCACGAAGTGACTCCCGTCAGAATCCGGAGGCTGTTCTGAAATCCCGTTCGGCGCGTGGTTTCGGATTGGGGTTGATCAGCTGTCATCATGGTTTTCTCCAAGGGGACTCTGGCTCCGTTACAGCTGTCCAATTCTCCTTTCCTCTCTAAAGTTACTTCGACAAGGCGATGCAGCGCTCGGGGGCAAGCTCGCCCGATTGCAGCCTAGAACTTGCTCCACGTGAAAGAAATTGGGTAAAACTGGCCACCGATGAGCAACGTGTTTTGCAATGCCCGATCGTAATGAAAGGCACCGCCGCCGCTGTCGGTGAGTGTCAGACCGACGACGGCTCCGAACCACGCCGAGGCACCACTCAAAGTCGTAGGAGCGTTGGGCGCGTAGACAACTCCGTAGCTCCCTGAACCGCCCGAAAGCGTGACGGTGCCCGAGCCCCCATAATAAATCTGCAAACTCGAGGGGTCTCCGCTCGAATTGGTGATGCTGCCGCCGCTGAAGTCAATGGCCTTGCCGACCCCAGCACCTTCCACGTTTATGATCACGGGGCCCGAGTCCACTATCATCGGGCTGCCGCCACTCAGGACGAGATTATTGACATTGTAAGTGCCTGCGCTCAGATGAACGGTGGTACCGCCGCTCGCAGTCAGGTCGCCGTACTGCCCTGGTGCAAGCGCTACTTCTTTGCTAGCCAAATTCACAACGGTGCAGCCTGGGACGGAACCGCAGTTTCCTGACATGGTCATACCCGTTGTCGGCGGCACAGGGGTTGGCGGGGGCGGTGCGGGCAAGACGACAGGTGTGATCGGCACGATTCCGCCAGTAACACTCCCAGAGCTGCTGTCTGTAACGGCGGTCACGGCTCCCGCAGAGCAAGAGCCGGTTCCAGCTTTGGGGGTCGAGAGTGTGCCACCAATATTGGCCGACCCGCTCAGGCTCAGGTTGCCGTAAGTTGCGACGTTTCCACCTGAGGCTGTCGCGGTTGCCGCATAAGTGCCTGCGCTGGAATCAAAACTGTTCGTGAAGGAGCTCGAAGACATGTCGATGGCTTTGCAAGTGTTGCCGGTTGCGAAAATGCCATACTGAAATATTGGCGTCCCGCGTTTCTCGACCTTCATAACAACTTGCACTTGAGCGTTGCGAATGTTTGGGACGTTCCCCTGTGAAGTGATTTCCCAAGTTTGTACGGCCGCTCCCTGCATGCTCAACAATTTCGCGGTAACTTCATAACTCGCGGGAACGCCCACGCCAGGAACGGAGGCGTCCTTCAGCGTATTGCTGAAAGCCGTTTGCACCGCTGCGTCTGGGTAGTTTGCGTTCATTCCGGTCATGGCGGAGAGAATCACGTCCTTGCCGTTGAACTGAGCCGGATATTTCGTCATGTCGAAGACTGCGGCCGGATTTGCGGGCGCAACATACGTGTAGCGCAGGTAGTTCATGGTTTTTTGCGCGCCAGCTTCGGCGGCGTATCGGGCCTGAAGCATCGAGCGGGTGTTCGTTGCTGACCAAGTTTCCGTCTGTGTGATGAGCATGACGCTGGCTGCCAGAACCGAAAGAATTACGAGCACGAACAGCGCGATGATCAGCGCCACTCCGGCTTCCCGATGATTTCGTTTAGGAGTTGTTCGCATAACTTTAGTTCCTCGATTTCTCGATGATTGCAGCGAGCGCATCATGGTATTGGGTTTGGCGTGGGCTGCAGCCGATCCGTCAAGCCCGCGTTCGCTAGGTCCAGCCCCATCTGAATATTGCGTGGCACGATGTCCGTCGCGGATTTGGTCATGGTTTCAAAATTCGTCGTCAACATATCCTTGGTGGCGCTCTGAACCGTCAGCGTGACTCCGACTTGATTGATAAACGTGAAGCCGGCAACCACAGGAGGAGCGGCAGGGTATTGAAAGCAAGGCGATCCATCAGGATTCGGCAACAGGTTGTCCACCAGCACGTTCGCGGCGTTCACCGCGCCCGTGCCAACGGGGGTTACGGATCTAGTAAATGTGCCGCCGCCCGCTGCGTAGTTGCATGTATATTCGACATAGACCAGCGTGCCATCCCCATTGATGTCGCCAAAGAGCCGTAGCTTGGTGGCGGTCGAGGTATTGAGAATCCCTGTCGGGAACACGCCAATAGCGTTGATCTGAGCATTGTTGTTATGGGCCTTCCCAAAAACACCTGTGATGGTAGAAGCGGTGGCGGCAGTAATCGGTACGAGTTCCTGGTTTGCCCCGGCATCCACCAAAAGTTTTTCATCGGCGAAGAAGCCTGCGGCGTTGTTCAAATTCACTGTTTGAGCGACGCCACTGGCAAACACCACGCCATTCAGGTTGCTGGCTCCGAGCGTGCCAGAAGGCAAGGAGCCGGCCTGACCTACCTCCTGGATGATCAGATCAATGGCGCTGCGCAAGTTGTCATGCATATCCGCGCCGATTTCCGTGTGCTGATAGGTTTTTTGATAGTAGTTCAGCGCCCCAAAGGCACCGCCCGCCACGATGAGCATGACAACCGTGCTCACCATGAGCTCTAGAAGCGAAAAACCATTTTCGGAGTGACGAGCTCTAGTCATAGCTGCTCCTAGCTGTTCGACTTCATGCAAACCAGCGTCGTGGAAGGGGCCAAGCCTTGCTGTCCCCACTGCAAAACGGTGACGCGCACGGTGATGGTCTTCAGATTGCTCGTGGCGTCCGTCGAAATGGACCATTGCCGCCGGTACTTGGCGCCCGTGGGGTTTGCCTGCAAGGCGCCCTGAAATGTCACATAGTCCACGTAGCCTGCCACTGGCGCCGCTGGGTCAACACTACCCACGGTCGAGTTGCCGGCCATCGTGCCGCCAAGGCCGTTGCCGCCTACGGCCGCCGTCGGATACACGGTTGTATCTGCGGTAGCGTCGGCAAAACTCAAAGCCATCAGCTGCTCTATCTTGTCCTGCGCGTAGAAGCCGGTTCTTGTGGCTATATCCACATAGCCGGAATTTTGAGAAACAGCCATGCCGAATACGCCCATAAGTGGAACGATGCCCAGCAACATGATCAACGCGGCAATCATCACCTCGATCAGCGAGGAGCCACGCTCGCGTCTCGGGACGGTTCGCTTCCGTTGAAGCATTTGATTGCGGACGCTCATTGCTGACACCACCCGCTACCGTCATAGCGCCACACGCGGGCATGGCCGCCGACCGTCACGCTGATTGCAAAGGTGTTCGCTTGGCCGTCGGTCAGGTAAATCACGTCGTTGGGATTTGTGTTTCCCGAGCCATCCAGAAGTATGGGTACCCCGCGGGAATTAAATCTGGTTTGGATGGTCTGCTTCATCGGGCTCTGCCCGCCAGCCGCAGACCCCGCCGGACCAAACCCGAACGATATTCCAGACGCCAGGAACTGAGTTCCTTCGTTGTTGTAGTCCCCAGCCGAGGTGCAATTGTCGGCTTTGCCATCGGCTGCGCCGAGGGTGTTCGTCGGCGTAGTGCAGAGCTGCAGGCTGTAAGAATTTGCTACAGGGTCGATCACGAGCTGCGCATTGGTGAATTCCGTCTGGGCGCGCAACCGGGCGAGCGAGAGCTGATGAGCGACCGCGTGAGCGCTGCCTGAGAGGCGATACGCTCGCAAGGCCGCCACAGTATTGGGGATAGCAAAGGCCGCGAGGATCAGAATAACCACAAGCCCGATCAAGAGTTCGATGATTGTGAATCCGCGCGAGCTGTTCTTGCCGTTCGCAGTCTTCAAGGTTCGAACCTCCACTCCGTCAAAATGTGACGACCTTTCGTGGCTGGGTGTAAGAAGCCTAGCGTTTTAGCGGGGATAGCGGCAATGGGCCGATTGTCCTACAGTATTAACCCTAGTACTGGCCCGATTTTTGGTACTGCGGGTCCATTATGGAACTCGCCACCCCCCTGCATGTTTGAAATGAGCCCGCCAACTTATTGAAACAGCATGGGTTACATAGAAGACGAAGAGTAGGCTCCGCGCGAAAGATCGTGAATGTGACAGTCAGTCACGGGGCCGCAAAAAACTGCTCACACGAATTCGGCTGGATCCAAACAAACGCACCCGTATATACCTACGGCTGACACCCCTGGCCGAATCGGACCTCACGATAATCCACCGGGCTTGCGGACAGGACTTGCGAACCCCGCAGAAACAAAACCACACCCGAAGCGGGAGCATCCGCCGCCCGCACAAGAAGTAATCCGTCTCCGTCGGATTCCGGCGGAACAGCATCGGCCCATTTGATCTTTCGGGCCAACTCCATGGGAACGCATGCCGCAATGGCAACCCTTGGATACTCCGCGTTGTACTGCAATTGTCCGCCTGCAAGAATCACCACGCGGCGCTCATTGTCTTTTCCCACCAGGATGTAGGCATTCGACTTTTTGGAGCCCGAATAAAAACCTGAGATTTTTCCACTGACCTGTTGTCCCGAATCATGAAGCCAAGACACCGCGTCGGGGTCGAAATCCTCCAATGTGGCCAGCCGCGTGCGATCGATTCTAGGAATTCGGCTGGCATCCTCGGGCGCCACGCCTGCGGGCTGTCCCTTCGCACCGCCTCCATCATTTGATGAGCGCATTGTCATCCAGGCCATAAGAAGGATTACCGAAGCGATCAGCGCCACCATCATCCCTTTGGAGACCCGCGGCCTCACCTGCACTCTTCTCTCGATTGCAGGAGCTTGCACACGTTCTCGGCGTAGCTTGTCTGTTCGCGGCAGATCGTCTACTGAAGCGCTGGCCCCGACTGCAGGTGATGGCGCAGACGGAGGCCCTTGCGGAATCAGGCGCTCGGGCTGCGCTGGTGGAACCCAGTCCGGATCCCAATCCGCTGGCGGAGATGAAACTCCCCAGAAGTGCCGCGAAACCCCGGCAAATTCAACTCCGACCTGGCCCCCGCCCCCGGGATATCGCTTCGCAAAGCGAAGTACGTGACATTCGATTTCCCGTTTCGTCCGCACGTTAACCATGCGCAGCGTTTGCCCAATGTCCACGGGCATGGAGACCTCCAGTAGCGCTCCGTGTGCGCTCACATCTATGGTTTTGCCGCGCGTAAAGACGGGCTCCTGATCGTCATCGTCATCGGAGCAAACGCAAACGTCCACAAGCATTTCGACACGGACGCGCTCGCTCCGCCGCCACTTGCCCAGGAGTCTGTCCTGTTTCGGCTTGTTCGAGCTGGAAGAACTTGCGCTGTCCGGGGTTTCCGACGGACTTGTATTGATTTCGTTAGCGGACAGACCTGGATCGTCCTCAAGTGTGCGTGATAGGTCTTGCCATTCTTTTGGGGGCAATCTAGCCTCCTTCGGAGTTTGGCTTCCCGAGAGGAGAATATTAGATGGGAGTTACAGCTACTCACAATGGTACGTGTGCTGTTCGCATCAACAGAACTGCATAGGTACGTACACGTGTGCTAAAGACGAAACGTCCTTGCTGATATTCGCTTCGGGAATAGCGAAATTAGGGACGTCGGTCCGATTAGGGTCGAATATGTCGTCGCAAGGGTCTCTCAGAATGCCAATGACCGGCTGTCAGCACCGTTACTTCATTCAGTTCCGACCAGACGCCACTCTGTCACTGCAGTCGATGGAGAAGTAGAAGGTTCGCTTCATTCGTTTGCCACCCGTGCCGCGACGTTTACTTCAGCTACTACGACTGCTACGGTCCTGCTCTTAATGCTGCCTTTCCCTCCGCCGAGGGTTCTCCGCCGACTGCATTTCTCGCTCCTTGACGTCCATAAGCTCCGCCCTTGAGACGCCTGAGTTATTGGCCGACGTCACGGGCTTGATGGGAAAAGTAAAGAGTCTCGACGTTCCAGAAGGTTTCAGGGCGCAGCACGACAGGCGAAGTATTTGCGAGGGTTGGAGAGATCGCCGCAAGCGCATTCTTGTTCACGAGATAAATAAAGGGCTGCTGCTCCCAGACGATTTTCTGAACCTGATCAAAGTAACGTTTGCGCTGGTTTTGGTCATTCGTAGAAGCCTGAGCTTGCATGAGACGGTCAATTTCCGCTTCCCAGGAAGTGGCGGGTGATTTTTGTTCCGGGTTCCATTGGTGATTGCTGGAGGAGCTGAGCCAAACGCTCATCTGCGCGCTGGGATCCAGATCCACATTGATGAGACCAAGCAAGCAAAGGTCATAGTCGAAGGTGCGGGAGATGCGTTCGAGGAGGGAAGGAAAGTCCAGAGTCACGATATTCAGTTGTATTCCAATCTCTTCCAAATCCTGCTGGATCATTGCAGCCATTTGCTCGCGGTATCTGTTTCCGGAATTGGTGACCACGGAGAATTCAACGGGGTGGCCGTCAGGGTCTTTCAAGACTCGATTGTTGAGGCGGAAGCCATCTTGTTGCAAACGACGCAGTGCCGCTTGAGGGTCGTATGGATGAGGCTGAACCGACTTGTTGAACCAAAACAGATTCGCGGGCGAAACAGGTCCCACGGCCGGACGCGCGTGACCGCCAAAGACCACCCTGCAAAGATCGTCACGATTAATCGCTTCGGAAATGGCCAGGCGGAAGCTTGTGGAGCTAAACCATTTCTTCTTGTAACCAGGAATTGGGGCAGAGAGGACCTGATTAAACCAAACTTGCTCGGAATCAAGAGACGGACCAATATCGCGCACTGTCGCGGGAGTTTCTTTCGCAAGGTTCTCAAAATATGCGGCGTCGAGGCTGTTGATGAGTTGAATCTCGCCCCGCCTGAAGCGGAGGAGCTCTAGGTCGCGATTCTGTTGAATGTCCAATCGGACCGAATCAAGGTACGGAAGCCGCCGCCCCTCCGAATCTTTCTTCCAGTAGTATGGATTCCGTTTCAGCAAAACGTAAGACCCGGACTTGTATTCGGCGACGGCAAACGGTCCCAGAACAGCCGCTACCTTCTTAGGAGAATGCGATGAAACAATGGCCACCTGGTCAAAAAGCCGCTCAAGTCCCGCAACAGGATTCGGAAACTCGATAATGACATCCCGAGGGTTTGACGCGGTGACATGCACCGGGCCCTGCGAGGAGCGGAAAGAGTCTCCGGTGGGAGAGTGCAGCTCCGGATCCATCAATTTCCGCATCGTGAAAGCAATGTCTTCAGCAGTAAACGGTGTTCCGTCGGAGAATAGCAGGCCTTCGCGCACGCGGAAGTTGATCTTCTTTCCACCCTCAGAGACTTTCCAAGATACTGCCAGTTCCGGTTCGAGCGCCTGGGTTTTCCGGTTGACACGAATGAGCACGCCACCCGTCAGATAGCGAATAGTTTCAGATGCCTCGTCGTCGACAAGCATGGGGTCGAAGGTCTTTGGTTCCGTGCGCAAGACGAATCGCAATTCGCCGCCGGATTGTGGTTTAGCGGGGAGAGCAGCCAAAAGGAAAGCTGCGGCTAGCAATCTGAGTCTATGGCTCCTCATGACGCAAGGCCTCCTGAGGCACGACAAGCTGAAGAATTCCGCCAAGAAGAGCGGTAAGCAAGAATGTGCAGATGCGTCGGATGAGAACTCGGGTCCACACTGTTGTGCAGCAATCCAAGCGCAGTGGGATTAGTGTATCGTGCTAGCAGGACTTACCTCGACGGCGACCGCCGAACGCGTATGCAACTGGTTATGGTGTTGTCTCTTTTGCGCGTACATCCGCCGGTCGGCCTCGGAAAGAAGCTGTTCGGCATCCATACCTTCTTCCGGGTAATAAGCGTGCCCCACACTTACGGAGAGCACATCCGTGCCGGAAATTTCGCGGCCCGCCTGGGCGGCCAACCGTTGCAAATGGCGTATTTTGTCCTGCAGGGCTTCGGGCTTTAAACCGGAGAGAACCAGAACGAATTCGTCACCACCCATGCGGGCCACGTAATCGTACTCGCGGCAGGTCTGCTTTAGTTTTTCCGCAAAAGAAGCCAGCAGTCGGTTTCCTTGCAAGTGGCCGAATCGGTCATTGATCAATTTAAAGCCGTCCAAATCGCAAACCAGGACCGCGAGAGACATCTGGTGACGCCGGCAGCGCGCGAGTTCGCTATCGAGGTGGATAAACAGGGAGCGAGCGTTTGGCAGACTCGTCAAATAGTCGGTCGTTGCGGTTCGCTCGGACTGCCGGTACTTCAAAGCATTTTCAAACGAGAGCGCGATTTTGGAACTGATTGCCAGCAGGATACGGAGGTGATCTCGAATAAAGGCATCCGCTTCGGTCCGATAAAGCGCGAGAACGCCCACGACACCATCCACGCCTTCTAAGGGAACGGCCAAGACCGACTGCAAAGAAAGGCCGTTCGTAGGATCTTGCAAATGTCCTGCTTCAGCTGCGAGATTTCCGTTCACGATGGGCTTTCGGTTCGCTGCAACCCATCCCGAGACACCTTCCCCGATTGGAATGCGAAGTGAAGTGAGTAAACGGAAATTGTCGCCGCTAACGTGTTCTGGAACGAGCTGGACGTTTCGGACAGAGTAGATTGCGATCGAGTCGTAGGGGACTAAATGCTTCAAGCGAGCTGCAAGCATCGATAGCGTTTCGTCAAGGCTCAGAGAGTTCCCCAGTTCCCGTGTGAGCTCGAACAACATCTGCACTTCATGCCGCGCCGAAGCAATGCAAGTTAGAAAATCAACCGAACTGCTCCCCGGAATAATCGGCCCTGGGTCACTCTTTTCAAATCCTGCTCCTGGAGCCCCTCCCCTATCCACTTTAATGTTTTTGGGCACTCTCGCTTGTTCGCCGGCCCTGACGTTCGCCAGATGCTCGAGTTCACGGTAACGCCGATGAAGCACTTCCACGACTTTTGGATCGAAGCTCTTTCCGGCCTCTCCAAGGACATGCTCCATGGCCTTTTCCAGCGGGAGAGCCGGGCGATACTGGCGGTCCGAAGCAAGTGCGTCCAGGCAGTCAACCACCGCGAGGATTCGCGCCCCAGTCGGAATTTCTTGCCCGCGCAGTCCGCAAGGATAGCCATTGCCATCCCATCGCTCGTGGTGGGCGCGAACAATTGGAACGACTGGGTAAGGAAATTGCACGCGCTCAAGGATTTCCGCACCAACGAGCGGATGGATCTTCATGCGCTCGAACTCTTCGGGGGTCAGCCGACCGGGCTTGGAGATGATGTGCTCAGGGACGGCTAGCTTGCCGATGTCATGAAGAACTGCTGCGGCGCGAAGAGCATCGAGTTCGGCTTCCGATAGGCCCATTTCGTTTCCAATGGACATCGCATAGACCTGCACGCGCCGGAGGTGCTCATGCGTGCTGTGATCCTTGGCCTCGATTGCGAGGGCCAGAGCTTCGATCGTCCGAAGATGGAGAGCGGCCATGCCCTCGGCGTGATTACGCTCGGCTTCCAGCCGGGCCAGGTAAAGACGGTAGGAACGGAAGATCAGATAGACAACTGGAAGAATCAGGATAGAAGACTCCCAGCCAGCTTTCTTGTCCACAAGCTCTACGATTCCCGCAATTGCAGCTCCCAACAAATAGTAGGGAAAGGACCAAAAGTAACATTCAGACCAAACTTTCCTCAAAGGCTTTTGCTCGGTAAGGGAGATCACGCAGGCTACAGGAGCTGTGTTCAATACGAAGAATGTTGATGCCGCCGCGACCAGCATAAGCAGTTGGTTATCTGCGACAAACTGGCTCACGCTTGAATGAAACAAATAATATGTGCCTGCCACGGCACTCGCCATGCTCGCAATGTTAAAAGCGACCTGGACTGGTTTCGGCGAGCTCTTGGGATTCCAATAACACTGAATCAACGTACCTAGAACGCCCATCAAAATAGTTTGTGCCAGAGTCAGCTCTCGGACACCGATCAGGATGAAAAGAAAAATAACCGACATCGTTCCATGCACGCCGGGAAGGCGCACTTTCATACCGGAAGCGAGAAGAGCCAGGACGAGATAGCAGACGTAACGTGAGGGCTCCGTCCACTGACTATTAAAGAGCCCAAGAGACAAGGACAGAAGTCCCCCAAGAAGAGTAATCCCGATATAGACCCGAGCTTTCATGGAGGTCGGAAGCATTAAGGGTGTACCAGCGAATAGGAACTGGAGCAACCGGGCTGCCATGACCGCCGCCGGAGGTTGGCCAACCGCAACTTGTTCCAAGGTCAAGACTTCGCGGTTTGTCTTCCTGTTTGCGAACTGCGTGCGCTGGCTGGAGTGGTGACAACTTGTCCGTTCCCTCGCGGACGGGGCCTAAGTGTCTCTGCTCATTTGTCCGCAATTTCCCGGGGGATCGCTTGGTACCTCCATATTCATAAGTAGTTCAGAAATAAAGAGTTATCTCCTATGTTCGAGAGTACTCTCGGGCCACACTTTCAGTTCAGAAGTACCATAGGCATTTTGTCCCTCTCCGGGCATCCTTTGAAAAGTTTCGACGCTCCATAGATGATCATTTCAACGGGATAGGAGCAATAAGTATGAGTTGCAGTCCCGGATCGATTCTTGGATTACCGGCCGTCATCCACAGCGCAGCGATGAGGTGTGTAATGGAGATGGTCAAGCGCGTCGCCCAAACCGATGCCTCGGTCCTCATCACGGGCGAGAGTGGGGTCGGCAAAGAACTTGTCGCTCGGGCCTTGCACGAGCAATCGCTTCGTTGCAATTTCCCCTGGGTGGACCTCAACTGCGGAGCCCTTCCAGAGCATCTCGTCGAAAGTGAGCTATTCGGTTATGAGAAGGGCGCCTTCAGCGGTGCCACGCAGACCAAGCAGGGTCTGCTCGAATTAGCTCGCCCCGGCACGCTCTTCCTGGATGAGATTGGCGACTTCGACGCCCGCTTGCAAGTGAAGTTACTGCGAGTCTTGGATGGCACGCCATATTACCGCCTCGGCGGGCTAAAAAAGATCTCCGCGGACGTTCGCGTCGTGGCCGCCACGAATCGGGACTTGGAAAAAGACATTGAGGCGGGAAGGTTCCGAAGCGATCTCTTCCATCGGTTAAGCCAGGTTCACATTCAAGTGCCACCCCTGCGCGATCGGCCGGAAGACATTCCGGTGCTTGCCGAGTTCTTCCTGCGCGAGCAGAACCACAATAATGTGCGTATCACCCCGGCCGCAATGGAGGAGCTTCGTAGCTTCCCGTGGCCTGGCAACGTACGGGAACTACGCAACGCCGTGATTCGTGCTGCGATCATGAGGTCGGGAAATGAAATTCAGCCAGAGGACTTACCGCCTGGAAAGCAGAAGGTCCCGGTGCAATCGAGTTCCGTCGTTACAAGTCTCGATGACATGGAACGTCAAATGATTTTCCGCGCGTTAGACCAAACCTCCGGCCACCACGAGAAAGCCGCGAAGGTGCTCGGGATTTCCCGGCGAACACTGACTCGTAAGCTGAAAAAGTATGAGGCCGCTAATGCACTTGAAGCAGTCGCTGCTGGTTGATTGCCCTCCAGCACGTCCGGAAGAACGTCGGAGGAATCCGCGCCGGGAAGTCCAAGGCGTGGTTTTCCTCCAAATCCTGAATTCAGATTTACGTTCTGAGCCTATTCGTGCTTTTCTCATTGATTTGAGCGCGTCGGGATTTCGCGCGTCACACACCTCCAAAGAGCTCTGCTCTGGTCAAGAAGTTACATTTTTCCATGATGCAGGGGAAGGCAGGGCCAAGGTCGTTTGGACTCGCATCGTTGGCCAAAGCGTCGAGAGCGGCTTCTTGGTTTGTCACGGAAAACGTAAAGAGTAAGAGCAAACGGAAGTGGCTGCAGTCTAGAATTCTGTCTGCCGTTCTCTCCCCCGCCCTGGCATCGGAAGGTCGACATGGCACACCTTATCTGACATTTCGCCTCCTTGAGGCTTTTATCCCGCCAATGTAGCAACCTGTTTAAGGGACATCTTGACATCTTGTCCATTTGGCACGGCAAAATGCGTAACCTCTGAAATCCAAAGGGGTTACTTGGCCGAGCCTTGCTAGCGAATCGATGTCGGGTGACAAATTGTCGCAAAGATCAGCGCGATCAATTTCCTCTAACGCCTTCATTCTAAAGGAGTCCTTTCAATACCTCCGTTGGGAAATCCAAATGCTTTAACACAATCTCAGAACTCCGAGGAGGGCTATCTTAGTGACCATCATAAAACCGTGGCGGGGCCTTGCCTTCCTTTGGAGCCTCTTCCTGGTGGTAGGGGCGCCCTCCGCAGTCAACGCCCAGCTCGCGAAGGACCTTAACGAGCACAATTCCAAACAAATCGACGTAATCATTCAATTCAAACACTCTCATAAATCGAATGAAAAAGAAGGTGATGAAGCTGTTCGTCAGGTGGGTGGAGTCCTCAAGGTCGAGCTCGATTTAATTAACGGTGGCCTGTACTCAGTGTCGGCGAACAGATTAGAGCATCTCTCCAAGAATCCCAACGTTTTGTATATCTCGCAAGATCGTTCCCTCACCTCACTTCTTAACAATACGGCGCCAGCCGTAAATGCCAATATCGCGTGGAGTCAAGGGTGGGACGGAACGGGGATTGGTGTGGCGGTGATCGACAGCGGTGTCAGCAATGATAAGGATTTCCAGATTTCCGGCAAAT
>Ga0137384_10000551_pt1 | contig 28612 bp, 19 predicted proteins | sample SagtaG_2_FD_104922 | JGI IMG/M metagenome (GOLD analysis project Ga0137384, IMG submission 104922) | Vadose zone soil microbial communities from Sagehorn Ranch, Mendocino, California, USA - Sage2_R_60_16 metaG | ecosystem: Environmental > Terrestrial > Soil > Vadose zone | place: USA... | reverse complement strand
GCTGCCGCTGATGGAGGTTTTGCCTCCACCGATGTAGAGATTGTGCCCATCCCAGGCGCTGGGCGAGATGGAACCACTGCCGCACTGCGGGCAGCCGCCCCCCGTGGCCACCTGGTCCTTCCATACCGGACCGGCCGAGATAGTATTGCGGTTAAAGGCGTAATATTTGCCATTCTTGTTGGCCACTCCTACCATGGGGGTTCCAGTGCTGGTGGTGAAGAGCGTCGGTGTCGAGCCGAAATCACTGTCGCCCGGCCGTTCGACCGGTGGTAACTGGTACCGACTCACCAGGCTCAAGTCGGAGGTATGCAATTCGACCAGGGCGAAGGTATTGGGCTCCTGGCTGTTGCACGGGCCACTATTGCCGGTGGCGAAGAAGAGCGTGTTCGCGCTCTCATCGATGGTGGGCGAGCCCCACACGCCCCCGCCTGTGCAGCCTGACGGAACGATATTGAAGGTATTCTGGACCGCCCCGGTGGCCGCGTTCAGGCGAAAGAACCTGGACTGGTTCAACGGGCAATCCCCAAAGGAAGAGGTCGCGATGTAGATGCTGCCGTTGAAGTAGGCCGGGGAGTCCCAGATGAAGGTGCTGGGTGAGGGTCCCAACGACCTGTGCCACAGGATGCTGCCATTACTCGCGTTAAGAGCATAGAAATTGGCGTTGCCGCCTCCGACGAAGACCTCCAGCTGGCCGTTGACCGAGACGACGGTGGGAGAACTGGCGACCCCAACGCGCGGCGGGGTACAGGCAGAATCCGTCGTCTGCCCGATGAAGGTAGACCAGACACGGGCATTGTTGCTTATGTTCGTTGCATGCACGTAGCCGTCCCAGGACCCCCAGTAGGCGTTTCCATTGACGGCGGCAATTTGATCAGAAATCCCATTGTTACCGGCATGAGCCCATTTTTGCTTGAGCTGGGGAGCGGTTGCCGGAGTGATGATGGTCTCGGCCGCGTTGAAGTTATCACGTGCGTTGTCATACCCGTATGTCGGCCAATCACCTGCAGCGGTAAATTGCTCGCTTGCGGCTGCCCTGATTCCAAGCAAAGCAGGAACCAGAAATACGGTAGCCACCATGACGAGTATACCCACAAGTGCAACAAGATAGACCCGCTGCCGCACCCACTTGCTGATCAAGATCCCCTGCTGTACCCATAACTGCTTCATATGGATATTGTCACGACTCATGGTAATATATTCCTCTCTGATTGCTTGATCGCAAGATGTATATAAAAATATATGCTATTAATTTGTGTTTCCAGGCTTACTCCTGTCAGAGCAGAAAGACGCTGTAGGGCATGACCTGGAAGGCGATACCATCCCCACTCTACTATCAAACTATCGTAAATGGAAACATAACCGTTATTGACTGGCTGAATAAAGGCGTTTTGCGCCTCTAGCTAGTAGCAATGCTACCTTGTTCAGTTGGGCTTGTCAAGGGAGAAACCTTCACCTACGCGGTTAAGGTTTCTCGACCTGTAGAAACAGCAGCGAAGGGGTAGAAAAAAGTACTATGTCACTTTTGGGAGGAGGTAGGCCAGCGCGATGGGACGTACCAGCAGTGGCTGCATTCTTTTCTGATGGATCGCACGGTGTTCTCTTCAGCCTGGTGGTCCTCGCCACTTACGATTACCGTGCCTTCCGCAGCGCTCGTTGTATCTTCTGATGCTTCCTCTTTTGCAACAGGCTGCGCATAAAGCCGGTGTCCTTCAGAGGTGAGGCAGCGGCCGGTAGCCAGCTCGAATTGCCAGCCATGCATTGTACATGTGAGCACGCCATTTTCTATATGCGCAAAGCGCGCCAGGTCGGCCTTCAGGTGGGGGCAGCGGCGCTGGATGCGGTAGCCATGGCTTTCCCATAATTGCTGTGCCGGCGCCTGCTCCGTATAGTAGCCTTCCGCGTACTGGAGCCGTTCCATAGAAAGGCATTTGAAGAAGTTATAGATGTATTCGTTGTATGGTCCCTTGCGCTCCGCCTGGAAGCGGCACGAAAGGAAGATTGAGTTCACCCAGTCCTCTACGTGATGAATGATGCAGTACTCGACCAGGGCAGGGTCTATGTAGAAACGATAGCCACACTCTTCATCGTTCCACGCATATACCCGGCGCTGGTGGAAGTCGATTACTACCGCCTGTGTACCTAGATCGAGCAGGACACGGTCATTGACGCCAACACAGGTGAGGTCGGCCACCTCCAGGAGTGGCTCGAACCAATCGCGCAGGGACGATAGGATATCGACCTGGCCGCGGGGCCACGAGGCCTTGATGGCATCGATCAAGGGCTGCTTGCGAGCTTTATATGCCTCCAGGTAGGTCCGTTTGTCGCTGAAGATAGATTGTACCTGTTCGCCGGGCAAGGGATGGACAACTGTGCAGGCGTCTCTGCGCAACGTGGCGATGCTGCCAGGAATCATGAGGCGGCCATTCTGTAATCCATGGGCCTGCATGTACTCCAAGAAGGCCGTCTGGTCAGGAAAGGTATTTACAGGGTCGCGCTCGAAATCGTTGAAGTCGAAGAGGTGATCATCCAGGAAGCATGGGGGACCTGCAGAAGGAACGACAAAGGACGCTCCAATCTGTTGTATATAGCGCAGGGCGCGTGCCATCTCGTTCTCGCGTTTTTTGCGTCCCAGGGCCTGTATCATTTTCTCAGGGAATTGGTACACCATGGGATACCAGATGGCACCCGAGAACTGTACGAAATGGGCATCGTAGGGAGCATAGCGAGCCAGTACATCCAGGTCTATTGGCCGCGAGTCATTCTGGTCGAAGATACGCGTCTCGCCATCGTCTACCATCAAACCGGAATCGCCAAGGGGGCCATCCACGGGCGCGACCATAGCCATGATCATGAAGCGCAGCCCATCGACATCTAAAGCCTGTCCATTTTTAGTGTAGATGAATTTTGTGAAGCCGACATCACGCAGGGCACGCTCCAGGAGATTGATGGGGTAGTCCGGCAGGAGGATGGTCGTGTCTTTCGAAACATGTTCGCGCAGGAACTGCGGATCAAAGTGATCGTGATGTTGGTGCGAGAGATAGAGATAGGTGGGGTGTTCGATCTTCGCCAGGTCTATCCCTTCGTTGCTGGGGAAAGGAAACCACGACGCGAAATAGGCCGGATTGAACCATGGATCGCATAATATGCTTCCATGCTTTGTCTCTATGAATAATCCGGCCTGACCGAGAAATGTTATCTCCACCTTTAGCTCCTTGTTATGAGTGTTGCCTGGCAACAACGGGATAGCCTAATATCTTGCCCGCTACTTTACTAAACGCTACAGGATCGCCACTACACCAGACCTGCAGTTCACCGCGCCTCGTGCCATCCAGGCCCGGGGTATGAAGCATTGACTCTGCCTCCAACACCGAGCGCGTGCGACGCGCTACAGCCGATCCACTATCGATGATCTGCACCTCGTTACCAGTAATACGTTCAATGACTGGCCGAAGTGCAGGGAAATGGGTGCAACCCAGCACAACGACATCGACATCTTCTGCCAGTACCGGTCGCAGCGCCTCCCTGACTGTTTGCTCTGCGCGGGGGCCATCAAGTTCACCCTGCTCAACCAGCATGACCAGCTCAGGGCAACCAACGGCGAAAACCCGAATACCCTCGGCCTCGGCAAAATCTTCCTCGAGCTTGCGCAAATAGCGAGCCTTAGCAGCTTGATTCGTAGCAGCAATACCAATACGTCCCTTTTTGGTAGCGCGTGCGGCAGGTTTCACTGCTGGCACGACTCCCACGAAGGGAACCGCCGGAAGGGTTGCACGCAGTGTACTGAGTGCTGCCTGAGAAGCGGTATTACACGCGACAACGATGAGTTTTACTCCTTGCTCATACAGGAAGCGGTTGGCACGAATCGATAATTCAGTGATTTCAGCATCGCTGCGCACGCCATAGGGACAATGGGCAGTATCACCAAAGTAGATATACGTTTCATGCGGCAATTCCTGCCGCAGCGCCGCCAGGATAGTTAATCCGCCCGCTCCCGAATCAAAGACGCCGATAGGAGCCCCTGCCTTTGCCAGGGTATGTGTACGGGACACGCCTGTATCGTCAAGGGTAGACTGGCTGCGTTCAGCATCACGCGCGGGAGGTGTATTGCTGGTCTTCGTCACATCCTGCGCTTCCTGCCCCGCAGGGAGGGTTTCTCTATTCTCCATGATAACACTCCAGGTTGACATCCACTCATCATTCTCCTGGCGGGCCTGCGGCCCGCTTTGAGAGAAGGAGAGTGTAGCGAGGACACCTCGCGCTCCGGCAGGGGGCTTCGCCCCTGCACCCCCTTTATGAGGACCAGGCGAAGGATTTACCTTCGTGTTTGACTGGCGGCAGGAGGCTTCGCCCCCTGCACTCCCCTTTATGAGTGGATCTCAGTTCTCCAGATGGCATTGACAAGTGCCCTCACATTTATTTTATAGACCCGGTAAATATTTTGAACCAGGTACTGTTGAGGGCACCCGCGAGGGTCGCCCTGCCCGCCACCTGTCATCCCTTCGCTTCTCTCAGGGCAGGCTCTGAGCGCAGCGAAGGATCTCTGGCCCGGCGAGTCAGACCCTTCGCTGCGCTCAGGGTGACAATCGATGCCATGCCGCCTGGCGACTCTTGTGGAGATGATGTAGGATATAGCCCACTCCAATGATCGCGTGACAATCGATGCCATACCGCCTGGCGACTCTTGTGGTCGCCCTGGAAAATCTGCTTAGTAAACGCCTCTGGGGTTGCCCCTACTCGGGCGCTGACGAGAAGGCATCAGGTTTTTATGCTGCGAAATTCGCGCTGTTCGCCGAAGACGCGGCGCATGGCATCACTAATTTCGCCAAGGGTCGCATAGGCCTCAACGGCGCTAATGATCAATGGCATAAGGTTTTCGCGAGCGGCGGCACCATGCTCCAGGGCAGCCAGTGCCTGCTGTACTTGTGCGTTGTCACGCCGCCGGCGTAATGCCGCCAGTTTAGCCGCCTGCTGCCTGCCCACCTCAGGATCGACATGCAGCAATACTGGCCGTTCCTCCTGCTCGTGAGTGAAGCGATTAACACCAACAACAATGCTGCGCTGCTCTTCGAGGGCAAGCTGGTAATCGTACGCGGCCTGCTCAATCTCTGCCTGCATGTAACCACGCTCGATAGCCCGTACGCTGCCGCCGAGCTCATCGATCTGTTGGATGTAATTCCAGGCTTTCTCCTCTATAACGTTCGTTAAAAATTCAATATAGTACGAGCCTGCCAGCGGATCAACGACATCCGCCACGCCTGTTTCATAAGCAAGGATTTGCTGTGTGCGCAGTGCCACGCGGGCGGCATCCTCGGTAGGAAGGGAGAGCGCTTCGTCCTTAGAGTTGGTATGTAAGGACTGAGTGCCCCCCAGCACGGCAGCCAACGCCTGGTAGGCGGTACGCACAATGTTGTTATCCGGCTGCCGGGCAGTGAGCGTCGAACCAGCGGTCTGCGTATGGAAGCGCAGCATCATTGAGCGCGGGTCACGCGCATGGAACCGATCGCGCATGATGTGCGCCCACATACGGCGAGCAGCGCGGAATTTGGCCACTTCTTCAAGCAGGTTGTTATGGCTGTTGAAGAAGAAGGACAGGTTACCCGCGAAGGTATCTACATCCAGCCCGGCATCGATGGCGGCCTGGACGTATGTAATGGCGTTGGCGAGCGTGAAGGCGACTTCCTGTACCGCGGTTGAGCCAGCCTCGCGTATATGGTAGCCGCTGATGCTAATGGTGTTCCAGCGCGGCACGTGCTCGGCGCAGTACTTGAACAGGTCGGTGATGATGCGCATGGAGTGCTGCGGCGGGTAAATGTAGGTGCCCCGCGCAATGTACTCCTTCAAGACGTCGTTCTGCACGGTACCCGAGAGCTTGCGCACGTCTGCTCCCTGCTTTTTGGCAACGGCGATGTAGAGGGCGAGCAGGATACTGGCAGTCGCATTGATGGTCATTGACGTGCTGATGCGCTCCAGCGGCAGACCTGTAAGCAATGTCTCCATATCCTCCAGGCTGGAGATCGAGACGCCGACTTTGCCAACCTCTCCCTCCGATAAAGGGTGATCGGCGTCGTAGCCCATTTGCGTCGGCAGGTCAAAGGCGACGGAGAGGCCAGTGGTTCCCTGTGAGAGCAGAAAATGGTAGCGCCTGTTCGACTCTTCCGCCGAGGCGAACCCTGCATACTGGCGCATGGTCCAGAAGCGAGAGCGGTACATGGTTGGCTGCACGCCACGAGTGAAAGGGAATTCACCGGGGTAACCTAGCCGGGCATGCGCATCGAAATCGGGCAGATTTTCCACGTTAGCTATGCCGGGCACTACGATGTTTGAACTGGTGATGAATTTTTCTTTGCGTTCTGGGTTTTTTTCTTTTGCCCGGCGCGCGGTGGTTTCGCGCCATTCTTGCGCGCTCTTGCTGACATGCTGATCCATAGGCAACTTGTTCCTCCTTTGTTAGCCAATGGCATTATAGCATAAGAAAACTCAGGGGCGAACATTCATCGAGAAACTCCAGGGCTTTTGAGAGGACTTAGTGGCTGGCTAAGCATATCACCCGAGAGGAAGAGAAAAGAATCAGCGTATTATAGAGTGTGTCGCTAATTATGCGGCAAGAATTCCATGTATTATGTGAGGGGCGAGGGAGAGGAATCTTGTAGATACTATAGGAAAATGATCCTACACCTATATTGGGAGCATACACAATTGTACTGCAATGTATGTGGAGCCGCCAACGAAGCGGGAAATAGCGTTTGTGCCGTTTGTACACAATCCATTGAAGAGGACAGCGACAAGACCGGGGATGGGTCTTTACTGAACGAGCGTTACCGCATCCTCATGCAGGTGGGAACAGGTGGCTTCGGGGCAGTTTACAAGGCCAGAGATACGCTCTCCAGTGGACAGAGCACGGATATCATAGCGCTCAAACAGGTCAACCTGCGCGGGCTCACACCACAGGAAATCATAGAGGCGACCGATGGCTTTCACCGCGAGGTGCTGCTGCTATCCACCTTGAAACACGTGAACTTGCCGCGCATCCACGATTCTTTCACCGATTCCGAGCACTGGTACCTGGTGATGGACTTCATCGAAGGTGAGACGCTGGAGCAGTACCTGCGGGATACCACTCCCGGTTCCTCGCCTTCTAAAACGCGTTCCCTGGCGCTCGATGAAGTATTCAGCATTGCGCTCCAATTGTGCCAGGTGTTGCACTACCTGCACACGCGCCAGCCGCCGATCATCTTCCGCGATCTCAAGCCTGCCAATGTCATGCGCGCTCCCGAAGGGAATCTGTATCTGATCGACTTCGGCATTGCACGTCACTTCAAGCCCGGGCAGGCGAAAGATACGATGCCCTTTGGCTCGCCAGGCTATGCCGCGCCAGAGCAATACGGCAAGGCGCAGACGACGCCCCAGAGCGATATCTACAGCCTGGGCGCGCTGCTGCACCAGTTGCTCTCGGGGGAAGATCCAGCCGAGACACCGTTCCGCTTTGCGCCGCTGCGCCTGTATGGCACAGCGGGATTGGCTGAGTTGGAAGCGCTGATCATGCGGATGGTGGATATGGACCCGGGCAAAAGGCCGGCTAGCGCTGCTGAAGTCAAGGAAGAATTGCAGCGTATCGTCATGTTTCGCATGCGGCGGACACACGAAGAGCCGCGTATCTGGCGACCTGGCCAGCCGCAAGACCTGCCTTCGGAGTTCCCACCCGCGCCGTGGCAGACGATTGACTCGGGGTCAGGTCAACAGCAGCAGATTCATGTCCCACAGCCAGGTCCCTCCCGGCGCAAGGTCCTCCTCGGCGGCCTTTTAGCGGGCGCGGCTCTCGTGATCGGTACAGAGGGTCTTGCATGGCTCCTGCAGAGTTCCGGTCCTCGTCTCAGGCCTCCGGCGCCCGTTCTCAAACCTGTTGCCACACAACAAATCGTGTCGACGCAGCAGGTTGCTCCCACTCAGCAGCCCACCCCTCACCAGCTCGCTCAGGTCGTCTATCGCGGGCATACCGAACTTGTGTGGTCCGTTGCCTGGTCGCCTGACGGTCAGCTTATTGCTTCGACAAGTAACGACTATACCGTGCAGGTCTGGCAGCCAGCGAGCGGAAAGCGTGTCTCTGTTTATAATACCTCTTCTGTACATGCTGCAGCGTGGTCACCCAATGGCAGGCTCATTGCCTTTACTGACGACGACGCAGTGCGGGGATGGAATCCTTCCTCCGGCAATAGCAGCTCTCAGTTCTCCTATGCTGTCGATCCCGAAGGTACCTGGTCTGTGGCGTGGTCACCCGCTGGGGAACGTATCGCTGTAGGGAGCTTCAGTGGTGTAGAGATCCTGAATGTAGCTAACGGAGAGGTTGTCTTCAAGCACGACAGGCCATATGCCGAGGTAATGGCAGTGACGTGGTCACCTGACAGCAGATATATCGCGTGGGGAAGCTCGGGCTACAATACGGTAGAGGTGTGGGAGGTGGCAACGAATCGCCGCGCCTACATCTATTATGGACCCAGAAAAGACAATGCAGTTGCAACAGCGTGGTCACCCAATGGCAAATATCTTGCCTTTGGCAGCGCCGGAGAAGTACAGGTATGGGAGACGGCACGGTGGAGTTCCGTCTATACCTTTGCCGGGCCTGTTCAGATGGTGAACGCAGTAGCATGGTCACCGGATAGCAAACACATCGCCTCGGCAGGCTCTCTTGACCCGACGGTGCAGGTGTGGAGTGCAACGGGTGGAGGGCATGTCTACATCTATGGCGGTCATACAATCGGTGTAGAGTCGCTGGCATGGTCGCCGGATGGCAAGCATATTGCCTCGGGAGGTATAGATCACACGGTACAAGTGTGGAAAGCAAAGTGATTACACGAGGCTTTCGACAAGAGCGTCTTTTAGTCCGCGTGAATGACTACTAGTACATCACCCTGGTTGACCGTCTGACCTTTGCTGGCACGGACCTCTTTGATGGTCCCTGCAATGGGCGCGGGGAGATCGTTCTCCATTTTCATGGCTTCAAGCACGACGACGGCCTGACCTCGCGCAACGGCGGTTCCCACATCCAGTGGAATAGCGAGTACCAGGCCAGGCATGGGGGCGCGTACCATCGCCTCTCCGGCCGCGTGAGGGGATTTTGCTGCTCCAGCCAGTGCCTTTTCGCGCTCATCCTCGACATAGATTTCGAAGCGCTGTCCCGCAATTTGTACCTCGTACGTATGACCGTCCCCTGCACCAGGTTTGTCGATGCGCCGGGCGAAAACTTCATATGCTCTGCCTTCGATGATGAGGCTATAACGGCCACCTATACTCACCTGTCCCCTGGTATCAGCGGCCAGAGGCGCGATCTGGCGCCAATCGATGGCGTGGGCGGTCCCCTCAATGACAATCGTGCGTTGGGGGCTGTTTTCACCAGTGTCAATACGATATGACCTGTCGTCGATAGTGGAGATGTAGGGCATAGAGTTGCACCCCCGGCAATATTTCTCTGGGTCCATTCTTCTTTGAAGTTTTTTCTATTGTAGCACAATGCCCGCGACCAGATAATGCGGTTTAACAAAATAATGAGGGAATAAGTTGCCCCATCCGGGGGCCGATAATGAATATTAACGAACAAGATCGGTCAGGTGGTGTCACCCCTCGCTTCGCGAAGGGTCTCTCTCAATGGGCACGGAGATGCTTCCCCTTCGCTGCGCTCAGCATGACATTCCCGGTTTTGGGTGTGAAATTTCATAATCGGCCCCTACGGTTATTCCCCGATGAATTTGTTAATCTCCATAATCTAACATTTCTCTAACACTTCTCCTATGCGGTTCTAATATAACCTGTGGCACAATGGATGATGGAAGTTAGATAGGGAACCACTACACTTGAAGGTCAGAGCGTATGGACACGGAGAACAACCAAGCACAGCACAAATCGTTTGATCGCTCACAGGCACAGGCTGTGCGCTGCGCGAACTGCGATATAGACATCCTCTGGCCTCCAACAGTAGTTCAGGGTAAAACATACTGCTGCACGGGGTGTGCAGCAGGTGGCCCCTGTACCTGTGACTACTCGCAATACCGTTCGGTGACTATCTCGGGTGTCATTCATTATGAATGATCCTCACCCAGAATGATGGAAGTAGCATCCATCATGGTGCTAGAACGGAAAGCCGGGCAAGAGTAACTATCAAATTTGTGAAAGGGAGTACATGTCGTGGCAAAGATTCGTCCTGTTGGCGACCGTGTGGTCGTGAAGCCTGCGGCTAAAGAAGAGGTTACCAAGAGCGGTATCGTTATCCCAGATACCGCCAAAGAGAAGCCCCAGGAAGGAACCGTGATTGCTGTGGGAAGTGGCCGTCTACTGGATAACGGCGACCGCGCAGCAATGGATGTGCGTGAAGGTGATCGTGTCCTGTTCGCCAAGTACGGTGGAACAGAGTTCAAATTGGATGGCGAAGAGTATCTCGTTCTGAAAGAGAACGACATTCTTGCCATTATTGGCTAAAGAGGTGAGATAGAATTATGGCAAAACAGATCATATTCGACGAGGAAGCCCGTCGTTCGCTGAAGAAGGGCATCGATATTTTGGCCGTGGCCGTTAAGACCACGCTTGGCCCCAAGGGACGCAACGTTGCGCTCGACAAGAAGTTCGGCGCGCCCAGCGTGACCCACGATGGCGTGACCGTAGCAAAGGAGATCCAACTCGAGAACGCGTTCGAGAATATGGGTGCTCAACTGCTAAAAGAAGCCGCCACGAAGACGAACGATGTCGCGGGCGACGGTACCACCACTGCTACAGTACTGGCGCAGTCTATCGTGAACGAAGGTTTGAAGAACCTGGCCGCGGGCGCCAATCCTATGCAGCTCAAGCATGGTATCGACAAGGGGACCGAAGCCGTCGTGGCATATATCCGTAACATGGCCACTCCTGTTGAGAGCAAGAAGGAGATCGCGCAGATCGCCTCTATCTCTGCAGCCGACGAGACTATCGGGGACCTCATCGCTGAAGTGATGGATAAAGTCGGGAAAGATGGCGTCATCACTGTTGAGGAGTCCAGGGGCATTAATTTTGAGACCGAGTATGTAGAAGGTATGCAGATCGACAAGGGCTACGTCTCTGCCTACTTTGTGACCAACCCGGAGAAGATGGAAGCTTCCATCGAGAACCCCTATATCCTGATTACCGACAAGAAGATCAGCGCAGTGCAGGATATTCTGCCTATCCTGGAGAAGATGACACAGCAGGGCCGCCGCGAGATCGTCATTATCGCCGAGGATGTCGATGGCGAGGCGCTGGCGACCCTGGTTGTCAACAAGCTGCGCGGTATCCTCAATGTGCTGGCCGTCAAGGCACCTGGCTTTGGCGACCGCCGCAAAGAGATGCTGCGCGACATAGCTGCCCTGACCGGGGGACAGGTGATCAGCGAAGAGATGGGCCGCCGGCTTGACAACGCGACGCTTGCCGACCTGGGATCTGCCCGCCTCGTCATCTCGCACAAGGATGATACGACCATTGTCGAGGGCAAGGGTCAGGCGGCAGATATCCAGGCCCGTATCCGCCAGATCAAGGCGCAGATCGAAGAAACGACCAGCGACTATGACCGCGAGAAGCTCCAGGAGCGCCTGGCCAAGTTGTCCGGCGGAGTAGCGCTCATCAAGGTCGGCGCAGGCACCGAGGTTGAACTGAAGTATCGCAAGACGCGCGTTGAGGATGCGCTCTCCGCTACCCGCTCTGGCGTCGAAGAGGGCATGGTGGCCGGCGGCGGCGTGGCCCTGCTGAACGCTATCGAGTCCCTGGATAGCCTGCATCTCCAAGGAGACGCTGCGACGGGTGTGACTATCCTGCGCCGCGCCCTGGAAGAACCACTGCGCCAGCTTGCCATCAACGGCGGACGCGATGGCTCGGTGATCGCCGAAGGTGTGCGCCGCGCCCAGAAAGAGCACAACAACAAGAACTACGGCTACAATGTGCTCACCGACAAGTACGAGGATATGGTTGAGAGCGGTATTATTGATCCTGCAAAGGTAACACGCTCCGCCTTGCAGAATGCTACCAGCATTGCCGCGATGATCCTGACGACGGAGGCCCTGATCACAGACCTGCCAGAGAAGGAGAAGCCAGCTGCTCCGGCCATGCCAGAGTACTAGGATCAAATTAAGCTGAAGCAGTCAATATACAAAGAGGCTTCGAGACTCGTTGATTGAGTCTCGAAGCCTCTTCTCATTGCGCTCTCCCTGTAGGGCTACGATGTGAACTGGAAGGAGGCGAGCATCTGCGTGTAGTACTTCTGCATGGCCTCACTGTAAGCAACACCGGGAGCAAAGTAGAAGATGTTGTAGAGAAGCTTATTATGCACCACTGAAATGCTACTGACGTGAAAAACGATGTTAGCGTTGTTGGCGAATGTCGCATCCCGCTCGGACCATTGCACTCCAGCAATGGTGGGAGTTGCATTGGCCGGTTGGATCTCACTATAGTTGTGAATATTCGAATCGCTACTGAGCGATTGAAGACTTGCCTGATTGAACGCGTCTGCGCTCCCGACCTGAGTTGTAGCGCTACTTGAGAGGCGCTCTATAACGAACCCGACACCGATTTGCTGCTGTGGATGCAGGTTAACAGTTGCGCTGTTGCTATTTGATTGCGGGGGGTCTGCTATCCAATCCCCCGGGTATTTGAGCGATACACCGACCGCCTGGCTATTTATGGTTATAAAGGAGCTAGGGGTAGGTAACAGGTTGCCCTGCGGGGTAGTAGCAGGTGTTGCTGATGGCGTCCCGGGGCCAGGTGTTGCTACTGGCTTTGGGATTGATGAGGCTGTCGCCCTGGACCCTGGAGCAAGCTGTCCATTGAGTGCAAGGACACCCAGGGTGCCGCCAGCTCCCAGCACCACACTGAGGGCCAACAAGGCAATGACTAAGAGCACAGCGCCAGCCGATCGCCGTGGTTTAGGGACGGGAACGCTGGCAGTAGCAGGAGCCGTCGTCTGGGGGGTCTGGACTGCAGCTGCCGGTCCATATGAGTAGCCCTGTGGTGGGGTATTGGGCCAGGGAGGCGCGCCAGCTGGTAGATAGGAGAACGACGTGGGACGGAGTGATGTTCCGCACCGGGGACAGAATGTGGCTGAGTTCGAGAGCTCAGCGCTGCATTGAGGACAGTTCATGATTACACCTCTTTATTTTTCCGTCTTAATCAGACGACAATCAAATCTCACGACTCCACTACGTCGCTCAGTTACAACTTTAATTACTTCGAGTGTAATTGGTTCTCCAACAGAGGTAGGTATATTGTCTTCATCTAACACACTCCACTCAAAATGGCGTTCAGGATCATCTACACCGGCAATTACACAGCGAGCATACCTATGCTCAGCGCCTTGAAAGACCGTCCTCAGTCCGGGTTCTTTCTCTAGGAGGGTTCCTGCCCGAATCATGACTCTATACACTTCTCCATATCAATTGATTATATGATGAAATATTAGAGAAGGGAAGGGAAAATGTCAACCTCTCCACAGAGCAACTACGCCAGGACCTGTAGGTACATCTTTCTCAAGCTGCAGGGCCGGGACCGAAGGCATAGAGCTTTCCATCGAGGTTGCCTACGTAGAGCATACCGTGTGCGATAGTGGGGGCGCCATCGAACCTTGAACTATTGTGGTCGTCTTTGTAAGTAAAGAGGGGATCTCCTGTGGCTGCGTTGATGGCAAAAACGTAGAAGCCCTCGGCGATGAAAACCACACCCGGGACGACGCTTACAGCAGCGAGTACACGATGGTCCGGGATGCAGTATTCCCAGATGAAGTGCCCGGTACCTGGATTGAGCGCACGTACACTCCCTTCGCAAGTGTGCTCCTTAATGGTGGTCTTACCACCAGCCAGGTAGAGCCATCTACCATCCCAGGCACCGGAGCCAATCGTACCAGGACCATTACATGTATGGCAATCGCCCACATACGCTATCTGGGCATGCCATACCGGGCCTTTGTCGAGAGCGCCCCGAATGAATGCATAATAAATGCCATTCTTGTTGACCGCGCCAACCAGTGGATGCATGATCCCGTGAATGCTCCCGGTAAACAAGGCGGGTGTAGCTCCGAAGTCGCTATCAAGAAACTGGTCAGATGCCGGTACCTGCCAGGAGCCGACCACGGCCAGGTTCGAGGCATGGAGTTCGATCACGGCCACTGCATAGATCTCTGTGGTAGCGCATGCGCTGGGATTACCTGTAGTAATATAGAGTTCGCCGGTACTTGTATCGATGGTTGGCGAACCCCAGATAGAACCGCCGCGGCAGCCATTGGGTACCGTCTTGAAAATCTTCTGAATAGAACCCGTCGCAGCGCTCATCTTGATAAGTTCGCCCTGAATGGATGGACAATCGCCAAAAGAGGCCATGCCGATATAAATGCTCCCGTTATAGATAGTTGGCGAGGACCAGATGAAGTGCGCCGGGGGAGAGCCAAGGGAGTCTTTCCAAATGATATGACCGCTGGTAGCATTCAGGGCATAAAAACTGGCATTGCCTCCACCAACAAAATCCACCAGTGTCATTTTTCCACCGATTTTCACAGGAGCAATCGTGGCCGTGCTGGCAATGCCAACAGACTGTGGACTACAGTACGGGTTATAGTCGGTGGTCTTACCCAGGTAGGTTGCCCAGACCTTTTTACCATCAAGAGATGTGGCGTGTTCATAGCCGTCCCACGAACCCCAGTAGATCATGCCATTAGCTACCACCGGTTGAGTCGAGATAGCGCCGCGTGCGTGGTGCACCCAGTACTGCGTCAACTGGGGCGCCGTGGCCTGGTTGATGATCGATTCGTTGCTGTTGAAGCCGCCGTTATTCAACAGATAGCTGGGCCAGTCGCCCGGGACAATCTGGGGGTCCCCAGACCCGGTAGCAGAGAGCGTCGTTGACCCCCCCGGTGTATGAACCGGGGTAGGTGTTATATGGATGACCGGCGCAGGTGTAGATTTTCCCCCGATAGCGAAAGGACTACAGGCCGCCAGGAAAAGACAGAGTATGCCAAGCAAACCCCAGTGAACCTTTCTAAGCTGGACCGGGAGCCTGTTGTTGAGCTTATTCTTATACTGCATGTTTGTCCTGGACGTACTCTAGCAAGAAATAACCAAATACGAGAGCATTACTTAACTTACCGATTGTATAGCATTCACCTGGTCTAATAAAGCCATATATACTTTTAAGCTATGAATACCGTTATGCAGGTCGATAGGGAAGCTTAGCAGGTTAAGATTTCTTAACTTGCAGAACGGCGGGAAGCGTTGCATAGGAATAGAGGATATATCCAGGAAACGGTGATGTATAATTGACATGGCTAGCTTTAGGGCATTTCTTTTCGAGCTATCCCTATAGAAATATGCCTGCACTCTATTCAATTGGAGGCTATTATGACAGAACGTGCGAAGATTCTCGTCACACAAAAGGTACCTGGCCCCGCGTACCCGCTGCTCGAAGCAATCGGTGATGTTGAAGCCAATATGGAAGAAGGCGTTATCTGGCCCTACGAGGAGCTCCTGCGTCGCGGCCCCGGTCACGAGTATATTTATTGTTTGCTTACAGATACAATTGACGCGCGTTTTCTGGAGGCGTGCGTCGCTGGCACACCGCGACTGAAGATGGTCGCGAACATGGCTGTCGGCTTTAATAATATCGATGTCGACGCGGCTACACGGCTGGGAATAGCAGTCAGCAATACACCTGGCGTCCTCTCAGATACCACGGCCGATCTCGCGTTTGCTCTATTAATGGCGACAGCACGACGCATCCCCGAGGCAGAAAGGTATTTGCGGGCAGGCAAGTACAAGGGGTGGGGGCCGCTGCTCTTTTGCGGCGCGGAGGTCCATGGCTCTACGTTGGGGCTGATTGGAGCCGGCCGCATCGGCAAGATCGTAGCAAGGCGCGCCAGCGGGTTCGACATGCAGGTGATCTATTACGATGTCTACCGTATGCCGCCAGAAGAGGAGGCCTCCTATCACCTGACGTATATGCCGATGGATGACGTACTCGGGCGAGCCGACTTCGTGAGTGTTCACACTCCTTACATGCCTTCTACCCACCACTTGATTAGCGAACGCGAATTTCATATGATGAAACCCAGTGCCATTCTCATTAACACGGCGCGCGGCCCGATAGTTGATGAGAAAGCCCTTGTGCGGGCATTGCAGGATAAAGCTCTTGCGGCAGCAGGTCTGGATGTGTTCGAGAATGAGCCAGCCATCGAGCCAGAACTGTTGACGATGGAAAATGTGGTTCTTTTGCCCCATATCGCAAGCGCGTCACTCAAGACACGCACACTGATGGCAACCATGGCGAGCGAGAATATTGTTGCCCATTACCATGGGCAACGTCCACCCAATATCGTCAATTCCGAGGTGTTGAAATAGGGGACAATAAATCGCGCCCCTATGGTACGGTTTGTTTTTCAGGTGCGTTCTCTGTGGTGGGTGCTACTAATTGAAAGGGTTTGCCGAAACGGCGGCGCAGGAGCATAGCAAGTGCCGGCCAGCCGTCGCGCCAGGGTGAAAGCTTTTTGGCCTTGCGCGGCGTGTAGCTGATGGGTACTTCGAGTATGGTGTAGCCCGCCTGGATGACACAGGCGGTGATCTCCGGCTCTATCTCGAAACGGCGACCTTCCATGGGAAGCGCACGAGCCAGGACACCGGGCATCAACTTATAGCATGTCTCCATGTCATGAATGTGGCAACCGTATAGGATATTGGTAACGATTGTTAAGAAGTGATTACCCCAGCGGGTGATAAATTTTTGTGGAGTGAGATCGCGGACTCCATACACGACAACCCTGGCGTCTCCCGCATCCTTCCACCGGCAGACCAGCGCGGACAGGTCTTGCGGGTTATATTCCATGTCAGCATCTTGAATGGTAACCAGGTCTCCACTAATCAGGCTAAAACCTGTGCGCAGGCCCGCGCCTTTTCCCTGGTTGTGTGTATGACGAACATAATGATAGGTATCGAACGGTTTTTTCTGCCGCAACTCTTGCAAAATATCCCAGGTGCGATCTGTGGATGCATCATCTACGACAACTATCTCGAGATTGAGCGGCACACGCGAGAGCGACTCAAGTACCTGAGCAACTGTTTCTTCTTCATTATAGACAGGAATCACTACTGAAATACGCATATAGGGCTTACCTCGCTTTTCCAGGCGCCTTATGCCATAAATTATTTACGGGAACACCGCTTGCGAAAGGTAGCCTTTCCTCCAATTAAGTATGGCGATTTTCCGTACGCAGATGAAATTCAAAGAAACTTCAATGTATACAGACGAATGAGCAGGGAAGAAAATATCAAGATGTGGCTTCTTCCCACACCTGAATAGTGCCATCTGTAAGCGCTGCGATGAGCTGTCTTTCTGCAAAATAGAGGGCGCTGATTTGCCAGGGATGATACAATTTTTGAACAAGCTGGCCCCGGTCTGCCGCCCAGAGATCGATGACCCCTTCGTTAACTTCGCTGTCTTCGCGGGCTACAGCCACAAACCGAGTGTCAGGCGAGATAGCCAGCTTCGAGCTGGCACCCATAGTTCCACCGGGCAATTCGCTGTATGTTCCAGCCACGGCATCATAGAGCCGCACCTTGTTGCCTGCATAGACAAAAGCTGCGCTATCGACTCCAGGAGTAATGGCATAGGGAGGAGCGCAGTCGTTGCAGTATCCCGCCAGCACGGAGGTCGTGATATGCGGGTGTGGTTTTTTCCCGAAGCGTGTTTGTGAGGTCAGATCCCAGCGGCGTATAATGATCGTCTCGTGTTCTTCGCCGGGTGTACGGGCGCAGGAAAGTGTGAGCAGCGTGCGCCCATCTCGGGCGAGTGCGCGCAAACGTATGGCCCAGAATTCGCGCTTTGTGATTTCGGTTTCTGCGCAGATAAGGGGAGAACTCAGGTTGTCGACCGGCGTTCCTAAGGTATGGCTTACGATATCGCTGGCACGGACGCCCTGAGAGCGCGGCGCGAGGGGATCTTCCGAGAGCATGGGAAGTGCCAGCCGGATTTCTTCCTTATCCGCCGTTTCTAGCAGGGCAGCATCGATTGAGTAGTGGGCAGAGACGGCGCGCTGCAGGAGGGAGTAGCTCCAAAGGCGCTCACCGTTACTGGTATTCCACACGTGGAATCCGAGCCTGCCCCAGCCCGCCAGCAACTGCCCAGCGGTGGAGAAGCGCAGTTCTCGTAAAGACTCGATGGTAAAGGCGGGGTCAGCAGCAAAGTGTGCCAGCTCACGCGAGCTCGAGCTACCTACACTCCAGAGGATGCCCGTTCCATCCAGTGTACCGGCGGCGATATACTGTCCACTGATCGTGCGAACGCTGCTCAGCGCGGAAACGACGCCGAGGGTGGTATGCAGCACCGGGCCAGTGTGGAACGGTCCCCTGGTGCTGAAAATACTGAGACCGGAAAATTCATCATCCACATGATCAAAGCGGCGCGGCCTGGAACGAGGACGGGTCAAGCTACCCTGGCGTATGTCGATGACGCCGCCAATGATGGTGTCATATTGTAGGCGCTTCTGGGGGTCACTCAACACGGCGTAGGCGCGATTGATGCGCTTCATATGTAGGGCACCTTCTGGTCCTGCCAGGTCGGGATGGTAGCGCCGCGCCAGTTGTCTATAAGCATGCTTGAGCGTCTCGTCGTCTGCATCGATGGGGACGCCTAGAGCGGTGTACAAAAGGGTTGATCTATGCTAAACTCTCGGTATGAAAGCCTATTCTCAAGATTTGCGGCAGCGCGTGCTCCGTGCGATCGACGCCGGACAGAGCCAGACCGAGACCGCAGAAACCTTTGCCGTCTCAGTCCCCACCATCAAACGCTATCTCAGACAACGACGAGAGACTGGCCATGTCTTGCCAAAAGCGATCCCAGGTCGGCCTGCCAGAAAAGGAGCGGTGTTGCAGGCCCACTTGAGAGCCCAATTAGAGGCCCATCCCGACGCGACGCGAGAAGAGCATTGCCGCCTGTTCCAAGCCGAACATGGTGTCGCGGTGAGCACCGCCAGCATCAGCCGTGCCAGAGCTGCTCTGGGGTGGACGCGAAAAAAAAGACCCTGAGAGCAAGCGAGCAAAATGATGCGGCTCGTGCGACTTGGCGTGAGCAGATGAAGCAGTTGCTCAGCCAGGATTTGGTGTTTGTCGATGAGACCGGTTCCCATATTGCGATGACTCCTCTCTATGCCTATGCTCCCCGAGGACAACGAGCTATCGGCAAGGTTCCGCGCAATTATGGAGCGATTATGACGCTGATTGCTTCGTTGTCGACGCAGGGAATGGGAGAAGCCTTCATCCTGGACGGAGCTGCGGATGGAGCCGCTTTTGAGATCTACGTGGAACAGCTGCTTGCTCCCAGCCTCAAACCAGGTCAAGTCGTGATCCTGGATAACCTGAGCATTCATCAGGGATCTCGTGTGAGACAAGCCATTGAAGCCAGAGGGTGCCGTCTCCTGTTCCTGCCTGCTTATTCGCCTGATTTCTCGCCCATTGAAGAGGCGTTCTCCAAAGTGAAGACATGTTTGCGCCGACAGGGGGCTCGTACACGAGAAGCGCTTCAAGAGGCTATTGCCCAGGCGTTGCTCCTTATCACTGCCCAAGATGCTCGTGGATGGTTTGCCCATTGTGGCTACCCGCCTCCTCTTCCTTCAGAAATGGATCAATCCTTATGTACACCGCTCTAGGTGACGCGCTCAGAGCAACGAGAGCGCGCGTGCCCGTGCAATGGCCTGCGTCCGATTCTCCGCTCCGAGCTTGCTCAAGATATTGGCGACATGTTTCTTGGCCGTGGCAAGCGAGACCACCAGCTGGTTGGCGATCTCCTGGTTAGAGGCGCCCTCGGCCAGCAACTGTAAGACACGGCGTTCCTGGGGCGTCAAGGGCGCAGGGAGGACCGAGGCGAGGCCTTCGGGGAGGGCCTCCGGCTTCGCCGGAGCCGAGCGGCTGGCGCGCAGCAGGGTCCGCACATAGGCAGCCAGGGCCTCCTCGCGCAGGTCTGGCACGAGGGTTTGTAGCAGGGATGCGATGGCCTGGCCTTCATCCAGAAAGAGCCGTTGATAACCTTCGGGCCGCGCCAGTGTGAGCACCTGGAGTAGCGTTTCTCTCGCTTGCGGCACTGCGCCACTCGCCTGGTAGGCGAGCGCCTCGAGGACCAGGATGTGCAGGGCACTGTGCTGGCGCTCGGAGGTCCTGGCCTCCTGCCGCCAGTGCGCGAGCACGCTGAGCGCCTCCTGCACCTGGCCCTCGGCCAGGCGCACGCGTGCGAGGAGGAGAGCTTCCTCCTCGCGTCTGGTGAGCGCGAGAGGCGCGGATTCTGGCGCAGCGGAGGCCGCCCACCGCTGCGCAGTGACGAGATCGCCGACCGAGAGCGCCAGGTAGGCCTGGCACAGCTGAATCTCCCGCAGCACCTCTGGCCGCGACGCCTGCACCGCCAGGTCAGCGAGCACCTCGCGGGCCTGTTCGGCTGCTCCGCGGGCCAGCAGCAGGCGCACCTGCAAGAGGACCCCACCGGTCAGGACATGCCGCCATTCAGACGGGCCTGCCAGGGCCTCGCCAAGCTCCCGCTCTGCCGCGTTGAGGTCATTCCACTCGTAGGCAATCTGAGCCATCCCATAGCGGGCCATGCGCTCATAGTACGTCTCCCGCTCTCCCGTCTGGAGGGTGAGCTGGAGTTGCGAGAGTCCTCGTTGCTCCTCCGAGCTGGCCAGCGCCTGACGAAAGGAGCGGGCTGCCAGGTGCAGTTCGCCCCGGTCCAGGCAGATATCGCCGAGTTCGGCCAGGGCGAACTGCGTGCCGGGGAGGGTTTCCGCGCGTTCATAGAGGGCCAGCCCGTGCCGCAGGAGTGCCTGGGCTCGTGTCAGTTCACCGGCGAGGGCAGCCTCCATCCCGACCAGGCACAGTGCGTGTCCGCGCCATTGGCTCTCGTCCTCGGGTAGCACGTCCAGCGCTTGCCTGGCCAGGGCGAACGCCTGGGCAAAGGCTCCCTGCTGGCCGGTGAGGACGGCCCGCGCGACCAGCGCCGCCCCAAGCCCAGCCTGATCCCCACTAGCGCGAAAGCCCTCTTCCGCCTGATGCAGGAGGGCTTCCACGCGCTGCAAGATCCTGGGTCCACGCGGCGAGGTGAGGACCACCGCAGTGGCATAGGTGAAACTGAGCTCTGGGCGCGCGTGCAGCACCGCTTGAGGGAACTGCGCGGCCCAGCGGCGCAGCAAATGATACTCGTTGCGCCAGTGCTGCGGGAGGATCCAGCGCTCCATCAGGCCAGCAGCAGACTCGAAGTCATTGGCCTCGAGTGCATGCTGGATTGCCTCATGCAGCAAGCCGTGTGTCGCATACCAGGTTGCCGCCTCTCGGTGCAAGTGTGCTACTTGCTCCGGCTCCCTCGCCTGTAAGCGCGCCAGCAGCACTTCGCGGAAGAGGGGGTGCAAGCGATACCAGCGCCGCTCCTCGTCGAGTGGAATAAGAAAGAGGTGGGCCCGCTCCAGGGACTCCAGCATCTGCTGGCTGGCCGGCTCCCCGGAAAGCCGCTGGCATACATCAGCATTCATCCGCTCCAGCACCGACGTCTGGAGCAGGAAGCGGTGCTGATCCTTTGGCAAGGGCTCAAGGATCTCCTCGTGCACATAATCCAGAATCAAGCGGTGGCTACCGGTAAACGCCTGGAGAAAGGCGGAGACATCCGGGTGTCTGCGCAGAGCGAGGGCCGCCAATTGGAGGCCGACGATCCAGCCTTCCGTGCGCTGCTCCAGGCGACCGATCTCTTCCTCTGAGAGAGAGAGGTCCATGACCTCTGTTAGAAACCTGGCGGCTTCTTCCCCACGCAAGCGCAGCTCCGGCTCGCGGATCTCGACCACCTGTCCTTTTGCCCGCAGACGAGCAAGCGCCAGCGGTGGATCGCTTCGACTGGCCAGGAGCAGATGCAGGCAGGCAGGAAGATGATCAAGCACGAACTGCAGGGACTCATGAAGCGCCGATTCTCGAATCAAGTGATAGTCATCCAGAACCAGGGCGGTGTCCTGCGCAAGCGCGGCCAGTTCGTTGATGAGGGCAGTCAGAGCAACGGGAAGCTTCACAGATTGCGGGGAGTGGAGCATCACGAGCGTTGCTTCTCCTACAGAAGAGCCGGCTTTCCTGAGTGCGGTAATCACATAGCCCCAGAAGCACGTCGGGTCGTTGTCCTGGTCATCCAGCGTCACCCACGCGACCTGACGCGTACTCTGGCTGGCCCAGGCCGAGAGCAAGGTCGTTTTGCCAAAGCCTGCCGAGGCCGAGAGCAAGGTCAAGGGAACCGAGCAACTTTGATCGAGAATATCGAGCAGGCGCAAGCGTTGAACCAGCGTTGAACGAACAGGTGGGATGGTGAACTTGGTCACCAGCAAGTCTGGCTCAGGCATGATAGAACTCCTATCTCGCTTTCCAGTCTGGTAAGTCATTTTGATCTCATCGCATGCTTGCTAAAGACATCATGGAGATCTGACCTCATTACAGAAAGAGCAAAGTCAACAAAGGGTGGGCTAGAGCCACTTCGCTTGGGATGTGCATCTCGTTGCCCAACCCGTGGGCAGTATGGATACCAAGCAGTGGCTCACCTGCATTTTCCGTAAAAGCTCTAGCATATTCGAGGAGCGAGAGCCATGCGTTGGCTCCAGCTGGGCATTCCATTTCTGTACATTTGGCTCCCTGGTTCAGAATCACGGAAATCGCGGGTGAGCCTGAGCATGTAAACATTTACACCACGGTAATACGAAAATCGCTCACTTGCAGGATAATCCCACTCACCACCAGTTTGATCGGGCCGTTGGAGAGGATGCTTGTCTGCTTGCTGGCTGATCGGCCGGATAGCTGCCCATCAATAGAAAAGTTCACCAGGTTCTCTTGCGTTTCCACGCGAAAGGCATGCCACTTGGAACCGAACTCCTGATCATGTGCAGTGCCCGGGTTGCTGAGGTCGATTGGTTCGGTATAGACTTCCACTTGTGGATGGACTGAAAGTGGATGTGGCCCGGCGCCTGGAATCTGGATGACTACTGCCTTATACCCGTCTCTGCCTGGCGAGGCGTCCGCCGAGATCAAAAAGCTCCCAAAAGCGGCATTGTTCGCTGGCACCTTCACGATGCGTGCCCGGAACTCGATGGCATAGTTGGTCACTGCAGGTCTGTAGGGGACTGTCAGCGTACTGGTATCGCTCTCGTCGGACTGTAATAGGCCGTTGAGCACTTTCCATCCTGCTGTTGCCTGCCAGCCTGTGAGCCCACGAGACCAATCTGCCTCGAAAAGCACTGTGCCTTTCGGAAGCCGAGCAGGTGTTGGATGGGTATGTTTGGGGGTAGAAGTGGGAGCGGTGGTGGTGCCACCGCCACAGGCAGCAAGCAAGGTCACCAGCAAGGACAGAGCTAGCATGCACATACAAATCCGTGACCGATTCCTCCTCATGATGGACGTATCCTCCATTGTCAACTCGGCAGCATCCGTCCAAACACCTTTCCTTCAAAGGCAAAGGGCTCCGACCTCAAGCCGTCAACATACTGTGGCCACACCCTGTGGGGTAAACTCCCACCATGCATGGGATGAACCCACCACGGGTCCAGCTTCTCCAGTCGCTTCACCACTCGTAGTACTGGTTCCGCCGCGGCAAAGATGCCGGTTTCGCGATACCACTGGCACATCTGCTGGCTCAGATTTTCCTGCACAATGGCTGGTTGGTCACCCGGCTGAATACACAAATCCGCAGGAAACAGGCTGTTTGTTGTTTCGTCAACGACCATCAGCGAATCCCAATGGTGAACATGTGGCGTTTCCCAGAAACGCAGTCGATGTGTCCCAAGATCGAGTACATCCCCGTCCTGAACGCCCTGGACGGGACCGGCATAATCCCATTTCGTCAAGTTGATCGCCGCACCCACCAGGCTACAGACCAGCACCGCTTGCCGCGCTTCTGCGACGAAGCGACCCATGCCACCGCATTCGTCGGCCTCGAAGTGCGGGACGATGATGTAGTCGAGACGCGCCGGATCGAGGACTTGGGCCACGGCCTGACGGACGGCCTCATAGAGAGGACAGGTTCCTGTGTGGATGAGGGTAGGATGCTGGTCCTCAATGAGAAACTGATTGAAGCTCATGTCTGAAGTGGGGGCGTATGAAGCAATGCGATAGATGCCTTGGGCTACCTGATCGATGTGCGCCACGCGAAAGCCTCCTTTCCGTTGTCAGCCACACTCATAAGGCATAGCATAACAACCCTCTAACCTGGCTTTCCAGGGGAAAGTCGACGAAAAGCGAGGGATCTGTGAGGAGGGTGCGGGGAATCTGCGCGGAAACCGCTTAGCTCTCTAGGCTTGTCGCCTTGCAGGAGCAAGAAGACCTGTCGATATGCCTCAGAGATAAAGAGCAGAGGTACTCCTGCAAGGCGACCTCGTGATATTCACGCTGTTCTGGGCGTATATCTGTTAAAGACGCCAGAGTAATACCGTATGACTTGGAGCTTGCTATGATCCTGGTTCGATCATCTCTTCCCCAAAAAGTCCGAGATAGCTTATGGACGCGATCCAATTCGGTCGCTGGCTGAGCAACCGTCGCCGTCGCTGCGGCTGGAGTAGCCAGCGCGCTCTCGCAGAAGCGACGCAACATGAACCTTTCCTAAGGGAGTGCGACATCTCAGAAAAGTTTCTCGCTCGCCTGGAAGCCGGGCACCTGGTCCATCCCTTCCGTGGGGCCGTACGCCAGCGCGTGCTGGCCCTGGCGGCCTTGGTATGCAAAACGCCACGCGAAGTACAAACCTATCTGCGTGCTGCTGAATTGACGGCACTGAGTGGTGAGGAAGCTGAGTATGTGCATCGCTTGAATGCCTACCTGCAGGCCCAGCAGGCAGACCCTGTCATGCTCTTGCCTCCGCGCCCCGTCAGGCTGGTTGGTCGGGCAGAGCTGGCCGATGACCTCCTGCGCCATATTGCTACGGGAAACTCAGGCATCTATGCAGTCACCGGGATGCCGGGCGTGGGCAAGAGCGCGCTGGCCTTTGAAGTTATGCACCGGTTGGTTGCCAATGAACGACAACGCCGACACCTCTTTCCTCACGGGGTTGCCATCTTCACCTGCACAAGTCGTCGAGATACCCGTGGGCTGATTGTGCTGCTGCATGAAATCGCAGAGGCATTTTTTGCTACAACCCTGCCTGTTTCCGGAGCTGCACGCTCCGGGATCTCTATAGCTGCCTCAAGCGATAGCCATGCCTCGTCAGCCGCGCGTGAGACAGACCTGGCCGATGCTCTTGCTCGTGCTCACCTCGCTCTGACAGGGAAACGTACCCTGCTGCTGCTCGATGACGTTGATGCCCAGTTCCCGCTGCGCCTGGTACGGGACGCCTTGCTGGTCGGCGGTGCAGAGAGCGCCATAGAGGAGAGGGATGGTCAGCATGGAACAGGCAGCATGGGAGATGTTGCCTGTAAGGTGCTCATCACGAGTCGCTATGTGCCGGCACCAGCCTTGCTGGCCCACCATTTCTACGTTGAGGCGCTAGAGCCAGCAGCTGCCCTGGACCTGTTCACAGCGCTGCTTGGCTGCCCGCTCTCTGATGAGCAACGGGCAGACGCGGAACAACTCTGTGCGGCGGTGGGCTATCTACCGCTGGCCATCGAGGCGGCAGCGAGTACGGTCATAACCGAAGGGATACCACTCTCCTTGCTAGCTGCCTGCCTGGTCGAAAACCCACTCGGCTGGACATGGGACGGGGAGCGGGAGGTCAGTTCTCGACTGGCACAGGCGCTGGACACCCTGGATCCGGAGTTGCAGCAGCGCTTCGTGTTACTTTCCACGCTCGGTCCCCGTTCTTTCGGACTGGAGGGCGTCGCTGCGCTCTACACGTCCCCTGCTCAGAGAGCAGGAAAGGCAGCATCTCATGGTACAGACCATGGGGATGCTATGCCTCAACAGAGTGGAAATGCCTCGGTGAGTGGCGAGGACCACAGCCCGGTCGACCTCCCGCTGTCGCACCTCGCACACACCGCTGACGACCTGGGCCACCTGGTGCGTCATTCGGTGGTCGAGCTGGTGACTGGCGAGGCACCCTTGGGGTCTGGCACCCCCTCTCGTCGTCTCTCTGACGCTGGTGCTCGCTATCGACTGCACCCACTGCTCTATGCTCAGGCGCTGGAGCGCTTAGAGCAGTTGGAGCCAGAAACGGTGCGCGGTGTGCGGCACAATGTGTGTGCCTATGCCCTGGCCTACCTGGAGCGCTACCAGGGAGAGGTCAGCCACCTGGAACGTGAGCGCGCGTTCCTCCTGGCTGCCCTGGTAGAGCTGTGGCAGCAGCAGCAGTACTCCCTGGTGGTCCGTTGTGTCGAGGGCCTGCTGCCGCTGGCGAGTCATTTAGGGAGCTACCAGGACCGCGAGCGAGTGCTCCTGTGGGGGATACACGCCGGCAAACAGGTCCACGACCAGTCTCACCTCGCCTATTTCCTCTATGACCTGGGGCTGCTGCGCTTGAGTCGCGAACCGTTCGCTGCTGTCCGGAGGGTGTTAGAAGAGAGCCTGGCGCTGGCCGAAGCGCTTCCGCGGCCCGTGAACCCGTGGCTGTGGCGACCCTTCATTACGCTGGCCTATATGGCTTACCTCGACGATGAAGATGATGCCGTCCGGCATTTCACAGGGACCATGCTGCAACGAATGCAGCAGGCGAATGAGACTTTCTCGAGCAGCTACGGATTCTTGATGCATGGGGCCTATGCACGGCTCCTGGGCGAAAAGGACAGGGCCCACCAGGACCTCAGCACGTGTCTACACCTGCTTTCCCGCTCTCATCCTGCTCGTGTGTCTCGACACGGGCGAGTCCTGGTCATGGCGCAAACGGAACTGGCGCGGGCACAGGAGGACTATGCCGGCTCGCAAAAGCACATGGAGGACCTCATCTCACTGGCCAAAGAAACGTATCAAGACTGTGAGATAGCCGATATCCTGCTTGATCAGGCGGAATTTGCCTACCAGCAAGGAGTGCTTGCTGATGCGCAAAGGCTGGCACAGCGGGCGCTGGCAGTGTCGGTCCAGGAGGCGATGCCGCATTTCCAGACGCGGGCCACAAAACTGCTGCACCAGCTCTCCCGGTGACCTCCTCCTGCGGGTCTGATCCTTCACCTGCGGCCAGAGCATCTGAGGTACTGTGAACGCAGTGTTCACAGTACTCCTGATCCCGCGCATAGAAACGGTAGGTCTTTCCTCTCCTTCGTAAAGCGCAGCTTCATCCAGGTGGACTGTGTCATACACCTACACATCCTCATGCTGCTTCAATGCGCGGGGCCGTCGAGACCTGTCGCTTCCGCGCATGTTCCCCGCCCTTTGAACGCATTTTCTGCACTCTTTCCTCCTATCTCCTCGTCGGGGAAAGAGGGGGAGATGCTATGCTCCTGCCAAGGGGATCCACCAAGCCCTTGAGCACCCCATAATAGCGCTCATAGGCGGTAGCGATGCCCAGGCGCACTATACCTATTGCCATCACTGCCAGTGCGAGCATACTTGGCAAGAGGAAATGAGTAGTGGACCCGTTTGTACTCGGTACTATGTTCAGCGAGGCAAAGAAGATCAACAACATTACGGGCACGATCAATGTAAAAGGAAAAATAACAGTCCATTCTCTTTGTCACGGTAGTTCTTCATACACGAAGGAGAAATCACCTATGCGATCGCGCAAGACATTCACCCTAACGCTCTTCCCAACGCTCCTGTGCCTGCTGGCGATGCTGCTTGCCGCTTGCGGCAGCTCCGCTCCTCCCTCCACAGGAAACGGGCCAGCTTCCCCTAACAAGCAAGTGCTGCGTTGGCCTATAGGAGCCACCGACTTTGGCACCTTCGATCCGGCCCTTGTGCAGCTGGCTGTCGATGCAGAAAGCCTGCAGACGGTCTTTACCGGCCTGGTCGAGTTTGACTCCAAACTGCAAGTACGCGACCAGCTGGCCCAGTCCCACGACGTCAGTGCCGATGGCCTCACCTACACCTTCCATCTCAAGCCCAACCTCAAGTTCAGTGATGGCACCCCGCTGACCTCGCAGGACGTCGTTTACTCCATCAACCGCGCCCTGCTGCCGGCGACCAGGTCACAGGTGGCCTACTACCTCAACCTGATCAAGGACTACGACAAGATCACCACCGGCAAAATCCCCACCCTCATCGGCGACAGCCTGCTGGCGCCCGATCCCAGCACGGTCAAGATCATCATCAGCTCGCCGGCGGCCTATTTCCTGGCCGCTTTGACCTACCCCAACAGCTATGTGGTGGAGAAGAGCCTGATCGACAAGTATGGCGCTACCTGGACCGATCACCTGGATCAGGGGGGTGGTGATGGTCCCTTCAAGGTGCAGAGTTATAACCATACCAAGGGCATGATCCTGGTGCCCAATAGCAACTACTATGGTCCTCAGCCTAAAATCCAGAAGCTGGAGTACCTGATCTCGGGCGACCAGGATACCACCTACAATGCCTACCTGTCCCACCAGTACGATACTACTGGTGTAATAGGTGTGCCGCCAGCGCACCTTGCAGGTTCCAGGTCGCGACCGGATTTCGTCGAGTATTATAGCCTCAGGATCAGGTACGTGACGATGAACTACCTGGTCAAGCCGTTTGACAACATCCATATCCGCCAG
>Ga0137384_10000548_pt1 | contig 28646 bp, 33 predicted proteins | sample SagtaG_2_FD_104922 | JGI IMG/M metagenome (GOLD analysis project Ga0137384, IMG submission 104922) | Vadose zone soil microbial communities from Sagehorn Ranch, Mendocino, California, USA - Sage2_R_60_16 metaG | ecosystem: Environmental > Terrestrial > Soil > Vadose zone | place: USA... | reverse complement strand
CCAGCCCCATGCCGCTCAGCGTAATGAGGAACGTGTACTTGCGGCCCACGATGTCGCCGATGCGGCCGAAGACGAACGCTCCGAACGGGCGGATCAGGAACCCGGCGGTGAAGGTGCCGACCGTCTTGATCAGCGCGCTTCCCGAGGCGCCCGCCGCGAAAAACTTGACCGACAGGAGCGCGGCCAGGCTGCCGAAGATGTAGAAGTCGTACCACTCGATCACGTTCCCGACGGCTGCGGCGATAACGACACGCCGCAGGTCCTTCGTGGCGAGTTGCGGAGCGGTCATAATCCCTCAGGGCGCTGGTGGAGGGTTGAGTTTCCGGCTGGCTCAACGACCTGTCAAGTACGACGAGCGCGCCGGGTGCGGCGCGCTCGCCACAACAACTTCGCCTTTCCTTTTGGGTCTAGGCCTTCTTCGCGATCATCCCGGCGCCCATCTCCGAGACGTACCCCAGCACCGCGCCCGCGACCAGCGCGACCGCCACCATCACGTAGCCCTTGGGGTCCGTCGGTGCGGCCCACGCCGTGACCGCCGCCCCGCAGAACGCGCCGGGGATGAAGGAAAGGATGGCCACCTTTGACTGGATAACCAGCAGGAAGGCGACCACGCCGATGATGATCCAGGCGATGTTGCCCATGCCCATCGCCCCGATCAGGGTCATCGCGAGCCACACCCACACGACGCCCGACAGGGTGGACGCGATGGTCTTCTGGAGCCCCGTGGTCTTGCCGCCGGCGGCGAAGAAACAGGCCCACGCGACGATCCCCGCCGGAACCGCGAGACTCGCCATCGCGCCGACCTTCACCCACACGGCGATCAGCACCCCGATGCTCACCGCCAGCGCCATCAGCATGTCCATACGTCCCGCCTCCTCTTAAGTGAGGACGAAAGCGAAAACGGCTTCCGCGGTCACCGAGATCGGGTGACGGGGAGCCGTTCCAGCGCACTGCTGCGGATCAGCCGGTTGTGGCATCCAGCCTCTTCCCGTCGACTGCACGGGTCAAGCGAGAAGATTCCGGTGCACCTGAAGCCGGCCCCACGGTAGGGAGACCCCTGCGAACTGTCAAGCAGGGCGGCCCGGCGCCGGCGTGCAATCGCTTTGCCGCCATGCGGTTGCGGCCGCCCACCCAGCGGGGTGGGCGCCCTCCACCTGAACGCCTGTCGTCCCGAGGGGCGCGGTACGGTTATGCTCCAAGGTGTTATGTGAATTCTTTCACATGGATCTGCCATGACGGCCATCGCGCCCCTCGAGTTCTCCTACCGCGACAAGAAGCTGGGCGATACCCAGGCCGTCTCGGTGGTGACCGCCCCCGATGTGTTCCATCCCACATCCACCACGGTGCTGCTGCTGCGTGCGGCCCGGCGCGCGCTCGCCCACGGCCCGCCGCCGCGCACCGTCCTGGACCTGGGCTGCGGCTCCGGCATCGTCGGCGTCGTGCTCGCGAAACTCCTGCCGCCGATCACGCACGTCTGTGCGTCCGACCTGAGCGCCGCCGCTGTGCGGCTGGCGCGCCACAACGCCGCCCGTAACGGCGTGGCTCTGGACTGCCGCCGCGGCAGCCTGTTCGAGCCGTGGCCGGGCGAGCGCTTCGACATGATCGTAGACGACGTGGCGGGCGTTTCGGAGCCTGTCGCCCGGGCGTCCGGGTGGTATCCGCCCGGGGTGCCGAGCGATGCCGGGCAGGACGGCACGCGCTGGATCCTCGCCGTGCTCGAGCGGGCCCCGAACTTTCTCGCACCCGGAGGCCGGCTCCTGTTCCCGGTGTTAACGTTGTCTCGCGAGTCGGCGGTGCTCGAGCGGGCACGCGCCCGTTTCGCGGCCGTCGAGCAGGTGGAAGAGCAGTGGTACCCGCTCGGTGAGGAGCTCCTCGCCCACGGCGCGGAGATCGAGGCGCTCGCCGCGGCGGGGAGCGTGCGGCTCGAGCGACGCGGCAGCCGCTGGTGTTGGGCGACGCGGGTCTTCGTGGCCTACCGGTGAGGGCCGGGGGGGCCGGGGGGGCCGTGAGCGTACTTGAGCGCGGCCTCGGTGCGGTTCTTGACGCCCAGCTTCGAGAAGAGGTGTTGCACGTGGAATTTGACGGTGTTGTCCGACAGCCCGAGGCGCCCGGCAATCTGCGGGTTCGTCAGGCCGGCGGCGACCAGCGCCCACACCTCGCGCTCGCGGGGGGTGAGGTCGCCCGGAGCGCCCAGCGCCCGCCCCTCGATCCAGCGACGCGCCGCCTGCGGGAACACGAGCTGACCGGCATGCACCTGGCGGATCGCGGTGAGCGTCTGCTGTGGTGACTCGGTCTTCAGGGCCAGGCCGTCGGCGCCGGCGTCGAGCGCCGAGCGCAGCGATTCGCCGTCGTTGTAGGCGGTGAGCACGAGCACCTTGGGCGGCGCGGCCAGTTCCCGCAGCGCGGTGATCACCTCGGTTCCCTTGATGCTCGTCAGCTCGAGGTCCAGCACCACCACGTCGGGCTTGTGCTGTTGGGACAGCTTCACGACTTCGGTGCCGTCGGTGGTCCAGGCGGCCACCTTGATCTCGGCCTCCCCATCGAGCAGCGCCCGCAGACCCTCGAGCACGATCGCGTGGTCGTCGGCGAGCAGCACCCGGATCATGGCGCCACTCACTCCAGGGGAAGCGTGACGGTCAGCGCCGTGCCGCGCCCGGGCGCGCTGTCGAGCGCGAACGTGCCGCCCAGCATCTCGACCCGGTCCTGGATGCCTCGCAACCCGAAGTGCCCACCCTCCACCCCGACGTCCTCCTCACTCGCGAGGACGCGTTTGGGGTCGAAGCCGCGGCCTTCGTCCGCCACGGTCAGCTCGATCGCGCCGCCGCGCCGCGCCACGCTGACGCGCTGGCGCGACGCGCCGGAGTGGCGGTGCCCGTTGGCGAGCCCCTCCTGGAGGATGCGGTAGATCGCGATTTTGGTCGGCAGGACGCAGTCCCCGAGGTCGTCCGGCAATTGCAGCTCCACGGCCTGGTTGGTCAGCGTCTCGTGCTGCACAGCGAGGCCCTCGATGATCTCGCCCAGCGCCCGGCGCTCGAAGCCGGGCGGCCGGAACGCGCCGATGAAATTGCGAATCTCGCCGAGCGCGCGCTCCAGCAGCCGCATGGCCTGCCGGGTGCGCTGTTGCGTCCCGGCGTCCCCCGCGAGCGCGCGCTCCAGCACCTGGAGCTGCGACAGCGCGGCGAAGATGTCCTGCACCGGCCCGTCGTGCATATCCAGGACGATCCGCTGGAGCTCGCGCTCGCTCGTCGCGAGCAGCCGCCGGGACGCGGCGCGAGTATCAGCGTCGCGCTGGTCCATGACGGCTCATGCGTGCCTCACGCGGTCCGGGTCCTGACCTTTCCGGCCAGCCACTCGGCGGCATACCCAAGGCCCACGCCAATCGCAAGGACGATGGCCACCCGAATCCCCCCTTGAACCGTGCGGGCCCCCATGCCCAGCGCGGTCCCCGCACCGGCGAACGCGCCGGCGGTGAACGAGAGGAGTGGGACCCGCGTCTGAAGCACCATCCCGAACGCCGCCGCGCCGAGCACGAGCGCGTCCACGATATCCTGCCGTCCTAGCGCGCGGGACACCCCGGCGTACACCAACGCCCACACCACGCCTGAGACCACGCCCGCCAGGGACTTCTGGAGCCCGGGGATCCCGCCGCCGGCGGCGAGGAAGCACCCCAGGCCGACCAGCACCGGCCACAAGGACAGGGGCAGGTTCTGCGTGTGGGAGATCGCCGTCCAAACAGCCACCACCACGGCCAAGCTCAATCCGCGGGCGGTCATGGTATTCATCGGCCTGCCTCCTTACGGTTTGAGGATGCGGTAGGCTTCCATGGCGTAGTACTCCGCGAGCCCGAGCCGGTCGGCGTGCGCCGCCGTCTCGAGGTTCCGGGCCTCTACCCGCTGCCAGAACTCGCGGTCGTCGTGGGCCCCGGGGAACGGGGCGGTATCCTTCTGGGACTGGTGTTTGAAAATCGCGAGAATCTTGGCGCGCAGCTCGTCCTGGGAGAGCGGCACCAGCACGTCGGCTTCCGTGAGCGACCACTCCTGCCAGGCGCCACGGTACAGCCACACCTCGGGCCGGGGGCCGTCGTATCCCTCGAGCGCCCGCTCAACGGCCGCCTTGCACATCCGGTGGGTGCCGTGGGGGTCCGACAGATCGCCCGCCACGAACACGAGATCGGGACGAACCTCCTCGAGCAGCGCCCGGACGATGGCCACGTCCTCCGGGCCGATCGGCCGCTTGCGCACCTCGCCGGTGCGGTAAAACGGCAGATTCAGGAAGCGGGCGGCGCTGCGCGGTAACCCCACCGCCTCGAGCGCCGCGATCGCCTCCGATTCCCGGATCATCCGCTTGACGTCCTGCACGAGCGGCAGGTCCACGTCGCCCGGCGCCTTGCCGTCGAAGGTCGCCTCCACCTGCGCGCGCACCCGGTGGAGCGCGGCACGGTCGAGTCCGAGCGGCTCCGCGGCGCGCTCCACGAAGTCGAGGTGGCGGCGCACGTCGTGGTCGAACACGGCGATGTTGCCGCTCGTCATGTACGCCACGACGATGGCATTCTCGTTCTCCCACAGCTTGCGCAGGATCCCGCCCATCGAGATCACGTCGTCGTCCGGATGCGGCGAGAAGGCCAGCACGCGCTGGCGCGACGGCAGCTTCGAGCGGCCGCGGATCTTGCTCCCCAGGCGGTTGAACACACCCCCGTTGATCGGCCCGGCGGCGCCGTGCTGCGCGAGCAGCGGGCTCAGGTGGTGCTCGGTGTAGTCGCGCTCGCTGAGCTTGAGGATCGCCTTGCCGGTCCCCTCCGCGAGCCACACCACCGCCTGGTCGATGAGCGCCGGCGTCCATGCCACGCTCTCGAGCAGCCAGGGCGTCTTGATGCGGGTGAGCTCCGCAGCGGCCGCGAGGTCCAGATACACCGTCGCGTTCCCGTGCGCCTGGAGGTAGGTGGCCGCGACGTCCTGCGACACGTCGCCTTCCACCGCCCGTCGCACGATCTCGGCCTTGTGCTCGCCCGTGGCGATCAGCGCGATCTCACGGGCCTCGAGGATCGTGGACACCCCCAGCGTGATCGCTTCGCGCGGCACGTTGTCTTCGCCGAAGAAGTCGGCCGCCGCGTCCCGCCGGGTGACCGTGTCGAGCGTGACGCGTCGCGTGCGCGCGTGGCGCGACGAGCCGGGCTCGTTGAACCCGATGTGCCCGCTCTTCCCGATCCCGAGGAGCTGGAAGTCGATGCCCCCCGCCGCCGCGATCGCCTGCTCGTACGCCGCGCAGTACTCGGCGAGCGCCTCACGCGGCACGCTCCCGTCGGGAATGTGGACGTGCTCGGGCCGGATGTTCACGTGCGCGAACAGATTCTCCCGCATGTAGCGCCGATAGCTGTGGGGGCTGTCCGGCGGCATCGGGTAGTACTCGTCGAGGTTGAACGTCACGACGCGCGCGAAATCCACCTCGCCCGCCCGGTGGCGGCGGATCAGCTCGCGATAGATCCCGAGGGGCGTGCTGCCCGTGGCGAGGCCGAGCACGCACCGCTCCCGCTCGGCGGTCGCGCGGGCGACGACCGCGACGATCCGGTCGGCGAGCCGCCGGGCGAGATCGTCGTGGTCGGGGACCACGACGGTGCGGAGCCGCTCGCGATCGCGTGCGCCGGCGACGACGTGGCTGAGCTCCGCCGCGTCTCCCGTGACCTGGCCCTGCTGCTCGCTCGGGGGCACCATAGCTGCACGAAGAATACGTCCGGCCGGCGCGCCGGCAAAGCTCGGACCTGGCCCAGCCGGGGCGTGTCAAGCAAAACGGGGCCGAGGCGCCACGCGCCCCGGCCCTGGGAGAGCTCGCTCCACGACCGACTACTGGACGGTCACGGTCCCGACCATCCCGGATCCGAAGTTGGACGAGTGGATCGTGCACCGGTACCGATAGGTGCCGAGCGCCGTAAAGACCCGAGGGTAGGTGCCGCTCGACTGCGTCGGAGACGCAGGGCCGTCCTGGAATGTGACGTTGTGATTGATCGCACCCGGCGCCCACGTCCACAACACGGTGTCGCCGACACCGACGGTCACAGCCGCCGGGTTGAAGTTGTTCCCTCCGCTGCCGACCGCGACGTTCACCGTCACGGGCTGTCGCCCCGTGGCCGTGAACACGAGCGGCGAGCCCGCGAGCGGCGCTTTCGCCGTGTCGGTCTGGGTCCCCACCGTCGGTCCCAGGGTGCGTGTGGTGCTGGCCACGCCGTTCGACCCGGTGGTGGTGTTCGTCGGGTTCACCGAGCCGCCTCCGACGCCCACCGCCCAGACCACCGGGACCATCGGCACCCCGTTGCCGTGGCCGTCCAAGGCGATGACGCTCTGTGGCATCGGCAGCGGCGAGTTGATTGCCCCGGTCTGGTTGTCGCCGGCGTTCTTCGCGATCTGGGTCGGGAACCCCGGCAGCGCCGTGGATGTGAACGTGACGGGCGAGCCGATCAGGCCGGTGACCGTGGCTTGCACCGACTGCGCGCCTGCGGTGGACCCGAACTCGTGGGTGACGACGGCGATCCCGTTGATGTCGGTCACGCTAGTCGGCGTGGAGACCGCACCCCCGCCGGCAGTGGCGGCCCAGTGCACCGACACACCCTGGACAGGATTGCTGTTCTGGTCCGTCGCGATCACTCGATACGGGTTCGGTAGGGTCGCGAGGACCGTGTCCGTCTGGCCGTCACCCGAGGCCGCTGGGGTCTTGGCGAGCTGGGTCGCGCCCTGGATCTGGGCCGTCGCGTTGAAGCTGACGGGCGAGCCGGTGAGGCCCGTCCTCGCGGCCGTCGCGGTCTGGGCGCCGGCGTTCGCCCCCAGGGTCCAGGTCGCCGTGGCGATGCCGTTCGCGTCGCTGTTGCTCTGCGGCGTGATCGACCCGCTGCCCGCCCCCGGCGTCCACGTGACCGTCACCGCCGCCACAGGGTTGTTGCTGGCGTCACGCACGATCACGGCGAGTGGCGTCGCGAGGGTCTGGCCGGCCGGGCCGACCTGATTGTCACCGTCGGTCGTGGGCGCCTTGGCGATCTGGGTCGGCGTCGGGCCGGGGCTGCCCCCGCCGCCGCCGCAGGCGATGCTGATGATTGTCGTAGCGAGTGCCGCCAAGCGGGACCGACGGGAGAGCGCCATGCCGCACCTCCGGGTGTCGCGAGGAAAAACCCCATATACCCCAGGCCGACCGCTCCGTTGCTTGACTGGGCGGCGGGGGCGTCGCATATGTAGTACGCGCCCCCCACTTTGGACGGATGCACCATCCGGAGCGGCTCCCTTTGGCCGGCCGCCGCGTGGGAGTGTCCGCCAGGGAGCAGCGGTGACGCGACCGGAGACGTACGCCGAGGGCAGGCGGGAAGTGCTGCGACAGGCGAGCCGGGCTCTCGGCGGCCTACCCGTGACGGTATGGGAGGTCTCGGCGCGCGCCGAGCCGGAGCCGCAGGCGACGAGCGACGCGGTACCCGCCCACCACGCGACCAACCTGGACGTCGATGCGACGCTGCGGCGCTGGCACATCCCCATCGTCCAAGGGAGCCGCTGGATCGGCAGCCGGGCGGCGCCCGAGGGCGCCTGGGTTATCGCACCGGTGCGGCTGCGGCCGCCCGCGCCGCCGCCGGACGGGCGCGAGCGCCGCAGCCGCGAGCGGCTGACCCTGGAGCTCGCCGGTCTGTGCCTCGGCCTGCTCGACCGGCGCGAGCCGACGGAGGGCGCTCCCGCGTCCACCCGGCGCGCCGATCCCCTGCAGGACATGACCACGCTGCCGGGCATCATCGCCCACGAGCTGTCGAACCCGCTCACCGCCGCCCGCGCGGGGCTGCAACTGGTGATGGAGGCGGTGGGGCGCTGGACGGAGGTGGCGGCGGGACGGCGTCTGGAGCTGCTGGACGAGCTTGGGCAGGTGATCGAGGATATCGACCGGTCGGTGAGCTTCCTGCGGGCCGTCAAGGATCGGGCGCGGGGCACCCTGGCCCGCTCCGAGCGGTTCGACGCGGTGCGCGTAGTACGCTCCTGCTGCACTCTCGAAGCGCGGGTCCTGAAGGAGAAGCGGATCCCCCTCGAGTTCGACTCCACCGTGGAGTGCGTCTATCTGCGGGGCGATCCGAACGCGCTGTACGATCTGCTCGTGAACCTGATCCGCAACGCGGCGGACGCGAGCATCGTGCGGCAGGCGCCGATCCGCGTGGGCCTCGCGCAGGACGTCAACACGCTCCATCTCACGGTGCGGGATGAAGGATCGGGCATTCGCGCGCAGGACCTTGAGCGCATTTTCGAACCGGGCTTCACGACCAAAGAGTTCGGCGAAGGGAGCGGCATGGGGCTCGTGGCGGTGCAGAGCGTCGTGCGGACCATGTTCGCCGGGAGCATCACGGTGGACTCGAAGCTGGGCGCCGGGACGACCATGAGCGTGAGGCTCCCGATCCCGTCGCAGCGTTCCGTGGATCAGCGCTCGGAGACCGAGGCCGCGCCCTAACGATTCGCCCCGTCCGCGCGTAGGCGAAGGGGTACCCTGTCCCTGCAAGCGAGGACCTCCCCGTGAATCGGATCCGTTGCGTGACGGCCGGTGCCGCGCTGGCCCTGCTCCTCTCCCGTGCCGCCCCCGCCCAAGAGCTCACCGTGGACACGGCGGGCGCCGGCGCGCTCATCGATCAGGCGCTCACCCACTCGGAGGTGATGCAGAACCTCGCGCACCTGTCCGACGTCATCGGGCCGCGCCTCACGGGCTCGCCCGCCGCTCGCGCGGCAAACGACTGGACGCTGGAGCGCTTCCGGGCCTACGGCCTCGACGCGCACCTCGAGGCGTGGCGGTTCGGCGGCACGTGGACGCGGGGCCCGATGTGGGCCCGGCTGCTCGCGCCGCGGCCGCATGCCGTGACGGCGGCGAGCTGGGCCTGGGCGCCCGGGACGGGCGGTCGCCCCGTGCGGGGGCCGGTGGTCCGGATCGACGCGACGACCCCCGACAGCTTTGCGGCATCCCGCGGCAAGGTCCGTGGATCGTGGGTCATGCTGCGGCCACCGGCGCTCGTGTGGAACAACGACGGCCCGCCCATGACCGCCGCCGATTCCCAGCACCAGCGGGACTTCTTCCGCAACGTGTTCGCGCCGTTCCGCGACGCGGATTCGACCACGCGGGCGCGGATGCAGCAGTTCGGCAACGACCTCCCCTACCTGCTGCGCCGCGCGGGCGCGCTCGGCATCGTGCTCGACGCGGGGAAGGAGCACGCCCTCCTCAACATGAGCGGCTCGCCGAACCGCGTGCTGCCGCTGCCCCAGATCGTGGTGGCGCACCAGGACTACGCGCTGTTCGACCGGCTGCTCGCCTCCGGTGTCACGCCGCGGCTCGAGGTGAGCGTCCAGAACACGCTGACCACGGACTCGGTCTCCCAGTGGAACACCGTCGCCGAGATCCGCGGTGTGGAGCACCCGGGCGAGGTCGTCATCGTCGGCGCGCACCTCGATTCCTGGGACTTGGGGACCGGCACCACCGACAACGGCACGGGCGCGATGTGCACCCTCGAGGCGGCGCGCGTGATCGCGCAGTCGGGGCTGAAGCCCAAGCGGACCATCCGGTTCATCCTCTTCACCGGAGAAGAAGAGGGGCTGATCGGCTCGCACAAGTACGCCGAGGCGCACGCCGGCGAAGCCGACTCGATCCAGGCCGTCATCGTGCTCGACAACGGTACGGGCGCGATCACGGGACAGGCGCTGCAGGGTCGCACCGACTTGGAGGGCCTGTGGCGCGCGATTCTCGCGCCGGTGGGGCGGCTGGGCGCCGACTCGGTCGTGAACCGCAACAAAGGCGGCACCGACCATCTGTCGTTTCTGCCCTACGGCGTGCCCGGGTTCAACTTCAACCAGATCGAGCGGGGGTATAACCACACGCACCACTCGCAGTCCGACACTTACGACATGGCGCTCCCCGGCGACCTGATGCAGGCCGCTGCGGTCATGGCGGTGTCGGCCTACGAGCTTGCGAATCTGCCGGGGATGATCCCGCGCGGCGAGAAGTCCTCGCCGCAACCGGTGCAGGCGGTGAAGGTCTCGGACAGCCTGTTGGTGAAGCGGAGCCGATAACTCACGTGGAGAAGGGAGTACCTCTCCCTATCTTCTCTCTCCCGATCAATCTGCTTCGGACAGCAGCTTCTTGAGATCCAGCGGCTCCGTTCGCATGGCGAGCGTCCCGTCGGGCGCGCGCGGCCACTCGCTCGCCGGACGGTCGCGGTACAGCTCGACGCCGTTGCCGTCCGGGTCGCGCAGGTAGATCGCCTCGCTCACGCCGTGGTCGGCCGCGCCTTCGAGCGGCACCCCCGCCTCGAGCACGCGCTGCAGCGCCGTCGCCAGCGCCCGCCGGTCGGGATAGAGGATCGCGAAATGGTACAGGCCGGTCGTCCCTGGTGCGGGCCGCGGGGCGCCGCGCCCCGCCCAGGTGTTCAGGCCGATATGATGGTGGTAGCCGCCCGCCGCCAGGAACACGGCGTCCCGGCCGTATGTCGTGGTCACCTCGAAGCCCAGGACGTCGCGGTAGAAGCGGAGGGCGCGGTCCAGGTCCGACACGGTCAAATGGACGTGGCCGACACGGGTTTTCGGATCGATCATGTTGCGGATCTCGGATTGTGGATTGCGGATTGGACCGAACACGACGCGATTCCGCAATTACATTTGACCGGATGAACGCCATCCCCCGTATTCCGGTTCCAGTGAATGAGCCGGTGCTCAGCTATGCCCCCGGCACGCCCGAGCGCGCCGAGCTCAAGCGGACCGTCAAGGACCTGTCCTCGCGCCAGATCGAGATCCCCCTCGTCATCGGGGGCAAGGAGGTGCGGACGGGGAAGACGGTGGACGTGGTGATGCCGCACTGTCACCGCCACGTGCTCGCGAAGGTGCACCAGGCAGGGGCGGCGGAGGTGGAGGCGGCGATCGCCGCGGCGCGCGCGGCCTGGCGCGAGTGGGCGACGTGGGGCCTGGAGCAGCGCGCCGCCGTGTTCCTCAAGGCGGCCGACCTGCTCGCGACCCGCTACCGGCCGATCGTGAACGCCGCCACGATGCTCGGGCAGTCGAAGACGGCGCATCAGGCGGAGATCGACGCCGCGTGCGAGCTGATCGATTTCTTTCGCTTCAACGTGCACTACGCCGAGCGCCTCTACACCGAGCAGCCGCTGTCGACGCCCGGGGTCTGGAACTACATGGACTACCGGCCGCTCGAGGGCTTCGTCTACGCGATCACGCCGTTCAACTTCACGTCCATCGGCGGCAACCTCCCCACGTCTCCGGCGATCATGGGCAACACCGTCGTGTGGAAGCCGGCGGCCGCGGCCGTCCTATCCAACTATTTCGTCATGAAGCTGCTCGAGGACGCGGGGCTGCCGCCGGGCGTCGTGAACTTCGTGCCCGGTCCCGCGGCGCGGGTCTCGGAGCGGGTTGTGGCGGACCGCGCGTTCGCCGGGATCCACTTCACCGGCTCGACCGAGGTGTTCCAGGCGCTGTGGCAGCAGGTGTCCGCGAACCTGACGTCCTACGCGGGCTACCCGCGGCTCGTGGGGGAGACCGGCGGCAAGGATTTCATCGTCGCGCACCCGAGCGCCGACGTCGACGCGCTCGCGACGGCGCTGGTGCGCGGCGCCTACGAGTACCAGGGACAGAAGTGCAGCGCGGCGTCACGCGCCTACGTCCCGGACGGCCTCTGGGCCCGCCTGCGCGCGCGCGTGCTCGAGATGCTGGCGGAGGTGAAGGTGGGCGACCCGGCGGACTTCCGGAACTTCATGGGCGCGGTGATCGACCGGAAGGCCTTCGACAAGATCAGGGGCTACCTGGAAGCGGCGCAGCGAGCGCCCGGCGTGACGCTCTTGTTCGGCGGCGGCGCGAGCGACACGGACGGCTACTTCATCGAGCCGACCCTCATTCAGACGGAGGACCCCCGCTACCGCACCATGTGCGAGGAGATCTTCGGGCCGGTGCTGTCGCTGTACGTGTATCCCGAGGCCCGGTGGACCGAGACCCTGCGCCTCGTGGACGAGACGTCGCCGTACGCGCTCACCGGCGCGATCTTCGCGCAGGACCGGCGCGCGGTCACAGAGGCCCAGAGCGCGTTGCGGTTCGCCGCCGGCAACTTCTACGTGAACGACAAGCCGACCGGCGCCGTCGTCGGGCAGCAGCCGTTCGGCGGGGCGCGCGCGAGCGGCACCGACGACAAAGCGGGGAGCCTGTTGAACCTGATCCGCTGGGTCAGCCCCCGCGCCGTGAAGGAGAGTTTCGTCCCGCCGACGAGCTTCTCCTACGCGTTCATGGCCGAATCGTGAGCCGCGGCGGCGCGCCCCCCCGGCCGCCCATCCTGGTATGGGTGATGGGCGGCGCGTTCGCGCTCCTCGTCGTCTCGCTCCTCGTCGGGTCCCTCACCCAGCCGGAGCTCCCGCCCTACACGCCGACCGCGCTCGCGCCCCTGCGGGTCGGAGACTCCCTCGTGGGCCCCGCGACCTACACGCTCGATGCGTCCGCGACCGAGCAGTGGCGCTACTTCGACTTCGCCCGCAACTCGGCGGTCGACTCGGGGCCGTGGGACCTCGCCTTCCGGCGGTTTCACGTAATCGCGGCGGCGGGCGGCGGGATCGTCGACCTGGGCGTCGTGCCGTTCGATTCGGTGCGCGAGCTTCCCGTCGGGGGATACCTGCCCAATAGCCCCGGGCCCGACACCACCAACCCGGGCGTCGGCAAGTGGTACGACTACAGCATGCTCAGTCACCTGCTCATGTCCCGGCACCACGTGTATGGAGTGCGGACCGCGACGGGACGCTACGCGAAGCTCGAGCTGCTCGCCTACTATTGCCGCAAAGCCGGCACCGCGTGCATCACCTTTCGCTACACTTACCAGGGAAACGGCACCGCGCGCGTCGCCCCCTGACTCGAGACTGCTTTCACTAAGGAAAGAGCCCCCGGTCGGAGCGCGACCGGGGGCTCAGGTTGTCGGCTTCTGTTCGGCTTACTTGGGCGGCAGGATCTTGAACATCCCGGTGCCGCACACTGGGCATACGCCCTTCAAGGCGGGCCGGCCGTTCGCCATCTTCACCTGCTGCGCGTTGGAGATCTTGCGCTTGGCCTTGCACTTCACACAGTACCCTTCGTCCGCGGCCATCGGGCTCTTTCCACCCTTCGCCATTTGGCTCCTCCGTTCGGGGGCAGGGGGGCAGGGGGCAGGAACGGTGACAACATAATACCCCCCGCTTACGCCGTGGGAGCGGGGCCGGCCGGGGGGGCCGGGGGGGCGTCGCAAAACCCGATCCGTTTGTGAGTTCCGTCACAAAACGGTTTGGTCGCCGAGCCCCCACAACGGCACAGGACAACGACTTCCGCCGGTCGCCCGTCCTTTCGGGGGGGCACCGGCAGCTCCCGTCCGTCGACCGTCACGATCCGGACGGGCCCCTGAACGACGAGCGGTCCGTTGGGTTTCGGGGTGATGGTGATGGCGTCGCTCATGCCTCTAATAATAGCCTCCCTCCCCCCTTGAAAGCCGCTTGAGGCCCCGATCGCAGCGTGCTCCCTCACGTCCTGCTCGGGGGGAAGCATGCGGGCGTTCGGCTTCGGTCTCATCGTCGTCATGGGGTTGGCTTGTGCCGCCCCATGCTCCGCGGTCGCGCAGCAGGCGACGTCGTTCGACGCCGGGGTGCTGGGGGCGGCGAACCCGTTCCAGCCGAACGCGGCCCTCGTGCAGGTCGGCCTGCGCGTCGCGACGGTGCGACCGCAGACGGTCGGGGTCGACTTCGCGCTCGCGACCCTCCCGGTCGCCGCGGCGTACGGCGTCCTGGTGCTCGGTGCCGACCTCGACGCGAGCTGGACGGTCGCGCTGAGCGACGGCGTGCGCTTGATGCCGCGGGGCGGCGTGAGCAGCGCGTTCGGCGTGGCCCTCGATGGAGACGGCGGTGCCGGCGCGGTAGTGGGCTACAACGCCGGCATCGGCCTGCTGCAGCGCACCAGTCCCACGACGGCGGTGCGCTTGGACTACACCTACCGTCGGTTGGCGATCGACCGGGAGAGCCTGCCGCTGTCGAGCCTCACGATCGGTTTCGTCTGGATGCATTGAGGGGAACGGGCGGGGGCGGCGCAGGGTATCTTCCAGCCGCCCCCATGCGTACGCTGTCGTCGCTCTTCCTCGGGCTCTCCACCGTCGCCTGCGTCTCCGAGCACGGGCCACTCACCAATCGCATGGCGCAGTCGGCGACGCCGTACCTGGCGCGCGCCGCGCGCCAGCCCGTGAGCTGGCAGCCGTGGGGGCGCGATGCGTTCGCGCTCGCGGCCCGGCTCGATCGGCCGATTCTCCTGTACGTCGGCGCCGACGACTGCCGCTGGTGCGGCGTCATGGATCGCGAGGTGTACGGCGATCCCGGGCTCGGCGCCATGATCGATTCGTTGTTCGTCCCTGTGCGGGTGGACCGCGACGAGCGGCCCGACGTCGCGGACCGCTACGCCGCGGCGGTGCGCCTACTCGCCGGCCTGGGCGGCTATCCCATCACCGCGTTCCTCACGCCCGACGGCTCGGCCTTCTTCGGCGGCACCTACTTCCCCCTCGACGACCCGGTGACGGGGCGGGGACTGCGCCAGCTCCTCCCCGAAGTGGCCAAGACCTACCGCGAGCAGCGCGCCTCCGTCGTGCAGCGCGCGGCCCTGGTGCGGCAGCTGTCGGTCAGCCGCGGCGGCTTCCCGCACGGCGTGTTGCAGCCGGCCGCCGTGCGGCTCCAGATCGAGGCGGTCCGTGCGGCGCTCGCGGCGGCGGGCCGAACCCGTGCGGCCCTCGGCTTGGTGCAGGCGCGGGCGGCAGGGTTGATGCTCGCCACGTACGCCCGCACCGGGGACCCGCGCTACCTCGCGCCCGCGCGTGTCGTGCTCGACGTGCTGGTCGACTCTGCCGAAGCCGCGCTGGCGGAGAGCACGCGCGATGACCCACCGGGGCTGGTGCGCGCCGCGCTGCTCGGTGACCTCGCGTCGGGCTGGGCAGCGACGGGGGACCTCCGGTACCTGGGGGAAGCGCAGCACCTGGTCCGACGTCTGGCGGGCGAGGTGGGCCGGACCGAAGATCGCGCGGTTTTCGCGGATCGCGAGGCCTACGTCATCGGCGCGATCTTGGACGCGGCGCCCGCGGTGGGCGATTCGGCGGCGGCGACGCGCGCGCGGGCCGCGCTCGACACCCTGCTCAAGCGGGCGTATGCCCGGGGGCGCGGGGTGCGGCACGTCGCAGGCGCCGGCGGCCCCGTGCGCCCCCTGCTCCAGGACCAGACGCAGGTGGCGTGGGCCTGCCTCGCCGCCTACGACGCATCGCTCTCGAACCGACGCTACCTCGCGATCGCCGAGGACCTCGTCGCCGTGTTGGAGCGCGACTTCAGCGATTCCACGGGGGGCGGCTACTTCGACGTCGCCGCATCCGATCCCGCCGCGCCCGCGCTGGCGGACCGCGCCAAGCCGGTGCTGGACGAGCTCCTCCCCGGGGCCAACGCGTGGCTGGCCCGGGTCCTGTTGCGCCTCGCCGAGGCGACGCAGGACGCGCGCTACCGGCGGCGCGCCGAAGCGACGCTTGAAGCGTTCGCGGGCGCCGTGGCGGGCGAAGCGATGCGGGCGTCGACCTACCTCGCGGCCGCGCAGCACGCCCTGGCGGCGCGCTAGGCTCCTTCCCCCTGGCGCCCCGCACCACCGCAGTGGTAGCGTGACGCCCTAATCTCCATGCAGGTCATATGGGTGTGAGGGGAGACCCCTCCGACGCGGAGGTGGTAGCCCGGGTGCTCGGCGGTGATCGCGAGGTGTTCGGCCTCGTGATTCGTCGCTACGAGACGGGGCTCGTGCGGTTCGCCACGCGGATGCTGGGAAGCAGCGATGCCGCCGCCGATGCGGTGGCGGAGAGCTTCGTGCGGGCGTACCGCCATCTGGCGAGCTGTCGCGATCCGGCGCGGTTGCGCACGTGGCTGTATCGCATCGTCGCAAACCGGTGCAAGAGCCACTTGGCCCGACGACCGATCGCCGACGTCCCGCTCGACGACGCTCCGCCGGTGGCCGATCCGGCGGACTCCCACGGAGCGTTGGAGCGCGCCGAGCAGCTGGCGCTCGTGGAGCGGGCGCTGGCGCAGCTGTCTCCCGAGAAGCGGGAGGCATTTGTGCTGAAGCACGTGGAGGGGCTGAGCTATCAGGAGATGGCCGCCGTGACGGGCGAGCGCATCCCGACGCTCAAGATGCGCGTGCATCGCGCGCGCGAAGCACTGTTGCATGTATTGGAGGACCACGCATGAACCCGATTGATCCGAGGATCCATCAGGCGCTCGACGGCGAGATCGCCCGGGGCAGCCTGCCGGCGGACCTGCGGCGCGCCGTGGAGCGCCTGGACGCCGCGGCCGAGCTCCTCGCCGCGGCCGCGCCGGCCGCCGGCCTCGAATCGCGGGTGATGGCGGGCATCCGGCGGCCGCTGCCGTCGCGCGCGCGCCGGCTGGTGCGCTGGTTGTCGACGCCGCAGACTGTGATCGTCCGCATCCGCCCCGCCTGGAGCCTCGCCCTGGCGGCGGCGGTGACGCTGCTGGCGCTGGTCCCCCTGGGAGACCGGTGGGGCGGCCCGATGCTGGGCGAGCACGAAGGTATCGCCCAGTTCGTCGGCCGCTTCCCGGGCGCCCGTTCGGTGCACGTCGTGGGATCGTTCAACGATTGGCGCACCGGCACGATCGCGCTCGAGGAGCCTGACCACGACGGCGTGTGGCGCGGCGCCCTCGTCCTCCCCGCCGGCACGTACGAGTACATGTTCGTGGTGGACGGGGAGCGCTGGGTCCCGGACCACCTGGCGGAGCGCGAGGTGGCGGACAACTTCGGCCGGGAAAACTCGATCGTGATCGTCCGAGCCGTCAGGCGATGAGGCTGGTCCTCCTCGTCCCCGCGCTCCTCGCCACGCCGCTCGCCGCGCAGTCGGTGCGCGATCGGCTCGAGGGCCGCGTGCCCGCGGAGGCGATCGCCACCATCGACTCGCTGGTCCAGGTCGCGGCACAGGACAGCCTGCCCACCGAGCCGCTGGTGCAGAAGGCGCTCGAAGGCGGGGCCAAGCACGTGGCGGCGCCGCGGGTCGTCGCCGCGGTGCAGGTCGGCCTGACCCAGCTGCGCGACGCCCGCGACCTCCTCGTCCGGGCCGGTGACCTACCGCCGGTCACGCCGGGCGAGGTCACGACGGTGGTGTGGGCGCTGCGACGCGGCGTCCCCGCCGCCGTGGTCGGGCGGATCGTCGCGGCGCTGCCACGTCCGCCGCGGGCCGCCGCGATGCACGCGGTCGCGGATCTCGTGGCGCATCGCTTCGATCCCGATTCCGGCACCGCGCTGATCGTCGACGCCATTCACCAGGGGCTGCGCGAGGGCCGGCTGCTCGACGTGTCCACGGCGGCGATCCAGGAGCTGCAGCGCGGTCGCACGCATGCGGAGGCGCTCGCCGTGGTGCGCCAGGAGCTGCCCAACGTCCCGGCCGCCCCGAGGCCGACGCGTGCGGCGGTGGTGCGAGCGCGACGGCCGCCCGGCCAACAGCCGCCATGACGGTGATCGTTTCACGCTGCAACGCATCGAGCCCGCGTGACGCGCGGGGGACGTCGCGGGTCTCAACCGTGAAGCGGGCCAGGGTGGTCCGCCCTATCCCTCCTGGAGGTATCACGACATGATTCGTCGCACGCTCCTCGCGCTGGCGCTCCTCGCCGCTCCCGCCATCGTGGTGGCGCAGCAGCCGTCCCCGATGCAGGGTCAGGCGCCCGCGGCCGACACTTCGAAGGCGAAGACGGCGGCCAAGAAGGGGGCCAAGAAGCACGGGAAGAAGCCCGCCGCCAAGCCCGCGGCGGCCAAGGACACCAGCAAGTCCAAGATGTAAGCCGCGGCTACGAGGTGTAGTCGGCGTTGATCCGGACGTAATCCGGCGTCAGATCGCAGGTCCACACCACCGCCTCCGCGCGACCGAGTCCAAGGTCGATGCGGAGGCGGATGGTTTTTTGCTGGAAGATGGCGCGGGCGCGCGCCGCGTCGGGATGGGCGGTGGCGCCGCCCGCGGCCAGGGTGAGCCACTCACCGTCCTCCGCGGCCTCCAGGGTGAGGCGGTCGACCGCGAGCGCCACGCCGGCCGCGCCGGCGGCCGCGAGGATCCGCCCCCAGTTCGGGTCGGCGCCGTAGATCGCGGTCTTGACGAGTGTGGAGCGGGCGATGGCGCGGCCCACGTCGCGCGCCGACGCCTCGCTCACGGCGCCCACGACCTGGATCTCTACCAGCTTCGACGCGCCCTCGCCGTCCGTCACGATCGCGAGGGCGAGCGTGCGGGCGACCGCGAGCACGGCGTCTTCGAACTGTCGGGCCAACGCGCCGTCGCGCGCCGGGTCAATTCCCGCGGCCCCGTTGGCGAGCAGCAGCGCGGTGTCATTCGTGCTGGTGTCGCCGTCGACCGAAATGGCGTTGAAGGTGCGGTCGACCACGCGCCGGAACACCGGCTGGAGCAGCGCGGGCTCACCGACGGCGTCGGTGGTGAGCACGGCGAGCAGCGTGGCCATGTCAGGGTGGATCATCCCGGCGCCCTTCGCGATCCCTCCGACCGTGATCATCCCCGCCGGCGTCTCGAAGCGGACGGCGTGGTGCTTGGGTCGCGTGTCCGTCGTCATGATGGCCCGGGCGGCGTCCACGCCACCCTCCGCGGTGAGGGCGGCGGCGGCGGTGCGCAGGCCCTCCGCGATCTGCGCGACGGGCAGGGGCACACCGATCACGCCGGTCGACAGCACGAGCGCGGTGCGGGGTGGGAGACCGGCCGCCTGCTCGGCGGCTTGGGCCATGGCGCGCGCCGCCGCGAGCCCGTCGGCCCCGGTGCAGGCGTTGGCGATCCGGGCGTTCATCGCCACCGCGCGCATCCGGCCCGGTCGCTCGGACAATAGATCCGCGTCGTAGACGACGGGCGCCGCGCGCAGCGCGTTCTTCGTGAACACGCCTGCCGTGGCGCAACTCGTGCTGCTCACGAGCAGCGCGACGTCGGGCGTCCCGTCAGTCTTGAGGCCGGCGTGCGCAGCAGCGGCGGTGAAGCCGCGCGGCGACGTGATGGAGCCGTTCGGGATCTCGGGGATCGCGGAGGACATCGGCGGGGAAGATAGCCCCCGGCCGTCGCTTGTGTAACCGCCCGGGGTTTCTTATCATAGCACAACCTTCCCCGGAGGCCCGTTCGATGTCGGAACCGTTCCTGAGCTCCGACGACTACGACGAACGTGCACATCGACTCTACAACGAAGGACAATACGACGAAGCGATCGAGACCCTGCGCCAAGGCCTGGGCCTCTATCCGCATGCCGTCGAGCTGCATGTCGGCATGGGGTACGCGCGCCTCGCGCGCGAGGAGTACCTCTGGGCGCGCCGCGCCTTCGAGGAGGCCGTGGGGCTCGACCCGGAGCACGAGGACGCCCTGGCCGGGCTCGGCGAAGCGCTGCTCAAGTTCGGCGACCGCGCCGGCGCCGTGGCGTGCTTCGACCGCATCCTCGCGCTCGGTTTCCGCGAAGACCACGACCTGATGCTACAGGTGGGGCGGGCGCTGTTCCGCGAGGGCGTGCTCGACCAGGCGCGGCGGTTCTTCGAAGTTGCAATCACGGTGCATCCCGACTCGGCGGAGGCGGCCGCGTGTGTGGGTTACGCCGCCCACCGCCTCAGCGACGGGGGGGGCGCGCTGTACTGGCTGCGGCGCGCGCTCGAGCTCGACGCCGCCCACGCCGAGGCGCGCATCTACCTCGCCAACCTGCTGTACGACCGGGGTGAGTACGAGGCGGCCCTGTTCCACCTCCAGCGGACCGAGCCCGCGGACCACTTCGACGGGCTCGCCATCTGGCGGCTCGTCGAGCTCAAGCGGAGCGTGTACCACCTGCCCGAGGGCGACCCCGAGCTCGTGCCCTGGCACCGGCGCCTGGACGAGCTCTCGGCCGACGCGGCACCCGAAGACCTGCTGCTCGCCGAGCTCGAAGCGATGGGGCCGGACGGCCAAGTGCGCGATCCCCGTCAGCTCGAGCTCTTCGGCACGCTCCTCACACAGCTGCAGGGGATGAAGGCCCGCTCGGTTCCGGCGGAGATCCACCGGGTGAGCATGCTTAACGGGGCGACCTACGTCGGCACGTGGGAGGAGATCGTCCGGCAAATGAAGAACGACGCCGCGGAGTGGGCGCGCGGGTCGCTGGAGCAATACATGGCGGCCGTGGCGCACCGCGGCCGCAAGGAGACCGGCGTCGCCATCCCCGCGACGGACCCGGAGAGCTTCATCCGGGGGAGCGCGGACGCGGGGTTGCTGAGAATCCTGCACTAAGACGCGGACGACCAGGTCTCCCGGAGCGACTGCGTATTTTGGTCGCGCAGGGAGACCTGGTCGTCCGCGGTCTAGGTGCCGTGCTTCAGTTTCACGGCCACCGACAGCGGCCCGTCCCCCAACGCCACCAGGGTGATCGCGCCCGCGAACAGCAGGCCTTCCAGCTCGAAGTTGCCGTGGCGCGGAAGCTGCACGGCGAGGATCGCCACCAGCATCTCGACCGCCATGCACGCTGCCCAGAAGCGCGTGTAGAAGCCGGCCACGACGCACAGCGCCCCGACGGTCTCGACGGCGATGAGGATCACCGCCCAGAAGCTCGCGAACGGGAACCCGATCCCGTGGAGGAAGCCGGCGACCGCGGGAACGCCGTTGTGGAACTTCGCCAGCCCGTGCTCGAAAAACACGAACCCCACCGCTAGGCGCATGAAGAAGGCCGCGTAGGGGGTGAGTCGGTTCATGACGCCTCCGGAGGGGTGGTTTGGGTGACGCGGCCACGCCGGCGGGCATCGGTCCGCACCTCGCGGGCGCCGAGCCGCTTGACGATCACGTCGAGGCCGCGCTGCGGGAGCGCGCCACCGAGGCCCGCGACGTCCGCGAAGCAGAGCCCGGCCTCGGGAAGCCCGTGGAGCGCGACGAGCCCGCCGTGGCACAGCAGGGCCGCCGACACGCCGCGTGGCCCGGTCTTGACGACGGGCGGGCTCGCGGGGTTCAAGCCCGCCGCGTTCGCCGCCGCGAGGAGCAGCCCGGCCAGGCCCTGGGCGTCGGTGAGCCGGTTCGCCGGAACGCCGCCCAGGTCGGCGAAGACGTGCTCGAACGTCACGAGGGGCAGAGGTTGTCGTTCTGCACGAGCGGCGCCACAAAGGTGCCCCGGATCGTCTCGACCCCGAGGCTGTCGGAATAGAGATCGTCGCGTTGCGCCGTGAAGAGGAAGCGGCCGCCGATCGCGACGCCGCCACCGACGAACGGGACGTACCTCGTGACGGTCAGTGTGCCGGCGTGCACGTTCGTTCCCACGACGTGGGAGAAGGCGTGGATCTGCGGCGTCGGCACGAGGCTCGACCACAGTCCCCAAGCGCGCGGCGGGTTGCAGATCGCGTCGAGGGTGCCGATCTTCACGGACGCTTCTTGCGGATTCATGGAGTCGATCGCGACCGTCGTTGTCGCGATCACCGAGTCGGGCAGGGTGATCATCACCCGCTCGTACAAGGTCGTGTACAGCGAATCGGTCAGCCGGAAGGCGTGCCTCCCGCTGGTCGTCGCGTAGTTCATCGCGTATGCCGCACCGCCTTCGTGCCTGATCGCGGTGCCCACCACGGTCGTGTAGGATCGCCCGCCTCCCGTCGCGGTGGGCGTCGTCACCCATACGGCACCCGTGTCCGACACGGTGTCCGTGCTGGTCGCGACGTGGGCGATGTACTTCACTGGGCCGCCGCCACTCAGCGCTGCCACCAAGCCGGTCGCCGCGTTGATCGTGTCGATCGCGGGACTCGGTGACGGATCGAACCACACGGTGTCCGCGGCCAGCGCGTCTTTCTTCTGGATCGCGAGCGGGATCGTGAACGTGTCCCCCGGCATGAGAAACACCGTGTCCATCAGGAGCGTCAGGTCGAGCGGGCGCGACACGACGACGAGCGCGCGTCCGCTATCCCCCGCCGCGTCGTGGGCCGTGATGATCGCCGCGCCCTTGCTCACGCCGTGGATCTCGCCGGTCGTCGCGTTGATCGTAGCCACCGACGTCGGGTTGATGGTCCAGGTGATGGGCCCCGGGTTCGCAAGGTTTCCGTTTGCGTCCCATAGCGTGTCCACGCGGGGCGGGAGCAAGTCTCCTACGAACACCGAGTCGAGGATCGGATACAACCGGAGGACGGGGCGAAGCGGGTTCAAAGGCGACAAGTCGCACGCCCCGATGGCAGCGGCGGCGACTGTGAGCGCGAACAGGTGTGGTCTCATAGTGGCTCGGTGGTGGTGCCTAAGTGTACGACGGCCCGGCAAGGAGTGGCCAGCGCAGGCAAGTATCCTAGTGGAACACCGCTGCCGGAAAAGTGGTCCGGGGGCGGGGGGGCGGGGGGCGGGGGTCCTTAGAACATCGACATCGCCAGGAACGACCGGAGATTGTCGTTCGTCACCCGCAGCCGGGCCGACAGCAGCCGCACGACGGACCAGAGCACCTTGTAGGCGATGTCCCGGTTGAAGTCGAGCAGCAGCTCGAAGTCGGAGCGCGCGATGGTGAGCAGCGTGCACGCGGTGTTGGCGATGGCGTCGGTGGACCGCTCCGAGCGGTCGAAGATCGCCATCTCGCCGAAGCACGCGCCGGGCTTCAGCACCGCGAGGGCTTCTTCGCCCGACCCGGGGATCGTGCGGGAAATCCTGACCTCGCCGTCCAGGATCAGGAACAACCGGTTGCCGGGCTCGCCTTCCTTGAACACGTGCTGCGTGACGGCGAACTTCTGCTCCCGGCAGACTTCAGCGACTCGGGCCAGCTCTCCGTCGTCGAGGTCTTGGAAGATAGCGGCCTGCTTGAGCAGATTGAGATCCACGCGACGAAGCTACGACGCACGCGAGGGAGGGGCAAGTGAAACCGTGGGTGACGTGGGCGGATCTGCTTACGGGGCTTCGCGTTCCTCTGGCCGTGGCGTTCCCGTTCGTGCCCTCGCCCGCGTGGCAGCTGGCGCTCGTCGTCGCGGCCGCCGCGTCCGACTTCTTCGACGGGATGCTGGCGCGGCGCTTCGGCAGCTCGCGCGTGGGCGCCGTGCTGGATCCCATCGCCGACAAGCTGTTCATGGCCGCCGCGTTCCTCACCGTGGCGCGGTCGAGGTTACTGCATCCGCTGGAGATCGTCGCCGTGCTGGCGCGGGACATTGTCGCGGCGCTGGGGTACGCGGGGTCGTGGCTGCTACGGCGGCCGACGGCGCTGCCCGCTCGGGCCGGCGGCAAGGTCGTGACCGTACTGCAACTGCTGACCCTGGCGGCGTGCATCACCGCGTCGCCGCTGGCGCGGCGACTCGCCTGGGCCACGGCGGGGGTCGGACTGTACGCGATTTGGGACTACGGCCGCGCGGCCGCGCGGAGTCGGGCGCAGCGGGCGCACGGGAGACGGGGGGCGCAACGCCAAATCGGAGGGGCGTGATGCGGAGCGCGTGCACGACGACGCTGCTCGCGATGCTGGTCGCGGCGACGCCGCTCGGAGCCCAGGAGTTCCACCCGCCGGCCGTGCGGCGCTCGAGCGACCACGGCACGCGCCTCGGGCTGTTCGGGTTCGGCGTGCGGGGTGGGATCGACCTGCGGGGGAACACCCAGTTCGTGCTCGGTGTCACGCTTGATGCCGGCAACCTGATCAGCAGCCGTCTCCGCCTTCGGCCCTCGGGGGAGATCGGCGTCTTCAACGGCTGGGAGAGTTACGTCGGCAGCCTCGAAGGCCTCTACCGCTTCACGAGCGACGACCAGGTGGCCACGCCGTACGCCGGCGGGGGCTTGAGCATCGCGGGGCGCGACCACTGCGGCAACTACCCTGACTGTCCCGCCCTCTGGATCAACGCGGTCGTCGGGGTCGAGATCCATTACCGCTCCACCTTCAACTGGTTGCTCGAGTACCACCCGATGGACGCGTTTCAGCACAACCGCCTGTACGCGGGACTCACGACGCGGCGGGGGAGCTGAGCGTGGGGGCCGGGGGGGACGTACGCGAGATCACCATGCGGTGGCGCGAGCAGCTGCTGTTCGAGGGCGGCGCACCGGGGCGCCCCCTCGTTGTGGTAGACGGCGACGGCGCCGCCGCTACGTCACCCGTGGAGCTGCTGCTCCTCGCGGCGGCGACCTGCTCTGCGGCGGACGTCGTCGTGATCCTGCGGAAACAGCGGGTCGGGCTGCGCTCGCTCGACGTGCTCGTGCGGGGCACGCGCCGCGAGATGGAGCCGCGCCGCTACACGGCGCTGCACATGGTGTTCACCGTGTCGGGCGAGGGGGCGGACGAGGCCAAGGCGCGGCGCGCCATCGATCTCTCGCTTGAGAAGTACTGCTCGGTGGTAGCCTCCCTCGCCCCCGATATCCGCGTCACCTACGACGTCGCGCTGCGCTAGCTCGCTCGCGGGGGCCGCTGCGCTCGCGCTCGCGGCGGCGGGTCCGGCGCAGCCTCAGGCGCGGACGGGGGGCGGGGGCGGGGGCGGGGGCGCCCTGGTGGTGACCGAAGCGGGCGCGGGCGCGATGGTGGTGCTGGCGCGTCGCGGCTTCTGGGGTCCGGAGCTGAGCCTGGCGCGGCGGCCGGGCGGCGAAGGGCGGTTCGCGCTTAGCGCGGCAGGCGGTGACTACGACGGCGTGGTGGGGATGCGCGTGCAGGCGACGGCGCAACTGCTGCTCCGGCCCGGCGACCGCACCGGACTCGGACCCTATGCGGGGCTGGGGCTCGCGTTCGTCGGGGCGGAGGCGGTGCACGGCGCCGGGTACCTCACGGCAGTGCTCGGCGTCGAGGCCGCGCCGGGACGCGCGGCGGGGTGGTACGCGGAACTGGGCCTCGGCGGCGGCGTGCGGCTGGCGGTGGGGCGCCGCTGGCGGCGGTTCCCGCGGTGGTGGTAGGCGTGCCGGCTCAGGCCCCCGCGCCCACCGTCGCGCTCCGCCCGATGACAGGACGGCAGTACCGCTCGCCCAGGACCCGCAGCTCCGCGAGCTGCGGCTCGTCCAGCTCTTCGTAACGGTCTGCCAGATACAGCATCGTGTCGTCGAACCATTCCTTCTGGTGCTCGACGCTGGCTTCCAGCACGCCGCATCGCAGGATGTGGGAGAACAATTCGTCGCGGGCTTGCTCGAATGGGGTGGGGGTGGACGGGCGTCGGGGTTCCGAACGTTTCTTGGCCATGCGCAGGGCGCTCCTCTCTTCTCGAACTGGCGGTGTGGGCGCGGGGAAATCGGCGCCGCAATGTAATAAGCGCCGGGAGGGCGCGCAAAGGTCCGACGCCCGGAGCCGGCCCGTGGTATAATGAGAGGTGGCGGGCGGGGAGCAGGGAGCAGGGACGGGGGAGTGGGGGGTTGGCACACTGGACGGCGGTCAGGGAAGGCGGGCGCATGGGCGATAACACGGAAGAAGTCTACGGGCCGGATCGCGCCGAGCGCTTGCTCGCCATGCTGCGCGCCCTGGCGGAACGCATCCGGGAGCTCGACCGGACGGGTCAGCTGCTCGAGCGCGGGCCGGAGCTGCAGAAGCTCCTGGGGAACGCGCGCAGCGAGCTGTTTCATTATGAGGTGCGGCTCACCTACGACACGCCGGAGATTGCCGAAAGCCGCCGGATCGTGGAGGAGGCGGAGCGGCTCGCCCGCGAGGCTGGCGGGGGGGGCGGGGGGAGCCAGGGGGGCGAGGGGGGCCGGGGGGGTCACTTCGAGGACGACGAGGACGACGAACCGTGGCGGAGGGTCGGTGACGTATGAAGGGGTTCTATGCGCTGCTGGCGGTGGTGGCAGTGGTCGGGGCGGGGGCGCTGTGGTACGGGTCGCGGCCGCGGCCGGCGCCGCTCCCGAGCGCGCCGCCTCCCGTCGCCGCGGCGGACGGGTTCCGGGGCTACACGCTGGGCTCCGACGCGGCGCGGGTCGAGGTCATCGAGTACTCCGACTTCGAGTGCCCCTTCTGCGCTTCGTTCGCGACGGTGCAGATGCCGGTGATCCGCGAACAGTTGGTCGCCACGGGCAAGGTGCGGTGGCGCTACCGCGACTTCCCGCTGCCCGGGCACCAGTACGCGCGCTACGCCGCGCTCGCCGCGCAGTGCGGGGGTGAGCAGGGCAAGTTCTGGGAGATGCACGACCAGCTGTTTCAGCATCACGAGTGGGCGCAGACGGGGAAGAACCCCCGCGCGCTGTTCCGCGATTTCGCGAAAACCAGCGGCCTGGACCTCGAGAAGTACGACGCGTGCACCGATGGCCAGCGGTACGCCGGCCGCATCCAGGCAAGCCTCGAAGAAGGCGAGCGTGCGGGCGTCCAGGGGACCCCCAGCTTTTTCGTGAACGGCAAACGGTTCGAGGGGCACGCCACGTCGGATGCCTTCCAGGCCCTCGTCGACAGCCTGACGCGCACACGCAAGTGATCCGGCGGCAGGCCATCGTGCTCCTCGCGCTCGTGGGGCTGTTGGTCGCGACGTACCTCTGGTTGTACAAGATCGGTGTCATCGGCGAGCTCCAGTGCGGGACCGGCGGCTGCGAAGTGGTGCAGACGAGCCGCTACGCCGACCTCTTCGGGATCCCCGTGGCGTTCTACGGCGTGGCGGGCTACGCGGTGCTGTTCGTCCTCGGCCTCGCCGGCCTGCAGCCGGCTCGAGCCGGTGACCGGCGGCTGGCGGTGCTCGTCGCGGCGCTCGCGACGGCGGGCTTCGGGTTCACGCTCTACCTCACGTCCCTCGAGCTGCTCGTGCTCCATGCCATCTGCCGCTGGTGCATCGCCTCGGCGGCGATCATGACGGCGATCTGGGTGCTGGCCCTCACGGGCTTGCGGCAGACGGCATGACCGCGGCTGCGGAACCCCGGGCCGCCTCCGCTCCTGGCGGCGGCTACCTCGGGACGCTCGCCCTTGCGGCGCTGGGCGTCGTCTACGGCGACATCGGCACGAGCCCGCTGTACGCGCTCCGCGAATCCTTTTACGGGACCCACGGGATCCCGGTGAGCCCGGGCAACGTGCTCGGCGTCCTCTCCCTCGTGTTCTGGTCGCTGGTCCTCGTGGTCACGATCAAGTACCACATCGTGATCATCCGCGCGGACAACAAGGGGGAAGGGGGCGTGCTCGCGTTGATGGCGCTGGTCAACGGCAGCCGATTCGCCCGAGGGCTGTCGCCCCGCCGCATCATGATCGTTCTCGGCATCTTCGGGTCGGCGTTGCTGTACGCAGATGGCGCCCTGACGCCGGCGATCTCCGTGGTGAGCGCCATCGAGGGCCTCGAGATCGCGACGCCGGCGCTGGCTTCCTGGGTGATCCCGGTGACGCTCGTGATCCTGATCGGCTTGTTCCTGCTGCAGTATCGCGGCACCGCCCGGATCGGCGCCATGTTCGGCCCGGTGATGCTCGTCTGGTTCGCGGTCCTCGGCGTCCTGGGGTTGAGCGAGATCGTGCGCCAGCCCGGGGTGCTGGCCGCGGTCTCCCCGGAGCACGCCGTGCGGTTCTTCGCCGAGAACGTGGGGCGGGGTTTCATCGTGCTGGGCGCTGTCTTCCTCGTCGTCACCGGAGGCGAGGCGCTGTACGCGGACCTCGGCCACTTCGGCCACCGCGCGATCCAGATCGCGTGGTTCAGCGTCGCGCTTCCCTCTCTGTTGCTGAACTACTTCGGACAAGGGGCGCTGCTGCTACGGGACCCGACCACGGCGGAGAACCCGTTCTACCATCTCGCGCCGAACTGGGCCCTATACCCCCTGATCGTCCTGGCGACCGCGGCCACGATCATCGCGTCGCAGGCCGTGATCTCGGGCGCCTTCTCGCTGACACGCCAGGCGGTGCAGCTCGGCTACAGTCCGCGGCTGCGTATCGAGCATACGTCCTCGCGCGAGATCGGCCAGATCTACGTCCCCGCCGTCAACTGGGGCCTCATGCTGCTCACCTGCGCGCTGGTGCTCGGGTTCCACGCGGCCAACCCCGAGCAGCCCACGTCCAGCAACATCGCCGGGGCGTACGGCGTGGCCCTGTCCACGCTGATGCTCATTACGACCCTCATGTTCTACGTGATGAGTCGCGAAGTCTGGCGCTGGAGCATCACGCGCGCCGCGCTCGTCGTCGGGTTGTTTCTCCTGATGGACATCCCGTTCTTCGCGGCCAACGCACTGAAGATTCGCTACGGCGGGTGGGTTCCGCTCGTCATCGCCGCGGGCGTCTTCGCGCTGATGACCACGTGGAAGCGCGGGCGCGAGATCCTCGGCAAGCGCATGCTGGAAAAGACGGTGCCGCTCAAGATGCTGCTCGCCGATCTGGCGGCGGAGCCGCCGATCCGCGTGCCCGGCACGGCCGTCTTCATGTACGGCACGAGCGACGGCACGCCGCCCGCGCTCATTCACAATCTCGCCCATAACAAGGTCCTCCACGAGAAGATCGTCTTTCTGACCGTCGTCACGCACGACGTTCCCCACGTCGCACCCCCGGAGCGCGTCACCGTGAAGCGCATCGGCAAGGGGTTTCACAGCGTGATCGCCAGCTACGGCTTCATGGACGATCCCGACATCGGGGACGTCCTGGCGGCCTGCCGGGTCAAGGCCCTCGACATCCGGATCGAAGGAACGACGTTCTTCCTCGGGCGCGAGACCCTCGTCACCTCCGAGCGGCACGGCATGGCCCAGTGGCGCGAGAACCTGTTCGCCTTCATGTCGCGCAACGCTCTGCGCGCGACCGCCTTCTTCAAGAT
>Ga0137384_10000547_pt1 | contig 28659 bp, 20 predicted proteins | sample SagtaG_2_FD_104922 | JGI IMG/M metagenome (GOLD analysis project Ga0137384, IMG submission 104922) | Vadose zone soil microbial communities from Sagehorn Ranch, Mendocino, California, USA - Sage2_R_60_16 metaG | ecosystem: Environmental > Terrestrial > Soil > Vadose zone | place: USA... | reverse complement strand
TAGCTTCCGCACTGGCGCCGATGGACGGTCACATTGGCGCGCCCGGTGCACCCACGCCGCCAGTGGCTCCCGCTCCACCATCGCCTCCGCCGAACTACACCAATCCCAACTCTGGGCAAGGAAAATAACCTTCCATGACTAACGGATCTCCAGCCCGCCCACGGACCAGCGGTGTTTTCAGCGGTTTGCTCCTGATCGTTTTTGGCTTCCTGGTTCTGCTTCACAACTACGGCCACCTTCAACTCGGAGGACTCCGCCACTGGTGGCCGCTCATTTTCATTTTTTGGGGAGCGACAAAACTTTACGAACGCACACTTGCTCAGCGCCAGGGCCGCACTGCTGGATGGATCACTCCCGGCGAAGTCTTCCTCGTTATCGGTCTTATGGTGGTTGTAGGTATTGTCGTGGCCGTAGAGGAGTTCCCGCGACAGTTTCCTGGAATGGAAATCAATCTTGGCGAGCCTTACTCCTTTCCGGTGGACCTGAACCCTCAAACCATCGCTCCCAATGCGCACATCTCAATCCATGGCGGCCGCGGCACCATCACCGTCCGTTCCTCCGATGAACCAACCCTTCGTATCACTGGCCAAAAATCCATCCGCACCTTCAGCGAATCCGACGCCAACAAGCGCTCCTCCTCCATCAACATCCAAACTGTGAAGAATGGCGATTCGTACGAAATTCATCCGACCGGCTTCGATCTCGGCGACTCCCGCATTTCGGTCGATATGGACGTGGTCGTCCCCAAAAAATCTGTCGTCACCGTGCGTAACGACCGCGGCGGCATCACGATTTCCGACATGGCCACCGACGTAACTGTCTCCACGCAAAATGGCGACATCGAAATCAACGACACGACAGGCAACGTGGATGTCAGCATTCAAAAGGGTGATGTGAAAGTCACCGACACGAAGGGCGACGTCAAAGTTTCCGGGCACGGCGGCGAAGTCGAAGTCGTCAACGTCAGCGGCAGCTTAACGGTCGACGGCGAATTCTACAGCTCGATCCGCGCCGACAAGGTTGCCAAAGGCATTCGCTTCATCTCACAGCGCACCGATCTCACGCTCAGCCAGCTTGGCGGCCACTTTGAGAAGAGTTCCGGCAATCTGGAAGTCGCCGACGCACCCGGCAATCTCACCTCGCGCACAAAAAACGTTTCCATTTCGCTCGAAAACGTCACCGGAAAAGTTGTTCTGGATAACGCCAATGGTTCCGTTGAACTTCGGTACTCCGGTTCGCCCAAGGAGGACATCACCGTCAACAACGAGCGCGCCTCCATCTCACTCAGCATCCCATCGTCTTCAAGCTTCGAAATTCAGGCCGATTGCCGCTCCTGCGACATCGATTCCGAATTCAGCGGCGGCTCTCTCAATGCCACCCGCACCGACAAGGGCGATTCGCATCTCGAAGGCAAGTACGGCTCCGCCCGCGGCCCCAAAATCGTCCTCAAATCCAGCTACGACTCCATCCAAATCCGCAAAACCAACTGATCCGGACGCACTTGTAGCCGCAGCCCTCAAACCGCGCACCTTGGTTGTTTATGTATTTCTTCATGTAGTGCCGGGCTTCAGTCCGGCACGTTTGCTTTGGCCCAGCGGCTGGCTTCGCGTTGCCATCCTGAGTTGCCGTCGTAGTGGCCGGTCTTCGGACCGGTTTGGTTTCCTAACGTTCTAGCCCCGCTCCACATCGGCGGACATCGCATCCTGTTCAGTATCGCGCCGCTCTATTCCACCAGCTCCACTCTCACCGGAAAACCCTCCGGCGAATTCTCCACAAACTCTTCTCGATTCCGCCATTCCGCCAACGGCCGAACCTGTCTGCCGTCCCATCCCGCCAGCCGGATGCGATTCTCGTCCGCCAGTTTCGTCAGCTCGCTCCTAACGGCCTTTTCCGGCACATTATAAAATGCTGAAATCCTTCTCACGCTGATAAACGCAGAGCGACTCGTCGCTCCCGCCAATCGAAGGATCTCCCGCCTCATCATTTCTGTGGAATTCATTTGCAAACCCTCTCAGGATTAAGCTCTCGGCGCTGGGAACCAAGTGGCCGGAATTTGGGGGGATAAGACCAGCCGACGCACTATACTCCCATGCTCTCGGACCGACAACCCCCACCTAACGACAAAATGTCAGCTGGCGACAAGATAAGTGGAATACTCCTCGTCTGCGACCGAAGTGAAAGGCATCAACTTCAGCGGCGCCCCCGACGTCGCAGCCCGCCAACTCCGCTCCCCTACTTTCGTTGCCGACAATAATTGCTCGCGCGTTACCACCGGCTTCGAGTCTGTAATCGCAAACAGCGCAAGCGGACCGCAAAGTAGCGCGACTGTATTGGCATGCCGAGCGTCGATCGCTTCAAGCCGCTTCGTCAACGGCAACTCCAATCCAAGACGATCGCCGGTTTTCCATTCGCGTCGAATAGCCTTAAAACTTCCCGGCCTAATGTCACTTTCCACGCGCTTTCCATTTACAGAAATAGCCGCACCCTCGGCCCATCCCGGGATCCGAAGATTCATTGCAAAGTTTCTTGCACGAGAAGCAGTCACGTCAAACTCGACGTGGCTTTCGAAAGGATACGAAGTTCTTTGGCGCAGCGAAACGTGGGCGCCGTCCTGAATCCATCGCACCCTAGAGGGAATATAAAGATTCACATACACGCCCTGCGGCTCATGGAAATACGCATTGATCCGGTAATCCGCAGCCACCTGCGGCAATGTGCCCGAGCAGCAGGCCCACCGGCGGTCCGAATACACCTTTCGTCCTTTGAAATGGTAATCGGAGTAATAAAACGTGCTGCCGTCCGCCCGCAACGGCTTGGCCCCCAACACGGTGTTGTACATCACTCGTTCCATGCTGTCGCCATAGCGAGGATCCCGTGTCACGCGCAGCAGGTAGCGCGTCAATTTGAAATGTGCGTAAGATCCGCACGGTGTTTCGAAACTGCTGTGACTGTTGGTAAGACTCGTATACACATCGTTACTGTCTGGCGCGCGCAATGCCTCGTCCGGCCCCCAACCGCCGGTCGCGAAACTTTGCGCCGTCAAGAAATCAAACGCGTTCGTCGCGGCGTTCAAATGTTTCGCACTTCCGATCGTCATGTATGCTTGCATGGCGGAACACAACGCATTCACATGACTGTACGCGTGCCTTCCAGCGAAATTGTTCCGCCCTTCGGCGAGCGGATTGAAATATTCGTCATCCAGGTATTGCGTTCCCAATCTTTTGTAGCGTTTGCCCGCCCCGCGTTGGTACGCCAGAAACAAATTTTCTGAAATGGTGTACGACTCGTCCAGCGAGTACGATCCGTCTTTTCCCGGTCGCCAGTTCCGGCCGTGCTCGATCGCTTTCCCAGGCAAATGTGGCAGCGCGATATCGGTTGTGTGCTCGAGAATGCGGTACGCATCCGGATCGCCGGCCAGCCGGTGCGAATCCATCAGCCCACAGACCAACTTGTCGTAGCAGTATGCCGGGAAACGGTTGTTCTCGTAGAAATTTCCCGAAATCGTCTTTGCATACAACTGATTAAGCCGTAGCACTTTCTCGCGAACTTTTTCGTCTCGGTGGATCGCATACGCACGCGCCAGGGCGGAAACCCATTGTCCGAAAGTACAGGCGGGTGCGAAGCCGGCCCCTCCTGGCGCGCTCCCGTCGAAATTCGGATCATAGAGATACCAGCCGCCCAACTCTTCGCCCGGAGCCGGTTGCCCACTCATCGCACGCAACGGCTTGAGCAAACTGTCATCGCTCAATCCCATCAACACAGAAACATTTTCCTGCAGCTGTTCATCATGCAAACCGCTGTCAAACGCGACGTCGCTGTACTTGAATTCCTGCAAAAACGGGTGCTCGCCTGACGCGTTGAACAGCGGCGGCCATAGTCGGGGCGCCGCGAATCCCACAGCGGCCAACGAGCTGGCAGCAAGAAAGTTTCGTCGAGAAGTTTGGTTTTGGGTCATCGTAGATTGCCATTTGATCCGGGTGGCACAAACTATCAGACACGATCGGAATATTGGAATGCGGGGTTAAAACCAGCGCCCAGACTATAACGCCATGCTGTTGGTCGGGCAACTACCGCAGAAAAGCCCGTCAGGTCGTGAGCACATTGTTGTCTTAAGCGCCTCTCCTCCCTTGCCTCTATTTGTGCGCTATCGAACATACGTGCTATCGTCTCACCCACTGGGCTCTCCTCTGGCCGTTCCCGGCATCGCGATTTGCGATCCTTTACCCGCCTGATTGCGCAACAAAGCAGCACGCTGGACATGGAGAAAAAATCGATGCGGATTCTGCTTTATAACCCCGACAATGGGGTCACGCGCAACTTCATGCCGCATTTGTGGATGTTTCTCCTTCAGGCGCTTACTCCCCAGGGCCACGAAGTTCTTTTGATCGACGGCAACGCTCAGCCCATGGATGAGGACGGCATCGCGCGATACGTACGTGAACACAATATCGGCCTGGTCGGCATCGGCGCGATGACACGAATGATTGCGAAGGCCTATCGTATGGCCGATGCGATTCGCGCCGTTGGCGTGCCCGTTGTGATGGGTGGACCTCATGTCACCGAGGAATTCGACGAAGCCCTCGGCCGCAACGGCGGGCCTCGCCACGCCGACGCCGTCGCCCTCGGCGAAGCCGATGAAACTTGGCCAAAAATTGTCCAGGACGCCGCACGTGGCACGCTGAAAGAAACCTACGCGCCAGTCGACGATTTTGGCCAGGAACGCAAACCGTCTCTGAAAGACTATCCTGCGATCCCGTGGGACAAAATAAATCTGGGTCAATTTAATCTCGTTCCCAAAATGGCCATGCGCACTCTCCAGCGCCTCGGCGAAGGCTGGGGCACTTTTCGCATAATCCCGATGGAGTCCGGGCGCGGCTGCCCGTACGGTTGCGAGTTCTGCACGGTAACCGGCTTTTTCGGCGATTCCATCCGTTTCCGGACCAATGAAAGCGTGGTCAACGAATTACTTCTCTTGAAGGCCCGCGCCAAAAACGAACTTGGCCAGATTGCCGTCTTTTTCATCGACGATAATTTCGCGATTAACATCAAACGCACAAAATCTCTGCTGCGAGACATCATCGCCGCCAATGCACAAGTCCACTGGGTCGCGCAAATCAGCGCCAATCTTTTGCGCGACGAAGAACTCGTCGACCTTATCGCCGCGTCCGGCGGCAAATGGGTCTTCATCGGCATGGAATCGATCGATCCCGCAAATCTTGCCGACGTCAACAAAGGCTTCAACAAACCCGGTGAATATGCTGCCGTACTCCAGAGACTCGCACAGCGCAACGTCTACGCAATCACTTCTTTCATTTTCGGCATGGACAATGACACTACTGGTGTCGCCGATCGCACGCTTCAGGAAATTCGCACTTGGCCTCCGGGCCTGCCGATTTTTGGATTGCTCACTCCTCTGCCCGCAACGCCGCTTTACAAACGGCTCGAAGCCGCAGGGCGCCTGACCCGCCCGAAACACTGGCAAAAGTTCATTCCCTTTGAAATGGCTCATACTCCGCTAAAGATGACGATCGCCGAGGCCCACGCAGAAGTGAAAAGAGGCTGGGCCTTGTCCTACAGCCCGGAAGCACTGTCTCACGCAGTCGCGTCAATCAAGGACAAACCCCTCGGCTATCGCATAAACATTTTCATCGCTCGCATGTGTTTTCGCGGAATCTATTTTCCCCAGATGGGGCCGCTGGCGTGGCTGAAATTGATTTACCAAAATCGGCGCACCATTTTCGCTCTTCTCCGCGAAGGTTTCTCCGCCTGGCGCGGCCACGCTGTACGAAGCGCCTCTGCCGGCGCTTGATTGCGCGCAGCTCTCCTGGCGTAAAATCGCCTTATCACCATGAATGCCAGCGCGACACATCTCACCGTCAAGATCCTTTGCGGCCTTTCCCTTATTTTGTGCACCCGGGCAACGGCACGGCAGAATCAGGAAGCTCGAACTCCGGCACCGAAAATTCAGGTTGCGGTGAATGCTGTGCTCGTACCCGTGGTGGTCCGCGATTCGCAAGGCCACGCCGTGGGCAGCCTGACCAAAGAAGACTTCCAGGTTCTCGACAGGAACAAACCTCAAGTCATTTCCGGATTCAGCATTCAGAAACGTGCTGCACTCGAAACTAGGCCCGTCCCAACCCCTCCGGTGCCTACTGTCCCTTACCCAGTCAGTCCCGCTGCCGCCCCACCATCCGCAACGGCTGCGCAACGTTTTATTGTGCTCCTATTTGACGATTTGCACCTCAGCGCAAGCGACCTGGTTCATGTCCAGAAAGTCGCCACGAAGATCGTCGCGGGCGCACTCGCCGATTCAGACATGGCTGCGGCCGTTTCTTTTTCCGGAACCTACAGCGGCATGACGCGCGACCGCGCAAAGCTGCAAGAAACGATCTCCAAACTGAAAACGCAGGAACTTTACCGTCACATCGCGCGCGAGTGCCCGGACATCGATTACTACCAGGGAGATCTCATCGAAAATAAGCACAGCAATGCAGCCTTCGAGCAGGCCGTTCAGGAAGCATTAACCTGCGGGCACACCGACCTGCGCAGCGTCGCCGAAGGCATGGCGCAATCCGCCGCCAGGCGCGCCGTGCTCATTGGAGATCAGGATGTTCACGTAACGCTCGGTTTCGTCGCCGAAGTTGTTCGTAAAATGGAAGCTCTGCAAGGCGAACGTACGCTGATTCTAATCTCTCCGGGATTCCTGACCGTCACTTCGGAGGCCTTGTCGGAGAAATCTCAGGTTCTGGACCTTGCCGCACGCTCCAACGTGACCATTAGCGCTCTCGACGCGCGCGGGCTATACACTACGGAAATAGATGCTAGTGAGAATGGTGCACACACGATGCAAGCATTGGCGACAGGACACGAATCCGACTACCATCGCAACACCATGACCTTTGCCGAAAACGTCATGGCTGAACTCGCCGACGGCACCGGCGGCACTTACTTTCACAACAGCAATGACCTGCAGAGCGGACTACAGAGGCTGACAGCTGCGCCCGAATACGTGTACATCCTCGAACTGTCGCTTGCCAACGTCAAAATGGATGGCACGTATCATCCCTTGAAGGTCAAAGTAAATCGCAATGGCCTGAGCCTCCAGGCCCGCCGAGGTTATTTTGCTCCGCAGCCTCCGAAAAAAAAGAAATAGCGCTATGCGAATCCCGGCGCTTTCTATTCTTCTAGTCACACTCAGACCAATTTGATCGTTCAGTTTCCCCCGTTTTCCTAGGCATTTCGCTCAGCCGGTGAGTGGCGCCTTGCAGAGAGGGACATTCGACCACCCACTAGTGCCGCTGCACCGATCCCTAGTGCTAGGTATGTATTTTGAGATCATTCGCGCGCGTGCCACACTGTTTTTCGTTGTCGACGATACCACGGGACGATATGCCGAGACGTCACCGGGCAGCAATTCTGGGATGGCTTACTCATGCCCACTTGGCAAGCTTGGGCACTCTTTCGGTCTGGACTTTTCCTCTAACTTCTCACAACCACCGGAGCTCTCCGTCACAAACCTCCCGATTCGTGGCATATTCAATTCTGGGAAGAGAACTATGGATCACGACAAATGGACACCGGACGAAACGTCCCAAGACAAGTGGACGGCAGTGGACCGCTATTTCTCGGAGCAACTTTCGCTCTCTGACCCGGCTCTTGATGCTGCGCTCGCTGCGAACGCAGCGGCGAATCTGCCAGCGATTGACGTCGCTCCCAATCAGGGCAAATTTTTGCAATTGCTGGCGCTACTGGTAGGCGCGCGAAACATTTTGGAAATCGGCACGCTCGGCGGTTACAGCTCCATCTGGCTCGCTCGCGCCTTACCCGCTGGCGGCCGCCTCATCACTCTCGAATTCAATTCCAAACATGCCGAAGTCGCGCGTGCCAACATCGCGCGCGCAGGTCTCGCGGACATCGTCGACATTCGTGTCGGCCCAGCGCTTGATACCCTTCCAAAACTTCAAACCGAGATCACGGAGCCCTTCGACTTGATTTTCATCGACGCGGACAAACCGAATAACGCCGAATACCTTCGCTGGGCGCTGAAGCTTTCTCGTCGCGGCACTCTCATCATTGTGGATAACGTCGTCCGCGATGGCGCCGTGGTCGATGCGGCCAGCTCCAATCCAGACGTGCAGGGAGCGCGTCTCCTCTTCAAACAACTCACTGCCTTGCCCAGCCTCTCCGCCACCGCTCTCCAAACCGTCGGCACAAAGGGCCACGACGGCTTCGCCCTCGCACTCGTCACCGCCGGCTAAGGCTGCGAGGCGCGACGAGATCCAACTCGCGTACCTACCATTCACGGTTCTTTTTTTCGCCATTCGCTGGATTCGTACCTTACATGATATTACCCTACATGGCTTGCCACTCGAAGCAAACGACATGCTCGCCTTGACCTCCTAAATCCTCTCCTTTCATAGTCTTCCGCGAAGAGCGCTCACAACTGCTTGCCTTTGATACGCTTCACGTTCCATATTTTCTGGCCCTTTGTTTTCAGCCGCTTTCGCACACAGAGGCGTGGAGGGACTCTTCACCTCATTTCGGCCGGCGACACGTCCAATGGCTACAGGAGCACCCAATTCACATGACTTCGGACGCTTCGCAATCTCTTAGCCTATGGCGCTGCCGCGCCGCCTTCGCCCTGACTCTGCTACTTCCCCTGGGCTTCACAAGTCTTCACGCAAATCCACTGTCCGTTCTCCAACTCGAGCCGCCCCAACAACCTTCCCTCGACCAATTCGTTGCCGCGGCCGTCGAACGCACGCATCACACCGTCCACTATGATCCCGCTTACGTCCGCATCCCCTACCCGGGAGGAGATGTTCCTGCCTCCACGGGCGTCTGTACCGACGAAATCATCCGCGCCTACCGGGCGGTCGGCATCGACCTCCAGAAAGAAGTCCACGAGGACATGGCCAATCACCTCTCTGCGTATCCGCGGAAGTGGAGCCGTGCATCCCACGCTGCGATCACAACCACCGACCCCAACATCGACCACCGCCGCGTGCCAAATCTCATGGTCTTTTTCAGCCGCCACGGGCAGACACTTTCACTTTCAGCGGACGCACGGGAATACCGTCCAGGTGATCTCGTAACTTGGAATTTAGGCGGCGGGATCACGCACATCGGAATTGTCGTGGACCAGAAATCGCCGCAGTCCGGCCGCTACCTCATCGTTCACAACATCGGCCAGGGCCCTCAGATGGAGGACGTTCTGTTCAACTGGAAAATCATCGGCCACTACCGCTACTTGGGAAGTACCCAATAGTAAGGAGTCACTTGAACTTTTCGCAGAACAACAAACGGCCACCACACGGCCCACCAGCTGTTTGAAAGACCAGCAATGACTGGACCTTTGGCTCAACACAGGGGTCGAATTCGGTTTTCGAATTTCGTCTTTCGCTTTTCGCATCACGCTTCGGTCACGCGAGCCAAGTCATCGTAAAACGTAGGATACGAAACGCCCGCGCACTCCGCATCGCGAATCGTCGTTGCTCCTTCAGCTCCGAGCGCTGCCACCGCAAACGCCATCGCAATTCGGTGATCGCCGTGCGGTTGAATTTCAGCACCGTGCAATTTTCCCGCTCCGCGGCCCTCCACCTTCAATCCATCGGGGCGCTCCTCGACTTTCGCGCCCATGCGCCGCAAATTCTCCGCAAGCGCGGCGATGCGGTCACTTTCTTTCACGCGGAGTTCCGCTGCGTCGCGAATCTCAATTCCCTCTTCTGTGAATGGGCCAAGCGCCGCAAGCATTGGCAACTCGTCAATCACCAAGGGTATTTCTGCGCCTTCAATCACACCGCCTTTCAAACGCGTACCTTTCACAGCCAGGTCGCCGATTACCTCGCCCTGCGCGCTGCGAAGCGAAAGCATCTCGATCGAGGCGCCCATTCGCGCAAAGACATCGAGGACCGCTGTGCGCGTGGGATTCAATCCCACTCCCTGAACGTGCAAACTCGATTCAGGAAACAGCGAAGCCGCCGCAATGAAAAAAACGGCGGAAGATAAATCGCCGGGCACTTCGATTTTCCGTCCGGTCAATTTTATTTTGCCATCGCCACGAATCCGCGTCGTAAGTCCGTGCCGTTCGATCGGAACGCCGAATTCCTCAAGCGCCAGCTCCGTATGGTCGCGTGTACGCGCTGGTTCGAGGACGCTCGTATCTCCCTCCGCGAACAATCCGGCAAGCAGCACAGCGGACTTTACCTGCGCGCTAGCCATCGGCATTTCGTAGTGAATGCCGCGCAATTTTCCGCCATGAATTTCGAGCGGCGCAAAATTTTCATCGCGCGCCAGAATTTGCGCGCCCATTTCGCGTAGCGGAGTCAAAATGCGTTTCATCGGACGCTTGTTCAGCGAGTCGTCGCCGGCAATTTTCGTGGTGAAATTCTGCCCCGCAAGAATTCCAGAAAGCAGCCGGATGGTAGTTCCGGAATTTCCAGCATCCAGCGCGCGACGGCTGCTTTTCAATCCATGCAACCCATGGCCGGCCACGCGCACCAAACTCTTGTCGGCTTTCACTTCCGCGCCAAGCGCTTTCATGCAGGCGAGTGTGCTGTGACAGTCCGCGGCGAGCGCAAAGTTGCTGAGTTCGCTGGTGCCTTCGGCGATTCCTGCGAGCATGGCGTAGCGATGCGAAATGGATTTGTCTCCGGGAGGCGCCACGCCCCCCGCAACTGCTTTTGCCGGATAAATTGTTTTTTTGCTCAAGGATGCTCGCTCGGAGATTTTCAGTCGTGTTTTCCAGGAAGCTTTGTCTTCGTGCAAATTTTAGCACGCGCGCGTGTGAGTTTCCTTGCGGGAACTGTACCGCGGGACAGTTTAGAAAAATGCACTTCTTTACAAACGCGCTGAAATCGCAGCGTGCTCTTCTACGTATCATTAGATAGGTAGGAACGCTAAAGAAGCACCTTCAGCAAGAAGGCCACAGGAGAGCCTTCGGCAAGAAGGCTAAAGGAGAAAGTTTTCATGTCCGCTCGTAGTTCCGCAATTCGAGTACTGGTTCGAGCCGCAATGGTCGTGGGAGCGGTTTTTGCCGTCACGATTTTGCTGGCCGCAATGCCCGGCCACAACGCGCCATCGATCAAGACCATTAGCACGGCTAAGCAGCAAAGCTCGACGTCTCAAGAGACATCGCGAGAGGTGCCTGGCATGGACCACAGCCATATGAATACCGACGCGAGCGCCGAAAAAGCCAGTGAAAAAGCCGCGGTCACCGACATGAGCCACATGCATGGCGGCACGCACATGCACATGACCGAGATGCGGCAGCAGACAAACGAAGATGTAAAGCGGGCCAATCAGATTGTCGAACAACTTCGCTCCAGCATGGAAAAGTACAAGGACTATCACGTCGCGCTGGATGAAGGCTTTCGGATTTTCCTTCCCGATTTTCCGCAACCCGAATATCACTTCACGAGTTTCAGGAATGGACTCTCTGCAGTCGGGCATTTTGATCCGAGGCAGCCGACTTCCCTGCTCTATCGCAAGACCTCGAACGGCTACGAACTCGTCGGCGCGATGTACACGATGCCCAAGCGCGCCACGGAGGAACAACTGAACGAACGAGTGCCGCTGAGCGTAGCGATGTGGCACCTGCACACAAACCTGTGCATGCCTCCGAAATCGGAAAAAGCCACAGCCGACTGGACGAAGTTCGGACTGCAAGGTTCAATTTCCACGCAGGAAGCCTGTGACTTAGCCGGCGGGAATTTTCATCCGTCCGTCTTTGGATGGATGGTTCACGTCTATCCGTATGAGGATTCGCTCGACAAAATCTTCGCCATGCACCATCACGATTAGACGCCATTTCGAGGTATCGCACAGAAGCGAAACCCGCCCGCCGCAGACAGCCGCTGCTACAAGGCCACAAGCAAGATGGCCACCTGGATGGTGGCCGCTACAAAGGCAAAAACGAAAGCCGGTTATTTACGCTGGTGTTATTGCGAGGTGTCGCGGAGAAGCACCAGGTCCGATTCATCGTGACCGCGTGCGACCCACAGCTTTCCTGGCATCCGGCGACCATGGAAAGCCGCAGATTTGTTCGGAAGAAGGTGTCCGCGAGTTCTAGGACGTCTAGGGCAAACGGGCTAGTTTGGATGGTGCCTGGGGTTGGATTGCGCCCCCGTACTCTGACGCGTATCATCAATTTTCATGTTTCCGGCCAACCGCTCGTCCCATTCTTTCGCTCGAATCCACCGAATCGCGCTGCTCGCACTACTGCTAGGGGCTGTTGTTCTGTGCACCGTTCGTAACTGTGCCGCGCAAGAGCAAGTTCCATCGACAAGCCAGACTATTTCCGTAGACCAGGTACGGCCGGGAATGCAGGGGTATGCGTACACGATTTTTGCGGGCGACCAGGTGGAAAAATTCGACCTGGAAGTGATCGGAGTGATGCCGAATTTCCTCGGGCCCAAACAATCCATCATTCTGGTGCAGTTGAAAGGGCCGAAAGTAGAGCACACCGGCGTGGTTGCGGGCATGAGCGGAAGCCCGGTGTACCTCGAAGGAAAACTTGCGGGCGCGCTTTCGCTGAAGCTGGGAATTTTCACGAAAGAACCGATTGCTGGGGTGACGCCGATCGCTGACGTCCTGGCGGGCGGCGGAATTGCTGGCCCAATTTCCGGTAGTTCAAGCGCGGGCAACTCGATGCAGGGGGCAGTCTCGAGTGAATTTGCGAGCCGCGCCGGCGTGCAAGGTGGCGCGGAACTACGTTCAATTGAAACACCGCTGGTATTTTCTGGATTTCAGCCTTCGGCGATCCAGAAATTTTCAAGCCAATTGGATGGATTTGGATTTGTCGCGGCGCAAGGCGGCACAACTCCCGCGCGGCCTGATGATGCAAAGCTTTCTCCTGGCGACATGGCGGGAATGGTGCTGGTGCAGGGCGATGTATCCATCAACTCCGCGTGCACAGTGACGGCAATCCAGGCGGACCGCGTGTTCTTGTGCGGGCATCCATTTCTGAATTTGGGCGACGTGCAAATGCCAATGGCACGCAGCCGCGTGCTGACGACTCTTTCGTCGGATATGGCGTCGACGAAAATCGTGAATGTGGGCGGGCCGATCGGAACCATTACCGGCGATCATTTGACGGCGGTGACGGGAAAACTTGGAGCGGCACCGGCAATGATTCCGATGGAGCTGACGACGAAGTCCGCTTTGGGAGAAAAAACGATTCACGCGCAGATTGTGAACCATCCAAAGTTGACGCCACTGCTTGTAGCGTTGACCGCATTCAACGGACTCACGCAGAACGTGGTGTATGGCGAAGGCACGACTCTGAAACTGAATGCGGAGATCCGGCTGAAAGGTCATGCGCCGGTAGAAATCGAAAATACTTTCGCTCCGGGAGATACGTTGAATCCGGACGGAATGCCCGTGGCGCTGAGCGTGATGAACGTATTCATGCGGCTTTTCAACAATCAGTTTGAGCGCGTGCAAGTGGAAGACGTTTCAGTTCGCGTGGAGAGTGTGCCGGGCAGGCAATCGTATTCGATTGACAGCGCATGGCTCGAAAAGGGTGACGCAGCGCCCGGAGAAACTTTGCGGCTGCGCGTTTTGGTGCGTCCTTATCGCGGCGCGGCTCGCATTGAACAGACCACAGTAAAAGTTCCCGACCAGGTGACGCGGGGAACAACGCTGCGCGTGATGGTGAGCGACGCGGACTGGATGAATCGCGCGTCGCGGGGATTTTCGGGCGGCACGGGACAAGGAAGTCCTGTGGGACTCGATCCTCTGATTGCATTGATCAATCGTGAGCGAAGAAACGACCGCGTTTACGTCGGTCTTTTTGCGCCTTCACCAACGATGTTGTGGGACGACAAGGAATTGCCAAATGTGCCGCTGTCGCAGATCAATGCGATAGACGGACGGCCCAATCCTGGAACGGTGCAGATTCTGCGTGAATCGCTGGCGAGTGAGGCTTCAATACCGATGTCGGGACCGGTGAGCGGAATTATTTCATTGAATCTGCCGGTGCGATGAGCGAGAGAGGGATTCGCGTGAGCGGAAGAATAGCGAAGCAGGGAAAGTTGGCGTTGGTTGCAGTGTGTTTCTTCGCAACTTGCGCGGGATTGGCGACAGCGGAACACACAAGGCGGTGGCGGCAATCGACGTATGACGAATTCCTGAAAGGCACAACGCGCGGAATTGCCGTGCGGAGTGACGGGCGGCTGGAACTTGCACCAAAATTCACGCAACTCGCCGACGCCGATGCTTCCTACCTGTGGGCACTGAAGCTCGACTCCAAGGGCACACTGTATGCTTCGGGCGGATCGCCGGCCAAGGTGTTCAGGCTGGACGCAAGCGGAAAAGCCTTGACGGTTTTTGAATCGAACGAACTTTCGGCGCAAGCCATTGCGTTCGATGCGAAGGGGACGCTGTACGTAGCCACATCGCCCGACGGAAAAGTCTATCGGGTGTCAGCATCGGGCGAGAAGACGGTATTTTTCGATCCAAAAACAAAATACGTCTGGGACATCGCATTCGGGCCGGACGGCGTTCTGTACGTTGCGACGGGTGACAAGGGACAAATTTTCAGCGTCGCGCCAGACGGAAAGAGCGAAGTTTTCTACGCAAGTGATGAGGCGCATATCCGGGTGCTGACTTTCGATGGAAAAGGAAATCTGATCGTGGGCACAGAGCCGAGTGGGCGAGTGCTACGGTTAACGAAAGCAAAAGGCGCCGGAACCGCGGAAGGATTTGTCTTGTATGAAACTCCGAAGCGCGAAGTTACGGCTTTGGCGGTTGGGCAGGATGGATCGATTTTCGCCGCTGCGATCGGCGAGCGCCAGCACAATGCCGCGGTGAGTCCCGGCGCTGTCCCGTCCGTAACTACGACAACGATCACCTCGAGCGGAAATGTGACGGTGGTAAGTCCGGCACAAGGAACGGGACAACCGCAAACTCCGTTTGTTGCGTTCCCACCACTGATTTCGAGCGGGATTTACAAGATTGCGGCGGATGGCGCGCCGGAAGAGCTGTGGACCTCGCGTGATGATGTCGTTTATTCACTTGGACTCGGAGGCGACGGACGATTGCTGGCGGGACTTGGAAATTCGGGGGCGCTGCTGGCGATCGACGGCAGAGGGGTATTTGCACAACTGGCAAAGGCGGGCTCGGCACAAATTACGGGCATCGTCCGCAATAGCGCGGGCAAAATCTTTTTGTGCACCGCGAACCCCGGAAAGTTGATTGCGCTGGGGCCCGAGTACGAACCAGAAGGAACTTACGAATCGCGTTCGTTCGACACGCAACTGTTTTCACAATGGGGACGCGTGGAGTGGTGGAGTCCGCCGGCGGGGCCCGCGAAGAACGGCTCGAACAACAAGGAGCCGAGGCTGGAAATTTTTGTGCGTAGCGGGAATACAGAAGACCCAGGCAAGGAATGGTCAAAGTGGCATGGACCGTATTCGACGAGCGGCACGCAGATGGACGCGCCGGCCGCGCGTTTTGTGCAGTGGAAGGCAATGATCCATGATGGACGTCCGGGCGATGGCATCGAGTGGGTGAGTCTGGCATATGAACCGAAAAATGTTGCGCCAGTGATTGATGGGATCGCGCTGCAAGATCCTGGTGTGCGCGCTCAGGGTCAGCCGAATCTGGCGACAGGCGCCGCGCCAACAGCAGTGCTGAAATTTCCTCCGGCTCCGACGCCTGGCGGTGCTGGCGGCACAGTGATTGTGAGTCAAACGCAAAATCCTGCCGCAAAATTCGAGATGCCGCCGCAAGGAACGATCCAGAAGGGATATCAATCAGTTGTGTGGACGGCGCACGACGACAATGAAGACGAGTTGAAGTACGCAGTGTATTTTCGTGGAGAAGGCGAGAAGGAATGGAAGCTGCTGAAGGACAATCTCGAGCAGCGATTCTACTCGTTTGACGCAACCACGCTGGCTGACGGAGCGTACTACTTGAAAATTGTGGCGAGTGACATGGCTTCGAATCCGCCAGACAAGGCGCTGAAAACGGAGCGAGAGAGCGAACGATTTGAAGTGGGCAACACGCCACCGGTCGTTTCGAATCTCAAAACAACTTCTGTTGCTACGCGGGACGGAACGATCCCGCCATTTCACGGGCTTCTGGTTGAATTCGAAGTGACGGACACGGGATCCAGTATCGAGCGGGCACAGTACAGCATGGACGGCGGCGAATGGTTGATGATTGCGCCAAAAACAGGAATCAGCGATGGGAAGCAGCAAGCTTACGAATTTGTGGTGAACGGATTAAAGCCCGGCGAACACACAGTTGCAGTGAGGGCATTTGACCGGTTTGAGAATGTGGGTAGCGGGAAAGCGGTTGTGAACGTCAAGCCGTAGTCGGCGAGTTGGTCCAACGATCCGGCCGCGGCATGGAAACAAACGTTTCGATTTCGGCGCCGAAACCGATGCGACCGTCGCCGTAGGGTTCGTGACGGACATGAACAACGCGCGCACGGCAATGCGTCTCTTTGGGTTTGTCGCCAGTGATTTCAGCGGGCATGCGCAGCGTCGCTTCAATGGGCATGCCAATCTGCAGCGGCGCGGACGTTGCGAAATAGAATCCGCCTTGCGAAACGTTGAGCGCTTCAGTGAAATGTTCGCTTTTATCAGCAGCAAGACCCATGGCCTTGAAGCGAATTGGCGTCCGCATAGGATAACGGGTTAGTTGGCGTCGTTCAGACATGTCCATACAAAGCTCCTTCGCGCAGGGAGGCAGAGTGCTGCTCGCTATTGTTGCGGAAGGGTAAGCGAAGCTTAACAGACAGGCCCCTTCCGTCAAGACAAAATGCCGCAAAACGTTTGGAAACAAACGGTAACTAGGTCGAGGGGCGTCCTTCGCCCATTGTTCGCTAGCCAGTCAGCAGCAACTCGACGGTAGTGACGCGTCCGGAAGGATCGACGGCAGCAAATCTTCCCCACAAAGTTATAGTGATTCAATCGCGAGATTCGTATCATCTCCAGCATCCGGAATGAAATAAAGAGAGCCACGGAGCACAAGAAATGCCGAGCAGACCCAGCTCACAACCGCAAAAGCCGACGTGGGATGCCATTGAGGCGGCACATGCGCGAATTGTGCCAAGGATACACCGCACGCCGGTGCTGCGGTCGACGACACTCGATGCGAGGTGCGGTGCGGAACTGTTTTTCAAATGCGAGAACCTGCAGAAGACCGGATCGTTCAAAATTCGTGGCGCGACCAACGCGATATTTTCGTTGAGTGACGAGGAAGCTTCGCGCGGAATCGTGACGCATTCGAGCGGCAATCATGCGGCAGCGGTTTCCTGTGCGGCGGCGTGGCGCGGAATTCCGGCATGGATTGTGATGCCGAAGAATGCGCCTGCGGTGAAATGCAAGGCTGTCGAAGCGTATGGCGGGAAAATTACTTTTTGCGAACCGAAAGTATCGGCAAGAAATGAAGCCGCAGCGCGCATACAAGCAGAAACCGGCGCGGTGATGATTCATCCTTATGACGACGACAGAATCATCGCCGGGCAGGCGACGGCCGCAAAAGAACTGCTGGAAGAAACGGGCGAGTTGGACGCGTTGCTTGCTCCCGTGAGCGGTGGCGGATTGTTGAGTGGATCCGCGCTGAGCGCGAAACACATGCAGCCTGAAATTCGCGTGTATGGTTGCGAACCGGCGAAAGCCGATGATGCTTACCGGTCGATCGAAACAGGTACGCTGCAATCGCTGGACTCGAGCGACACGATTGCCGACGGATTACGCGCTTCGCTGGCTCCGCGAACGTTCGCGATTCTGCAGAAGGAGCTTGCGGGAATTTTTCTTGTCAGCGAGGAAGAGATTGTTAATGCCATGGCACTGATTTGGGAACGGCTGAAAGTGGTTACCGAGCCGTCGTCGGCGATTGCACTCGCCCCGCTGTTGAAGCCTGAGACAATTCAGCTGATTTCTCGAGATCCTTCACGCATGCGAAAGCTGAAGATTGGGATTATTCTTTCCGGCGGCAATGTGGATCTGCGGTGTCTTCCCTTTCGGTAAGTACCTCGTCTTACCCTTCCTTTTGTGGTACTCTCCACGCGTTTTAAATCCTTGCCGTCTCTTGGCATTCTGGCGGATTCCGCGGCTGTCTCCTCAAGGTAATGAGGGCAGGCGCGGTTTTCACGCAGCGGCAAGAAGGCAAACCGCAGAGTCAGGACAACCAGGTACCACAAATGAAACTTTCCCAGCGGCTGCTCCCTTTTGGGTGTGCATTGGCGATGGTGTGTTTGTTCACGGTTAAGAGCGAGGCGGGTCAGAGTTCAGGCGCGGTTCCGAATCGAGTGACGCGCACGCCGGATGAAAATGTGCGAGTGACGCTTGCGAGCAACGTGCATCCGCTTGCGCGCGCGGAAAACAGCCGCGGGGCGGTTGCGGATTCACTGCGGATGGACCGCATTTTGCTGCTGCTGAAACGGAGCGAGGATCAGCAAACGGCGCTGCAGGCTTTGGTGGAGGCGCAGCAAGACAAATCGTCTCCGAATTATCACGGGTGGTTAACGCCGGATGAGTTTGGCAAGCAATTTGGGCCTTCGGACGCGGACCTTCAGGCGGTGACGGACTGGCTGAGTGCGCAAGGATTCGAGAAGGTGCGTGTGTCCGCAGGGCGAACTGTGATTGAGTTCAGCGCGAGTGCGGGCCAGGTGCGGCAGGCGTTTGCGACGCAGATTGAGAATTTTCAGGCGGACGGAGCGGTTTACGTCGCCAATGCGAGCGAACCGCAAATTCCGGCGGCGCTGGCGCCCGTGGTGGCTGGCGTCGTGTCGCTGCACAATTTTCCTAAGAAGTCTCATGCGCGGTACCGGGGAGATGTGCAACGAGGCGCGGACGGCCACACGCTGCAGCCACTGTTTACGTTTCCGAATCCCTACTACGGCGGAAATTTCTATGGAGTAGGGCCGGGAGATTTCGCGACGATCTACAACACGAAGCCGCTTCTTGCGAGTGGAAATGACGGCACCGGGCAAACGATTGCGATCGTAGGCGAGACACAGATCAATCCCAAAGACGTCGCTGATTTTCGAACAATTTTCGGATTGCCCAATAATTTTTCGGCGACGAACATTATCTTGAACGGAATGGACCCGGGGATCACTTCGCAGGCTGAGGAATCGGAGTCGGATCTGGACGTGCAGTGGTCTGGCTCCGTTGCGCCAGGAGCGACCGTAAAGTTTGTGGTGTCAGCGTCGACTCCAGCGTCGGCCGGAATTGATCTGTCTTCGCTTTATATCATCGAGCACAACCTTGCGGACGTGATGAGCGTGAGCTATGGGGAGTGCGAAAAGAATTTGGGCACGGCGGGAAACGCATTCTACAACGGGTTGTGGGAACAAGCCGCAGCGCAGGGCATCACGGTAGTGGTCTCCTCTGGTGATGGAGGATCAGCGGGCTGTGACGATTTCAACAATCAGGCGACCGCCGCACACGGTCTGGCGGTGAGCGGACTAGCGGGCACGCCATTCAATATTTCAGTAGGCGGGACGGACTTCAATCAATACAACCGGCAGACCACTTATTGGAACGCGACGAACGACTCGGTGACGGGCACATCAGCGAAGGGATACATCCCAGAGTTTCCGTGGAATGAAAATTGTTCACAGCTGGGGCTGACTGGCTGCGGGCCATCGGCGCCGGCGGGATCGGTGAACATCGTCGCTGGAAGCGGCGGAGCGAGCGCTGTTTATGCGAAGCCAAAGTGGCAAATGGGCGTGACCGGCGTGCCGAACGATAACCATCGAGACCAGCCGGATATTTCGTTATTCGCGAGTCCCGGCTTTGAAGGAAGCGGGTATTTGTATTGCCAGGCGGATTTGACTGGAGTGCAGTCCTGCGACTTGAGCAGTCCGGCGTATACGTTTCACATAATTGGGGGCACCTCTGCGTCGGCGCCGGCGTTCGCGGGGATGATGGCACTGGTGAACCAGTATGCGGCGGCACACGGCGGAAGTTCGCGTCAGGGAAATGCAAATATTAGTTTGTATGCGCTGGCAAAAAAATCAGGTGCGAGCTGCACGTCGAGCGTGACGGAGGCGGCGGGCTGCGTGTTCCATGACGTTTCCGCACCCAACGTTCATTATCCGACAGGGGCTGCGAGCAACAGCGTGGCGTGCAAAGGCGGAACGTTGAACTGCAGCACCACAGTGGCAACGTCGACCGGGGTGTTGGTTGATCCCGCGCACCCGACGACAGAAGCGTGGACGGCGGGCCCTGGTTACGATCTGGCAACGGGACTCGGTTCGCTGAACGCAAATAATTTGGTGACGACGTGGGCGAGCGCTTCGACAATCGGCACGACAACCACGTTGTCGGTGTCGCCGACGACGGGAATCACACACGGGCAGAATGAAAATGTTTCGGTGACAGTGAGTGTAAAGCCGAGCACCGGGACGGGCATTCCGGCGGGTGACGTAGCGCTTCTGGCGACACTTGCGGACGGCTCGACACTGGGCCTGGACAAATTCACGCTGGCCAATGGCGCGATCACTTCGGCAAAAACGCAGAATCTGCCGGGCGGAACGTACAAGATTTACGCGCACTACACCGGCGACGGGATGAATGCGCCGAGTGATTCAACTTCGGTACAAGTAACGGTAGGCAAAGAAGCGAGCCAGACATTTATCGTGGTGCCCACGTTTGATTCGCAGGGCAGTCAACTGAGTGGCAACGCGACATCCATACCGTATGGCTCGAACTACATTATTCGAATGTATGTGACGAATGCCTCGGCAACCGCTAGTGCAACGGGGCCGCCGGCGCCCGCGTGCTACTCGGTCAACGAGATAACTTGCCCGACGGGAGGCGTGACGTTGAGCGCGAACGGCGCGGCGATTGATGGGGGAACCTTCACGTTGAACAACGCAGGGTACACAAGAGATATCGCGCCGACACTAACGGGTGGCACGTACCCACTCGTAGGCAATTATTCTGGAGATAGCAGTTATACGGCCAGTGTCTCCACCACAGGTTCGCTGACCATTACGCCTGCTGCGACACTGCTAAATTTTTACGTTTCCCCAAATCCACTAGTTGGTCAGACGAACTACGCGCAAGTCCAGTCTAGCTTTAGTTTCATTGGTGGAGTCGCTCCTGGGGGAACGATTTCCATATACGACGGAAGTTCCCTTCTAAGCGGGCCCACCGCAGTTAGCGGCTATGCCGGCGGGAATCTCGGTTCGCCGGGATTTTTCAACCAGGTACCGATCACGCTTGCCACCGGCGGCGATCACTCTTTGACCGCGAAATACAGCGGGGACGCGAATTACGGCGCCGCGACAAGTTCGGTGCAAACTGTTCATCCCTTGTACCCGGCGACGCCGACTGTCACTGTCAGTTCCGCAGACGTGAACTTTCCGCAAAGCGTCACAATCTCCGCAACGATGAGTGGCGGCCAGAAGAATCCGGCGATCACCGGCCAGATTTCGTTTTCGTCTTCAATCGGATCTGGCGCAATCACGGCAGGTCCTACGACGCAGGGCACCGATGCGAGCGGGAATACGATTCTGCAAGCGGCAGCAACAACTACGCCGCAGAGCAGTGAGTGGATTTATGCATCGTATTCGGGAGATGCCAACTATGCAAATTCCTACGGAAACGGCGTCTTCGTAAACGTGAATATCCCGGATTTCAGCTTGGCACCGGCGAACGGGTTAAGCGTTGTGCCGGTAGCAGGACAAGCGGGCTCAGCACAAATCACGATAACGCCAGCAAGCCAGACTCCGAGTGCCGTCACACTTTCCTTGTCACCAATTGTTATTTCCGGTTACACGATCGCGTTGAGCCCGCTGCAGGTCAGTCTTAACGGCTCGGCTGCCGTCGCAAATCTGACGCTGACGCCATCAGTAACTCTTCCTGCAAACGTAATCAGAAACCAGGGACGCCGGGCAATCGTTTTTCTGGCTCCGCGGCCCAGTTGGTGGTGGCTGAGCTTCGCGACCGGACTATGCGCACTTTTTTTCTCGCGAATGCAAGGCAAGGTGAAGCGGTACCGTCTAGCGTTTGGTTTCTGCGCGCTTTGCTTGGTGAGCTTTTTGCTCGGTTGCGGCGGGGGAGGAGGAACTTCAACACCTCCAGGTGGAAGCGGCCAGCCTCCAGGTCCCACCACCATCACGTTGACAACATCAAATGCGAGGGTCGCGGCAGGTGCGCCGTTCCTGATTACCGCGACCGTTACGTCGAACAAGCCTCTGACCGGCACAGTCTCGTTCTACAATTTCGGCAATCCGATCGCAGGCGGTTTCCCGCCCGTCAACGGTCAGGCGCAAACAGGCCAGGGATATATCAACAATCCGGGAATCTACCAGATCACGGCGTCTTACAGCGGTGACTCGAATAATCTCGCTTCGACATCTGCCCCACTCATGCAAATTCTTACAGGAACTTTCCCTGTTACCATCCAGGGCGCCACGGGCGGCGATGTTCACACCATTCAAGCGAATGTAGGCGTGCAGTAGGCTAGCGACGAGCGCGACTGCGAAGACAAGAAATCGTCAGGTCCCAGTACAAAGAGAGACAACCTAGAGACTTGCCCACCGAAGTTTGTATTACGATGATTGCGAGTTGCCGCCGTTTTTTTTTGGTCGCCAGAGCAACCTCTGGCACCAAACGGTGTTCGAATGAAGGCAGCGGCTGATTCTGGCGAACGCCTGCGCAAAAGCTACAGATCCCAAGTCGGGTGGGTCCAACGATGAAAGTTTTCCAGCGTAAAGATTTGTGTGCGGCGTGTGTGACTTTGTTAAGCGCGAGCTTGTGCCTTGGTGGAATCGCGCGGGCACAGAATGTAGCTTCACAGGCGCGAATTGTCGAGGCCGTCCAGAACGATAAAGTGGTGACGCTGCGTGGCAACGTGCATCCGATGGCGCGGCCCGCGAACGACCGCGGCTCCCTGCCCGAGCAGCAACCAGTGACCAGAATGCATGTGTTGCTGCAGCGGAGCGCGGACCAGGAGGCCGCGCTGCAGCGGCTGCTCGCCGATCAACAGGATCTCAATTCGTCGAAATTTCATGCCTGGCTGACACCACAGGAATTTGGACAACAGTTTGGTCCGGCCGAATCCGATTTGCAGGCTGTGAAGGATTGGCTGAATTCGCAGGGATTCACGTCGCTGAGAGTAAACAACGGAAGAACGCTGATCGAATTCAATGGCACTGCGTCGCAGGTCCGGAACGCGTTTCATACGGAAATGCACCGGCTATCGGTAAACGCCGAGGAGCATTTTGCGAATATGCAGGAGCCGCAGATTCCGTCGGCGCTGGCGCCTGTGGTGGGCGGGGTCGTTGGGCTAAATAATTTTCGGCCGAAACCGATGCTCCACAGGTTGGGGAAATTCCGGCGCGACGCTTCGACGGGGCAAATTACGCCTTTGTTTACATTTACTGATGTGAACGGAACTTTTTATGGCGTGGGGCCAGCGGACTTTGCCAAGATTTACAACGTCCCATCAACCTTCGACGGGACAGGTCAGAGCATCGCTGTCGTGGGACAGTCAAACATCAATCTTCAGGATGTTCGCGATTTCCGCTCCATTTTTGGATTACCCACGAATGATCCGCAAATCATCCTCAATGGCGCCGATCCCGGTTTAGTGTCGGGTGATGAGGGTGAGTCGGATTTGGACGTGGAGTGGGCAGGTGCGGTCGCGCCAAAAGCACAAATCATTCTTGTCACAACACCGTTCACGGATACGGACGGTATTGGCGGAGTAGATTCTTCGGCCGAATATATCGTCGACAACAACGTGGCGCCGGTGCTGAGCGAAAGCTATGGGGCGTGCGAATCCGGTCTCGGAACAGCCGGGAATGCATTTTACAATGCGCTTTGGCAGCAAGCGGCAGCGCAAGGCATCACGGTAGTGGTTTCCGCTGGCGACAATGGCTCGGCGGGCTGCGACGACCCTAATTCCCAGTCGTCGGCCACACAAGGAATTGCAGTGAGCGGCATCGCGTCCACACCGTACAACGTGGCGATGGGCGGCACGGATTTCGATCAGGCCAATCTTCAAACGACGTTCTGGAACTCTACAAACGGGAGCTCAACACAGGTATCCGCGAAAGGATATATCCCGGAGACAGCCTGGAACGATTCCTGCGCGAATGCCGCTACTGCCGGCAACCTAACTGTTTGTGCCAACGCCTCGGCGACGAGCACAACTTCCCCGCTGAACATTGTTGCCGGAAGCGGCGGACCGAGCAGCATATACACGAAAACGCAGGCGCCGTGGCAGACAGGATTCGGTGATACCACTGCGCGAGACTTGCCGGACGTGTCGTTATTTTCTAGCGATGGGCAGAACAAGAGTTTCTACATCGTATGCGAATCGGATGCAGATATCACAGGAGACACTGGCTGCAATCTGACGACGTTTACCACGACTTCGCCGTTCCATGATTTTCAAGCGGTAGGTGGAACTTCGGCCGCGGCACCGACCTTCGCGGGAATTATTGCTTTGGTCAATCAGAAGACCGGACAGCGGCAAGGCAACGCGAACATAACTCTGTACTCGCTGGCAAAGAGCGAGACATTTTCGAGCTGCAATTCAAGCGGCGGTACGAGCGGCGGTTCGAGCAATACGACTTGCGTCTTCAATGACATCACAAAAGGCAATATTTCCGTTCCGTGCACAGGTGGTTCAACAAATTGCAGCAAAACCAGCAGTGGCGGATTCGGAGTCATCGTCTCGGGCGGAAATCCAGCGTTCGCAACGGGAATAGGTTATGACCTTGCGACGGGACTTGGTTCGGTCAATGTGGCCAACCTGATTAGCAAATGGACCACAGCAACAGCATCGGGCACCTCCACAAGCACGACCCTGAGTCCAGCTTCGGTTACGGGCACCGCGGGCTCGGTTTCCGGCAACCTGACGGGCACGGTCACGGGCAGCGGCGGAACTCCCACGGGAGTAGTGATTCTGGAAAATGCCACAACGAGTGCGCCTTTGACTTCGGGCGTCCTCAGCGGCGGGTCGTATTCGCTCGCCGCAGCTTTGCTGCCGCAAGGAACCTATACAGTAAAAGCGCACTACAGCGGAGATGGGACGTTCGCACCGAGTGAATCTTCGGCTATTACCATAACTTTGTTGAAACAGAACAGCGCGGTGACGGTTAGCTTTGTCACGTTCACGAGCTCGGGCGCCGTGGCGGGGATCAGCACGGCTGCGCAGAATGTCCAGTACGGTTCGGATTACACCTTGAGAGTGGATGTTGCCGGCTCGAGCTCAGGATTATGCACGGATAGCAGCGGCAATCGGGTGAGAACCTGCCCAACTGGCACGGTGAACCTGTTCGATGGCACTAGCGCATTGAACGACTTCCCGAACGCGCAGAATTCACATGCCTCCAGCACCTCGCGGTTGAACGATCGGGGATTCACGGAAGATCAACCGATCCAGTTAAACGTGGGAGCGCACGCAATTAAGGCGACCTACACAGCAGACGCGACGAGCAGTTACAACTCGCAGACGAGCAGTAACTCGTTGTCTGTCACGATTACGCAGGCGACGACGTCGACTGGCGTGACGCCAAGCGTGACCAGCATTACGTCCGGTGGGAGCGTGACGCTGACGGCCACGGTAAGTTCAAACAGTAACTCTGCGCAAGGACCGACGGGCACGGTGCAGTTTTTGAACGGAAGCAGCAATCTGGGAGCGGCAGCAACATGCACACCAGCGGGTGCAACTACGAACAGTTCGGGAACGTTTGTGGGTGCTTCGTGCACGGCAACGTTGACTACGACGCTCTCTTCCCTGCCGCCGGGATTCATTGACTTGCGTCCGCGCAGCACGCCATTTGTTCTGCTGGCATGGCTGGCGGCGGTGCTTGCGATCTTTAGCTTCTTGATGGCCGTGAAGCTAGCCGCTCGGCGGAAACAATACGCATACGCCGGTCTGGCATTCTTCCTGATGGCGGCAGTGGCGCTGGCTGGTTGCAGTGGGACCGGAAGCTCAAGTGGCGGGGGATCGAGCCGCAGCATTTCTGCAAAATACAGTGGCGACACCAACTACGCAGGATCAACCGGCTCGACTACCATCACTGTCCATTAGCCTGTCGTAGAACTTCGATCAATAAAGCAAGAGGGGCACAGCAGTGCTGTGCCTTTACGAGGCAAGAAGAATCGAGCCAGGGTTAAACGGGCTCAGTTGATGACGGGTGGAAAAAAAACATTCCAGAAGTTGGGAGCCGGCGCGGAAAATTCGATCGGCACCAATGAACCCTCTGAACTGTATTGCGGCGGACGAGCCACGTGAGCTTCGACCATTTTCTGCGTGGTGATGTTTTCGATGGTGAGTTTGGTTCCCTGTGGAAGCGCTTCGGAAAGCGCGATGAGTCCGCCGGTGGCACTCACCGTGTGAGTGGCACCTTCGATGGCCTGAGTTTTACCGGCGAGTCTGATGCGAACCGACACGCGAAGCAAAACGCGCTGCGCGCGGCGACGTTCTTCAGAGGTTAGCGGACGCGTGAGTCCAGGTTTTGGCGAACTTGGCGCGTATTGTCTCGTAGTGACTGGCGGCTTCACAGTTCTAATCCCCAAAAATCCATATCCGGAGCAACGAGCTCAATTCCGTATTCCCAGCCCTCGGGACGAGGATTCCCTTTCCAAACGATTACGGAAGCGTTGCTCGTACCCGTCGCCAGGTTAGTTAGAGACAGGCGTTGGTTAAGCTCAAGAGAATTCTTCAGGATCACCATGCAGCCGTACGGATTCACTACACGGGTGAACGCTTCGGCGCTGGCGCTTTTGCCCTCAGCTTCCCACTCTGCGCGAACGCGGACGCGCGAATTCATGCGGTTGCCGCGGCGCTTCTCGCTGTAACGGTTGCCAACGTCCTTCAGAAATGTGCGTTTTTGCTCGTTAGTTTTAACCTGCATTCTTGCCTCTTAAGGGCATGCTAGAGTTGAGCGGAAACGCGGTCAATGGTACGGAAGTAGACGCGGCTGCAATCAGGTAGCTGTACGAAAGGTCAGGCTGGACGCACTCGGATGAAGAATTTGATCGTTAATGCAGATGATCTGGGTTGGACGCCGGGAGTGAACCGCGGAATTTCGGAAGCGCACCGGAACGGCATCGTAACCAGCACTTCCCTGCTGGCGAACGGATGCGCATTTGATGACGGCGTTCGATTATCGCGCGAATTACCGAGACTCGGTGTGGGCGTACACTTGAATTTGAGCGATGGAAAACCCGTCGCGCCCCCGGCAAAAGTAAAAACCCTGGTGAGCGAATCCGGCGAATTTACCGGCGGACCGGAGACACTACTGTTTCGATTGACTGCTAAAAGTCTCGATGCCAAAGACGTAGAGATCGAATGGGGCGCGCAAATCGAAAAGGTTTGCGCCGCAGGGATTCGCCCGACGCATCTCGACGGCCACAAACACGTTCAGATGTTACCGGGACTGTTTGCAATTGCGTTACGCCTTGCAAGAAAGCATGGCATCGAAGCGGTAAGAGTTTCGCATGAAGCGTCGAGCCTTCGAGCCGCGCTGACCGGCGGCAGCGAATCGAAGAGCATAATGCTGAAGCAAGGAGTACAGGCACGCGGATTGAAGCTGTTGGCACGGGATGCGCGGGAAATGGCGGAGCGGTCTGGCATCGCGACCGCCGACTATTTTTGCGGGATCGCACAGACCGGAGTTCTTACCAGGGAAGGCGTGCTGCAGTTGCTGGCGAGTCTCCCAGACGGAACGACGGAACTGATGTGCCATCCCGGTTACGCCGATGCAGAACTGCAAAACACGGCAACGCGGCTGCAGAAATCGCGGCAAACGGAGCTGGAGATACTGACGGACAAAGAGATCCGAAAAAGTATCGCGGCGCTGGGGATTCGCCTGATAAACTATCAGGAGATTGGCGCATTAGGAACATGAGCAGCGAACCCGAAATTCGATATTCGATCGTCGTTCCGTTCTTCAACGAACAGGAGAATATTCCTCCTCTGTACATGAAGCTGACGGAAGTGATGGACTCGATTGGCGAGCCCTACGAACTGGTGTTCGTGGACGACGGCAGCCGGGACAATTCTTTTCGCGTACTTTCGGAAATTTACGAGCACGACCGGCGAGTAAACCTGATTCGTTTGCGGCGGAATTTTGGGCAGACGCCAGCATTGAAAGCAGGATTCGACTTTGCGCGCGGCAACATCATCATCTCGATGGATGGCGACCTGCAGCACGACCCGGAAGAGATTCCGCGTTTTCTGGAGAAAATTGAAGAAGGCTACGACCTGGTAAGCGGTTGGCGGTATGCGCGCAAGGATCACTGGCTGATGCGGCAGATTCCGAGTCGCACCGCGAACTGGATGATGGCCAAGTTGTCTGGCGTGGATTTGCACGATTTCGGAACGACGTTCAAAGCGTACCGGCGCGAAATCATTCAGGAAATTCAATTGTACGGCGAGTTACACCGGTTTATTCCAGCATTGGCAAGCACTACCGGCGCAAAGATTGTGGAAGTGCCGATTGAAAACCTGGAGCGAAAAAGCGGCAAGTCGAACTATGGCATCGGGCGGACAATTCGCGTATTTCTGGATTTGCTGATCGTCAAATTTCTGCTGGATTATTCAACGCGACCGTTGCAATTTTTCGGATTGCTGGGGCTGTTTGGCGCGGGCACTGGGACACTCATTGGTGCGTACGTGGTGTTTAAAAAACTTTTCTATCACATTTCCGTGATGCAAGAGCACGGGCCGCTG
>Ga0137384_10000540_pt1 | contig 28808 bp, 30 predicted proteins | sample SagtaG_2_FD_104922 | JGI IMG/M metagenome (GOLD analysis project Ga0137384, IMG submission 104922) | Vadose zone soil microbial communities from Sagehorn Ranch, Mendocino, California, USA - Sage2_R_60_16 metaG | ecosystem: Environmental > Terrestrial > Soil > Vadose zone | place: USA... | reverse complement strand
CAGGTTGAAGGAACAATGAGGATGGCGCGTGCCATCATGCGCTACAAAGGAAGCCTGGCTCCTCTGCCGCCAGCAACCTATCAACCACCTGAACTGACGCGTCGGCTCTTACTCTACAGCATGCTCAAGGCCGCGCCTGGCATCTTTGTCCCGCCCGGCAGTGATCCAGACCAGGTCATACCGTTGAAACTGAGTGGGGGTATGGGACAGTATGTGTGGAAAATCAACGACCAGGTGTTTGACAAAGCCGACCCGGTTATGGTTGGAGGCCAGAGCCTGATTCGTTTTCAATTTGACAGTCAGAGTATGATGCCTCACCCGATGCATTTGCATGGGCACTTCTTTCAAGTAGACAACGGGACGGGACGCGGGCCGTTGAAAGATACCGTGCTGGTAGACCCAAGACAACGACTCACGATCAACTGGGTCTCGGATAATCCGGGCGCGTGGGCTTTCCATTGCCATAACCGTTATCATGAAAATGCCGGTATGATGCGCGTTGTGAAGGTGCAATAGGAAAACCTCTTCGAAGCATCCTTTCTCATGAAAGAAAGAGTCCTGGTCCTCTAACCCTCAGCGTAGCCGAAGAAGGCTCTCCTTACAGAAGATTATCATCTACCCATTGTGACATGTTTCACAGAATTTTTACTCTGGGAGAGATAGACTGGAGATCAGGAAAGCATTGTTCTTCACGAGTCAATGGACTCGGATGAAATGATGAGGAGAACATTCATGAAAAGCTCAAGGCAGAGGCTTCTGATCTCGAGCCTCTTCGGGTTTTGCATCGCCCTCCTGCTCGCAGCCTGCGGTTCGGCAACGGGGGGAGGAGATACAGGTGGTTCTTCAACACCAACGACGAGTGTTGTCCACGCGACGGCAACACCGGTCAGACTGACGGTGACGTTCGGCTGCAAAGGTGGTGACAAAGAAAGCTTCAGCGCCACCTCGTCGTAGGCGAGGGCATGCGTGCAAACGCAATCAGGCGCCTCGCTGATGATCGAGGTCACTTACTGTAATGGCAGTATCGATCAAAGTCCAGCCCTCAAAGGGACCTTCACCGCTGACGGGACAGGCTACTTTGAATGAAACTGGAAACCCCAGGCTACCTGCCAGGGAATCCTCCGGGCACGACGGGCTTCTGGAAAGGAACTGCCGAAGTGACTGCCACGCTCAACGGCCAGACCGCGACCACAATCGCTGCCTTTGAAGCCTGAGTAGCAGGCAGGAGATGCCTGCCGGCGAGAGAGATGCTAGGACATCGGTCAAGTAATCAACTCAAGCGACCTTCTTCAAGGAATCAGTCAAACGGGCAATGACGTGTAAATTGTGAACAACGGCACAGCGGCGCAGATCGATAAGATTTTTGCGGAGCTCAAAAAACCGAGCTGAAGCCCTGGCTCAAAAAGACCTGGTGTTTTCCGGTGAGGAAAATGGCGAGTTTGTCTGACGTATGGAAGATGTGTTTGTTGTCTTGCCAGCCCTACGATCCCTCGGTTCCCCGGATCTGTATGGATGAGATGGGCAAGAATCGGGTCAAGACAAGTATGTACCCGAACCGGCCAAGCCTGGTCAGGTGGCGCGGGAGGACTACACCAACAAGAAAGAGGGCTGCGCGAACCTGTTCATTGTCTATAGAACCTCTAGCGGGGAGACGGTATTTCAAAGTGACCGAGCACCGGACCACGGAGGACCGGTGCTGCGTAATATGGATAAAGTCTAGCTTACTCCTTGTTCGGAGCGGGCAACTGCAACTGCTGGCGCATCGTGGCTAGCTCTGCATCCACGTTGTGCTCTTCTGTGATCTGCCGCAGTTGCCTATCGAGCGGGTCTTCCCCTGGAACGCTGAGGGTACCGATCTCCATAAGGGTGTCGATAGCATCGACATGGGCCTGCATCTTCAGGACTTTATCCTGGGCGCGCTACATCGCCAGGTTCATCTCGTCCATCTCTGACGAGAGACCCGACACCGCCTCGTTCGCTCCAACGCTCGCATTGGCCGCGCTGTACTGCGCAGACATCATGTCCTTTTGACTACGAAATGCAGCAACACGCTCCTCGACCTTGCTCTCTACGTATGCCAGGTGTGCCTCCTGCGCCTGGAGCTGTGTCATCTGTGTTTTATAGCCGTTGACCTGGGCCAGCAGCGCCTCTTTGCGCTGCAACGTCTGGCGGGCCAGGTCTTCGCGGTTCATTTGCAGCGCCTGTTGCGCCTGCGAGGTCAGCTGGTTGGCTTGCGCCTCCGCCTGCTGCTCAAGCAATCCGATATGCTTCTCTTCCGTAGCGACCTGGGCAATGGCGCAGCGCAGGTTTTGCAGCTGCTCCAATTGCTTTTCATACGACAGGTTCAAAACCTGCGTCGGGTCCTCTACCGCGTCCAACGCAGCATCTCCCTTCATCTCGAAGATGAGCCGTAATCGTTTCCCTAACGACATGATTTTCTCCTTTGACTATTCCCGACACTCCTGCCAGTCGTTTGTGCGACCGAAGCGCTGAGCAGACTCAACATGCCCGCGATGGAAGTTCCAGTGAAATTCATAGCCAGCAGGCACAGAGGTACCCGCGATGTTCAGGAGGCGGCGGGTGCGATAGATTGGCTCGAAAGGACAGTTTGCCATCGCTGCGACGACATAGGCATCCCCACGTGCAGCGGCGGCTTCTACTTCATCCAGGTACTGCTGCGCTCCTGCCGAAAGGACGCCTCCCATTTTTTGGCACATCTCCCTCATCTCGTCAGCGCCAAACTCCGTGCCGCGCAGTTCGCTGCGCGCGCTTGGGGCGGCGACACGCCAGAGGTCATCAGGACGAATACGCCGGTCGTGATACGTCCTGTTGGGCGCGGTGCCCTGTTGCGCGTTTATAGCATCAAGCCGACCCGGGTGCAGCAACCCAGGCATGGCCACAGCCTGGTTGAGCAAGAAGTAGCTCTGCAGCGCATCCCAGAGCGAGTTTTCCGCCTGCGTATGCATTTCGGGCGTGGCCTCTCCCTGGGATACCTGCCCGGCAAAATCGGTGCCGAAGCGCAACTGGGAATCGGCCTGCGCTAACCGCCCTTGCAGCGCTCTGATATGCGCCGCGATCTCCTCCGGTACGGCGACCGTGGCCACGTTGACGGCGTTGGTATACTGCGCGATCAGCCCGGCGGCCCAGTCGCGCACTTCGCGAGCAGCGCCGATCATGCCCTGCAGGTGCGTCACCGGGCAGGGCTGCTCCCCGTATTCGACACGCGGCCCTAATACGAGGGGCATAGGAATATCTGGCACGAATGCCGGGTCATTGAGCGCCGCCAGCGTATAGTGCAGCGCCGGTTGAATTTGCTGGCACAGTGCATTAGCCTGGTCATAGGTGATCTGCGGCAGATATCCTGCGGTCTGAGGGTCAAAGGCGGCATCGGCGGCCAGTAATTCTCTCACAAAGACCTGCAGGGTGCGTGCCGCTCGAATAAATGCCAGGGGAAAACGCAACTGGGCATACGCCTCCCACGGCGTCACCCCCTGGGCGATCAACGCTGACAGCCGGTCATCGATTTGCTGCCAGAAATCTTCGACCTGGCTAGCGGCGCGTAAGTAGCCTTGAATATTTGCATCGCTTACCTCACCTCGTACTACGGTCGAATAGAAGTGACGGACTGCTCCCCTCTTTTCGCCGAGAAAACTTTTTGCTGGCATATGATGTTCCTCCTATTGGAAGTAAACGTTTTCCCATTGATTCGTTTCTCTCCCCAACATCATATCATTACCCACACAGTCTAGGCGCAATACCCTTCAAATAGCCCATGCTCCTGGGGAGCACCCAGAACCATGAAATGAGTGATGCAATTCCAGGAGAATAACAGCCACGATCTGGGCAAAGCAGCCATCCCGCTGATACGAGCGATCATGCTCTGGTCGTTTGAGAGCGAAATACCTCATCTTTTGCTTGTCGACGCGCGAAGTGATGCGGAAGCGACGGGCGGGTAAGTGTACGGAGGCGATATCATGCAGCAAACGCCGGTAGAGTTGGTCGAAGTTGTCAGTTGAAATTCTCCGACCGCCCCCAGCACCACCTCGATGCTGTGAACGAAGCTCAAACATCAGGATCAAGGTTGGCGTCTAAAGCGGCCTGGTGCATGAGAAACCGCAGCGCATAGTGCGCGAGAAAGAGTTCATAGAGTCCCTGTGGATGAGCTGCCATTGTCGCCCCTCCCCCTAAAAGTACCAGATTGAAGATTGCGCATGTGTCAATGCGTGTCAAGCATGCTACACTGTATGGCATTGAGCAACGAAGGAGTGTCAATCGGGAAGGATGATTACTTGTGAAAATAGCCCGTTGGGGCCTGCTGTGTCTCGCTTTGATCGTCATATTGGCGGCGTGCGGCGCCAACGTCACTACGCAAACCTTGTCCTCGAATAGCTTCTCGAGCTATTCACTCAATCGTAGCGACCCGCAGCAATCTCCTACTTCCACTCCCACCTCGATACCGCCTCTATCACTTCCCAGTCAGAGAGTGACCCCGTCTCCAACGCTGGAACCTCATCCCATTGTTACCAGTACCCCCAGTACCCCAACGCCAGCCTCAAACTGTGTCACGTACAGCAACGAGACAACGCTGGTTCCGGCAAAGAACGGAACACTGGCCGCTCCCTACGGTCCAGCGCCAGTAACCACTGAAGCGCAGCAGCTCACCCGGCAACTCTACCAATTGATCAATCGCGATCGTGCCGCCTGCGGCCTGCCTCTCTTTGCCTGGAATGAAACCCTGGCCGCCGGCGCGCTGCTGCATAGCTGGAATATGGCGCACTGCGGCTTCAGCCATACCTGCCCCGATGGGAGTACACCGTACCAGCGCATCGCTAACGAAGGCTTCGCCGGCTTGAGCGACTGCGGGGAAAGTATCGGCCTGGCAGGATCATCCAATCCGCCCTGGAGCAACGTCTACGCCGTTCAGGAAAGCATGGCGCATGAGCCGCTCGGTGGCTGGCACCGTATCCACCTGTTCAGCACAACCCTGCATCGGATCGGCATCGGCACCTATGTTGATTCCAGCGGTTGGATCTGGTTCACCGAAGATATGCTCAACTAAGATCGGTTCAAGCCTTTATTGTTCGTATTTCCCCAATTTTTGCCCAATTACGTGGCAATGTGCTCAGATGGCGTGAAGGATGGCAAATCCGTCACAAGACTCCATACAAAGAGCAACCATTATGCCGAAGTCGGTCCTCTTGCCTGGCGCTCCAGGGAGAGTCGCTCATGACGAACCACCAGGAGGATCGTGGAGAGCAGCGCGAGGATCAGGATGTAGAGCGCTATACTGCTGACCACTTCGATGGCTGAGCCGGAGACTGCCTCCAGCTCGTAGAGCGAGGCGAGCTTTTCGAAGGGCGCGCTTGCTCCTCCGACACTGACCGGGAGCCAGGTTTCCACACGCTGACCGTGATAGGTCAATTCCGCGTAGACGAACCAGCGTCCCCGCTCAGGCAACTGGATGGCCCCTTGAAACTGGCACGGTTCCACCTGTTGAAGTGGGCCGGAGATCGTTTCCCCGGAGCGCCTGGCTTCCAGCGTCTTCGGCTCAAGCTGGCTGCATGCGAGCGCGCTCGTCACTCTAGCTGCGAGGCTAGCTGTTGAACCATGCACTGTTGCGGTCAACTGCACCGTGCCAAGCTCATTCCCCTGTCCTGGATCATGGGCCAGTGCTTGACCTGGAAACAGGAAGAGCAGGCTGACCAGAACCAGCAGCAGGGCTGCTGGCACGCGGCGCAGCTGCAAGCGTGGCCCTTCCACCACTGTCAGCACGAGCCAGCTGGCGAGTATAGCCAATGGCAGGCCGATGATGACATCGGGAAAGGTGATAGAGACTCCGTTGAGCTCGACGTTCAGGTACGGAACATAACTGGCGTAGACGGCGAGCGCAAAGAGACAGGAGCGGAGCGCGCGAGGCCAGCGTGCGTTCGCCGTCAGGTCAAAGACGACGGCCGGGAGAAGTATGGGTGGGATGAGCGGGGAGGAGAAACCAAGCAGCAGCAAAAAGAGGACGATACCGACACGAAGCCCTGTATACAGTGCTGCGACCGCCGTGCTTATCCAGCGCTGGCGGGAAGTCGCGCGGAGCAAGGTCAACGAAAAGATGCTCCCGGTCGTCAGAACGGGCAGGTACCAGGTGGCGACGAATTGCGGCACATCGGCCTCGTATTCCATGACCGGGACAAGCGACACGCTCAGGACCAGCCCTCCGACAAGGGCCATCAGAAGAAAACGACGCTCAGGCAGGTGACTGACCGCCAGCAGCATACTGCTGCTAATGGCAAGCAGTCCGACGATACCTAACAGGTGCGGTGGACTCCACAGCACTGCGTCGCGCCCAAAGGCGATATGCCAGGCGTTGTCCACCGGCGCCGCCGCCAGCGTCACACCCTCGCCGATGAGGGCCAGGACAAGCGGAGGGTGGTGGAAGACCGCGCGCAGACGGTGCTCACGTCGCAAGGCCAGAACCGCCCAGAGCGCGATGGCGACCCCGATGACGAGCACGCCGCCGTAGAGCAGGAGGTGCGGCGGAATAGCAAAACTATCATGTCCTCGATCGGTATGTCAGGCATCGTCCCAGTACGTCCCGGCAAACGCCGCAAGCCCACCGATCAGGAAGAGGGCGACCGAGAGAGGCGAAATGGATGTTTTCATGGAGGTACCTTTCTAATTTATGAACGTTTCCTTTCTCCCTACCAGGAGATAACCGATGCCCTCTCAGGTCAGCGTTCAGGAGGATGCTTTCCCCTCTTGAGTGACTTTTGCAGTCAGCGCTCCTGCAAGAAAGCGAGAAACCTCACCCATATACGTCTCTGGAGGTATGTCGCGATGGTAGAGATAACAATCTTCCACAGCCCGCTCGACGAGCGAAGTGATCAGCCGGGCAGCAATCTCTGGATGGACTGCCGCATCAACCTGCCCGACGGCCTGCCAGCGTTTGATCAAGGTCGCGATCAGATGATAGTATGGCTCAAACAGGCGTTCCCAGTCGGCAGGATTTTCAACCAGCCCTCCACCATTGTTGAGAATGGGATACACATCAGCATACTCCCCCATCTGCCCGAATGTTGCCCTCAAGCCAAGCTCAAGCGTCTCTGAAAAACTGGTGGCCTGCATGACCGCCTCGCGTACCACTTCCAGGACACGTTCCAGCATCTGCTCAGCAAGAGCGTAGACCACGGCAAACTTCGAAGAAAAGTAGACATAAAAGGTGCCGTGGGCCACTTCCGCACGCGAGACGATCTCGGAAATGGTAGTAGCCTCCAACCCTTTTTCTGCCAGTACTTGCCTGGCTGCCGCCAGGAGAGCAGCGCGGCGATCTCTTGTTGCTGTAGGTTTGGGCCGTATACGAATGGTGAAGCGTCCTTCCCGTAAAAGAAAATGACGAAGTGTCAAGGAAAATGACAAAATGTCAATATTTTTCTTAAAGCATACCGTTCGCTCTGCGTTTTGTCAAGGGAGCTTAGTACAGCCGGCATCCCTATAGCCGCCTGAGAGCCAATTGCAGGATTGACCGTTTTCGCCTTTATCAGCTTCGCAAGGGATCACGTTGCCTGGTGCTGATGTGGGAAGCAAGTGCGAGGCGGGTGTTTCCTCGCTGCAGTCTGGCGCTGGTTTTCCGCTGGCTCACTCGTTTTTCTGCCAGGGGTGAGTACCAAGAGGTGTCCTCCAGGTCGGAAGACCCCCAGGTCATGATCAGTGATGGAGCGACAGCAAATATTGAGCCATTTGTTGAGGAGAATATCGATGCTGAGTCCGCGCTCTCGCATCATCTCTTCGAGATCGCGGTAGCTCAGAAAATAGCGCAAATACCAGCGCACGCACAGCAGAATGATCTCGGCTTCGCACGTGACGCCATTTGAACGGACTCGGGTTCTTCATGAAGGGAACTCCTTTGGTGATCTCGAATAGAAGCAGAGCTTAGCATACTATGGTCATTTTTGCAACACAGCCCAAGCCAAAAAGCCAAAGCCAAAGCCTGTGCCTGATCCCAACTCGATTCTTACTTTCATTCGTCAACAGAGCCCTGAAAGGCTCGTTCCCCTTCCTTGCTTCTTTCCGCTTCGGTTGGAGATCCTGAGGAGGAAGGAACCGGCAACAGTGTAGGAGAGAAGGAGCACCCATGAAGCAGCGTATTCTTTTCATCTGTACCCATAACTCGGCGCGTTCACAGATGGCCGAGGGGCTGCTCAGAGCCTTGGGAGGAGAACAGTTTGAGGCCTACAGTGCAGGGACGGAGGCAACACAGGTACGTTCCCTCGCCATACGGGCCATGGCGGAACTGGGCATTGACATTTCCGGCCAGCAGTCCAAGACGCTGGATCGCTATCTGGGGGAATCATTCGATGCGGTGATTACGGTGTGTGATGCGGCAGCCGAAGCTTGTCCGATCTTTCCCAGGGCGAAACGACAGCGGCACTGGTCGTTTCCCGATCCCTCGCAGGCCACTGGCAGCGAGGAAGAGCAGCTCGCCGTCTACCGCCAGGTGCGTGATGCGATCCGCTCACGTATTGAAACGGAACTGCTTCACGCGGCCCCTTTCTAAAGAGCGGAGCCTGAATGAAACGACGTAGACCATTGCCTCGGTCAGCATACTGGGAAACATGCTCAATGTGGCACGACCGCTGCCAGCAGCGACGAGGCATGTGTCACGAATGCCACCCATTCCTGTGGCAGCACACCGCTGAGAAGTGTAGCAATACCAAGTACAATGAGCACAAAGCGCAGTGCGCCTGGCTCTTTCTGAAGCGGTTTGCCTGCTGCGGGACGCAGGTACAACGGCTCAAGCACGCGCACATAGTAGAAGAGCGAGATAGCAATATTCACCAGCATGACCACCGCCAGCCAGATCCATCCTGCCCCAAGAGCCGCCCCAAAGAGATAGGTTTTGCCTACAAAACTGCCAAACGGTGGAAAGCCGGCCAGAGCCAGAAGGCACAGAGCCAGGACGGCAGCCGTGACGGGAAGACGTTTACCTAGTCCGTTCAACTGTGCAATGTCGTCTGACTTCAGTTGACGCTCTATGGCATCAACGGCCAGAAAAGCTCCCAGATTCATAAAGAGGTACACCGCGAGATAGAGCAGCATTCCTGGTACGGCGAGGCCATGACGCTCTGCTGCTGCGACTCCCACCAGCATATAGCCCACCTGCCCAATCGAGGAATAGGCCAGGAGCCGCTTGACGCTCGTCTGTCGCAGGGCAAAGATGTTCCCAACAGTCATGGTAATTGCGGCCAGCACCGCAAAAACTTCTGCCCAGTGTCCCAGATTATGTGGAAAGGCTACGATCAGTGTGCGTAGCAGAACTGCCAGCCCTGCTGCCTTCGGGCCTACCGATAAAAACCCTGCAATAGGAGTCGGTGCTCCCTGATAGACATCGGGGGCCCAGGTATGGAAAGGTACCAGTGTGCTCTCGAAGCCGTAACCTGCCAGCACAAGAAAAAATGCCGCCATGATGGTGACCACTGGCATTGCCGGAAGCCTCGTGGCCAGCTCTGGCAGGCGCAATGTACCCGTCAGCCCAAAGAGCAGCACCATCCCGTAGATCATTACCGCTCCCACCGTTGCCGAGAAGAGGAACATTTTGAAAGCCGCCTCCGTTGCGAGGCGGTCCTGCTTAGCAATACCCACCAGGAGATAGGAGCCAACGGTCACCAGTTGAATGAACAGCGCAATCAGAGCCAGGTCCTGGCTGGCGGCCAGACCCATGATCCCCAGGCAGGTAATCAGCAAGAGGGCCGGTACCTCACCTTCATGAGCACGACCCCGAAAGTGACTCTGCGTTGCCAGGAGCACAAAGGCGGTTGCCGCGATAGCAAAGAACTTGAAGTAGACCGCGAACTGATCAACGGCATAGGTGTCGAGGAAAATTGGGCGTTTGGCAAAGGTGAGCATCCAGGCACTTTCGATAGCCGCAGCGAGCAGGCCCATCAGGGCAATCCATGTGGCAATACCCTTGCGTGCCGGAGGTAAAAATGGGCCAAGGGGAAGTAAGAGCAGGATCAGCCCTGCAAGCGTCAACTCTGGGACAAGCGCCCACAGTTCCATGCCCATGCCACCTGACAGACCCTCCATATGCTCACCATCCTTTCAACAGGATACCCACCGGACTGCTCCGCAGGGCTGCGTCAATAATTCCGACCAACGGACCCGGCAGAACTCCCAACAGGATAATCAGTACAACGAGCGGGAGCAGCGTCGCAACTTCTCTCCTGCTCAGGCGTGGCAGAGTTGTCCATTCGGCAGGCACCTTGCCCAGAAGTACGCGCTGAAGTGTCCAGAGGAACATGGCGGTGGTGACCAGAATACCCAGCAGCATACCAAAGGCTGCCCAACGGTAGACACCAAGCGTGCCGAGCACAATCTGCACCTCGGCGGCGAAATGGGCCAGGGCCGGTAATCCCAGCGAGGCAAACATGGCAAACGCCAGAATTGAACCATACAGAGGCAGAGCGGCCCAGATGCCTGAGAGACGGCGTATCTCGCGTGTTCCCGTGCGCTCAGCAAGCATACCCACCAGGAAGAAAAGTGCGCCGGTGACTAAGCCGTGTGCGACCAGCTGGTACGCTGCGCCACTGGCAGCCGCCGCACGATCAGCTGCAGAGGCAGTGGCGGCAACTGCCACGCCGAGTAAAACGTAGCCCATATGATTGATGCTCGTAAAGGCAATCAGCCGCTTGAGATCCGTCTGGGCCATTGCTACGGCTGCACCATACACAGCCGAGACCACCGCCACGACTGCAATTGGTACAGCCCACGCACTGAAGGCATCCGGTACAGTTGGTAAGGTAATGCGCAGTAAACCGTAGCCTCCCAATTTCAGCAACAAACCTGCCAGAATCACACTTCCCTCAGTCGGGGCCTCCGTGTGGGCGTCGGGGAGCCAGGAATGCAGAGGAATAACCGGTAATTTAATGCCGAAACCAATGAGGAAACCAAGCAGAACGAGCGATGCGCTCACTCCAGCGCCGACAAATGGGCGAGCTGCAATGATGGCCGGTAAGTCGAAGGTATGCGGATTCGTGGCAAGATAGAGTGCGAGGATAGAGAGCAGGACGGCCAGACTGCCGACGCGCGTGTAGAGAAAGAACTTGAGAGCCGCCTCGACCCGTCGTTCGTGGCCCCATAGCCCGATGATGAAATACATGGGGACCAGGGCGATCTCAAAGAAGACGTAGAAGAGCAAGAGATCCATCGTACTGAAGAATCCGAGCAGTCCTGTTTCCATCACCAGATAGAGCGCGAAGTACTCGCGTGGCGAGGTCTCCTGTTTCCAGACATAGATGATCACCAGAAAGGTCAGCAGCGTGCTAAGCAGGATCAGCGGAAGTGAGAGTCCATCGATAGCAAGATGATAGCTGGAACCGAGTGTCGGAATCCACGCCACCCGTTCCTCAAATTGCAGTCTACCATTTCCCCAATTGAAGAGCACAGCAATGAGTATACTTATTCCCAGCACCAGTCCGCTGGTCATAGCAGCTATCCAACGCCATGCTGTAGGGCCTGGAATAAGGTAGAGTGCAAGCGCACCTGCCAGTGGAAGAAAAATCAGCGTGGTAAGCATGCTATCAGCCCTCCCTTAGTGTATAAATGTAGCCAGTACGGCGAGAGCAATCACACCCAACCCCCATACAACGACCATCAACAAGTAGTTTTCAATGCGCCCGGTCTGCACCACCCTCACTCGTTGACCTAACGTGAGGATGCTTCGACCCACATCCCGCACCGCTGCATCGATCTGTCGCGCATCGAAGCGACCGCTTGCTTTGACCACAGCAAGAGTTGCCCTGGCGAGAGCGGCAGCAAAAGCATCGAACACATGCCGATCAATTCCTGAAAAAGTGCGTGTCGCGGCCAGCATTCCTTTGACAATAGACCGGGTAAGTGTATCGAATACGAGGTGATCAAAGGCACCCAGTCGTGCTGTCACCCAAAAACCAATCTGCGCGACGAGGCGATAGAGAGCCTTGAGGCCAAACTCGCCAAGAACGAGAGGCGTGACGCCTTTGAGCAGGGGCCAGGTGACAGAAGTTGGCCAGAGCCGCCGTGCCCACAGTCCTATCGCCACTCCGACGATAGCCACGCTCAAAGTGAGAGCTGTGGCCGGAAGAACGTCGGGCGTGGACGTACCGAAAAGTTGCTCTAGTGGATGACCGAGCAGGGCGGCATTGACGAGCAGCCCGACGGGAATCAGGCCAGCTATCACGAGCAGTGGGATGAGCAAGCCTCTGCTCGCTTCATGGGCCTTCTGTGCTGGTTCAGATGGTACACCGAGAAAGACCAGCCCGAAGATGCGTGTGCTGTACAGTGCGGTGAACAGACTTGCCAGCAGCGCGGCGATGAACAGGAGTGCATTGCTCTGCCACGCGGCCGCGAGTACCGGATCCTTGGGTGGGAGAGCAAGCGTGACAGGAAGTCCCGCCAGAGCCGCCGCACTGATAGCAAAAGCGAGAGCCGTGAGTGGCATTCGTTTCGCCAGTCCTCCCATCCGCGCAAATCCGGTACCCTCGACGGCGTGATCGATTGCACCTGCTCCCAGAAAGAGGGTCGCCTTATACAAAGCCTGCGCGACCAGCAACAGGATACCGGCAAGCAGACTGCCACTGCCCAGACCCACAAACATCAGCCCGATCTGGCTCATCGTTGAGTAGGCCAGCGTGCGCTTCACGTCGCTTTCCACCAGTGCCACCGCTCCTCCCAGGAGAGCCGTGATAACCCCTATCCATGCCACAACGGAAAGGGCTGAACTCGCGACGAGAAAGAGCGGATAGAAACGGGCCACCAGAAACACGCCTGCTGCCACCATCGTGGCCGAGTGCAGGAGAGCCGAGACGGGGGTCGGACCAAGCATGGCGTCCGGCAGCCACCCCTGAAAGGGAAACTGAGCGGATTTTCCAGCCGCACCCGTAAAGAGCAGCAACGCAATAGCCAGCAGCAGGCTAGCAGCAATTTTCCCAGAAATGACTGCTGAAAGAACCGTAGCGATGCGTCCACTGCCGGTTGTTCCAATAAGGAGTAGTACGGCTGCAAGCAGACAAAGGTCTGCGAGGCGCGTGACAAAGAATGCCTTTGATGCTGCTGCCGGTACTCCCGGTCGCTCAAACCAGAAGCCGATCAGCAGGTATGAGCAGAGGCCGACCAGCTCCCAGGCGATAAAGAGCGTGATCAGGTCAGCAGCCAGCACCAGCGTCAACATCGAACCCGTAAAGAGGCTGAACTCGGCGAAGAAACGCCCTCTCCGCTGATCCTTTGCCATATAGCTGACTGCGTAGATGAACACGACGAGTCCAACGACTGACACCAGTGTCGCCATTAACGTACTGAGCGGCTCAAGCCAGAGTGCTAATGTGAGTTGACGGCCCCCAACAGTCAGCCACGGCAGGGAGACGAGCGCACGTTTGCCTTGTGCGGCATCAAACAGCCCTAGAACGGAGACCAGTGTTGAGCCAGCCATGGCAGTCACCGCCAGCCCGGCAGCAAGGCGACCAAAACGAGCCAAGCCACTTGCCAGGAGTGCAAAGACGAGCAGAGGCAACAGTGGAGCCAGCTCGAAGAGAGATGTACCGCTCATTGCTTCAAATCCTTGAGGGAATCGACGTTCGCATTGCCTCTCTGACGAAAGACGAGCAGCATTAAGCCAAGACCGGCAGCCATCTCAACGGCGGCAATCGTAACGATGATAATGACGAACACCTGGGCATCGTAATTGGCCGGTCCTACGAATCGCCAGAAGGCGATGAGCGTCAGCACGGCAGCGTTGAGCATAATTTCAATGCTCATCAGAACCATCAGACCACTGCGCTGTGAAAGCACACCTGCAACGCCGACGCCAAAAAGCAACGCCCCGACGATCAGATAGGGAATCAAGCCCGGACCGCTCATGAGTGACCTCCATGTTTATGCTGGCTACCCACTGTTTCTTCGGCTGGTATAAGGGTCATACCGCACTTGGGACAATTTCCTGGCCGAGACTCTCGCACCTCAGGATGCATAGGGCAGGTGTACGTCTGTTCACCGGCATCACTTGCCTGCGGCTCAGGTGATGGCATCTGGAGCTGAAGCTGTGTGCGTTCGCGTTTCCCCAACAGTACGGCACCGGCAATACCGGCCAGGATTAAGAAGGCCGCTCCCTCAAAACCAATCATATAGCGCGAGAGCAGAAGTTCACCAACGGCATTGGTGGCATCCTGTGTGGGGCCACCAGCAGCAAGCGGCCAGGGCGTTTGTACCACCAGAACGATCAGCAGAAGGGCTGAGGCTATACCAAGGGCAATGGCCCAAGGAAGTTGTGACGTTGACATCGCCATATCGACCATCATCTGATAGTATTGGCGGGGCGTCATACCAAACATATTCATGTCGTGCTGGGATATGTTCATGTCATGCCCGCTCTCGCCTGACGCTTGTATAGGCATGGACATATCGTGAGACCTGTGTCCATCACCCGATTGTTCCATAGACATACCAGACATCGTATGCGCTCCCTGCTCCATAGACATGCCTGCATGTTCACCTGTCGCATGGGATTGAGATGTATCATCTGTCGACCTCAAGGTCATGCCACACTTGGGGCAATTCCCCGGCTGGTCTTGCTGTACCTCTGGATGCATGGGACAAGTGTACGTTTTCAATGTATCAGCCTGGTGTGGCTCCTCTGTCTCAGCTTCAACCAGTGTCATACCGCATTTTGGACAGCTGCCGGGCTGATGCTCGCGCACCTCGGGGTGCATCGGGCAAGTGTAGACCTTGGACTGGTTGGATGTTTCTTGAACAGACTGTTGTGCTTCAGCCTGCATCAAAGTCATGCCGCACTTGGGGCAATTTCCTGGGTGGTCTTGCTGTACCTCCGGATGCATGGGACACGTCCAATCGTTGACCTGGTGAGTACCTGGCTGCTCTTGCGTTGACTCTTCCTCCGGCGGCTTGCCGCGTGGCATATGCATAGAGAAGGCAGCAAGACCTGGCATGTGCATATCTCGTTTCATCCCCCACATCATCTCGCCACCCGGATCTATCATCATCATGACCATGAAGAGCACCATGACAAGCATACCCCCCACATTCATCATGATCTGAATGGCAGCCAGGAGATCTGCATTCAATAGAATAAAGAGACCGGCGAGGGCCACAAAACTTGCCATCAGAGCGAGTCCCGCCCGGTACATACTCATGGTGAGGATCATTCCCGCTGCCGTAACTACAGCTATGGTGGAAAGCGAGAGAAAAATGATCCACTCAAAAATGCCATTCATCAGCTACCTCCCGGTATAACTAGAGTGAGAATGCCGACCAGTGTGATATTCACCAGGGAGGCCGGTAAAAGAATTTTCCACGAAAGGGTGAGTATCTGATCGTGGCGCAGTCGAGGGAGAAAGCGTCCAGCCCACAGGACGAGTGCCGAGAGGACCAGAGTCTTGAGGACGAACCAGAGTGGCCCTGGCAGCAGTGGCCCCTGCCAGCCGCCGAAGAACAGGAGTATTCCCATACTCATCAGGATCAGGAAGATGGCATCAAGAGCCACCTTAAAGAGCAGCAGACGGACACCGCTATACTCGGCAAAGACACCGCCTTCCAGTTCATCGCCCGCCAGAGCACTATCAAAGGGATGGCGAAAGCTCACGAAGAGGGCTGCTAACAGGTAGATGGCCAGACCAAGCGGCTGCCAGACCACATACCATAGTCCTGCCTGCGACTGCACAATATGCTGAGTCGAAAGGGACTGCGCCGCCATGACCGGTCCGATGGCGGCAAAGCCGATCGGTACTTCGTAGCTCACAAGATATGCTGCGGCACGGAAGGTACTAAACAGCCCTTCCTTCGAGTTCTGACTCCACCCGGCGTTCATCATGGCAACCACAAAGGGACTTAGCAGGACAATAAAATAGAAGAGACCGATGGATGGATCAAAACCGATCAGGTTGGGGCCAAGCGGAATAACCAGTGCGGTCAAGGCCACCACTGCCAGGGCAATAAAGGGTGCGGAACGATAGAGAAAGAAGTCGGCTCCACGCGGCACCAGATTTTCTTGGCGCAATAGTTGCACTGCGTTGGCAATTGGCAAAGTGAAGGCTATGCCGACTCGTCGGAGTCCAAGCAGCATCAGCTGTTGTAGAACGGCAATACAGTAGGTGCCAATGAACAGCCCAAGCAGCACTTCAAGTGAAATCAGAAGAGCATTCATCCGTCAGCCTCCGCCATAGCAAGATCGAGACTGGCTACAATCACCTCGGCATCGGCAAGTTTCTGACCAGCAAGTATCTCCGGCAGCAAGGGGAGCAGTGCAGCAGAGGGGCTTTGCCACTCAATACGAGAGGGTTTCTCATTATCAGAACTTTCCAGGTGGAGGCCTATCGTTCCGCGTGGGCCTTTGACCTCCGCATGTGCCTCTCCTGCTGGAATCGTCCAGTACGCTGCGTGTGCAGGGAGGAACTGTTCGGCAGCCAGCGTTTCAGCCACCTCGAGCAAATCACCGGAGGCTAACTGTAGGCGAGTCCGAAGGCGACCCTCTACATCACCCTCTCCTTGCTCACTTGCCTGTAGTACTGGCCCGGTCACGTTAGCCGCTTGCAGTCGTGCTGTTGATAACATCCCGATGCTGCGCGTACGCAGAGCCGGCCAGCGATTCCGTTCAACGTCCCTTTGCAATGCCGTAAGACTCTCTGCCACCTGCCGGAGCCGCGTAAGAGTGGCAGTATTTTTGTCAAGCATAGCCGTTGTTCCACTGTACTGTGGCAGCAGCCATGTCGTGGGCGATTGCTGCCAGAGCCGGGCGCTGCACTCATCTAGTGCGCTTGCCAGTGAATAGGAGCGGTCGAGCAATTGAGCAACGTCGAGTATTTCCGCAAAGCGTACCAGCCACCAGAGGACGTTCTGCGTTCGCTCAAGTGCGAGTGCCGCTTCACGCAATTTTACAAGTAGCGTCGGTGGCGACCAGCCTTGTAGTTGCTCGATGGCACGAATGCAGGCAAGCTGACCGGCGATAGGAGCCAGTGGATCAAATTGACGCGCCAGAGAAAGAGCCTGTTGCCAATCTCCTTGCATCATCGCCTCAGCAATACCTCGAGAGGCATACCCTGATTCCACCTGTACCGAAAGAACCTGTTCGCCATCGCAAATGAGAAACAGGCGTAGTGGTCCGGCTGTAAATGGTTGAATCGGCCCCAGACTCAGTACCGCCAGCTCTGTCGCCATCTCCTGCTGTTGCCTCGATGGAAGCTGAATGGTTGGAGAGTCCACTTCCGACCCGTCGGACACGATAAGCTCTGACTCATCGCTCCTATCAAGCACAGCATCGAGAAGGCCTTCTACTGAGACCTGTTGCAGATGCCGTGAGCCGGGCAATACTTTCTGAAGGTCAGCAGGCTTTGTCTCTGTGGAAGAGTCGCAGACTGCCTCTGGCCCTCCCACAAGCAGAGCATGGGCAGGGCGCGGCAGAGCCTGTGCTATCTCGACAATGGCAGGAACCAGCTTTTCGCTGATTGGCTCAACAACAACGAGCAGGTTTGCATGGCGTGGTGAGGCTACCCGCTCTGCATAGGGACTACGCTGTGATAGAGCGGTTAAAAGATGAGCACCACTTCCGCCATCAACCGCAAAATAATGACGAGGCATGTGCGTGAGACGAGCAAACCAGCCAGGACGTTTACGTGTTGCGCTGTCAGCGTTCCCAGTCAAAGACCCCTTCCTTCCAGGCAAAAAAGATCGCCGATGTCAGAATAGCCACAAAGACAAACATATCAAAGAAGGCCACCAACCCAACCTTTTTGTAGACTACCGCCCAGGGAAACATGTATACCATCTCCATATCAAAGGCTACAAAGAGCAGCGTCAGCACCGCATAGCGCAGGCGAAACTGAATCCAGGTCTTGTGGCCTGTGCGGCCTCCGTGTTCTGGTGGCGGATTCTCTTTGGCTGGCCGGGCAGAGGGACCCAACATACGCCCCAGCCCGATTGCCAGGAAGCCCAAAAGGAGTGCTACCACAAGCATAACCGCAGCAATAGCGTACTCTACAGGAATGTTGCTCGCCATTGAATCATCTCCTCCCTCATTTATGACTGATTGACAGACATGAGCAGAGGAAAGGTCTCTGCCTGCTATCTAAAGAAGGTCGAATATCTTGCCGACGTGCAAGCCGGAGAAGACGACGACTCGATGCACACAGATAATGCCGCTTAGGTGCCATATTCCTTTCACTGTTATATATACTATAGTAAATACCGGTACAATTTGCAAAGGTACGAGTCTCCATCGTAGCTCTCCACTCAAGCAATCTGACCCACAACGTGGTACTTTTCCGCTATGTTCTGAGTTTTTCACACACATGGTACGAGAGGCTGTGGTAATATTGCAACCATCTCATATATCAAACTATATCATGAGGTGTTCTGCTGTTTCAATGCACCTCTACGAAAGGATTTGGGCTATCTATGCGAGAGCAGCGATGGAGTTCGCACAGCTATTGGTTTACACGCTGGGGACACCTCTCGCCAGTCGCACGCATTGCCGTCCTCTTGCCAGTTGTGCTTGTTCTCCTCGTCTACACAAAAACATGGGATGATGCTCCAAGATATGTTACGCAATGGTTTGCCACGCAATGGTTTGGTGCTCCCAAGCCACTATACGTTCCCGGTGTGAGGGCTTCAGGACCCACGTTTTCACGTTCCTGGTATATTGAAAGTTCTGCCAATACGAGATTTGCAGACATGCAAGTGCTGGGACAGCGAGATGTTCAATGGACGATTGCCAGCCAGCAATGCAACGGGAGCCATTACGCGAGTTTCGCACTCCTTGATTTTGGCGAGCCACACACGTTAAATGGAACTTATGGCACCTATTCGGTGAAGACCAACCTCTTTTGGGCCGATACAGATATTGCTGATGCCGCTAAGCAATATATACTCGCCTGGCATGCAGTATCCTCAATGTGTAACCTCAAGCTAGCGATTGGACTGAGCAACCATCACGAATGTGCGTATAATGGTCCTTCATGTAGTATTGAACAAGTCGGGATACAGTGGGCAGATATGGTGAACGGCCTGAATACGTGGATACGCAGTCAGAGCTATGACAAACAAATCCAGATCTGGGGTGCCTATGATGCAGAAACCACCTGGGATGGAGCAGATAAAACTAGACAATTTGTTGATGGCTTTAATGGCAATGACACGTCTGGAGTGCCATTGGTTGACTTCGGGGATATGCGGCAAGGAGACCCCTTAATAGACCCAGATACAGGTCAAGCCGAGCAGAGGTGGACGGATGAGGACAGGTACTATGTGGCATGGAAAGCGCGATACGATGTTCCCTTACCAGAGATCTATGATCCTTCTACCCTCCAGGATTGGGTGAAGCTCCAGCAGAACTATCACGATATGAATTTCCTTGGCATCATGACGGAGGCCTGTTCGGCAGGACAAAGCCTTTCCGTGACTGATCCGAGAGTGGATTGCGGGTCAGTCTTCAATGGGTATGGCTTTCCCCCAGGTACGGCTTTCTCACGACTGAAGCAAAACATGCTGCAGCAGAACCCGCTGTACTATATCACGAGTATGCCCGTACCGTACTAGAAGGCTACCTAAAAAGTTGCAATCGGCCTACTTTACTTTTTCATCTGGAGAAGCGTCTTGACCAGTACAGAGACGGCAAGGTCACATAAGTGAGAACCTTGCCGTCTCTGTACAGAACAGGAATTGTTTCTGCTCTTATTTTGCTATCGTATACCCAACGTCGTCGAGGACTTCCTCGATCTTCGTTAGGGAAACCTTTTGCGGATCATAGGTGAGGCGAATCGTCTTCGTGGGAATATCCACCTTGACGTTGTTTACACCTTCCATTTTGCCAACTGCACCCTCAATCGCGTGCTGGCAGTGTTCACAAGAAATGTCGGGAGCGACAAGGGTCGTAGATTCTGTCATGGTTTTCTCCTTTTGGTTTGTCTAGCTTCAACAAGTTATTGGTTTCCTGCGATGGTATAGAGTTGGATCAACTCCTGAATCACCGCTTCTTCACGATTCCCCTTAATGCCTTCTGGCACACAACTGCGCAAGTGACCTTCAAGGATAATCGCTTCAAGTTTCTCCAACGCTTTGCGTACTGCATGGGTCTGACGCAGGATGTCGATGCAGTACTTATCATCCTCAATCATCTTGCGTATCCCGGCGACATGTCCCTCAATGTAGGAGAGTCGTTTCAGGACATCGCGTTGACGATCTGCTTCCATCTCTCTTTCTCCTTTCGTGCCTCCATGCGAGCCTGAACTCTGCTCCTTCTCTTGAGGCTACCAGTATTACTATACCACACCCAGCAGGGAGGGGTCAATAAGAATAACAGACGACAAGAGAGCTTAGCTCATGAACGGTTCCTTTGGCGTCCAAAGCGGCGCAGGCGCAGCGAATTGCTCACCACCGTGACCGACGAAAGAGCCATGGCCGCCGCTGCAAAAATGGGAGCCTGCTCTCGCAGGAATGGAATGAGCGGTGAGAGAATGGCCGTCGGAATCAGGATCACATTGTAGGCGAAAGCCCAGAAGAGATTTTGCTTGATGGTGCGCAGCGTTGCCCGTGAAAGGGCCAGTGCGATTGCCACGCTCCTCAGGTTGCCTTTGACTAGCGTGATATCGGCAGCCTCCATCGCGATATCTGTGCCGGTACCCATAGCGATACCCGCATCGGCCTGCACCAGAGCTGGTGCATCGTTGATACCATCACCTGCAAAGGCCACCATAAGACCTTGCTCCTGCAAGCGTTTGACCGAATTTGCTTTCTCTTCCGGCAGCACCTCGGCCAGGACATGTTCGGCAGGAATACCAACCTGTGCCGCAATGGCCTGAGCTGTTCGCTGATTGTCACCGGTAATCATCCACACCGCCAGCCCCTGCTCGCGCAGCTGCTGAATCGCCTCAGCCGAGCCAACCTTCACTGTATCGGCTACGGCGACCACACCCGCCACCTCTCCGTCAATCACCACGATCATGACCGTCTTACCCTGTTCCTCCAACCTTTCCAGTTGCTCCTGCACAGTGTCGTAGGCAATACCACGCTCGGTGAGCAGACGGCGTGTTCCAACCAGGATCGTATGACCCTCCACTGTAGCCTCCAAACCACGCCCAGCCAGTGCCGTAAAACGTTCGGGCATACGCTCAAGTGTTAGTCCTCGTGCTTTGGCACCTTCCACAATAGCCGCGGCCAATGGATGTTCAGAGCCTTGTTCTGCCTCAGCCGCCAGGCGCAGCATCTCGTTCTCTTGTTTGCCAGGAAGCGTAATCACATTGGTTAATTCGGGCTTGCCTTTGGTAATGGTGCCTGTCTTGTCAAGCAGGACGGCCCGGACAGCCTGAATGCGCTCCAAACTTTCGCCACCTTTGATGAGAATCCCCTGTTCAGCACCTTTCCCTGTACCAACCATAATCGCTGTCGGTGTTGCCAGCCCCAATGCACATGGGCAGGCGACGACCAGGACGGCCACCGCAGCCACTATGGCAACGATCCAGAGATTGCTGGCAGCCATCTGCATTTCCGCCATACCTGCCGTAGATGAAGTGGTGGCGGTGAGGTTGCCCACAATCGACCAGCCGATAAATGTCAGGGTCGCGATGACCAGCACAATCGGCACGAAAATGCTCGAAATGGTATCAGCCAAACGTTGAATAGGGGCCTTCGAGCCTTGTGCTTGCTCAACCATGCGGATAATATTTGCCAGTATCGTGTCGGCACCGACTTTCGTCGCTCGCATGTGCAGCAGTCCACGCTGGTTAATGGTCGCACCAATCAGCGGGTCACCTTCAACCTTCTCAATGGGAATACTTTCACCGGTAATCATCGACTCATCGACCGACGAGGTGCCTGCAAGCACGCTGCCATCGACCGGTATCTTCTCACCAGGGCGTACGATCAGTTCATCACTGACCTGTACCTGCTCAATGGGCAGCTCTACTTCCCTGCCAGACCGCACGACGTGAGCGGTGCGTGCCTGCAACCCGATCAATTTCTTGATGGCCTCATTCGTCTGTCCTTTGGCGCGAGCCTCCAGGTACTTGCCCAGGAAAATCAAGGTGACGATTAAGGCTGCCGTGTCATAAAACGTGATAGCACCGACAGCTTGTGGGAAAAACGTCGCCACCACACTCAGTACATAAGCCGCGGTCGAGCCAAGCGAGATCAGCGTATCCATGTTCGCGCTGCCATGCCGCAGCGTTTTGAGGGCACCACGATGAAACTCCCAACCAACAATCGCCCACACGGGAGTGGTCAGTGCCAGCAGGAGATAGTTCTCACCGGGGAAACGGTTCATGAAGAACATGTTCAGAATCGCCACCGGAATGGTCAGCACAATGCCGAGAATCAACAGATTGCGCTTGCGAACGATCTCTGCCTGTTTGCGCCTGCTCTGCTCATCCTCGCGTGGCCTGCTCACGACAGGCGTGTCTAATGAGGCAATATTGCTGCCCATACTTCCTTGAGCAACTGCCTGTACAGCTTGCGCTATGGCTTTGTAGCCAACCGTTGCTACCTTCTGCACCATCTGCTCTACCCCGGTCTGCACCGGATCATAGGTCACAGTGGCCTGTTCCGTCGCGAAGTTAACACTGGCGTCCTTGACCCCTGGTACCTTCTTAAGTCCTTTTTCAATACGCATAGCGCAGGAGGCACAGGTCATGCCTTCCAGATCAAGAATCGCACATGCTTCGGCTGGCTCAGACTGTACGGGCTTTGGCTCAGGTGCAACCAAAGGCGTTGCCTTATAGCCAACCGCGTCCACCTTCTGTACCATCTGCTCTACCCCGGTCTGCACCGGATCGTAAGTCACAGTGGCCTGTTCTGTCGCGAAATTGACACTGGCGTCTTTGACTCCCGCTACTTTCTTGAGTCCCTTCTCAATCCTCATGGCGCAGGAGGCGCAGGTCATGCCCTCTAAGGCGAGAACCGCATGGCTCTCTGATGTTTGCGGATAAGAGCCATGCACTTTTTCTTCTATAGAACGATTCGTTTCTGTAGCCATCATCGTTACCTTTACTTTTATATCTCATTTTACCCACCCCCCCTGGTAGGGGTACAGATAGTATACCGCATTGTTGTTCAAGTGTCAAGTGTGGAACGAAAGTAGAGGAGTGATTTGTAGCGGAAAGATGGCTGTCCGCAACGAGCCGTTCAGATGCTGTGAGGTTAGCACAGCGTTTGTTGAACTGACAGTTGTTGCTGAGGTGCCAGGAGAACCTTCACCTGCCATGAGGAACGTTGTCAATGCTCTTGTGTTTCTCAGCTTAGTTTGGCGTCACGATAGCCGTGTACCCCTCCCACCACTGCATGAACTGTGCGCGAGTCAACGACTTGCGGTTCCAGCGGGAGGTATCAGCCAGGTAGACATAATCCTTGTTACCACCGGTGACCACGAGGATATGGCCTCCATCATATCTATCTGGTGGAAAACTCACAATAACAGGTCTGCCATTGTTCGCGACTTCAACGAGAGCATCGAGCGAGAGATTATGGCCCCATGACGTTTTAAAACCAAACTGTGCCGCAGTATGTTCGATACCACTATCTTCTAGCAGGCCCAACTGGGGAGTGATTTCACCTATTCGCGCTTCAACCTTGAGAACGTCTGTCACCCGATAGTGACGTCCATAGGCATTGAAGACTTCGGTCATGGCAGCCGCAGAGCAAGCAGAGTAGGCCCACAGATTGTACTCCTGAGGCGAATTGTATTGGTCTGGGTCCAGTTGACCGATGCGTACCAATAACTTTGACGCATTATATGCTGAAGAAGAGGTTTTTGAATGAGACGACAAGGTCGTAGCAGCATTGGACCATGGCATTGCACCAATAAGGGTGGCACCAGGCAGCAAGGTTCTCAGCAAGAAGATGCCCAGTAGAAAAATGGAAAATAAGACGAGAGAGATACCTGTCCAAGGAACCGATTCACCTACGCGCTGCCTTCCCAGCACAAGGCCCGTAAATAGTGACTGTGGTGCCTTAGCTCCCATATTTTGTTCAGTGTATGCTACAACGCGATGAGTACTTAACGGTTCTCTTGCATTGCGTCTCCTCTGAATTCTGTAGTAACCGGGGTGATATGGCGTTCGCTGATTCTGTGAATGAGATTGAGGGTTGGAAGTGAGGAGATAACCAATCAACGTAATAATAAGGGCGATAGCGGCAAGTAGCATGAGTAAGAGGAAGGGCATAAGAGGCACCTCCTCGTTGTCTGGTAACAGATGAGACATCTGTTCTTGCATCAGTGTATCTACGACATCTATAACGCAAATCTGTGCTCAACAATACGCCAAAAAGCTGCATGCACATCTTTCGTCTAGAACAGCTTTGCGTTTGATTGCAGTATAAGGAATCTGAATATAATTGTCAAGAGTACTATTGCCATAAGTACTATCAATAGTAGTATAATACTGAAAAGACGTGAATGGAGATGGACGAGAGGTCATTTGAGCTATATATAAACGTAGTGCTATCTCGTTCTGTCGGCATAATTTAGAATTGGAGCGAGATGCAAGTAGACTGACGCATGTATTCCTGAGGAGGATAAAGCTATGAATTTCTGGCAGTACATTTCGACACCAACTGGCGCATCACTTGGACCTATAGCGGTGTTAGCCATTATTGTCAGTGCCTTTATGGCTATTGGAGGAATCGCATTAGTTGTGGTACCTAAAGAGCTTGCAAACGTGTTTGCCAATCGCTCACGTATAAGTCACAAAGAGGTTGGTTTTAAAGAACGTGAGTTACGGGCGGAATTTCGTGTCAAGGTGGGTACGAGCATAGCTGTATGGAGTGGTGCATTGATTCTTGCGTTACTACTACGCCTGTTGGGTACTCGTGGGCTGGAGACCCGCTTGTTACCTACAATCGTGCTTCTGGTACTCCCATTTCTCATAGGCTATATCATCGTATATCGTATCTTCCTTTATCCACGCTATCTTGAAGTGAGCCGCCGTATCGATATCAATACGTCGTATGAATCCGTATCGAAGAAGAAAAAGCAACAACTGGGTACTCAGGCACCTCGAAAGGAAAAGGTTAACCTCATGCCTGGCATAGCTATGGTTGGGATAGCTGTTATGCCCATCACCTATTACCTTGTAATGACAGCTGTAAGCATACCTCCCAATGTTCCTGTCCAGAACCATGATCATCTCCTTCATCAATTGGGTATGCCTGTTCTCGCTCTGCTTGGCTACCTTGTTGGACTGGAGATTAGCCTGGGAAGCGATATGCGTGAGAGCTTAGCCCTGTTGAAGCCTACTCGGAAGTGAAAGATAAGGTGTAGAATGAACAGGATGTGTCAGAACTGAGACCACAGGAGACATGAGGTTGTTCAATCCTGCTGGACCACCGCTCTTCTCGGTGTTAAGCCGCCAGCATTATGGCCTTCAAAGCTTCCAATCGATGGCGGAACATCTCACGTTGGTGGGCAAGGGAAACCTGTTGCTTCATCGTGGTGCGGAAGCGAAAGAACTGACGAACCTCATCAAACGCTCGACAGAAGCGTGACGCCGAGACCACACTTCCAAAGCCACGCATGGGGTAGTAGCGTTGTTTGATGCCACGGTGATCTTGCTCCAGCCGATTGTTGAGATAGCGGTTGGTCCGGTGCAGCACCTCGCTGCCGACCGTCTCGCGGATCGCACGAGGGTAGGAATCATGTCCATCGGTCGTCACGCGCTCCGGGGCGTGACCAACGACCGCAACGGCTTGCTTAAAAAAGCGCTTGGCCGCTTCCATGTCTCGCTTGTCGCTCAGCATTGAGTCAACCAGGTTGCCGTCACGATCGATGGCGCGATAGAGGTAGCACCACTTCCCTTTGATGTTGACATAGGTTTCGTCGACATACCAGGACCTCCCTGCCTGTCCACGGCGCTTAGCACGTAACTGATCTGCCATGAGGGGTGCAAAGCGCGCTTCCCAGTCTCGAACGGCCTCATGCGTGAACTCAAAGCCGCGTTCCAGAAACATTTCAGCCAGGTCACGCAGACTCAATTTGTACCGCAGCCGCCAGAGAATCACAAGCAGAACGATATCGGTGGGGTATTCCAGAAAGTTGAACGCCGTTCCTGTACGCTCGTTAAAAGTTCGCTTGCATCCTGAGCAGCGGAACGTCCGATAGCCCAGCGAGGTTTTCTTGGTCTGTTCCTTGGTTGCGGTTGAAGCACAGTACGGGCAGTTCATGAGTCACTTCTCATCTGATGGTTGTTCCCATAAGCATACCCTACAAACGATCTCCATGCCAAGTCCTCTTCTGAGTTCTGACGCTTCCGTATTTTCACCAATACATTTTTCGGGAACCTCAGATGGCTCGGCTGAGACTCCGAATACTTCCAAATCCCATACGCCAAAAAGTAGGCGTACCATCGTCCTAATCATATGTGAGGTAAGATCTCCTCTCTTCGATTACAGCACGTCATCGTTCTGAGTTGAAGAAAACACTACCATCTGATACCTTCTTATGAGAAAGGAGGCGCATTCTATGTGCCAAACGACTGCCCATCGGCATTCGATCTTCTGCATCCTCCCACCCTATATTCTCGATTCGATTATCCTGAATGGGGCCCCACAGGAGCGGGCGCACGCACTGCGGACCCTGGGTATCGATCACAGCATCCGTACCATGCGTGCCACCCAGACATTCCTGCCTGCAGTGTCACCGCAGGTTTCAGGAGGTGTTCCACCCGCGCTTGGGGCAACTCCTCAGATCCAGCGCACCATCTATGATGCACAGCATTCGTCGACTTTGCCGGGTGAGGTCGTACGAAGGGAAGGTGCATCTCCCACAGGCGATCCTGCTGTGAACGAGGCCTATGATGGACTAGGAGCCACCTTCAACTTCTATTGGCAAGCCTATCAGCGCAATTCAATCGACAATCAGGGGCTACCCCTCCTCGCCTCTGTCCACTACGAGGTCAATTATGATAATGCCTTTTGGGATGGACAGCAGATGGTGTTTGGGGATGGAGACGGGCAAATATTCAACCGCTTTACCATTTCGCTTGATGTGATTGGGCATGAGTTGACGCATGGGGTCACCCAGACGGATGCCAAACTCGTCTACCACTCCCAGTCAGGTGCCTTGAACGAGTCGATCTCGGATGTGTTTGGCTCACTGGTCAAGCAATTTGCGCTTGGTCAGACGGCAGATCAAGCGGATTGGCTCATTGGTGCAGGACTCTTCACCGCGAATGTGCAAGGAGTGGCCATACGCTCAATGAAAGCACCCGGCGCCGCCTTCAATGACCCGAAGCTGGGGAAGGATCCTCAACCAGCGAATATGCAAGGCTATGTGCATACAGCCCAAGACAATGGCGGAGTACACATTAACTCTGGCATTCCTAACCACGCCTTCTATCTCATTGCCGCACAAATAGGCGGCAAGGCCTGGGAGAAAGCTGGGCTCATATGGTACAATACACTGCATGATCCAGGGTTACACCCAAATTCTAACTTCCGGTCATTTGCTCAATTGACTGCCAAAAACGCCGATCAACTCTTTGGTCAGGGGAGCCCTGAAGGACAAGCAGTCAGAGCTGGCTGGAAAGAGGTAGGAATCACACTGACCTAATCGAGGAGGTCTTCTATGCGGATACAGTTGAATATAGACGGTGGTCTAGCCTTCTTTCCTGGTCTCAGCAAACCGATTGTAGTAGACAGTGAGAGACTGCCAGCTCAGGAAGCTGACAAGTTGAGGCAGTTGCTGAATGCAGCACGCTTTTTCGATCTGCCACCAGCATTGAAGGCTCCTGCGCCTGGCGCGGCTGATTACCGTAAATATACCATCACTGTCGATGACGACAGTAAGCACCACACGGTGCAAGTGACGGATCCCATTGAAGACCCTAGCCTTCGAGCCTTACTGAACTACTTGCAGACGCAGAGGCTACCCTAGGTAGCCTCTGCGGAGACTTAACAGGATGACTTCTCGATGCGCTCCACAAGCTGCCTGAGAAAGTCGTGTTGTCTCTCTTCGTCAGAAAACAACCGACAGGCCAACAGCATCTCTCAAGCCCAAAGATAGCTCTACAATTGATGGACCTGGATGCACTTGCGCAAGATATTCACCTATTATGCACAAGTTCTACACAAGATATCCACATTCACCTCTGCCTGGATAGAGGAGAACACAAAGTAGAGCGGGCAAAAGCACGGAGCAAGCAAGAACTCCAGCGGTTGTTAGGGCACCTGGCAGCACTTCCTGCCACTGCCCCGGCCGATCTTTCGGCGAATGGAATCTCGTCTTTGGGAGCATCCTCTGACACCACAAGAAGTGCTCACAGGAACACACGGATTGAGCGTGCGGCAAGCCGTGATCCCGTAGGAGATCAGGTGCAAGCCGGGAATGCTCTGAAATGCACCTTTTCTGGGGTGCTTTCGATCGCGCCACAGCATTTTCTGGACAGTGGCATCTCCCGTGTGGAATGCGCCTCCATGTGCTGCGACGCGCTCCTTGGGGCTTCGCGGTGAAGTCCTCCGGTTTCCATCTCATGACAAACGCAAAACACGCACGACGCAAGCGGATCGACGATGGGCAAAACGTGAAACCGCCTGGGAGGTGGTTGGAGGAGAGAGAAAGGAAGGTCTGTCTTATGAAGAGACGAACTCACAGCCAGAGGGTACGCATTTTTCGCAACGTAAAGGAGTTTCTTGAGCAGGTTTTTCATTGGCAACAGCCTTAACGTTATAAATTGCACGGTTGGGCCTAACAAGCCATGAGAGGAGAGGAAGGAGCATGGAGACGAGGTGTCTCGGGAGGAGCCGTGGTCCTCGCCGCATGTTTCCTGGCGGCACTGGGCACGCGTGGCAGGGTG
>Ga0137384_10000534_pt1 | contig 28873 bp, 31 predicted proteins | sample SagtaG_2_FD_104922 | JGI IMG/M metagenome (GOLD analysis project Ga0137384, IMG submission 104922) | Vadose zone soil microbial communities from Sagehorn Ranch, Mendocino, California, USA - Sage2_R_60_16 metaG | ecosystem: Environmental > Terrestrial > Soil > Vadose zone | place: USA... | reverse complement strand
TACTCCGACCCTCGCCTCGGTCACCGCCGGGGCGGCGTGCTGTTCGTCGGTCCGCACCAGCCCTACCTGGCCTACGTCGCCGACGTCCTCCCCAGCCTCGGCGAGGAGGGCGTGCAGACCTGCACCCTGCGGGATCTCGTCGCCGAGGGAGCCGCGGCAGCGATCGAGGCCGACCCGGACGTGGCCCTGCTGAAGTCGTCCGCGGACCTGGTGAAGGCGATCGAGGCGGCCGTCAGGTTCTACGAGGAGCCGCCCGCCAAGGGGATGACGGTCGAGACTCACTGGTCCGACATCTGGCTGAGCGCCGACGACTGGGCCGAGGCGTTCGAAGCACCAGAACCCGGTACCCCGCACAACGAAGCGCGCGACCAGATCTGGGAGGAGCTGCTCACGATCCTGGTGGACAAGCACGACGGCGACGTCCCGGCTGACCTGCTCCGCAAGTCGCTGCTGCAGAACAAACAGCTGATCAGGACCCTCAACCGCGCGTGGCCGCTGCTCGAAGCGGCTGACCTCGTCGGAGACCTGTGGTCGGTACCCGCCTACCTGCGGATGTGCGCTCCCTGGCTCAGCCCCGATGACGTTCAGCAGCTGCAGCGCGAGGACGCCCAGGCCTGGACGGTGTCCGACCTGCCGCTCCTGGACGCAGCACGGCAGCGGCTCGGCGACCCGGAGGCGTCACGACGCAAGCGCCGGCATAGCGCCTTTGTCGCCGCCGAACGCGAGCACATGGCCAACGTCATCGACGACCTGCTCGAGGCCGACGACGACGGTGAGGGCGCGGTGACGATGCTGCGCGGACAGGACCTGCAGGACACCCTGGTCGACGAGACCGCACTGCCCGGCACCGACCCGGACCTGCTCGCCGGCCCGTTCGCGCACATCGTCGTGGACGAGGCTCAGGAACTGACCGACGCAGAGTGGCAGATGCTGCTGCTCCGCTGCCCGTCCCGGAGCTTCACCATCGTCGGGGACCGCGCCCAGGCCAGGCACGGGTTCACGGAGTCGTGGCAGGAACGGCTCGAGCGGATCGGGCTCGACCGGATCAACCTGGCCTCCCTGAGCATCAACTACCGGACGCCGGAACAGGTCATGGCCGAAGCCGAGCCGGTCATCCGGGCCGTGCTCCGCGACGCCAACGTGCCGACCTCCATCCGCAGCAGCGACGTCCCCGTCGTACACGGATCTGCTTCGGACCTGGGCTCGATCCTCGGCACCTGGCTCGCCACGCATGCCGACGGGATCGCCTGCGTCATCGGCGATCCCACGTTCCGGGCGACGTCCCGCGTCCGGTCGCTGACCCCGGAACTGTCGAAGGGGCTCGAGTTCGACCTGGTCGTCCTCATCGACCCAGAGGCGTTCGGCAGGGGCATCGAAGGAGCGGTCGACCGCTATGTCGCGATGACCCGAGCGACCCAGCAACTCGTCATCCTCACGAGCTCCTGACGTCGGCCAAGTAGGTTCTCGATCAGCGTGGAATCGCTGATCGGTTCCTTTCGCAGGGGCAGGTGGCGCAGTTCTCCGGGATCCTCTTGGACATCAGCGACTTTCCCACCCGGCACAACTACGGGCTCGGGCTCTGGCAGGACCGCATCGAGCGCACACTGGCCGACTGGGTCGGCGAGCTGAAGGTGCCGGTCTATCGCGGGCGTGAGGTGACGGGCATCGCGCAGGACGACACCGGCGTCGACGTCGAGCTGTCCGACGGCCAGTCGTTGCGGGCGGAATATCTCGTCGGGTGCGACGGAAGTCGCAGTCTGATCCGTAAGGCAGCCGTATTGAGTTCCCGGGGTGGGATCCGTCAACCAGCTCCTTGGTCGCTGAGGTCGAGATGGGCGAGGAGCCGGAGCGGGGCATCCGCCGCGACGACAAGAGCATCCATTCCCTCAACAGGCTGGAGGACGGGGAGCGGGTGCGGGTCGTGGTGAGAGAACAGCACGTCGGGCAAACCGGTGTTCGAGGTGACTCAGCCGCGGGTCACCTGTTACGGGGTCGGGATCCGGATGGACGACCCGCGGATGCCCGCGCTGCCGATCTCCCATCACCGGCCGGGGTTCTATGTCCGGGTGCTGCGTGAGGGCGCCGTGCAGGCTGGGGATTGTGCAGGTGGCCTCAGGGCCGGAAGCTATGACGGTGGCTGAGGTGGACGCGCTGCTCTGCCTGCCCGGGCATCCCCGGCAGAGGTGCAGCGTGCGCTGCGGATCGTGGCCCTGCCCGATGGCTGGAGAGCCTCGTTCCAGGCGATACTCAGCCAGCCCGAGGCGGCCGGCGGCGCGGCGGGCAACGCCGGCCTGGCTGCGGTGAGGCCGTCGCCGGCCTGGCCGGGGTTCCGCCCGCTGGCAGCGCCGCCAGCAGGGACCGCGACTCCGCGGCGAACGGCTCCTCGGCCCGGCTGCGGGCACCATACAGCCAGCAGCCGGATACCGGGTGGTCGCATCTGCGAAGGTCCGCTCGGTGCCCTTACCGCGCACGATGTCCTCTTGCCCGCCGGCCAGCCAGCACACCTGATCACCGCCGCCACCCTGGTGGCAATGGGCCGATGGGGATGGCTGCTGGTCCCGCCGACACCAGCCGTGCGTGACGGCGCTGACCGCGGCGGGGCCATCGCCGGCGACAACGCCGACCGGATGATCCTGGACCGTCTCGCTCACGGCGAGGCCGGTGATGTACGGCCCGCGCATGGACGCGGCTAAACCATGAAGCGCACGAGCGGCAAGCAGTCACAGCGAGTCGGGCAGGCCGAATGCTGTGATCAGGTGGGCGGCTTCGAAGGCGGTGATGTGGGCCAGGTGGCCGCCGTCGATGTCGAGTACGGAGATCACGAACGGCCGATAGATGGTCTCGCCTGGGCGGCGCAGGTAGCCGGCGGCGGCAGGTTGTCCGTTGGCGGTGGTCGGCAGGACTCGCCAGGTGCCGAGTGAGGTCATGCCGCCGCGGAGCGCGGCGGCTACCTCGGGCCGGCCGTTCCAATCGCCGCCCTGCGGGAGGATCGCGAGCCGGGCGTCCTCGCGGAGCAGCGCGATCAGGGCCTCGGGGTCGGCCCGCTCGTGGGCGGCGATGAATCCCTGGAGCAGCCGACGCTGAGCGGAGTCGGCCGCGGGCGTGGTTGGCGCGTGGTTGGCCTGGTGTTCGGCGAGGGTCGTTCGGGCGCGCTGCAGCGCGCTCTTCACCGCGGGCACGGTGCTGTCGAGCTGGGCGGCGACCTCGCCGGCTGGCCAGTCGAGCACGTCGCGCAGGATCAGCACCGCGCGCTGTCGTGGTGGCAGGAGGTGAATCGCGGTGAGGTAGGCCAGTGAGATCGACTCGCGGGTGACCGCCTGTGCTTCGGGGCCGGGCTGATCGCTGACCGGCTCGTCGAGCAACGCATCCGGGTAGGGCTGCAACCACGGCATCGAGGTGACCGACGGGGTGCTGGTCCCGCTCGTGTGAGGAGGAACCGGCCGGCGCCGGTGCCGGCGCAGCGTGTCCAGGCAGACGTTGGTCGCGATCCGATACAGCCAGGCGCGGGTGCTGGCCCGCCCCTGGAAGCTGTCGCGTGATCGCCACGCCCGCAGCAGCACCTCCTGGACGTGGTCCTCAGCGTCGTCGAACGAGCCGAGCATCCGGTAGCAGTACACGTGCAGCTCGCGCCGGTACCTGCGGGCAGCGTCGTCGAAGTCCGACTCGCTCAACTCGGCACGTTCGACGTCAGGGTCGCGGGCGGCGACGCTCACCGACCCATCTTCGTCGATCGCCGATTCCTTTCCCCGCGCCGCCTCGTCTTGATGCCTGTCCACCGTACCGGTGGACAGCGAGCGGCACGGACTGCCGCTGGCCTCGAGCGAAGGAGATCAAGAATGCGCGCCGTGATACTGCAAATGGGTGTCTCGCTGGACGGATACGTGGCCCGACCCGACCGGGACAACAGCGACTGGGGCCTGCCGCCCGAAGACGAGGCCGTGACCGCGTGGAAGCTCGACTCGGTACGCCGGGCCGGCACCCACATCATGGGACGCGTCACCTACGACGAGATGGCCGCCTACTGGCCCTCATCGACGCAGGCGTTCGCCGCGCCGATGAACAACATCCCGAAGGTCGTCTTCTCCCGCACGCTGCCCAGCGCGGGCTGGCCCGACTCGCGCATCGCCCGCGGCGACCTGGCCGAAGAGATCGACACGCTACGACAGGAACCGGGCGGTGACATCATGGCCCACGGCGGCGCCGCGTTCGTCCAAGCCCTGTCCCGGCAGCACCTCATCGACGAGTACCGCCTCGTCATCCGCGCCGTCGCGCTGGGCAGCGGGCTACCCCTGTTCAAAGACCTCACCACGCCGCTGCCGCTGACCCTGGTGTCGGCCACGACCTACCCCGACGGCACCGCGATCCACGTCTACCGCCCACGCACGCCCTGACCGGACAGCGCGGAAATCGCGACAGTGCCGGGCAGGCAATCCAGGCATGATCGAAGCCGTGACCAACGTCAGGAAGCGAACAGCGCGACCGGCACGTCAGGTCCGCGACTTCGGCGGCCACACGTGTCATCCCGTTTGACGTACCGGAAGGGACCGGATAACCCATGAGCAAGGTCGTACTGTACATGTCGATGTCGGTGGACGGGTTCATCACCGGCCCGGACGACGGAATGGATAACGGACTCGGCGTCAACGGAGAGCGGCTGCACGACTGGCTGCGCGCCGGCGGCGTGGATCCGCGTTCGCACCGGCCCGTCGACGGACCTAGCGCGACCGTCTTCGACGAGCTGATGGCCACGGGAGCGGTGATCGCCGGTCGGCGTACCTTTGACATCGCGCGCGGCTGGGCCGGCGATCACCACGACGGAGTCCCGATCTTCGTGCTGACTCATGCCGCACCCGGCGAGCCCGCGCCGGGATATGCGCGCTACGTCACCGAGGGCATCGAATCGTGTGTCGCGCAGGCCAAGGCCGCGGCCGGTGGCCGCGACATCCTGCTGCACGGCGCCGCGATCGCGCAGGAGTGCCTTCGTGCCGGCCTGCTGGACGAGATGGAACTGCAGCTGATGCCCGTGCTGCTCGGGCAGGGCCGTCGGCTGTTCGACAACCTGCCGGCCGAGCACATCGAACTCGAACCGCTCCGTGCCCTGGGCGGGCCGGGTGTGCTGCACCTGCGCTACCGCGTGCGGTCGGCGGGCTGACCGATGGCGCTCATCCGGCTGTACATGACCATGTCCCTGGACGGCTATGTCACCGGGCCGCACGACAGCGTGGACGCGCCGATGGGCATCGGCGGGTTCCGCCTGTTCAATTGGCTCGACCGGCGCAACGACCAGGGACCGAGCGGCCAAGTGTTCACCGAGCTGATGTCCACCCGCGCCGTCATCGCCGGCCGCCGTACCTACGAACTGGCCGGCCGCTGGCAGGGCGACCACCACGACGGCGTACCGGTCTTCGTCCTCACACACGACGTCCCGGACGGCCCGCCGCCGGGCAGCGTCCGCTACGTCACCGATGTGCGCGAGTGCGCCGCGCAGGCCCGCGCGGCGGCCGGGGACGGCGACGTGATGGTGCACGGGGCCGGGGCGGCGCAGGCGCTGCTGCGGGCCGGTCAGCTTGATGAGCTGGAACTGCACGTCGTGCCGGTCCTGCTCGGGCAGGGGCGACGGCTGTTCGACCACCTGCCGGCGGAGCACATCGAACTCAACCTAGTCCGCCGGTTGACCACTCCGGAGGTCGAGGAACTCGCGCAGCACGTCACGCACCTGCGCTACCGCGTCCGCCGCCCGTGACCCGTGGAGTGGCTACCGGCCGGAAGCGCACCCGCTGACCGCCGGCGTGGGCAGCACCAGCGCCTCACACCTTACGCCGGGCCAGCACCATCAGGCAGCCGAGCAGACAACGCGCGAGCAGGTAGGCGACCGAAAGAATCACTTGGCCGCCCCGCTGAGGTCCCTTACCTGCTCCGGGTCAGGATCGTAATCCGCGGAAGTGTGCCTCGTGGCTTACGGCGGTTCACTACAGTCGCGCCAGAGGTAAGACGGTTTCCGGGGATGCTGGAGGACCAGAGCCATGGCGACGGCGGCGCGTGACCGGCTGGCCAGGACGCTGCGCGGCGACGCGCAGACCGCGTTCAGCGTCGAACTGACGGCAAGGACGGACGACTTGAGCCTGGAGGTCGAGGGCTTCGGGCACGTCAAGTTGCCGGTGACCCCCGCGAAAGCCCGCAAGATCGTCGGCCTCGGCCGGCCGGCCCGGTTCGGCCGTGGCGAGCAGACGCTGACCGACCCGGACGTCCGCGACACGTGGGAGATCCCGAAGCACCTCGTCCGGGCCGAGTGGAACGACGCCACGCTGAAGGTCATACTCGCGACGGTAAAAGAGGAGCTAGGACTACCGAACGCTGCCGAACTGACTGCCGATCTTCACTCCCTCCTGGTCTATGAGCCGAACCAGTTCTTCCTCGCCCACCAGGACTCCGAGAAAGACGACTCTATGGTCGGGACCCTGGTGGTGACCCTGCCGTCCAGCTACACCGGCGGCGAGCTGATGGTGGGGCACAACGAGGATTGGAAGGCCTACGGGGGGTCGAGGACAGCGCTGTCGCTCGTCGCCTTCTACGCCGACTGCCGGCACGAGGTCCTCAAGGTGAAGTCGGGCTACCGGATCACGCTCACGTACAACCTGCTCCTGCACGGCGAAACGAGCCGTCCGGAGGGCGACGACGGAACCGTCGCCGAACTGGCGGACCTCCTCCGCGAGCACTTCAGCACGCCGGTGCCGCGCTATTACCGCGGACCCGCGACTGACCCGCCGAACCGGCTCGTCTACCTCCTCGACCACGAGTACACGCCCCGCGGGCTGACCTGGCGGCGGCTGAAAGGCGCGGACGCGAGCCGGGTGGCCCTGTTGCGGACCGCCGCGGACACAGCAGGCTGCGAGGCCGTCCTCGCACTCGCCGACATCAAGACGACGCACGGCGCGTTCCCGGCCGATGAAGGCTACGGATACCGACGCCGGGGCTGGTATGACGACTACGACGAGGACGATGACGAGTACTCCGGCGGCGCGAGCGGCAGCGAACGCGAGTACGACGTTCAGGAGCTGATCGACTCCGACATCACCCTCACCCACTGGACCGGGCCAGACGGCACCCATCTGGAGGAGACCTCGCTGTCCGTCCACGGCGATGAGGTGTGCGCGTCCACCTCGACTGGCGACCTCGAGCCCTATTCCTCGGAGTATGAGGGCTACATGGGCAACTGGGGCAACACGCTGGACCGCTGGTATCATCGGGCGGCGGTCGTCGTGTGGCGCCGTGACCAGGCCTTCGCGAACCGCGCCGAAACCTCCCCGGCCTGGGCTCTCGATGAGCTCGCCGCTATGGCGTCAGCAGGCGACGTGCCGGGCGCGCAGGCCGCCGCAGCGACGCTCGCGCCGTTCTGGGACGGGGCCCTGCCCACCCGGACACCGGAGGAAAGAGGCCGGGTCTGCGGGGTCTTCGGCAAGGCGCTGCGGGCGGCGGACGCCGTGGCGGACGCGGAAACCGCGGCGATGCTGCTGGGCCCGTTCCGTATTGAGAACCTGACTGACGCGTACGTGGACTCGTTCGGAAAGATCGCCGACCGGTACGGTCAGCAGTGGACGGCGGAACTGCTGCGGACGTGGTTCGGCGGGGATCAGCCAGCGCGGGCATATGGCGGCGGACAGGAACGGCAGCAGTGGGTGGGCGACTGGCTGCCCGGCCTGTGCGAGGAGTTGCATGCCACGGGCCGTGTCGGCGCGGCGGCCGCGCAGCGGCTCCTTGACCTGGCGTGGGAGTGGATCGGCAAGGACATCGGCACAGGGCTCGCGTTGTCGTCGCCCAGCTACCGCGACAAGAAACTCGGCGACCTGGGTAAACCGCTCGCCTCGGTGCTGACGGCCGCCGCCGTGATCGGGGCAGCTAGCACACGAGACACCGTTTCAGGATATATCTCGATCCTGAAACAGGAGGACGCGGTGACCGCGCTGGAGACGTCCGCGCTGCGCGCCGCGGCGGAGCTGTCCCGGGACGGCACGGGCGGCGATGCTGGCTTCGGCGACCTGGCCGCCGACTGCGCGGCACGGCTCAGCGCCCGGCTCTCCCGCCCGCGGCGCGCGTCCGGCGACTGGTCGATCGAACTACCCGCCGACGGTTGCACATGCGACCTGTGCAACACGCTCCGCGTGTTCCTGGAAGACAAGAGCCGGCGCACCTTCGAGTGGCCGCTCGCCCAGCAGCGCAGGCAGCACGTCCACTCCCGGATCGACGCCGCCGAACTGTCCGTCACCCACGTGACCAGGCGGCAAGGCCGACCCTACACGCTCGTCCTGAACAAGACCGACACGCTCTTCGTCCGCGAGCAGGAGGCGCGGATGAGGGACGAAACGGATCTGGAGTGGCTCGCGGCACAGTGGAATCTCGGCGCTTGACCGGCGTAATCCCCGAACGGCCGGGGTGACTCATCGCTCGCTGCCTGCGCCAGCCGGCCTTGCCGACCCCGCCGATCCCCGTCAGCGTTACCAGTCGATGCTGTTCAAGTGCGCTCATCAAGTGCGCTCAGCACCTCGCGCCGCTCCTCCGAGCGGCCCACGAAGCTCGTGAGCGGAACAGGAACCGGTCTCACGAAATCCAGTCTTACCGGAGAAACGCCCGGGCGCGCTCCAGAGCGGGGCGATCGTCAGCCGACACGCCACCGGCCGGCCTGATGATAGACGAGCCCCGCCTGCTTGATCATGACGCCTGGATGGCGGCGGCATACCTGGGCCGCCGTCCTCGCAGCGGTGCCGGGCACACCCGTCGGCGTTACCACCGGGGACTGGGCGACCTGATCCCGGCGAGCGGGCCGCGCAGGTGCGGTCCCGGACAGTGCTCCCCGACCTCGCCTCGGTGAACAGGCACGAGGACGGCGCCACCACCGTCGCCGCCGCGCTGCTGGACGGGGCATCGGCATCGAAGCAGGCATCTACCCGGAACCGGCGCGGGGTGAGGCCGCGAGGCGAAGCGATCAGGTAGTTTCGTTCGTGCCGGAAGGCTCGGATCTGCCGGACGATCCGTCGCCCGCCGGGGGCAAGCCTTGGGTGAGGGCGTGGCGCAGTAGCGCCTGTGCCCCCCATTGCATGAGTGCTAGGGCTTGGCGGCGCGGCAGGCGCGCGACGTCGGTAAGCCAGACCAGTGACTCGATGCCGGTGGTGCTGCGGATCGCGAGGGCGAGGAGGCGGAGGTCCTCGTCTGTCATCTGCGGCTTGAGCGGTGCGAGTGCTTCTTCGAACCAGGCGATGGCCCGGCCCTTGCGCAGCGGCAGTTCGCGAGGGGGCAGGTCGGGCTCGAGTGAGAGCCTGAGCATGGTCCGCTGCTGCTGTTCGGTCTCGGAGATGAGCTGGGTGAATGCCTGCACGGCGGCCTGGAGCCTGGCCTGGGGATCGTCGCCTATGCCCGGCGGCAGCAAGGAGGAGGCCTCGGTCTCGGGATGGGCCGCGGCGAGCAGCGCTTTCTGGCTCGGGAAGTAGCGGTAGGCGGTCGTCCGCGAGATTGAGGCGGCGGTGGCCGTCTCCTCGATGGTGGGCGCTGCCCCGCCGCGGGCCAGCAGCGTCCGCGCGGCAGCGATCAGGTGCGCGCGGGTGCGCGCCTTTTGTCGTGTGCGCCCGGAACGCTCGTAGGGGGTTGACACGAGGTTCATGATACCCTAGTTTCGTCATGGGATACGTGTCCCATGAACAAGGGGGATGGTATGAGGACACTGAGCGCGACGGTCCGCGACAGCGGAGAGGGCGAGCGGCGCTGGTTCTGCGGAGGCGGCCTGCACACCTGGAAGGCCACCGCCGAGGAAACCGGCGGAGCGTTCTTGATCTTCGAGGACCACCTGGAGGCAGGCAAAGCGACCCCCCTGCACACGCACCCCGACGCCGACGAGACGTTCTACATGCTCGAAGGCGAGATCCGGCTAAGGATCGGCCAGCAGGAGCGACTGCTCGGGGCCGGCGGCATCGCCGTCATGCCCCGCGGCACCCCGCACGCGTTCCTGGTCACCTCGCCGCAGGCGCGGATGTTGTGCCTGCAAACACCCGGCGACGGCGAGGCCTTTTACCGCGACGCCAGCGAGCCCACCACCCAAGACAACCCGGCCGGACCTGTCGACTTCGAACGGATACGGGAGGCGGCCGCCCGGACCGGCGCGATCGAGATCCTCGGACCGCCCCCATTCTGATCAGCCTGTCAGTGACATGAAGTCTCAAAGCCCAGGGTGCTGACGGCCCGGCGTAGGCAGCGCTCCGATTGAGCGAGTGCCGTCCTGAGCCTGTCAAACTTGGCGACATGTGGCTGGCTGAGGACGGTCTTGGCTCGGTTGTGGAACGACGCGGGTGAGCGTGCACATGGCGACCGATCGATTCAGCAGCTTGCCAGATCGTCGGCGGCGTCGCGTCCGGCGGCGGTGGCGCTGTGCAGGAAGTCGGCGAGTAGCTCGAGTTCGGCATCGGTGTAGCCGGCGCAGAGTTCGTCCATCGACGCGTTCATCCCCTCGTACAGCCGGAACACCTCAGCGTTGCGGTCGCGCAGGGCCCGCACGACGACGGCGCGCCGGTCGGCCGGGTCGCGGCCACGATCTATCCAGCGACCGCGTTCGAGCCTGTCTAGGATCCCGGTCATGGTGGCAGGGTGCAGCCCGGCACGCCGCGCGAGCGCGCTGGGGCTGAGCGGGCCCTGGCGGTTAAGGATCTCGAGGCAGTCAAAGTCCACGTCTTTGAGATCAACCCGCGCACTGACGTGGTGGTTGAGCAGGGTCAACTGGATGCTCAGCTCGCGCAGTGACTCCTTGACCGCGGTCGCCAGACGTCGTCGGCGCCGCTGCGCTTCCGCATCCTCAAAAGCTATGGAAGTCATAAGATACTGATCCCAAATCCATATGATATGATTCTCGTATTGTACGAGATACAGACTCAGGGTACATGGCAAGTGACCAGAAGGGTAGGACGCAGCAGATGAAGCTCACGATCTTCGCAGCAACCGGCGGCATCGGCCGGCAGGCCTTCGACCAGGCCGTCGCCGCAGGCCATGACGTCACAGCGGTCGTGCGGAACCCGGGGAAGCTGGCCGGCCAGGCGCGTATCGTCCGGGCCGACCTCGCGGCTCCCGACCCGGACGTCCTCGAAGCCGCGGTCGATGGGGCCGACGCCGTGCTGTCCGGACTTGGCCCCCGGTCGATGTCGGAGGCCGGAATCGCCTCAACGGGCACCCGGGCCATCGCCGCCGCGATGCAGGCAGCAGGCACCCGGCGCATCGTCGTGGTCAGTGCCGCCCCGATCTCCACGGTGCCGTCCCCCGCCCGTCCGAACCCGCCGAAACACGACCCAGGCGACGGGTTCTTCATGCGGCATCTGTTCAGTCACATCGCGAAGACCGCGTTCCGCAAGCACTACGCCGACCTCGCGCTCATGGAGGACATCCTCGCGGACAGCGGGCTGGACTGGACCCTCATCCGGCCACCTCGGCTGACCGGCAAACCGCTGACCGGCAGCTACCGGACGGAGGTCGGCCGCAACATCCGGGGCGGCTTCCTCGTCTCCCGCGCCGACGTCGCCCACCTCATGCTTCGCGTCATCGAGCAGCCCGAAACGATCAAGCAAGCCATCGGCATAGCGAGCTGACGGAGCCCCGCGCGGGCATGCCCAGCCGGCCGGCCGGGGCCGAGACGGGGCAGCTGCGCAACAGCAGCTGCCCCGCTGACCTCCAGACCTACGACGCAGGTCCGCTCATCGCGCCCGCCAGCAGCATCAGGACGGCTGGCCGCCGAACGCCGCCCGGTGATCGGCGGCGAACACTTCGAACGTGCGCGGGGGGCGGCCGGTCAGCCTGGCTACCTCGTCGCTGACCGCAGCCCGGTCGCCGGCCGCCAACCGTGTGTTGCCCACGATCAAGGCGTCGACAAGCCGGTCGGGCAGGCCGGCGCCGGCCAGCGCCTGGCGGAAGGCATCTGGCGGGAGATCGACATAGCGGACCTCGCGCCCATTGGCTGCCGACAGCCGCTCGGCCACCTCCGCCGCCGACAGGGCCTCATGCCCGGTCAGCGTGTAACTGTTGCCCTGGTGCCCAGGGCTGGTGAGCACCCGGGCGGCTACCGCGGCGATGTCACGGGTGTCGACGTAGCTGATCCGGCCCTCACCGGTCATGCCGTAGAGCACGCCTTGCTCTGCCACGGGCTGTGCCGACATGAGGAAGTTCTGCATGAAGTAGTTGGGTCGCAGCACTGTGTGCCAAGCCCGATTTGGCCAGGTACTGCTCGATCTGCGCGTGCCAGCGGCCGAACACCACCCCTGAGCCCGGGTCCGCCCCAGGGACCGACTGCTTGACCACGTGAGCGACCCCGGCCCGCTTGGCCGCGTCGATGACGTTTTGTTCCTGCTCGGGCTGGCGGGGACTTGGCGGCGACATCAGGAACAGGCGGTCGCAGCCGGCCATCGCCGCATCCAGCGTGGCCGGCTCCTCGAAGTCGCCCGGGGCGGTCTCCAGCCCGAGGCGCTGGATCGCGGCTGCCTTCTCCGGCGAGTGGATCAGTGCCCGGGCGGGCGTGCCCGCCTCGGCGAGCAGCCGTACCAGCTCCGAGCCGACGTGCCCGGTGGCACCGGTGACAAGGATCATGACCACACCCCTACTGTGTCTGCGGCGGCGGTGGCGGTGCCCACCACCCGGCGGGTGTGTTCGTTGACGTCGCCGCTGGTGGCCTCGACCGGCTCCAGGTAGAACCGCACCCAGGCCAGGCGGCCCCCGGCGACACCGAAGATGGACACGCCTCGCATCAGGAAGGCGGCCCCGTCGCGGCGGGTGCCGGACATGTCCCACTCGGTCCAGACCGTGTCGCCGTCGACGGCGATGCGCGGCACCCGGGCACGCAGATCGGGCACGCCCGCAAAGATCTGGCTCCAGTTGTCGCGGACCTGCTGGTTGCCCCGGAAGCCCCGCTGCGGTGCGGACCAGTCCCGGCTTGCCGCCGAACGCCTTGTAGACGGTCTCCACCGACACGCCGGCCTCAGCGGGCGCGTGCTTCGCGGTCTTCGTTGCTGGCGTCGAGCAGCGCCGCCATGTCGGGGTCGCTGGCCGCGGCGGAGCGGGCCAGCCGCACGATCGGCGACACGGCCGAGCAGACCTCAATGGTGAGGGCTCCCCAGTTGCGCATCTTGTGGACCTGCACCTCCGACGAGCTCGCGGGCTAGCAGCGACCGGCAGGTACTGGCGCAGCGGCTGGCGCCGGCTGCCGCCACATCGGAAGATCTGCTGCAGCAGTACCGGGATCAGCATGCTCCGGCGCACCCTCGGCGAGCACATCGCCTGGTGAGAACGACCTGCTCGTCCGGGTGCGCCATGCTATCGACAACGGCGCCCGGACGACGGAGAGCCATCTCCCCGCCGACCACTGATTCGTCCCTGAGAGGCACGTGCGCGGCCAGGTCCTGGCATGAAGTCCGTGCCGGCAATCTCCCTGACTCCGGGGGAATGCGCTCAGATGTTGCCTTCCGCGAGGAGACTGGGCTGGTACGGCTCTGTCGTGCGCAAGGAGAATAGAGGGGTCGTGGCGCGATGTACGGACGAACCGAGGAGGAGTGGCAGCAGCTTGAGGACGCGGGCTGGGGGTTCCTGAAGGAGAAGGCGGCCGAACGGCCAGGGGATGCCGTGTCCTACAGCGACGCGAACGACGAGCTGGCGGCCAGAACCGGCCAGCCCGGATTCGACTTCGGCCAGCGAGCGGGCCGCGCGACGATGGGCTACCTGCTGGGCCGGATCTCACGGAACCGCAGCTGGCCAACCTCCAGCCTGCTGATCTCCGCGCTCGTCCGCTACCAGGGTGAGACCGATGCCGGGCCAGGATTCTTCAGCCTTGCTCGCGAGGTGGGCCTGATCCATCGCCCGCTGTCCGATCTGGAGCGGCTCGAGTTCTGGCTGCAGCACGTCCGCCAGGTCCAAGCGCACGACTGGAGCCAGGTCTGATCCCGGTATCGCCCGGCTGCCGGGGTATCAGTGCGTACCGAGCACGCCGCTGTAGTGCGCTGCGAGGTCACCCTTGGCCCCGCCCCGATCGCGCCGCGCTTGCGGCGACAGCCCAGGCCAGCGCAGTGAGCGACATCGGGACTTCACGTGCCAGCTGCCGCTTGCGGATCGGCCCTGCCAGGACCTTGCGGTCGAGCGTTTGAGGTAGACATGCCACGTCACCGTCACCTCGGCGGCGTCGCCGACCGGCACGACCTCCCCGGTCCATTCGCCGTCGGCGTTGCGCGTGGTGTACGCAAAGCGGAGTTGCTGGCGGTCGAGCTCGTCGAGCCGGGAGACGCTCTGCCAACTCGGCGCCCGGGGCGGGTGCATCGTGACGATCCACTCGGCACCTTCGGCCAGGGCAGTGGGCCGCTCGACCACGGCTTCGATCGCGGCGTTCCACGCTGGGAGCCGCCCGATGTCGGTGATCACGGCAAATACCCGGCGGGCAGAGCAGTCCGTGACCGTCGCCGGTCGGGGCCCGGCGAGCTCGGCGCGGCCGGGCCTGGGATCCGGTTTCGGTGCGGCCATGGTGGCGGCGTTCATCAAGTCGGCCGGAGCGGGTGTGTTCTCGGTTCCCTTCGCCAGGATCGCGGTGTACGTCCTGGCGGGCGTGCGCGCCGGCGTGCTCGCCGCGTCATCGCGACCACCCCGCCGCCCAGCCTGGACGTCGCAGAAGCGTTCCGCGGCCTCGCCCCGCCCGCCTGACGCACCGCTCGCCGGGCCGCCAATCGAGACGTACGATCTGCGTCATTTGCAGCCACATTCCTTACGTCTAACGGCAAACTCTCCGCCTTAACGCCGCGCCCAGGCGGCGGGGCCCGGTGATCGCGGCCGTGGCCGACGTGTGAGCGACCGTGCCGAACTGTAATCTGGGCGGATGTCCAGAACTGACGGCCGATTCGTCGGCAAGGTCGCGATCGTGACCGGCGCTGCGCAAGGGATTGGCGAGGCCTACGCGAGGGCGCTGGCTGCCGAGGGAGCCGCCGTCGTCGTCGCCGACCTGAACAGCGATGCCGGGCCGAAGGTCGTGGAGGGGATCGAGGCCGATGGTGGCCAGGCGGTCTTTTCCCACACCGACGTCGCCAGCCCCGAGTCCGCGCAGGCGATGGCCGCGCTCGCGGTCCAGCGCTTCGGCGGCATCGACTACCTGGTGAACAACGCCGCGATCTACGGCAGCATGCAGCTCGACGTGCTGCTCAGCGTCGACTGGGACTACTACAAGTCGTTCATGAGCGTGAACCTGGACGGCGCCCTGGCCTGCACCCGCGCCTGCTACCGGCACATGGCCGAACGCGGCGGCGGCGCGATCGTGAACCAGTCCTCGACTGCGGCCTGGCACTACTCGAGCTTCTACGGGCTCGCCAAGGTGGGGATCAACGGCCTGACCCAGCAGCTCGCGCACGAGCTCGGCTACCTGGGCATCAGGGTCAACGCGATCGCGCCGGGACCCACCGACACCGAGGCGACCAGGACCGTGGTCGGCGACCTGGCCAGCGACCTGGTGAAGTCGGCTGCGCTGCAGCGCCTGGGCCAGCCGTCCGACCTGGTGGGCGCCTGCCTGTTCCTGCTGTCCGACGAGGCAGGCTACATCACCGCTCAGGTCGTCAACGTCGACGGCGGCCAGGTCTTCCGGCCCTGAGCGAGCGGACGTGCGACACGGTGTCGTGTTGTTCACCAGCGACCGCGGCATCCGCCCGGCCCGCGCGGCGCGGGCTGCCGAGGCCGCCGGCTTCGGCAGTTTCCACGTCCCCGAGCACACCCACATCCCGGTGCGGCGCGAGGCGCTGCACCCGCGCACCGGGACCAGCGAGCTGCCCGACGACCGGTACAAGCGCACCCTCGACCCGTGGGTGGCGCTGAGCACGGCCGCCGCCGTGACATCGGTGATCAGGCTCGGCACCGCAGTCGCGCTGCCCGCCCAGCATGACCCCATCGCGCTGGCCAAGACGATCGCCTCCCTTCCGTGAGTACCTGGAGGCCATGCAGGCGCTTTGGACACAGGAGGAGGCCAGCTACGAGGGCGAGCACGTGCGGTTCGGCAGGTCATGGGCGTGGCCGAAGCCGGTGCAGCAGCCGCGGATGCCGGTACTGCTCGGCGCCGGCGGCAGCGACCGGAGCTTCGCCTGGATCTCCAGGTCCGCCGACGGCTGGCTGACCACGCCAGGCGAGGGCGACCTGGAGCAGAAGATCTCCCGGCTCACAAGCGCCTGGCGCGAGGCTGGCCGTTCCGGCGCGCCGCAAGTCGCCGCGCTGGCCGGCAAGCCAGACCAGGATGTGATCCCCGCGGTGCTCGGCCCGGCCCCGCCCGGCCGCCGGGTCAGGCCAGGGCGTGCCCGCGCGGTCCCACCATTGCCGGCGCCTCGACCGTGCTCGGGCTGACAAACGCGCTGCCATCCGGCCCCGCGACGACGGCCTTGTGCAGCGCGCTGCCCCGGACGAACTTGCGCCACGGCAAGAACCACTCCGTCCAGCCGTTGTCCCACGTGCCGGGCCGCGGGCTGCCGGTGACGATCACCGGATCCCCGGGCACCTCCAGCTTGTAGTACGTCTCGGCGTGGGCCGGCGACGTATTCACGCACCCGTGGCTCACGTTGAGCGACCCCTGCGCCCAGACCGACCAGTAGGCGTCGTGGATGAATACGCCGCTCAAGGTGACCCGGACCGCCCACGGCACCCACAGCGCGTACCCCGGGCCGGTCATGAACGTGGGGTTGGCCTTCTCGATGGTCAGGTATCTTCCGTTCGGGGTGTCGTCTCCCGGCTTGCCCGTGCTGATCGGCCAGTGTCCGAAGAGCCGTCCCTTGTAGTAGACGTCCATGTAGTGGGTGGCCGTGCTGGCCTTGACGATAAGCGACGGCCCGATCCTGAACGAGACATGCACGTCGCGAGTTCCGTACACGCCTTTGGCGCCCTCAACCCCGTTGAGCCGACCGGTGAAGCTCACGTGCGTGCCTGGTGACCAGTACTTCCTCGGCCGGAACTCGACGGTCTTGCCGCCGTCCCAGTACCAGGCTCCGACGACAGGCTTCGAGGTGGTGACGCTGAGCGCCCGCTCTACGGCCTTCCGGTCCGTGATGCGCCGGCTGAAGGTGAGCACGATAGGCATCCCGACCCCGTACTCCTGGCGATCGGCCTCGAGCACGGTGACGTGGAATGTCTTGCGCGGCGTCAGCGTCCTGAACGAACTGGTCGCGGTGACCTTCTTCCCGCCCGCGCCGAACGCCGTCGCCACGACCGTGTAGCTCCGCGAGGGTATCAGCGGCGACCTGCTGCGCCAGGCAGTTCCGCCGCCGATCAGTGCGCCGGCGACCGGAGTGCCCGATGCGCTGACCGCCACTCCCCTGATGTGACCGTTGCTCGCCCGCACCGTAACCGGCGCGCCAGGCCGGACGTCCCGCAGGCCACTCGCCGGCGTGATCGTCAGCCGGACCTGCGGGGCCGCGTGCGCCGCGCCCTGAGCAGCCCCCGCCGCCGAGCATCCCGCTGCCGCCAGGGCGAGCGCCACCGTGGCTGCGGTGACGGCCGGCGAGCCAACCCTGCATGCTGAATTCGCATCACTTCTCTTCACGATCCGAACCCCGAATCCGCGTAGCTGCACCCCGTAGCGGCGTCAACCGCCGGCCGACGAGATACCCGGCCACCAGGTCACCGAAGCGCTCAAGCACAAGAGCATGCCTGCTCATGGGGAATCCGTAACTCGCGCGGCGCCCGCGCCGACGTCACGGGCGGCGGGCCACCCCGCAGTAGAACGCGCGTGACCCGTCACTGTTCGCGGAGTCGGGATCCTCAGATCCCCACAGCCCGACGTTGGTGAGGACCGGGCCGGCCCCCGCATAGGGCGGCACCAGCTCGAGCCCGGCGAAGAACCGCTCGATTACCGGCCACGGCCTGCCGGGCTGCCCTAGCCGTCCCTGGTCAGGCCCAGCCGGTATCCTCCGCCGAGCACGGTCTGCACGATGGCCGGGTTGGCCGGATCTTCCTCGATCTTGCGCCGCAGGTTCTTCACGTGCGAGTCGATGGTGCGCTCATACCCCTCGAAGTCGTAGCCGCGGACGCGGTTGATCAGCTCGAAGCGCGAGTACACCCGGCCGGGGACCGTCGCCAGAGCGACGAGAATGCCCCATTCTGTCGGGGTCAGCTCCACCTCCTCGCCGCGGATCCTGGCGATCCGCCGCGGCTCGTCGATCACCAGCACGCTGTCGCCGAACGCGCTGATCCCCTGCTCGTTGGCGGGCGGCGCGTTGCGCCGCAGAATGGCCTGCACCCGGAGCACGAGCTCACGCGGGCTGAACGGCTTGGTCACGTAGTCGTCGGCCCCGAGTTCAAGGCCGGCGATCCGGTCCTCCTCGCTGGTCTTCGCGGTCAGCATCAGGATCGGCGTCGAGCTGACCGCCCTGACCTCGCGGGCGACGGTCTCGCCGGGCACGTCGGGCAGGCCGAGATCCAGCACGATCAGGTCAGGCGCCGCCGTCCCGGCCACGGTGATCGCCTCGGCACCCGAGCCGGTCGACAGCACCGAGAACCCGGCGCGTTCAAGATATGTCCGGACAAGCTCCCTGAGCTTGCGCTCGTCCTCGACGAGCAGCACCGTCGCGGTCATCGTGGTCCGATCATCGTGCGGCGCCTGTGGCAGTCCGGCAGCCCCATGTCAGCCACCCCCGTCGCCTGACACTCCGTTGCACCGGCGTCGACGGCCACGGCAGCGGACGCCCGCGGCCCGCGGCTCGCTGGTCCCATGATTCCATCTCCTGCTCGCACCCCCGTGACCAGGCGGCTCGATGCGGCGGACCGACATCCACACGAGCTACACAGCGGGTACACGGCTTCGTCATGGCCCGTGCGTTAGATCTGGTAAGTACCCACTCGGGAGCGACCGAAGAAACCGGGGGGTGGGGAGGGACGAGCGGGCGGCGCTCCGCGCCGCCGCTGTCTCAGCGTTAACGCGCTCGGTCGCGCTGGAACCGCCCGGATGACTTGGGGGAGCATCCGGCCGGTCCGCGATGTCATGGGGGACATCGCGGGAAGTCCGGCGCGGCCGAGCGCGAACGAATGTCAGGCACCGTTCGGCGAGCCAGGCGGCGGCCAGGAACCCGCGAGCCGGCCGGCGATCGGGGAAACGCGGGTCGGCCAAGGCTCAGGAACTGTGCCCGGTGGGCAGCCTGAGCAGCGGGAGCCGCCACGACTCGGCCGTGTCCACCTGGGGCAACGTGATCGTGACCTGCGTGCCCCGGCCCGGCTCGCTGGCTATCGCGAGCTCGCCGGAGTGGGCGTGCACGAGCTCTTCGACGATCGTCATGCCGATGCCGCTGCCCGCCGCCATCTCGGGCGAGCGCACGCCGCGGAAGAACCGCTCGGTCACGTGCGGCAGCTCGTCGGGCGGGATGCCGATGCCCGTGTCGCTCACCCGCACCATGCCCAGCCGGGTGCCATCGACAGGCCCGGCCTCGAGCACGACGCGGCTGCCGGCCGACGTGAACCTCAGCGCGTTGGTCAGCAGATTCGACACCACCTCCCGCATCCGGGCGGTGTCGCATCTGACCCGAACCTTGGCCAGCCGCTGCTCCAGGCTCACGCCGGCGACGCCGAAGGCGTCGCGCAAGTTTGCCGCCGCCTCCGCCGCCACGGCCGACAGGTCGTGCGGGACCAGCTTGAGCTGGAGCGCCGCCGACTCGGCGGCGGCCAGGCGCTGCAGGTCATCCACCATCCGGGCAAGCCGCTGCACCTCCTCGCGCAGCGACTCGAGGGTCTCAGGCGTCGGGTCGGTCACTCCGTCGAGCATGGCCTCGTGGCTGGCTTGCAGGACGGCGACCGGCGTGCGCAACTCGTGGGCGACGTCGGCAACGAGATTTCGCTGCAGCCGGTCCTGCTCGTCGAGTGCGAGCGACGTCTGGTTGAAGGATTCCAGCAGCTCGCGAACCACGCCGACGCCGCGTACCTCCTCGACCCTGACAAAACGGCGACCCGCCCCCCTGGCGCGGACGGCCTCGAGCATCGCCTCGAGCGGCCCGGTGATCGCCCTGGCCACCACCAGCGAGACCATGAAGGCGATCAGCGCCGCGACTCCCGCGGCGATCAGGCGGGATCGCCACCGCCTCGCCTCGAAGTCCCGCGCGATCTCGCCGACGGCCTTTGCGCTGAACCGGGTGGTCACCGAGCCAACCCGCCGCCCCTGCACGACCACCGGTCTGGTGCGCGCGTAACCAGACGGGAAGCCAGCGAACTCGGGTGACGAGCCGACCGGCTGGCCGGCCATGTCCCGTACCCGCACGGCCGCACCCGCGCGGCCGACCAGCATGTAGACCGGGTCAAGGTCGGCGCGCGCCCAGCCCATCCGCTGGAACGCGGCGCCCGAGGTCAGCGCGGCAGCGCTGGCCAGGCTGTTCTCCTGTTGCTCGACGACCCGGCCGATATCGGCACCGAGAATCTCGGCGCTGATGGCCGCGTTGACGACGATCGCGGCCAGCGCCACGGTCACGAAGGCCAGCGCGAGGCGAACCCCGAGCTGGCCGATTCCGGCAATCCGCCGATAAGGCATCCTGAACCAGGCGGAGCGGACCGGCGCGCTCCCGATGCCCCGCATACCGGGTGAAAGTACCACGCCGTCTCGGCTCCCGAGCGCGCGGCTGCCAGCGCTCCAGCTCCAGGGAGCAGACCGGACACCTGCTGGCCTGCGGGGTTTCCGCCAGCCAGGCCGCCGACATAAGCTGCCCGCAGGCTACGCAGCTCCGGTAACGGCCTGCCTTGAGCCGGTCGAGTGCCTCCTCGATGTCCGCCAACTCGGCATGCTCGGCCGTCAGCCGCCAGATCAGCCGCTCGCCACGGCCGGGACCGGCACGCGCCACGACGGGATCGTCGCCCGGTTCATCGGCCATGTCGTGGTAGGCCATGGAAAGCAGCACGATCGCGTCGACCTTGTGCCGCCACATCTCCTCGAGCCTGGCCCGCCACCGGTCGTGGCCAGCCGACGTGTCAGGCGGGCCCTCCGCCAAGGCCGCGGCGCCCCGGCACGCGGGGAGGACGACACTGACCCCCGGTCTCCGCGCATCGGCGCTAGTTCGCATGACCCGCAGCCAACCGGACCGCGATGCAGGCCCGATGCCAGGCCGATGGAGCCCGGATGGAGACTCAGCCGGAGCCGCCGGACAGCAGCACGTCCGCGTCGAAACAGGTGCGGTCGCCGGTGTGGCAGGCGCCGCCGGCCTGGTCGACCTTGACCAGGACGGTGTCGCCGTCGCAGTCGAGCGCGACAGACCTCACGAGCTGGACATGACCAGAGGTCTCGCCCTTGACCCAGTACTCCCGCCTGCTGCGGGACCAGTAGGTGCAGCGGCCGGTCGTCAGCGTGCGCCGCAGCGCCTCGTCGTCCATCCAGCCGAGCATCAGCACCTCGCCGGTGTCGAACTGCTGCGCGATCGCCGTGAACAGCCCGGCCGCGTCCCGCTTCAGCCTGGCCGCGATCCGCGGGTCAAGGTTCCCTTCCGCCGTCATGCTCGTGAGTCTCCCACCTTCGCCTGCACTGGGCCGGCCATGCGCACCGGACATCCTGCCGCGCTCAGTGCCTCCTTGACCTCGCCGATCCGCAGCTCGCCGAAGTGGAACAGGCTCGCGGCCAGCACCGCGTCGGCTCCCGCCCGCACGGCCGGAACGAAGTCGCCGACCTGTCCCGCCCCGCCGCTGGCGATCACCGGCACGCCGACGGCCGCCCGCACCGCGGTGATCAGCTGCAGGTCGAACCCGGCCTTGGTCCCGTCGGCGTCCATGGAGTTGAGGAGGACTTCCCCCGCGCCGAGCTCGGCCGCTCTGGCGGCCCATTCCACCGCGTCGAGCCCGGTAACGCGCCGCCCGCCGTGCGTGGTCACCTCGAAAGTCCCCGGCCGGCCAGCTGCCCGCCTGGCATCCACCGAGATCACGAGACACTGTGCGCCGAACCGGTCGGCCACCTCGGTCAGCAGGCCGGGCCTGGCGATCGCCGCCGTGTTCATGGACACCTTGTCCGCGCCCGCCCGGAGCAGCCGGTCCACGTCGTCGGCGCCCCGGACCCCGCCGCCCACGGTGAGCGGGATGAACACCTGGTCGGCTGTCCGCTCCACGACCTCGAGGATCGTCTGGCGGTCGTCGCTCGACGCCGTGATGTCAAGAAAGACCAGCTCGTCCGCGCCGTCGGCGTCGTAGCGGGCGGCCAGCTCGACGGGGTCGCCCGCGTCGCGCAGCCCGAGGAAGTTGACGCCCTTGACGACCCGGCCGCCGTCGACGTCCAGGCAGGGGATCACCCTGACCGCGACGGTCATGCAGGCCTGCCGTTCACGCCCGGCACCGCCTCGTGCCGCACCGCGTCGTGCCGCACCGCCTCGTGCCGTACCGCCTCGTGCCGCACCGCCTGGAGCGCATCGGCGAGGGTGAACCGCCCGGCGTAGAGCGCCTTGCCGATGATCGCGGAGTCGACGCCGGCCGGCAGCAGTGCCGCGATCGCGCGGAGGTCGTCCAGCGTCGAGACGCCGCCGCTGGCGATCACGGGCCGCCTGGTCCGCGCGCAGACCCGGCGCAGCAGGTCGAGGTTCGGCCCGGTCAGCGTGCCGTCTCTGGCCACGTCGGTAACGACGTAGCGGCGGCAGCCGTCGGACTCGAGCCGGGCGAGCACGTCGGCCAGCTCGCCGCCCAGCGTCGTCCAGCCCCTGGCGGCCAGCCGCGTGCCGCGGACGTCCAGGCCGACCGCGATCCGCTCGCCGTGCTCGGCGACCACCGTGGCGACCCAGCCGGGCCGCTCGAGCGCGGCCGTCCCGAGTATCACCCGCTCGCACCCGGTGGCCAGCGCCGCCGCGAGCGAGGCGTCGTCGCGGATGCCGCCGGACAGCTCCACGGCCACCTTCACCCGGCTGACGACGTCGGCGAGCAGGGCCGCGTTGGACCCGCGGCCGAAGGCGGCGTCCAGGTCGACCAGGTGGATCCACTCCGCGCCAGAGCGCTGCCACGCCAGCGCGGCCTCCAGCGGGTCGCCGTACGAGGTCTCGGTCCCGGCTTCGCCCTGGACCAGCCTGACCGCCTGGCCGCCGGCCACGTCGACGGCCGGGAGCAAGGTCAGCGCCCGCGTCATGCGATCAGCTCCAGCCAGTTCGCCAGCAGCGCCGCGCCCGCGTCGCCGGACTTCTCCGGGTGGAACTGGGTGGCGCACAGCGCGCCGTCCTCGACCGCCGCCACGAAGGGCTGGCCGTGCACGGCCCAGGTCAGCAGCGGCCCGCGGGTCTCGCCCGCGGCGGGCGGCAGCCACGACCGGACCGCGTAGGAGTGCACGTAGTAGAACCGCTCGCCCGGCCCCATCCCGGCCAGCAGCCGCGTCCCGGCCGGGGCGCTCACCGTGTTCCAGCCCATGTGCGGCAGCACGGGCGCCTCGAGCCGGTCCACGACGCCGGGCAGCACACCGCAGCCCGCGGTCCGCTGGCCGTGCTCGAGCCCCTCGGCGAACAGCACCTGCATGCCCACGCAGATGCCTAGCACCGGGCGCGACCCGGCCAGCCGCTTGGCGATGATCTCGTCGCCGCGGACCGCCCGCAGGCCAGCCATGCAGGCGGCGAACGCGCCCACGCCGGGCACCACCAGGCCGCGGGCGCCAAGCGCAGCGTCCGCATCCGCGGTCACGACAGTGTCGGCCCCGGCCCGCTGCAGGGCCCGCAGGGCAGAACGGAGGTTTCCCGAACCATAGTCGAGGACGACCACGCTGGGCCGGACGGCAGTCACCGGACGGCCGTCCTGGTCGGACGGCGGGTCGCGCGGGCCTGTCGCCGCTCCCGGCCGATCACAGCGTCCCCCGCTCGCCTCCGGGACCCCTCCCGCCTCCCCATTCCCCCTTCACCGCAGCGCCTTCCTTCGTCGCTCGTCCCTCGCTCCTCAGTCCAGGCGCCCCCACCCACCTCCCATTCCCCCTTCACTGCGGCTCGCTCATAGAACGCCCTTGGTGCTGGGAATCCCGCCACCGCGCGGGTCGGGCGCGGCCCCCGCGCGCAGCGACCGCGCGAAGGCCTTGAACTGAGCCTCAACGATGTGGTGCGGGTTGCGCCCTGACAGCACGTCCAGATGCACGCAGATCGCCGCGCTGGTGCCAAGGGTCTCGAAGAAGTGCCTGGTCAGCGTCGTGTCGTAGCTGCCGATCAGCGGCGCCATGCCGTCCGGCTCCGAGTGCACGACGTAGGGCCGGCCGGCCAGGTCGACCGCCGCCCGCACCAGCGTCTCGTCCAGCGGGACCAGCGCGTCGCCGAACCGGCAGATGCCGGCCTTGTCGCCGAGCGCCTGGCGCAGCGCCTCCCCGAGGGTGATCGCGGTGTCCTCGACCGTGTGGTGCGCGTCGATCTCGATGTCACCCGTCGCGCGGACCAGCAGGTCGATCCGGCCGTGCTTGCCGAGCTGGTTCAGCATGTGGTCGAAGAACGGCACTCCGGTGGACACGTCGGCGGCGCCGGTGCCGTCCAGGTCGAGTTCGACGGTGACCTTGGTCTCCTTCGTGGCCCGCTCCGCCCGGCCCGTCCGCCCGCTCATGTGAGCACGGTCTCGAGGGCGGTGCGGAACGCGTCCATCTCGCGCGGGGTGCCGACCGTCACGCGCAGCCAGCCGGGCGGGCCGACCTCCCTGATCAGCACGCCCCGGTCGAGCAGGCCCTGCCAGACGGCCCGGCGGTCGGCGAACGTGCCGAACAGCACGAAGTTCGCGTCCGAGCCGGCTACCGCCAGCCCCCGCGCCCGAAGCCAGCCGGCCAGCTCGTCGCGCCCGGCCCGGATCGCGGACACCGCAGCGAGCAGCTCGTCAGAGCGCGCCAGCGCGGCCCGCGCGGCGGACTGGGTCAGGGCCGACAGGTGGTACGGCAGCCGGACGACCTGCAGCGCGTCCACCACGCCGCGATCCGCGGCGAGGTAGCCGACCCGCGCCCCGGCCAGCGCGAATGCCTTGGACATCGTGCGGACGACGACCAAGCGCGGAAAGCGCGGCAGCAGCGCAAGCGCGGTGGCCTCAGGGTCGCGGGCGAACTCGGCGTACGCCTCGTCGACCACGACCATCCCGGGCGCCGCAGCGCAGATCCGCTCGATCACGGCCAGCGGCACGGCGGTCCCGGTCGGATTGTTCGGCGACGTGAGGAAGACCAGGTCAGGCTGGAGGTCGCCGACCGCGGCGACCGCCCGTTCCGGGTCGATGCCGAAGTCGGCCTCCCTGCTCCCGCCGATCCAGCGCGTGCTGGAGGTCTGGGCGATGATCGGGTGCATCGAGTAGGACGGCTCGAAGCCGAGCGCCGCCCGCCCGGGTCCGCCGAACGCCTGCAGCAGCTGCTGGATGATCTCGTTGGACCCGTTGGCCGCCCAGACCTGCTCGGCCGTCAGCCCGTGGCCGAGGTAGCCGGCCAGGTCGCGGCGCAGCCCGACGGCGTCGCGGTCCGGATACCTGTTCAGCAGCGCCGCCTGAGCCGCCGCGGCCTCGGCTATCGCCAGGACGAGGGCCTTGGACGGCGGGAACGGGTTCTCATTGGTGTTCAGCCTGACCGGCACGTCGATCTGCGGCGCGCCGTACGGACGCCGCCCGACCAGGTCGGCCCGCAGCGGCGGCGCGGACCAGGGGGCTGGCGCCGGACCGCGTCCGTCAGCCGCACCAGCCACGTCAACAGCACCAGCCCCCTCAGCTGCACCAGTCCCGTCAGAATCGCCAGCCCCGCCGGTCTCCCTGGTCACGTCAGCGGGAACCCTGACCCTGACCGCCTGAACGTGCGCGGCGAGATCCTCGGCGCCGCCGAGCGCGTCGATGTCCGCCGCCACGGCGGCCAGCGCGGCGGCGGTGCAGTTCACGACGTGGATATCGCGCAGGAACGTCAGCACCGACAGGCCACCGGAGTGCCTGGCCGTCCCGCCGGTCGGCAGCACGTGGTTCGAGCCGGCCAGGTAGTCGCCGAGCGAGACGGGGGCGTAAGGACCGACGAAGACGGCCCCGGCGTTACGGACCCGGCCTGCCAGGTCTTCGGCACCCGCGGCCTGGATCTCCAGGTGCTCGGGCGCCCAGGCGTCGGCGACGGCGAGGGCCGCGCCGATGTCGTCGACGAGTACGCACGCCGACTGGCCGGTCAGCGCCTCCTTTACCCGTCCCGCGTGCCTGGTCGTCGCGACCTGCCTGGCCAGCTCGGCGTCGGTGCGGTCGGCGAGCCCGGGATCTGTGGTGATCAGCAGGCACGCCGCCAGCGGGTCGTGCTCGGCCTGCGCGACCAGGTCGGCAGCCACGAACGTTGCGTCGGCGCCGCCGTCGGCCACGATCGCGACCTCGGTCGGGCCGGCCTCGGCGTCGGTGCCGACGACGCCGCGCAGCAAGCGCTTGGCCGCCGCGACGTAGACGTTGCCCGGGCCGGTGATCGTGTCGACGGCCTCGCAGTCCACGGTGCCGTAGCCGAGCATCGCGATCGCCTGCGCCCCGCCCGCCGCGTGCACCTCGGTAATCCCGAGCAACTCGCACGCGGCCAGCACCGAGGGGTGCGGCAGGCCGCCGTTGGCCGCCTGCGGCGGTGACGCCACCGCGATCTGGCCGACCCCGGCGGCCTGGGCAGGGACAACGTTCATCACGACCGACGACGGGTAGGCGACCAGCCCGCCTGGCACGTAGACGCCGGCCCTGGCGACCGGGACGTAGCGCTCGGTGACCGAACTGCCGTCGGCGACTGCGGTCACCCGCTCGGCGGGAACCTGCGCCTCGTGCACCAGCCTGGCCCGGCGGGCCGCCTCCCGCAGCGCCGCCGCCACGGCAGGATCGAGCCGCGCCAGCGCGTCCGCGAGAGCCTGGCGCGGCACGACCGTCGTCGGCAGGTCGACGCCGTCGAACCTGGCGGTATGCTCCCGGACCGCCTCGGCGCCGCGGTTCCGCACGTCGTCGCAGACCGGATGGACGGCCGCGACCGCCGCCTCGACGTCAAGCTCGGCCCGCGGGAGCAGCCCGGCCAGCGTCCTGACGCCGAGCCGAGCGACCGGTTCTCCCCGAAGATTGATCCTGGTGAGCACCTCGCAAGCCTAACGGCTGCCACGCCGCGGCCCCATCGGCTGCGGGCAGGCGGAGCAGCGTGGTGCCGTTGCTGTCGCAAGAACGACAGCAAGGTGCCCAGGATGATCGGGATGGCGCGACCGGCCGCGGCACCGAGCCGACCGTTCGGCGCCAGTCATTTTCACCTTTATTTCATATTCGTGAGCGCATTTCCCCGGCATCCTCGTCACAGAGCGCGTGATCCCTCGTCGGGAGGACATCGTGACTGAGCACCTGAGCACGCCTGGTGACGACCGTGACGACGCAGCCGATCGCGCCGGGCAGCGCCCCCCGGCCACCCCGACGACAAGCAGGCGCGGGCTGCTGAAGGCCGGCCTCATCGGCGGCGCGGCGACGCGGCGACGCGGCCGACCGTCGAGTTGCATCCGCAGCTCTTCTTCAAGAACCAGGGCACCAAGGTGGTCCCGATCGCCGACTTCTTCGCCGACGCCGCCGCGGGAAACTTGCCCGGGTTCTGCCTGGTCGAGCCCGACTACGGCGCCCAGTCGGAGGAGAACCCGCAGAACATCGCGGCTGGCGAGCAGTTCGCTGCCCAGGTCGTCAACGCCGTCATGACCGGTCCCGGCTGGGGACGCACCCTTGCTGATCTGGACCTGTGACGAGCACGGCGGCTCGCCACGCCACTGACCCTCGCGCGCGCCCGCCCGGCCGCAGCCCGGGCCCGCACTCGCCCGCCGGGCCGTAGCCCCGGGCCGGCACTCGCCTGCCTGGCCGATGCGGCCCGCGAGTTGCGTTACTCAATAATCTTCGAGATCGGGATCTCGAGAATGTCCCGTGCGCCGGCGGCACGCAGGGCCGGAATCAGCGTGTTCACACCGCGCTTGGGGACGACGGCCTCGACCGCGTGCATGTCGCCGCGGGCCAGCGAGGTGATCGTCGGCGAGGACATCGCGGGCAGGATCTCCGTCACCGCGGCCAGCCGCGCGTCCGCGACGTTGAGCTTGAGCAGGACGTTCCCGCGTGCCCTGATCGCGCCGCGCAGCAGCAGCGCCACGTCCTCCATCGCGGCCCGCTTGTCTGCGTCCTCGTACGCGGCGTGGTTGGCGATCAGCTCCGTGTAGCTGCTCAGCAGCGTGTGCAGGATCTTCAGGCCGTTCCTGCGCAGTGACGAGCCGGTCTCGGTCAGGTCCACGATCGCGTCGACGATGTCCGGCACCTTCGCCTCGGTCGCGCCGTAGGACGGGGTGACCACGGCCTTGATCCCGTTCTCCTCCAGGAACCGCCTGGTCAGGCTGGGCAGCTCGGTCGAGATCCTGATCCCCTCGGGCAGGTCGGCGATCGACTCCCAGCCGGAGTTCGCCGGGACCGCGAGCACGACGCGAACCGGGTCGCTGGTCGCCTTCGAGTACGGCAGCTCGCCGAGCGAGGCGACGTCGGCCCCGGTCTCGGTGATCCAGTCCCGGCCGGTTATGCCGAAGTCGAAGAGTCCCTCGGCGACGTAGGTCGGTATCTCCTGCGGGCGCAGGAACCTGACCCGGTCGATCCGCGGATCCTCGATCGACGCGTGGTAGTCGCGCTCCGACGCGCGTCGCACGGTCAGGTCGGCAGCATCGAACAACTCGAGCGTGGCCCGCTCGAGCGACCCCTTCGGCAGCACCAGTGAGAGCACCCCAGCACCCTACCCGCCACCCCGCCCACTGTCCGCGCCCGCGCCCGCGCGGTGCATCTTCACGCGCCCCGCCTGCGCCGTCCACCACTCGGCCCGAACATCGATGTGGCATGGGTGTGGCTCTTTTGGAGTGAGCGTCAGGCGGCGAGTCCGAGGTTGTCCTGGTAGCGGCTGAGGTGGTTGCGCTGGTGTTCCCGGGTGATGTGCCAGTCC
>Ga0137384_10000521_pt1 | contig 29125 bp, 20 predicted proteins | sample SagtaG_2_FD_104922 | JGI IMG/M metagenome (GOLD analysis project Ga0137384, IMG submission 104922) | Vadose zone soil microbial communities from Sagehorn Ranch, Mendocino, California, USA - Sage2_R_60_16 metaG | ecosystem: Environmental > Terrestrial > Soil > Vadose zone | place: USA... | reverse complement strand
GGTCCAAAACCCGGTCGGGCAACCCAGCGGCATCCACGGGCACGACCTGACCCTGGGAACCGGTTCATTCGATGGCATCGTGGGCACCGGCATCTACGCAAGATGGAAACGGGTGTTCCTGACCGCGAATACGCAGTACGCCATTCGCAGCACCGGGGACATTGATTATCAGTTTGCCAACGACTTGACCTGGTTCGGCGGCCCAGGTGTCTATGCGGTCTTGAGCCATAAGTGCACCCTCGCAGTGCAAGCAGTCGTCTCGGGCGAATACAAAGACCGTGACACCTTCCGAGGCGAGAAGGCTGACGACACCGGGGTTACCGCGGTTTACCTGGGACCGCAAGTCAGTTTTACCTGGTCGGCCAAACTCAGCGCGGAGATTGGGGCTGACTTTCCCCTGAGCATAGCCAACACGTCGTTGCAGGCGGTGCCGGATTATCGGGTGCGAGGCGGACTGACTTGGCGTTTCTGAAAGTCGGGCGTTGAACATTTCGTATCAGCGAAGGACCCCATGTGCGCCGCGTGAATCATTTAGTTTTCTGAATTGACGCGACGCTTGGAACGGCCCAATTGCCAACAAACTTGGTGCGTTAGCGCGCTAATTGCGTTAAATGGTTACAAAGATCAGCGGCGCACGCAGCCAACTACCCCCTCCCCTCCATTCGACGCAGGAAAGGGCGGGCTGAGGAGGCGTCTGGTCGGATTGCGCGCCTGAGCTTTACCTGTGATTCCAGCTTTCGTCATCGCCAACGGAAAACCAATTGAAGCCAGGTTTCCTTGCTCGCTGGAGGAATTCCTGGTGGCGCAAAACCTGTTGCCGCGCAGTGTCGTGGTGGAACACAATGGGGAAGCGGTCGCGCCGTCGGAGTTCGCCACCCGACAACTTGGCCCAGGTGACCGGTTGGAAATCGTCAAGATTGTGGCCGGCGGCTGAACGGCAGCGACTGATCGGTGTCTCTTCTCAGCCCGCCGGAGCTGCGAGCGAAGCCTTAATACTTTACAACGCGAAAAATCCTCATGGCTCGCGAAGAATCCAACGGATACTAATTCACCACCATGAAAGCGAAGTTCGATAGCCTCTTTCGCCGGCTGATGCAGTGCCTCCTTCTGACGCTGTCCTGGGGTTTGTGGGCCGGCGCGCAGCCAACCACCAACAGCGCCAGCGTTGCGGCAACCAATAAGCCCTCCGCGCTGGTGCGCAGCGTCGAGCAGTTGGACCAGCATTATCTGACCTTTGGGCTGGACCGCATCGCCCCGTTGAGAGAATCCATGCTGTTGGGCCAACCGCTCTGGAAATACCTGGCCTCGCTCATCTATGTCCTGCTGGCGTTTTACGTTTCCAGGTTCATCGATCTTGTCACCCGCGTCTGGCTCAAGAAACTGGCCGCCAGCACTGAAACCAAAGTGGACGATTTGTTGCTCGAATTGCTCAAAGGACCCATCAAAGTCGTGGTGTTCGTCCTGCTGTTGAATCTGGGGTTGAACATTTTCCAGTGGCCGGAGACTGTAAAAAGCTACTTGTCCAAGGGGTTAATTGTTGTCGTTGCCGGTTCGCTTGCTTATTTAGCGGTCAAAGTCATCAACCTGTTGCTGGAGATCTGGCGGACGCGCACTGGCCACGAGGGTGACCGTGCATTCAACGAGCAACTGTTCTCCTTTATCCGCAAGAGTCTCGATGCGTTTATCATCGTCGTGGCCGTGCTGGTAACCGCCCAGAACCTAGGTATCAACATCACCGCGGTGATTACCTCCTTGTCCATTGGCGGTCTGGCCGTGGGTTTGGCCGCCCAAGACACCCTGGCCAACCTCTTCGGCGCCGTGGCGCTGTTTGCCGATAAGCCATTTCGCGAAGGCGACCAGATTAAACTCGACGGCGCTGAAGGCGTGGTGGAGTCCATCGGCCTGCGCAGCACGCGCGTGCGCCATCCGGAGGGGCACCTGGTCGCGGTTCCCAATAAAACCATGGGCAATGCCATCATCACCAACCTCACCAAACGCTCCAGCATCAAAACCGTCATGAACCTGGTGCTGGCCCACGATCTGGCGACCGAGAAGGTCAAGCGCGCGCTTGAGTTGCTGAGAGAAATTTATCGCAGTCATTCGATGACCCAGGACGTGTGGATTAGCTTCAACCAGTTTGCCGGACGCAGCCTAAACCTCATGATCGTGCACTGGTGGAAAGGGACCGATTACCACAAATATCTAGCCGGCATGCAGGAGCTGAACCTGACGATCAAAGAGCGGTTCGACGCCGAAGGAATCACCTTTGCTTGAGCTCTTAGAGTGTATCTGAAAAATCCCCTCGCAGTTTCCATCTTCCATCTCCCATGATATCCGTGCCATCCGTGAGATCCGTGGATAAAAAATCTCCAAGACTATACTCCACGCTAGAACAAACGCGGCTTTTGGACCGCGCTGGCCAGCCGCCTAAGATATTCTTCACGCGGAAGGTTGCTTGCGCCCAATCGTGAAGTCGCTGGCGTCAACATCTGAATATCGAACAAGGCAAAGTCCCGCTCGCGCAGATGTTCGATCAAGTGGAACAAGGCGATCTTGGAGGCGTTGGGCAGGCGATGAAACATTGATTCACCGGCGAAAAACGCCCCTAATGCCACCCCATAGATGCCGCCGACAAGACGTTGGCCTTGCCAGCACTCCAAGCTGTGGGCGTGGCCTTGTTCGTGCAGGCGCGTGTAGGCTTGCAGAAATTGCGGACTGATCCAGGTGCTCCGGCGGCCCGGCCCCGGCGCCGCGCAGCCTTCCATCACCTGCCGAAACGCGCGGTCCCGGGTGATTTGGAAGGCGCCTTGGCGAAGGACCCTGGCGAGGCTGCGCGAAACATGAAATTGGTCCAGCTCGAAAATCGCGCGCGGGTCAGGCGACCACCAGGTGATGGGATCAGCGGTCCAGGGAAACAGCCCGCTCCGATAGGCCAGCAGCAGGCGGGGCACCGACAGGTCGCCGCCGACCGCTACCAGGCCCTCGGCGCTGGCCGCGCGCGGGTTGGGAAAACGCAGGCGATGATTGAGAATTGGCGTGGCCATCGGATTGCTGGAAGCGTTGAAGCCCATGTATCTCTGGTAACATTGTAACGCCTCACACCTCACGCCCTCCCTCCACCGCTCCGAGCAATTCCATCTGAAAGTACCCGGACACTTCCATGGCCCAGAGGTCCGGCTCGGTTTTTTTGTCTAGCTGCTCGGTCTCCAGCTTTGGATCGGGCGAGCCGAGGAGAACCCAGCTCCCGACCCGGATGTCGTTGAGCACTTGGAGCAGCCACTCCAGGTCGGACGGGCAGAGTGAAAGGCGGCAGCCGCTGTCGCTGTCCGCAAATCGCTTTGGGTCTCCCAACCATGCTTGCAACAGTTTCTTGTTTTCTGCCCGTTGTTCCGCCAAAGCTTCCTCCAGCAACCGTCGGCTTGAGTCCTCATCAGGCAACTGGCCTGATTTGCTGAGCGGTTGATGGGCGGGTGGGATGCGCGGATAGAGCTTGAGGACTTCCAACAGCAGGTGCTTTTCGCGCTTGCCCAGGTGGAAGAGGAGATTATCTTTAGTCGTCCCGATGAGTTTCATTCGTCCCGCTCCATCGTCGCGTGCAAGCTGTACTTCTGAAGCAGGTGCACGTAGTGTTCCGCCTTTTCCAGGCTCTCGCGCGTCAACACGCTCTTGCCCTGCTCATGTACCTGAAGCATGTGAAACTCGGCTTTCTTGCGCTGCCAGCCGAACACAATTTGGAACACATGCGTGACATAATCCATGTAATTGACCGGGTCATTCCAACAAATGACCAGGTAGCCCGGTTCCAAACCGGACTTGGGCTGGTCTTTTTCTTCTTGAATGGTCCCGGGCCGCACTTCCGGGCTCGCGGTGGCCGCCATAGGGGCAAGGTAAAAGAGATACGGGCGCTTGTCGAGGGGCGGGCAAGCTGGGAGCGAGGAGCGTGAAGCGTGAAGCGTGAAGCGTGGCGCTCCGACGCTCCGACGCTCCGACGCTGTAGCTGGTTCCGTCAGGTCAAACTTTTGATTTTGCTTGGCACAAACCAACGCACAGTGGAACCTGATCAGCGCCGATTGATATCGGCGGCTACATGGATGGTTTGGCTCTCAGCGGCAAATCGCTGGTCGTGGTTGGAGGGACAACTGGCCTGGGCCTTTCCGCCGCGCGCGCTTTCGTCGCCTGCGGCGCCCGAGTTGTGCTCGTGGGGCGGAATCCGGACAATGCCCAAGCAGCGCAACAGCAGCTTGGCCAGGCAGCCGTGGCCTTCTCGGCCGATGCCCTGGACCCGCATACCGCGGTGCGAGCCATCGGTATGGCCGGCGAGAAGTTTGGAGGGTTCCACGGCCTTTACCATGTGGCGGGCGGAAGTGGCCGGACGATGGGCGACGGCCCGTTGCACGAATTGACCGACGAGGGCTGGCGCTACACGATGGATCTGAACCTGTCCTCGCTCTTTTTTTCCAACCGCGCCGCCGTGCGACAATTTCTGGCGCAGGGCAACGGCGGCAGTATCCTCAACCTGGGCAGCGTGCTGGGTTGGTCCCCGTCACCGCGTCATTTCGCGACTCATGCCTACACGGCCGCCAAGTCGGCGATTATCGGTTTTACCAGGGCCATCGCCGCTTATTACGCCGACCGAAATATCCGCTGCAACGTGCTTGCGCCCGGGCTGGTGGAGACCCCGATGGCCCAACGCGCGGCGCACGACGAAACGATCTTGAGATTCATCAAGACCAAGCAGCCCTTGGACGGCGGACGCATCGGCCAACCTGACGATCTGGATGCCGCAGCCGTCTATTTTATGAGCGACGCCGCAAAGTTCACCACCGGCCAGGTGCTCGCCGTAGATGGCGGATGGTGTGTGAGCGAAGGCCAGAGCGTCTGAAGGTCAGATGCGTCAGAGGAGTCAACTGAGAGTATGATTGCCCCAAAAGCTTTCGTCGGTCTGGATCTGGGCGGCATCAACCTCAAGGTGCTGGGCTTCGGACTGGACGATGCAAAACTCGCGGAGGAAAGCGCGCCTACGTCGGACGACGGCACCAGGGCGTGGCTGGACCGGGCACGCGCGGCTGTCCGCAGGGTGCTTGACCGTTGCCCAGCGCCTGCAGCGGTGGGTGTCGCCGCTCCGGGCCTGCCCTCAGCCGACGGGCGTTCCATCTCCTGCATGCCGGGTCGGTTGGCCGGGCTTGAAGGGCTGAACTGGCAGCACTGGCTCGGGTTGGATTCGCCCGTCCCTGTGTTCAACGACGCTCAAGCTGCCTTGCTGGGCGAGGTGTGGCTTGGAGCTGCAAAAGGGGCGGTAGATGTTGTGCTCCTGACCCTGGGCACCGGCGTCGGGGGTGCGGCGATGGCCGATGGCCGCGTGCTGCGGGGGCATTTAGGTCGGGCCGGACATCTGGGCCACGTTTCCCTTAATCCCGATGGCGCGGGCGATATCGTCAACACGCCTGGCAGTCTTGAAGATGCCATCGGTGAGCATACTCTCGCGGCTCGAAGCAACGGAAGTTTCCAATCAACTCGTGAACTTGTCGTCGCGTTCCGAAAGGGGTCTGTGGAAGCCGCCGAGGTCTGGCTGCGGTCGGTGCGCGCTCTTGCCGCCGCGATTGCCGGCTTTATAAATGTTCTGGACCCGGAGGTCGTTATCATTGGTGGCGGCATCGCCGATGCGGACGAGTCGCTGTTCCAGCCGCTCCAGACGGCGCTGGACCAATTCGAGTGGCGTCCCGGCGGCGCGCGCGTGCGCGTGGTAAAAGCGGCCCTGGGCCGAAACGCAGGAGCCGCAGGCGCTGCCTACGGGGCCAAGTTGTCAGCAGCCAACCCCAAGGCCACCTCTGACATTTTGCAACCAGTGTGAAGAAGCAACCATGAAACTCCAAGCCGCAAACTCCAAACTCCAGAGAAAGTTCAAGCTCCCTTTCATATAAAAAGCTGAAAAGCTGAAAACCAGAAAAGCTGAAAACCCTCCCATTTCAGCGTTTCAGCGTTTCAGCATTTTGGTGACATGACAGAAACCACGCTACAAGCAGTGGCGGTCCACAACTTGGGCCTTGGAACTATGTGCCTGGCGCATATCGAACGCAGCCATGAGCCAACCCATTGACGATTATCTCGCGCAGTGCCGCCGCCTCATCGAGGCCGTTGCAACCCAGGCCCCCGCCGTCAGCCAGGCTGCCCGGTGGTTTGCCGCGACCATTCTTGCTGGCCGAATGGTGCATGTCTTCGGCTCAGGCCATTCTCGCATCATGGTCGAGGAAATGTGGCCGCGTTATGGCTCCTTCCCAGGCTTCAACCCCATCGTCGAGCTCTCGCTCACGTTCCACAACCTGGTGGTGGGCGCCAATGGCCAGCGGCAGGCGATGTTCCTCGAGAACGTCAGCGGCCTGGCCGAACGCATCCTGCGCAACTTCGCCCTCAGCACCCAGGATTCGGCGTTGGTGATTTCCTCCAGCGGCTGCAACCTCGTGCCCACGGAGATGGCTGAGCAGTTTCAAAAGCGCGGCCTGCGGGTAGTGGCCATTATCAGCAGCGCCCATGGCGGGGCCACCGCCAGCAAGCGATCCGATGGAAAGAAACTGCAGGACTTCGCCGATCTCGTCCTGGACACCGGCGCGCCCGTGGGCGACGCCATGGTGCGCGTCCCCGGATTGGACACGCCGGTGGCGCCCGGCTCAACCGTCGGCGGCTGCATGCTCATCAACTGCATCAAGGCCGAAGTCGCCGCGCGGCTCACCGCAGCGGGGCAACCGCCCAAAGTGTTGAGCGGCGCCGCAATCGTGGGAGAGGAGCGAGCCATTAAACTCTTTGAGGCCGCTTACGACGAACATGCCCACCGCCTCGCCAAGCTTTACGCTGCCGTCGGCGACTCTGGAAAGTAGGATTCGCTTTGTACCAGCTCTGCAACGTTCCATCATTAACCCTCACCCTGGCCCTCTCCCATCCGATGGGAGAGGGAGGGACTACTCCATCTCTCTCGCATGAAAGAACGCCCGCTTCGCACGACTGTCGTCGGCAGCTATCCATTCCCCGGGTGGCTGGAGTTTGCCTGTGCTCACCTCGACCAGTTCGGCGTGGCCGACCGCGCTGAATTGCAGGAGGACGCGGTGATCGCCGCGGTTCACGACCAGACCAGCGCAGGCCTGGATGTCATCACCGACGGCGAACAGACCCGGCTGGATTTCAATCTGTCGTTCTACGGCTATCTCGACGGCATCGAACTGGCAAGCGCCCCGCCGCGGCGCTTCGGCCCCCCCGCCCACGACCAGCGCGGCAAGCATAAGGTCGCCGGCGAACTGGCCGCCACCAATGGGCTGGGCGTGATCGCAGAGTTCAAGCGGTTGCAGCGGCTGGCGCCCGCCGGCCCAACGCTCAAGGCCAGCGTGCCGGGACCTTACACCTTGAGTGGACGCCTGTTGCCGAACAACCGGTATCCCGACCGCGACGCGCTGACCGAAGGGCTGATTCCGGTCGTTCGCCAGGAACTGCAGGATCTGGTTGCCGCCGGTTGCCGTGAAATCACCGTGGACGAGCCCTCTATGAGCTGTTACGCGCACCGCGAAAATCCGGCGCGCTTCGTGGACATCTTCAACCGCACCGTCGCTCCGATTGTCGGCCAGTGCCGGCTTTCGACCCACCTCTGTTTTGGCAACTACAAAGCCCGCGCCGTCGGCCCCCGCGTCTATCGGCCCATGTTTCCTGCGTTCCTGGATTTCACGGTGGACGAAATCCACCTTGAGATGGCCAGCCGCGAGTTTGCCGAACTGGAAATCATCGGACAAATCGCCAAACGCCGCGACGTCGCCGTCGGTGTCATTGACGTAAAGAGTTACTACATCGAGACCCCGCAGGACGTGGCGGAACGCGCGCGACGCTGTCTGAAATTCGCGCCCCCGGAGCGGCTGGCCTTTGCCCCCGACTGCGGTCTAAGCCAGACCGCGCGCTGGGCCGCCAAACAAAAGTTGAACAACCTGGTTGAGGGCGTCCGAATTGTCCGGCGGGAGTTGGGGTTGGGTTGAAGGCGGCAGCGCCAGGGAATCCATGGTTACCACCACCACCGTCCATGCAGCGTTCGGCTGCCCCCCTTGAACCCTGAACCCTGAACCCTGAACCCTCAGTTGCCTGCAGCATGAAGCCTGCTTTTCAAAAAAACCAAGCCTTCATCGCCGATGTCCGCCGTGGTCTGGCTTCGCCTGGCCCGCGACTCTGGTGGCTGGGCCAAAGCGGATTCCTGGTCGCCCACCATGGCCGAGCGCTGGTCTTGGACCCCTATCTCTCCGACTCGCTCACTCGGAAGTACGCCGGTACCGATAAACCGCACGCGCGCATGACCGAGTTGGTGGTTGAGCCGGCCGCGCTGGGCGCCATCGCTGTCATTGACGTCATCACCAGCAGCCACAATCACACCGACCACTTCGACCCTGAAACACTCCTGCCGCTGCTGGCCGCCAATCCCCAGGCGCGGCTGGTCATTCCCGCTGCCAACCGCCAGTTGGCTCTGGAGCGGCTTGGTCCGGAAGCCGCGACGCGCCTGGTCGAGCTCGACGACAGCGTTTCGGCCCAGGTGTCGGGTCTGGAGCTTTGCGGCATCGCCTCCGCTCATAACACCGTCGAGCGCGATGCGTCTGGCCGCTGCCGGTTCCTGGGTTACGTGGTGCGCTGGGGTGGACTGACTCTCTATCACAGCGGCGACACTTTGAGGCACGACGGCCTGGTTCCATCCCTGCGAGGTTTCACCGTTGATCTGGCTCTGCTGCCCATCAACGGCGATCAGCCCCAAAGACGCGTGGCCGGCAACCTCGATGGCCGCCAGGCCGCGCAACTGGCCCATGACATAGGCGCCCGCTGCGTCATCCCCTGCCACTACGATTTGTTCGAGTTCAACACCGCTTCACCCTCCGAATTCGTGGCCGAGTGCCGCCGCCTGGGTCAACCCTGCCGCGTCTTGCGCAATGGCGAGGGCTGTGATCTCTCCTTCTTGTCCTCTGGCTGAGCATTAGGCAGTTGAACGAGCTCACGGGTTGGCGCGGCCTTAAACATGGCGCTCTTTCCATGGCCTGCTTTGGTCCATTGGCACTATGCACCACAACATATTGTGGTTGGAGGCTCCTGGCGGAACTTGGAGTGCCGGTCTTCGCTATTTTCACAAGAGTGGATTTGACTGAGCCGAATCGGCGTGTTTACATCGCGCCTCTCGAAACGAGATTGTTGGGCAGTATCGCGCCTCTCCGCTTCCGGACCCAACACGATTAGGTGACTCAAATTAACGTCTGAAAAACATCTACTCATCACGTTATGAAATATAATCCACTCCGACTGATCGCTTGCTCCTTGCTTTCTTGGGCGCTTTTGGCACCTTTGGCCGCCCGGGCCCAGACCTCCTGGAATGGATCCGTAAGCGCAGACTGGAGCACCGCCGCCAACTGGACCGCCGGTGTTCCAAGTTCCACTGTTGCCGCGATCATCGGCGATGCAAATTTTACGGGGGCAAATCAGCCTTCGATAACCGCAAAGTCCGTCTGCAAATCGCTCGTGCTCGGCAACGGCGTCACCACGTCGATCCTCACGGTGAACCATTCCCTGACTGTTCTTGGCGACATCACCATTGGCGCCAACGGCGCCATTAACCACAACAGTCCGCAAGCCATTTCGCTGGCTGGCAATTGGAATAATGCCGGAACCTATACGGTCGGCCAAAATCGAGCGACCATCACCTTCTCCGGCTCAAGCCAGATCCTGAGCGGACCTACTACGTTCAACCGGCTGACTATTAATGCCGGAAGCCGAACTCTCTTGAACGCCAATATCAACGTCACCGGCCAGCTTACCGTGTCCGGTACATTGGATCCGGGCGAGTCCCCCACCTTTGCCGTTGCCGGCAATGCGAAATTAGTCTTGCGGACTGGAGGAACGCTGCTGGTCAAAGCCCCGACTTTCGCCGGCAACTACGGCCTTAGTGGCGCCAAATCGTTGGCCGCCGCCAGCACAGTGGACTATGCGGCCACGACGACCATTCAAACCGTCGCAAACAACCTGACTTATGGAACCCTGCGCATCAGTGGCGGCTTGACAAAAACCCTGGGTGGCAATCTTCCGGCGCTTAATGCCGCAACCGCCGGTTCGGGAAATATCGTCGTCGTGGCTGGCACGCTTGACCTCTCGACCTTCAGCGCCGACCGAGCCACGGGTGGAGGCACCACTCTCGGCGGCACACTGAGCGTCGCCAACGGTGCCACCCTGAAGATCGGCGGCACACATACCTTTCCCGCAAACTACCAGACACATTCACTCGGCGCCTCAAGCACCGTGGAGTATTCCGGAACCAGCCAGACCGTCTCAGCCGAGGCCTACGGAAATCTCGGGCTCAGCAGCGGCAGCGGCGCGGCCGTCAAGACGATGCCCAGCAGTGCCATGACGATTGCCGGCGATCTGACGAGCAGCTTGGGCGCCGGCACTTCGCTTTCCTTCACCGCTGCGGCAGCCATCACCGTCCAGGGCAATGTTTCCATTGGGCCATCAACCACATTCAATGGGGGCGCCTTTGCCATCTCCGTCGGCGGCAATTGGTCCAACAATGGCGCGTTCAATGGCGGCACTGGTTCGCTGACTCTCAGCGGCGCTGGAGCAGTTATCAGCGGCAACGGAGCCAACAATTTCAATAACTTGACAATCGCCGGCGCGGGAACTACCGCCTCGGCCAGCACCAGCCTCGCCGTGGCAGGAAATCTTGCCACCAGCGGCGCCGGCACTTTTGCCCACCTTGCCGGCGGCCCAGGCTCTGTGGCCATGAACGGCGCCAGCAAGGTGATCAGCGGAATCGGCATCACTTTCAACCATCTTGCCATTGCGGGTTCAATTTCTACGGCTGCCTCCCTGACGATAGGCGGGAATCTAAGCGTCTCAGGTGCGTTGTCGGCTACTGCGGGCACGATCACCATGACCGGCCCTGCCAACACCGTCAGCGGCAGTGGTTCGATCATTTTCAACGGCTTGAATGTCCGAGGCGCCATTTCTACCTCGGTCAACTTCTCCATCAAGTCCGACTTTTCGGTTTCCGGCAGCTTCACTGCCACGGGCGGCACCGCGAGTTTTGTGGGCACTTCCACTCTCTCCGGCGCCGCCAATCTGTTCAACGTGACGCTCAACGGTACCAAGCTGCAATTGGGCGCCAGTTCCGTCCTGGGAATTGCCGGCACTTTTTCCATCAGCGGCGGCGCCTTCGATGTAGCCACCACCACGCCCAATACGGTCAACTATAATGGCCCCGCTGCCCAATCAATCCTGACGACGACTTACGATAATTTGAGCTTTTCAACTGGTGGCACCAAGACCGCCAGCGGCGCATTAACCGTGCTCGGCAACCAGATCATCGGCTCGGGCACTACTTTTAACGCCAGTTCATTCACCTATTCGCTCTACGGCAATTGGATCAATCATGGCTCCTTTGTTCCGGGTTCAGCCACCGTGCAATTACTTGGAGGTCTTGACGCTTCCATCTCCGGCGCCACCACGTTCGCCACTCTTACGGTCAACAAGAGCTCCCCCAACAATGTTCTTACTCTGTACAATGACCTCACCGTCAGCCTGTTGAATATGTCCAACGGCAGGATGCTGACCGGCCCGAACACCGTGACCATCACCTCCAACCGCACCGGGAACGGAATCATTCTCGGAACTATCACCCGTACCCATTCATTTGCCACGGGCTCGGCGTATGCCTTTGAGAGTCCTAACAATACCATCAACTTCTCAACCATGACCGGCGTCAGTTCTGTCACCGTGCAGGCTGCCAAGGGGCCAGTCACTGACTTTCCATACGGTTCTTCAGTCAATCGTCAATATGCCATTAGTCTCACAGCGGCTGGCCCCTACGCAGCCACGCTGCGCTTGCATTATGAAGACTCAGACCTGAACGGAAATCTCAAGTCCGCCCTGCAACTCCTCCACTTCGACCCTCCGTGGACCGTTTCCGGCGTCACGGCCAGAGACACCCTCAACGATTGGGCCGAACAGAGCGCTTTGACCGACATCACCGGCAGGTGGGTGGTCTCCGATAATCCCAAAGTCGCTACTTGGAACGGTTCGGTCAGCACCGCCTGGGAAACGGCGGCCAATTGGGACGCCACCGCGGGAAGTGCGACCCTCCCGCCGGGCGCCAATGAGATCGCCGCAATCGGCACCACCAACTTCACTCATCAGCCAGCCATCAGTTCGGCCGTCGCCGTTAGAAGCGTTTTTTTTGGCAGTGCAATGCCCGCTACCTTAACCCTCGGCTCCGGCGGAGCCCTCATCACCTTGGGGAACATCCAAGGAAACTGGACCGCCGACGCCACCCATACCATCCAGGTCGGAGCACAAACCCTGACCGTGGGCGGGGATTTGCAATTGAGCGACGGTACCAATGGCCACGCGATCAACCTTGCACTTGACTCGGGCTCAGTCGCCGTTTCCGGGGTCCTAACTGAATCCGGCGGAGCCAACCTGACCGTTACAGGGTCGGGCACTCTGCAACTTGCAGGCGATTTCATCTACGACAGCGGCAACTTCAGCGCGGGCAGCGGAACGGCGATCTACAGTGGTTCCGGGGTTCAAGCCGTGGCGGGCGGCATCACCTACAATCAGCTTTCCTTTGCCAAGCCTGCTGGAACCGCAACTCTTACCAATTCTGCGGTCGTCAGCGGCAGACTGGTGCTAACCAACGGTGGAACCTTCCTGGTCAATGCCGCGCTGTCGATCTCCAATCATGCGACCATCTATACCAACGCGACCCTTGATGGGGGTGGCGCCACCATTTCCGTCGGCGGCAACTGGACCAACAATGGCACCTTTACTCCCGGCACTGGAACAGTCGTTTTTTTCGGAACAAACTCCCAATCCATCGCTTCTACCACTTTCAACAACTTGACCATCAACAAATCCACCAACGTGGCCATGGTGGCGGGAAATCTCATTTTCAACGGAGACCTCAACGTCTCGAGCGGAACGCTGGATCTCTCGAGGTTCTCGGCCGCGCGCAGCCTGGCCGGCGGCACGCTCGCCCTCGCGGCGAGCACCACTTTGCGTGTGGGCAGTAGTTATCCGTCGGCTTTCGACACGACCATTCTTGACCCCATCAGCACCGTCGAATACTACGGCACCAACGCCCAAGTGGTTGCACCTAGCTCTTACGGTAATCTTTACTTTTCCAATGGGGGCGCGGCGGCCAAAACTCTGGCGGGTGACTCCACCGTCGCCGGCGATCTCGTCATCAACACCGGAGCGACGTTGGATGGGAGCACCTTTTCCCTCAACGTCCAGGGAAACTGGACGAACAACGGCTTCTTCACCGCCTCTGCCAGTTCAATCACCTTGAGTGGTTCATCCAGAAATCTAAGTGGAGCCACGACGTTCAATAATCTGAGTGTCCCCGGCAGTTACACGGCCTCCAGCGATACCACGGTGCTAGGGACCATGAACCTGTCGGGATCGTATGCCGCGGGAGGGGCGAACTGCATCTTCGCAGGTGATTTCCTCAACACTGGAACGCTGACTGGCACCGGCGCGATCACCTTCAGCGGAACCGGCAGTCAAAGGCTCGGCCTGAATGCAGGATTCCAAAGCGCGGGCACAGTGAGCTTTAACGGAAGCGTCGCGCCGACGTTCAACAGTTTGAGCGTACCGACGTTACAAAACGTCAATATCAACAATTCAGGGGGAGTTGCCCCCGATATTGGCTGGGTCATTCGAGGGACCTTTGTGGTGAACGGCGCGGCGCTTTTCAGCGGCGGCGCGGCGACTCATATCTTCGATGGCAACTTCAGCAACCTCGGGACGGTAACGAGCTCGGGCACCCTTATCTTTGCTCCCGCCTCAGCCGTAACGGTTGCCTTGGGTGGACCCGCCTTTTCCAGCAGCGCCGTGATCCTTGGCGGCACTGGCCAAATCGCCTTCGGCGCCGGCCCGCAACCGTTCAATTCCCTTTCGGTGACCAACAGCTACTCCGGCGGGGTGACACCCGCTGGGAATTGGACTTTGAGTGGGGATCTTTTCATTGGTCCGTCCAACATACTCAGTGGGGGAGTTGGACTCACTCACACCATTGCTGGAGACCTGTCCGACGACGGTACCTTCGACGGCGGGACTTCACTGGTAATCCTTACCGGTGCCGCAGATCCGGTGAACGGCAGTTCGATTGCCGGCCAGGGATCTACTACGTTCGATCATCTGACGGTGGCCGGCACGGTGAGCGCTAACGCAAATTTCAATGTTGCTGGTAATTTTACCAATAACGGCACCTTTGATGGAACCGCTTCCATTGTTACCCTCGCCGGCAATGGGCCCTTCACCGTGGGCGGAAGCACCACGCCCACGCCTTTTGATACGCTGGTCATCGCCAAGAGTTCGGCCCCCGCCACTCTCGCGGTGAACCTTTCCGCGCTGACCTCCTTGACCATTGCCAGTGGCACGCTGGACGCTTCGTCTTTCGCTATTACTCAAATCGCCGGCGGTGGTTCCTTGGCTATCCATGCGGGCAGCATTCTGCGAATCGGGGGGGCCAGCACCCTGCCCGTATTCAGCGCCTACGCCTTCGACCCCGCGGGCACTGTAGAATATTATGGGGCGGTAGCGCAGACAATCGCCCCGGTGAATTATGGCAGCCTGCTCAGCAGTTCAACCGGCCCGCGTGTCTTGCCCTCCGGCAGCACCATCGGCATCGCCGGATCGTTCCTGCCCGGAACAAACCCCTACACCACCACGGGCAGCACCATTAACTACAACGGCGCATCCGCGCAAACGGTCGCACCGTTCAACTATTACCACCTGGCCAGCAGTTCGTCCGGCCCGCGCGTGCTCCCCTCCAGCGGCACCGTCGGCGTGGCTGGCACATTTTCTCCAGGAGCCAACTCCTACACCATCGCGGGCAGCACTGTTGACTTTAACGGCGCCGCGCAGAGTATCCCGCCGTTCACCTTCAACAACCTTTCGATTACCGGCAGCGGCACCAAGTCGCTGGCGGGCGATATCACCGTCAGCGGCACTCTCGCTCTGGAGGCCGGCACCTTGGCCGATGCCGGTTTCACGCTCACCGCCCGGGCAGACGTGATGAATACCGCCGTTCACACCGGCTCCGGCAAGCTCCTGCTTACGGGTGGCGCTGCGCCACACTCCCTTTCCGGCGGTGGTTCGTTTGCGAACCTGGAACTCAACGATCCCATCGGCGCGTCCCTCGATCTCACCAACCTCACCGTCAACGGCACTCTTACGTTCACCGATGGCCTGATCAATACCACCACCAACATCGTCATCATCGGTTCGACCGGAGCCGTCGCCCGCGTTAGCGGTCATGTGTTTGGCAACCTGCAAAAATCGGTTGGCTCTGGCGCAGCCGTTACCAATACCTTCGAGATTGGCGATGCGGTTAACTACACCCCAGTTACGGTGCTCCTGAGCAATGTCACTGCCGCCGGCAAGCTCACCGCTCGAACGTCCCCGGGCGATCACCCCGACATTGTTCATTCCGGCCTCGCGCCGACGCGCAACGTCAATCGTTACTGGACGATCACCAACAGCGGCACTGCCTTCAGCACTTACGACGCTACCTTCAACTTCGTGCCGAGCGACCTCGACGTACTCGCCAATCCCACCAACTTCATCGTCGCGAAGCTCAATGGCGCCACTTGGACTCTGCCGGCGATCGGCGCCCGCGCCTCCACCAGTATCCAGGCAACCGCCATGACCAGCTTCAGCGACTATGCGGTGGGCGAGCCGGTCCCTACCAACGCTCCCACCATTACCGCCCAACCGCAGAGTCTGCGAGCCAATCTGGGTGCCAACGCAACCTTTACCGTCGCCGCCACTGGCCAGGGCGTTCTGGGCTATCAATGGCAGTTGAATGGCGCAACCCTCGCTGGCGCTACCACCAGCGCGTTGAGCCTGACCAACGTTCGCGACACCAATTCCGGGTTTTACTCGGTCGTAGTGGATAACGGCCTATCCGTCACCAGCTCGAACGCCCTGCTCACCATCAATCATCCGCCGATCTTGGCTCCCATCCCGGGCCAGACCGTGGATTCGCAAACTAATCTGATCGTCTCGGTGTCGGCTAGTGATCCCGACGCCGGCTTGCTCACCTTCAGTCTGCCGTCCGCGCCGCCGGGAGTCTCCATCAGTTCTGCTGGCGTTATTACCTGGACCAATCCGGGGCCGGATGGCTCCGTCAACCTCGTCACCGTCACCGTTGCGGATGACGGCTCACCGCCCTTGACCGCTAGCCAGACGTTCGCCGTAGTAGTCTTGCCCGTATCGGCCGGGAGAATCATTTCAATTCAGCTCCTCAATGACGGCGACAGCTTTCTTACGATTGCAGGGGTTGCCGACCAACCCATTTGGATCCAGGCAACGCCCACGTTGAGCAGTCCCCCTCCTTGGATCAACATCGCGACCAACACGATCGGCGCCAATGGTCTCGCTCAATTTGAGGACGTTCAGACCACCAATAACCCGATCCGCTTCTATCGCCTGGCCTTGCCAAGATGACCCCCACGCGCCTGGCGACCCCGAAGCGTGGAGCGTGAAGCGTGAAGCGTGAAGCGTGGCGCTCCGACGCTCCACGCTCCACGCCCCACCCTCCACGCTCCACGCTCCACGCTTGGCCCCCAGCCCGGCCTTTTGGAAAATATCATCGAGCGGTTGAAAGCCGAGTTTCAGCCGGAGGAAATTTATTTGTTCGGCTCGCACGCCTGGGGCAAGCCCACCGAAGACAGCGACGTGGACTTGATGGTGATTTTGCCGCAGAGCGACGAGCGGCCCATCCGACGCGACCAACGTGCGCAGCGTTGTCTGGGCCGGTTGGCCGTGTCCGCCGATGTGCTGGTGCGAACACGGGGAGAAGTGAACCGCTATAAACACGTTCGCGCCTCCTTGTTTCATCAAGTCCTGAACCAGGGCCGAAAGCTGTATGGATGAGGTTGGGCGAAATAAATGACTCACAAAGAGAAGGCTGGCTCAAGCTCATCGAAACCTTTGATGTGGGAAGTCAACAACAGACCAAGCTGGCGCTTTTTGCCAGTGACCGACCGTGCCGATTCACGCTGCGGATTTTGCGGTGCGGCTCCGCTTGGCCGAATTCAGCATTCAGCGACCTCGGCAATGGGGCGTCTGCTGGGTCTTTGGGCTTCTGTGGGAGCAATTGAAGCTGGAGGGCTTCTGGAGAGAGCGTTTGCTGCCCAGCCGTGAAGGCACCTCCCCCTAACCCTTAAGGCCGAGGTTGTATTAGCTTTCGCGGAAAGCTAATTTGTCACAATGCGGAAATGGCGATTCAGGATACTGATAGGAATTCTGCTGGTCCCATCCGTGCTCGTCTTATTCCTGCTCTGCGAGCGAGTTCGTGGCCACGTTTCTCTGGGGCGATACAAGCGCCAATTAATTGCAAAAGGCGAGAAGCTGACACCGGGCGACATGGCCCGGATGTCATCAACCGGAGAGAATGGCGCGCCCGAGATCATAGCAGCAATCGGGCAACTAAAAGAAGGCAACGTCCTGCCCAAAGCTTACCCGCCCCGAATGCGGCTGACCCCTGCTGGCCGCGCCATCGTTTGCTTCCGTGAAAACCAATGGCTGCAGGATAAGCAAACCAATGACTGGGGGCCCTTAGCGGCTGATTTGGAAGCGAACGAAGCGATCCTTCGCCGGATTCGGGCCGCGCTGGAAAAGCCGGTTTTGAATAATGACGTGGATCATTCGCAAGGATTCAAAATGAGGTTTTCTCACCTGTTGCCTCCAAAGTCGCTAACGCACTGGTTCGGCGCGGCGAGTCAATTTGCGTTGCATGAGGGGAGCAACCATGACGCCCTGGAGAATCTCATTCCAGAAACGCAGCTCCCACGTATGCTCGCCCAGGACCGCCTGGTTATCAGCGAACTTGTCAGGATCGCAATCGCTGCCATTGGCAGGAACGGGGCGTGGGAGGCATTGCAGGCCGACGGATGGACCGATGAAGATCTGGCCGCACTACAACGAGCTTGGGAAGGTCTAAATTTTGCCACGCCGATGGTGAATGGTTTGGAGGGAGAACTCGTATTTGGGCAGGTTTGTTCTGAGGAGATGCGGAAATCGAATGAAGACACCTTCCAGGCGCTGTATGGATTGGAGCAATACTTAGGGGGCGAGGAGCGCCCATCCTGGGAGCGAATGTTGCGCGACCTTCCTGGTGGCGATGCAGTGGCCGACTTCTTCAAGAAACAGGTGTACTGCCGCGTGTGGCGTTTTGCCTGGCTGTCTCAGGATGAACGCCACTACCTCGAACTTATGGAGCAACTCCTGACAATTACCCGCACGGCCGCCGCAAAAAGGTCATTTGCCGCCGCCCAGCCAGCCATCTCTCGGCTTGAGGAACGATCTTCGAAGAAGAATTTCTATGACCGGCTGCGGTATCCCGAGCCCCAGTCTGCGTTCCTTTTGTCCAGCGTCGTTAAGAAAGCCATGCGCGCCGAAACTGAACGCTCGATCGTCATTTGCGCTATCGCCCTGAAGCGCTACTTCCTCAGGCACCAACAATTCCCCTCTTCACTTGATTCGCTGGTCCCGGAGTTCATTTCCTCGGCGCCGATCGATTATATGGACGGAAAGCCGATGAAATACAGTCTTAATCCCGACGGAACTTTTCTGCTCTACTCCGTTGGTGACGACGCAAAAGACGACGGTGGCGATGCCATCTCACCCGCCGGAAAGACCAACCTTCGGAATCTCTGGGAGAGGAAAGATTTCGTGTGGCCGCGGCCCGCTTTGCCAGAGGAACTTGAAGACTACCGCCGAAAGCCGAATTGACCCCGACATACTATTTTGTCCTGCGCCCCGTAGTTTTCCAGGCTCCAGGCGCAAAATTGCAATCGAAAGGACGCAACGAAAAGGGCATACTAATGGACAATCACCTGATGTCTGTCATGGCCGCATGGCATATACACTATAAACCCCCGCCGGGTTGTTTGACCCGCCTATGAACAGAATTTCCCAACTCCTCTGGTTAGCCCTGCTGCTCGCCGCCGCGATGGCCGCGCGCGCCGACCTCACCGATGGCCTGGTTTCCTACTGGCCGCTGGATGTCACCAATCTCGACGGCACAACGCCCGATTTGTCTTTTGGAAATAACCTTACGGTGGTTGGCGCTCCCGGCCTTGCCACCGGCCAGGTCAGCAACGGGCTGACTTTTGCGTCCTCCGGCACATGGCTGGGCTTGACCAACGCGGCTAATTCCGGGGCGCTGTACGGCAACGCGTTCAGCACCGATACTAATGGCCTGCCGATTTTCCGAGCGGGAGCTTACTCCGTACTCATGTGGCTCAAGTACGCCAGCCCGGCAACTGCAAGGTTCATCTTCAGCGAGGGTAGCACCAACAGCACCAGCCCGATTCTGCTGTTCCAAACCGGCCAGGCGTTGGCGAACAGCAACAAATTCGACGTAATCCTTCGCAACGATGCGGGCGTCACGCTGATTAACCATGCCGCCACCGCCAGCATAGTGTTCGACGGCGCCTGGCATCACGTTGCCTGGGTGGACAATCGCGGCACGGTGAGCGTTTATGTGGATGGCGTGCTGGATGCGAACAGCGCAACCTTTCATTATATTTATGTTGATGGCAGCTTGACCCTCAATACACTTTCTATCGCCAACCTGCTTCGGACAACGGCAGGCACGACCACCTTCCCTGGTTCGGTTGACGACGTAGCCATTTGGGAGCGTGCGCTCACGCAGGCCGAGGTCAATCAGGTGAGGACAAACGGGATCCCTACGCCAATTCCGGCTCGCGCGCCCACCATTGCCGTTGCTCCTGCCGACCAGACCCGGCACCTCAACGACTGGGCTCTGTTCTCCGTCAGACCCATGGGGACAAGGCCATTTACCGGCTACCAGTGGAGTCAGAACGGTTCTCCCATCGCCGATGCCACCGACCGCACCTACCAAACGGCCGCTCTCGGCACGAACAACACTGGCGATTACTACTCGGTGACGGTCTCCAACAGCGTTGGCAGCGCCACGACCACGCCCAACGCCACTCTGACCGTGCTGGACGACCCCGCTCCAAATCCCCTGAGCGGACTGGTGGAGTATTGGCCGCTTGACGTTTTCGACGCCAGCACCAATTCGCCTGAACTGCATTACGGCCACAATATGCGGATGGTAAACATGGATACCAACAGCCAGATCGCCGCCGGGCAGTACAGCAATAGTGTCTTCTTTATCGCCGGAAATCCTACTTATGGCATCAAAACCGCCGGCGCGCCGACTTACAGCGCCTCGAACTACACGGTGGCCATGTGGGTCAATGCCACGGGCGCTGGCCAGATAGACCGCCGCGTGTTCTCCGAGGGTTCGACCAATAGCAACAACCAGTTGTGGTCGCTCGGCACCGATAACACTGGCGCGTCATCCTCGGCTACCGTCTTCGTGCGCAGCGATGCCAACCAATCCATGGCCGTCAACGGGAGAAAATCCACCAGGGCCGTGTTCGACGGCACCTGGCATCATCTGGTTTGGACGGACGCCAGCGGGCAGGGCAGGCTCTACGTTGACGGCACGCTCGACGAAACCGATTACACGTACACGCGGCCCGCGTTGAGTTTTCTCAACCTCACTGAGATCGGCGCCACGGCGAGGGCCCCCACCCCGCTGAACCCGTTTAGCGGCTATCTTGATGAAATGGCGACGTGGAACCGCGTGCTGAGCTGGACCGAGATCCGGCAGATCATGACCAATGGCGTTCCAATCCCGCCCGCAGTCACAGCCCCGAGCCTCGTCACGCAACCCTTGAACCAGACCAATAATGTTTATGTGCACGACGATATCACCTTCTTCGTCTCAGCGGATGGGACACTTCCCTTTGCCTACCAATGGTATAAGAACGGCGCCGCGATCGATGCCGCCCTTAACCCCACCGCTGCCACCGACACCTTGAGCCTGCCCAATGTCCAGGTGGCGACTTCCAACACCACCTATTTCGTGACCATCGCCAACGCGGCCGGATCAGTCACCAGCAGTGTCGTGCGCCTCTACGTCAATGATTACATTCCTGTGGGCACTGGTGTGGTGGCTATGGTGGACTTCGATCTTTCGACCTTGGCCGACATCCAGCCCGGCTTTTCCGAGATGAGCCTTGCCACGAACCCCGCGTTTTTGGCAAATGCAGTCAAGGTGACCATCTCAGGCATCGGCGCCACGCTGGCGGAGCGCCACCGCTTCAGCCCTCCGGACGCAACTATGGTCGTCAACAACCCACCCTGGCTCACGCAGGCGCAGCTTTACAACGACTTCATTTTCGCCAACAACAACACGACCGACGGAACGGGTCTCAGGGTTCTAATCGAGCATCTCAAGCCCAACACAACCTTCGGAGTCACCGTTTGGTCGTTCGATCCGATCAGCGCGCCCGATCGGGTCTCTGACTGGACCGAGACCGCCTCTGGTTCGCCCGTGACGATTCAGATCGGCTACGATTTCAACGGCGCCGCCCCGCCCACCAACGACTTCAACAACACTTTCGGCGGATTGTTGACCTCCTCTTCGCTCGGCCGCTTGCACCTCGAAGGCCTCAGGGATGGCGGCGCCAGCTTCGGCGTGTTTGTCAATGCCATCCGCTTGGAAGCCAACCCCTCGCCCAGCAATGGGCTCATTCGAGGCGTGCTCAATAACGGCAATGTCCGCATCACCGGGGTCGTCCAGTATCCGGGCCAGCCATTGGACATCCAACAAACCTCGGACCTGGTGAACGGGCCCTGGGTGCCGGCGGTTGGTGGTGTGCCGGTATCCACCAACGGCATGGTAATTGACATTGATTTCCCTTTGGACCCGGCCGCGCCGCAGCTCTTTTACCGGGGGAGCCGATGAGTCTGGACAATAAGCGGAACAGTCGGCAGCTAGATGGTAACTTATGGAAGTGATTCGGCGAACTTATACAGCACGGGGCAGGGGCCGACGTGCGTTTACCCTGATCGAACTGCTGGTGGTGATCGCGATCATCGCCATCCTGGCTGCGATGCTGTTGCCGGCTTTGGCGCGGGCCAAGGCGCGGGCCAAGCGCATCACCTGTGTCAACAACCTTAAGCAGATCGCCATCGGGATGCATGTGTATGCGACCGACGCGAACGACCGGCTGATCCAAGCGCGACAGGATCCAGCCAAAACTCCCGGCGCATGGGTGCAAGTGGCCATTAACCCGCCAGAGGCCGACCTGTCGAAAACGGTGGCCTTGAATGTGCAATCCAATGGAATGCAGTCCATTTGGAACTGCCCCGATCGGCCCCGGAACTACCCCATCTACGAGGCCAGTTTCCCTCAATGGGTGATCGGCTATCAGTACTTCGGCGGAATCACTGAGTGGAATAACGACTTGGGCCTCATTGCGCCGTCATACAGTCCAATCAAAGTCTCTACCGCCAGGCCGCATTGGACGCTGGCAGCCGACGCCGTGATGAGAGACGGGCGCAACGGGGTTTGGGGAGTATGGCCGGTGAACGGCCGCGACGACATCCTGTGGTATGGCATCCCCCCGCATCGAGACCTCGCCGGAGCGCCCAAAGGCGCCAACCATGTTTTCATTGATGGCTCCGCTTCTTGGATTGCGGCCAGGAACCTCTATCGCTACCACAGTTGGAGCCCAGCCAGCCGGGTCTGTTATTTCTGGCAGGACCCCAAGGATTTCACCGGGCTAATGGCCAACCCCGCGCTGCTGAACTCGTTACGGCTGGTTCCTTGATGCGTGGCGCTACTCAACTCTTATCGCGGCTTCGCTGCAATCCGCCCGCAACGCAAGATGAAATCCGCCGCTTGGAGAGGGCTATTGGGCTCAGCGTGCCCGATGAGTACCTGGAACTCCTCCGTACTGCGAATGGGGCGGCAGGTACCGTGGGCGAATCTTACATAGTTTTCCTCCGCGCGTCCGAGGTGAAACGCGCCAGAGAGATCGACATGGAATTTGGTAAGTCGGGACGCTAACTCGCATTTGCAACGGATGGATCGAATATGAATTACGCTTTCGACACTGAGTCCAAAGCACCCTATCCCATTGTCGGCCAAGACAAGATAGACGACGAGGTGGTCGTGCAGATCGCCCGCGACTTTACCGAGTTTTACGAGCGGCTACGTCACCAAAAGCTCAGCGGGCCGGAGCTGCATTTCAGCAATGCGCAGATCACTGATTTCCTGAAGAGGAGCGCCGCCGTCAGGAAAAAAGGCGACGGCGGCCCGCCGCAGACCACATAAGCTCGGTAGGGACTGAAACCCTCAGTTGCGGAGTATTGCATCGGGAATCATCTAGCGAGCAGCGCCTTGTATTTCAGGAAGCCCAGGAAGCCCAACAATGGTTTGCAAACAGCCTGGCTGCGGCTATATTTTTGTTGGCCAGCCAACCACCGAACCAGCGGTTGTTAGCGCGACAAAATGCTTAAAGTAACCGGAAAAGGCTCAATCACGACTTGCGACGGAATTAGGCGCCGGGATTTCCTGCAAGTCGGCGCCTTGGGCGCTATCGGGCTGACGCTCACAAGGTATGCAGCGCTCCAGGCCCTGGGCGCGGTGGCCAAAGGCGGTGACGAGAAATCCTGCATCATGATTTTCAATCTCGGCGCACCCAGCCAATTGGACACCTTCGACCTCAAACCCAACGCCCCAGCCGAAATCCGCGGGCCGTTCAAGCCGATTAAGACCAACAATCCCGATATTCAGATTGCTGAAATTCTTCCGCTGCACGCGAAATTGGCGGACAAGTTTTCCCTGGTCCGCACTTGTTACCACACGGCTGCGGCGGTGCATGACACCGGCCATCAGATGATGCAGACCGGGCGCTTGTTTACCGGCGGCATCAACACACCCCACGCCGGGTGCGCGCTCGAATTCCTCAAAGGCCGCCGAAACGAGCTGCCCGCCCACGTGATTTTACCCGAACCGATGGGCCCGACCGGCGGCAATATGCCCCATGGCCAGGACGCCGGTTTCCTGGGCAAAGCCTACGACCCGTTCGTGCTCAATGCTGACCCGTCGAAAAAAGATTTCAAAGTCCCCGATTTGCTGCCGCCGACGGAAATCGGCGAAGCCCGGTTGGCCCGCCGGCGCGAGCTGCGGCAAGTCGTGGACCAGGCGGTGAAGGATTTTGAGGCCAGTCCCAGCGCGCAGTTGATGGATGCCAATTTCGCGTCGGCCTATCGCCTGATGACCAGCGCCCGGGCGCGCGAGGCGTTTGCTCTGGACCAGGAACCGCAGAAAGTGCGCGAGCGCTACGGCGTGACGCGCTTTGGCCAATGCTGCCTTCTGGCGCGGCGCCTGATCGAGGCGGGCGTGCGCTTTGTCACCATTAACACCTTTATCACCGTTTTTGACGAGATCACCTGGGACATCCATGGGTCCAAGCCCTTTACTTCCATCGAGGGCATGCGCGACATCGTCGCGCCGATGTACGACCAGGGCTACAGCGCGCTGCTCGAAGACCTGGCGCAACGCGGCCTGCTCGATAATACGCTCCTTGCCTGCCTGGCGGAGTTCGGGCGCACACCCAAGATCAACCCGGCCGGCGGACGCGACCATTGGCCGCAGTGCTGGACGGTTTATTTCGCCGGAGGCGGCGTCAAGGGCGGACGCGTGGTCGGCAAGAGCGATGAGATTGGGGCCTATCCGGTGGAACGGCCAGTGAAACCGGCTGAGATTGTGGCGACGATTTTTCACAGCCTGGGGTTGGATCTGGAAGCGCACCTGCCCGGCCCGCAGTCGCGCCCCTTTTCGCTGGTGGACTACGGCGCCCAGCCAATTCGGGAGTTGTGTTAGAGAATGAGGAGCGGGCCAAGATTTCATCGCTCTGGTCTGTGGGTGGCACAGAGTCAGAGGCCGAGCCGCTCCGCGAGTTTGTCCAGCACGCGGTTGAATTCCTCTGGAGTCAACTCACCCAACTTCCGCTCGAATTTAACTGTGGCGACCGTGGCGATTCGCTGCACGTCGAAAGTCCCTGCGCCGAGAAAGCTCTTCGGGATTTTGACCTCCCACCGGTTTCCACGTAATGAAGTGGTGTGTGCGATAACGGTGGTGACTGCCAGTTCGTCCTCTTTGGGCGGAGGCGTCAGAACGAGGCAGGGACGCACTTTACACGCATCATTGATGGCGGAGCCCAGCCAAGCTCCGTTCGGAGCGCCATGTTTATAGTAACCGACCACCCCAGACGCCCGCCAAGCTCCGTAGGAGCGGCATGGCTGGGACTATGCCTTCCACGGAACGCATGGCAGCATCCAAGCAAAGACGAACAGATGCCGCTCCTACGGAGCTTGGCGCACTGTGGAGCGCGTGTGTCTATAAACATGGCGCTCCTAACGGAGCTTTTCGCATCGCCGCCACCACGATCCACAGTGTTAAAAATGCGTGTGAGGTGCAGGAGGCAGGGACGCACTTTCGCCTGCATGCCCAAGTCCGTTTGCCAGACCTCACCCGGTCTTGCGGCGGGCATCTTTGGCCTCCATCCTATCCAGTTCTTGAAAAGTCTGGAGCGCGGCCTCGTGCAAAAACTGCGTGGCGTCTTCTTCCTCCAATTCGCGGAGCCGGCGAGTGATGGCCCCTCGCTCGTCCTGGGTGAGGTTGGGCAACTCTGCGATGATTTCCGCTGCGCTCACGAGCACACAATAGCCGGAAGCGTTGGAGAAGGCAACTGCAAGGATGGACAAACGTGAAGCGCCTGTGCTTAGCCCTGTCGCTGCTCTTCCCGCTTTCAACGCTGGTGGCAGAACAGCTTGCCATCCTTCCGTCGGACATTGTTCTTACCGGCCCGGAAGCGCGCCAGAAACTTCTCATTGAAAGAATCCGCGACGGCCAATTCATCGGCCAGGTTACCAACCAAATCGAATTCAGTTCCAGCGACCCGGCAGTGGTGCGCATCGAAAAGGGGGTGGCGATGCCGGTGAAAAACGGCGCGGCGACCATCGTTGCCAGGGCCGGGAAACAATCCGCCAGCCAGCGCGTCACGGTCGAAAAAATGGACGAACCTTTCGAGTGGAGTTTCCGCAATCACGTTCAGCCGGTGTTGGCCAAAAACGGCTGCAGCGCCGGCGCCTGCCACGGATCGGCGGCGGGACAAAACGGGTTCAAACTTTCTCTGCGCGGCTTCGATGACGAGGAAGACTTTCTGACGCTGACCCGCAGCGCGCTTGGCCGGCGAGTCGCGCCAAGTGATCCCGGACGCAGTTTGATGTTGCTCAAGCCGACCACCACTGTGCCGCACAAGGGCGGCAAACGATTTGAGGTAAACTCCCCGGATTACCGCGTGCTTGCGGACTGGATTGCCGCCGGTACGCCCGGCCCCAAGCCGGAGGACCCGCGCATCGTTCGCATCGAGGTTCTGCCGGCGCATGTTCTCTTGGAGCCCAGCGCCTCCCGCGGCGCGCCAGAGCGCGCCAGCGCGGCGGCGGCTGAGCAGTTGAGCGTGCGCGCACATTTTAGCGACGGCCATACGGAGGATGTCACCCGCTGGGCCAAGTACAGCTCTGCCAACGAAACCGTTTCTCAAGTGGATGACGCCGGCCAGGTCAAGATCGTCGGATTCGGCGAAGGCGCCATCACCGCGTGGTACTTGAGCCGGATTGATATCGCCACCGTCACGGTCCCTTACACCAACAAGGTCCCCAGCAAGGTCTTCGCCAAAGCCACTCGGCGCAATTTCATTGATGAACTGGTGCTGGAAAAATTGCAGAGCCTGCATCTGCCGCCTTCTCCTCGGTGCAGTGATTCAGAATTCATTCGTCGCTCTTTCATTGACACCATCGGTTTGCTGCCCACGGCGCAGGAGACGCGGGAGTTTCTGGCGGACAAGTCGCCGGCCAAACGCGACCAGTTGATCGAATCGCTGCTTCGCCGGCCTGAGTTTGTTGATTATTGGAGTTACAAGTGGTCGGACCTGCTGCTGGTCAGCAGCAAGCAACTCAAACCGCCGGCCATGTGGTCCTACTACAATTGGATTCGCGATAACGTCGCCGCCAACACGCCCTGGGACGTGTTTGCCCGCAACCTTCTCACGGCCCAAGGCAGTGCGCTGGAGAATGGCGCGGCTAATTTCTACGTCCTGCACGATGATCCGCGCGGCATGTCCGAAACCACCGCCCAGGCCTTTCTCGGCATGTCCATCACCTGCGCCAAGTGCCATAACCATCCGATGGAAAAATGGACCAACAACCAGTATTACCAAATGGCCAACCTCTTCGCGCGCGTTCGAGCCAAGAGCGGTTCGGCCGAGGGTGACAGTGTCATTTTCGTCTCGGATTCCGGCGACGTGGTGCAACCGCTGACGGGCCGCCCGCAACCACCCGCGCCGTTGGACGGCAAAGCCCTGCCCCTCCAATCGCCCGAAGACCGCCGCCTTCACCTGGCCAACTGGCTGGTCTCGCGCGACAATACTTATTTCAGCCGCGCGATTGTCAACCGCATCTGGGCCAATTTCATGGGGGTCGGTCTGGTCGAAGCGGTGGACGACATGCGCGCGACCAATCCGGCCAGCAACGAAAAGCTCCTGGCTGCCGCCGCCAGGTTTCTCCCTGACCAAAAATTCGACCTCAAAGCACTGATGCGCGCCATTCTCCAATCCGAAACCTATCAACGCGCCAGCCAGCCGCTGCCGGACAACGCCGCCGATTCCCGCTTCTACTCGCACTACTACCCGCGACGGCTCATGGCTGAGGTTTTGCACGATGCGATATGCCAGATTACAGGCGTGCCTACCCAGTTCACCGTGGACCGACGCAATGCCAACGCAGGCCTGGGCGAAAAGTACCCGCTGGGTTTGCGCTCCATTCAACTGCCGGACACCCAGACCGATTCCTATTTCCTGAAAACGTTTGGCCGGCCCGACCGCGACAAAACCTGCGAATGTGAGCGCACGGCGGAACCGAGCGTGACCCAAGTCCTGCACATTGCCAATGGCGATACGATCAACCAGAAACTCGCCGCCAACAACAGTCGGCTCTCCAAATTGCTCCACGACAATGCACCCAACCAGAACATCATCGAGGACGCCTATCTCAGCGCGCTCTCCCGCTTTCCGACCCAAGCCGAGAAAGCAAAGATCCTCAAAGTGCTGAATAGCGCAAGTCCCTCCGAGCGCCGCGCCGTTGTTGAGGACATCTATTGGGCCGTGCTCAGCAGCAAAGAGTTTTTATTTAACCATTGAGCGACGGCTTTGCTTAGGGCTCGTGCAAAAACAACTTCCGATTTTAGCGCCTCTCCTCCCTCTCCCCGTAAGGAACGAACGGGGAGAGGGCGCCTTTTAAAATGATTGAATTACGCCTCCGGCTCGGTACTTATTTTTTGCACAGACCCTTAAAATCGTCAAAGGATTGTTTCATTCATCAGCAGCAAAGAGTTTTTATTTAACCATCGAGCGACTGTTCATGGATTCCCTCCATAAGGTACAAGAGACCAAAGCACGCGTGCCCGGTTCACCCGCTCCTGCGGGCTCATCCTTACCCACATCTCGGATGAGGAATCGTGCGAATCCCGAAGGGATTCTGCAACAAAGCCCAGGGTTGCGACCCCGCTCTTTCTGGGCAGTGGTATCAATACGACGGTGGCGCATTGTGAGCATTTGGGTTGGATTAATGGTGAAGGGTTGTCCGAAAGAGCGGGGGAGCTACCCTGGGTCCACCGAGTCAAGACGAACCTACCCCAACGGGGTTGCGTGCGCGGGTGGCGAGCGCGGCCACAGCCCCGGTGGGGTAGAGACGCGGTTTGGACGATATCCCAGGGTAGCTCGCAGGCTCGCAACCCTGGGCTGGAGGACACAATCCCTTTGGGATTGCCTTCAATGGCATCCCGGACTTGTGCGTAATGATAAGCCTCCCGGGGAGGAGAGGGAGGGGTTCTTTCAGACACACTCTATGTAACGACATACCGATTCGACCCCCATGGCATCCAAACTTACTGATCATAACCTGACCCTGCCGCGGCTTTGCCGCTGGGCCATGGGCTATGCGTTGCGTCGCAGCGCGAGTTTAGCGGTGGTGGTGGGCAGTCTCCTTGTGAGAGTCGGCCTGGACGTGCTCAAGCCCTGGCCGATGGTGTTCCTGATCGATTACGTGTTGCGTGGCAAAGAAATGCCGCCAGCCCTCGCCAGGCTGGCGGAGTGGCTGCCAGGGGACGCAG
>Ga0137384_10000518_pt1 | contig 29193 bp, 25 predicted proteins | sample SagtaG_2_FD_104922 | JGI IMG/M metagenome (GOLD analysis project Ga0137384, IMG submission 104922) | Vadose zone soil microbial communities from Sagehorn Ranch, Mendocino, California, USA - Sage2_R_60_16 metaG | ecosystem: Environmental > Terrestrial > Soil > Vadose zone | place: USA... | reverse complement strand
TGTTACTCACCCGGTCGCCACTTTACTCATGGATTGCTCCACTTTCTCGTTCGACTTGCATGTGTTAGGCACGCCGCCAGCGTTGATTCTGAGCCAGGATCAAACTCTCGTTTGAAACCTGATGTCTGCCGACGGGTAGAAGGCAGACGTCGCTCCGTACCCGTAGGCACGGAGACTATCTTGTGAGTTACGTTCGGACTTGTGCCCAAACTTTTCTCTCACGACTGGCACGTTCAACCTAATTGTCAAAGACCGAATCGCCTTCCGCCTGAGCGGCGCGCCTTCAGTCCAGGCGAATCTTTAGGAATGCGGGCGAGGTGCCCGCACCACACAAGATTCGACTGTCCTCGAAACCTGTTAAAACTATCGTCCCATTGCTCGCCTGTCAACTCATTGTGTACACAGGATTTCCACCTGTTTTGCACAACGAGGAGCTCGACCCTCAGCGCCGATTCAACCGTTGGGGGAGCTCTGTTTACGCGCAACAGAACGTCATCTTCCGCTTAACGGGGGCCCATGCCAAACCGGCAACAAGCCGCGGCGGAAGAAGACTCATTTGAGAAAAGATCTTTAGGAGGTTCTTGCGATAACGCTAAAACCCTTCGAGGAACCTTGTCCCCGAATGCAGGCCTCGTGGCCGAGACCAATTTCAGGCGTTGAGCCTGTTTCTTATTTGATGCCGGACGAGCGCCAAGAGATTCGGATAAAACGCCCGGCTAGCCACACTACTCTCGACGGTTTATCTTTTATACCACGGGTGCGGGGGAGGCGCAAGGGGATGTTTACAAAGTTGAGTCCAGAGAGCGGAAAACCACCCGTAGCGACAGGCGACTCGCCTGTCGAATCGCGCGAAGCGCCACCACGGGACGCCGGGTGTCGTAGAATTAAGCACTCAACATAAGTTCCTGCGATGCCCAGAGACATAAAGCTGCTCACAATTTTCGTTTCCTGCCCCCAGGACTTGCCACCGGAGCGCAGCGTTCTCGAATCGGTAATCGACGAGTTGAACCAAAAACTGCGGGACTCTCATTCCGTTGAATTCCGCACGATGGGTTGGGGAAGCTTGGTACCTGGTGTCGGGCCTGATGCGCAGGCGGTGATTAACAACCAAGTGGGCGAAGACTACGACATTTACATTGGCATCCTGGGGCACCGTTTCGGCACACAAACTCCAAGGGCTGGATCCGGCACAGAAGAGGAATTTGAGCGAGCATACCAGCGGTGGCGCAATGTCCCAGATACTGTGAGGATTCTCTTCTATTTCAAGAGTGCTTCAGACGCGCCGCTTCAAGAGTTGGACTTGGCGCAGCTCGGGAAAGTGCAAGAGTTCAGGAGGCGCATTAGTCCTCAGGTACTTTATTCGAACTTCAAAACAGCAGACGACTTCCTTAAACAAGTTCGAGACCATTTGTGGCAATTGATAATACGCGAGTGGAAAGCCGGTAGGTGGACCGTTCCGACGTCGGCACCCGTGAAAATTGAAGCTCAGCTCCCATCAAGTCTATCCGACGGGGACTCGACAGGACAAAAAAGGCCGGGGGAAACGATCTCCGAATCCGAAGGGGAAGAGGAAGAAGACGCGGCAGGAATGCTCGATGCAGTTGTCGAAGCTCAGGAATCTATGGACGCAGGGTTGGCAGCCCTCAGCCGCATCACGATCATCAATGCCGAAAACAATAGCAAACTCGAAGAACATGCGAAGGAGATAGCAGCGATAAACTCAAGCGGTGTGAACGCGCGCCACTTGAGAACTGCCGTAAACGCTGCAGCTGATGATATGGCGCATTACGCTCGTTCCTTACGAGCCGAAGTCCCAGTTTTCATCGCGGGGTTTAGCTTAGCCTTTTCGTCCCTTGAGACAGCACTTGCGGCTTGGATTGGAAGAGGGTCACCCCAAGCGCACAGATCTCGTGGAAATTCGCGAAGGTTTGGACAATGGTATTGCGGCGATTCGGTCTTCTCGCGATTCGGTTGTCCACTTTCGCGAAACAATTGCGGCGATCCCCAGACTTACGTCCCGACTGAAAAAGGCCTTGCGTTCCACGAAAACACAGCTTGACGAACTCATTGCAGGCATCACCATAATTTCAGATCGTGGAGCCTCTATCCTTGAACGATTGAAGACCGCCAGTGACATGCCAGAAAATGATTAGGACATTGCGTCGTAAACGTTGAGAGAAGAACCCAAACCGATCGCCGCGATAGGATCGCCCCAATTACCTGGTTGGTGTAAGTGAAATAGTAGGGCGTGGTTTCATATTCTGCGTCCAATAGTGAAATCCTTTTAAATTACCTTTTTGCGATCTCCATCGGACATGACTGCCGAGCTGGCGCTTCGGTGGACAGGCGAGTCGCCTGTCGCTACGTGGGCGGTGCCGGATTGGGAAGGTCAGCGTCACACTATTGGAGCCTCCTCAAGGAAGAGTCATGTCAGACATTTGTGCTATTATGTCTGACATGAGTTCCGACCGGGTTACAATTCGAATCCCGCAGACTCTGGGGCAGCGTCTTCGCCATCGCTCGCGCATCCAGGGGCAGAGTGAATCGGAGCTGGTACGGGAGGCGCTGGAAACTTACCTTGGTCAATCTCCGAAAGAGCGTCCGGCCTTTGAGCTGGCCGAGGAAGCGGGGCTAATCGGATGCGTGCGGCGCGCTCCGAAAGACCTGAGCACGAATCGCCGCTACTTTGAAGATTTCGGCAAGAAGAAATGAAGCGGGTGCTGGTCGATACCGGCCCGCTGGTTGCCATTCTCTCCCGCAGGGACGAGCATCACACAATCTGCGTCCATGCGCTGCGCGATCTGCCTGGGCCTCTTTTCTCCTGCTGGCCGGTGATCACTGAAGCGGTGTGGCTGTTGCGTGCTTACCCGCGAGCCGTTCAACAACTGCTAAAAAGTATTGGAAGCGGTTTTGTCGAACTGCTTCCTCTCGGCAGTACCGAGGCCAAAGCCATTGCCGATGTCATGAAACGCTACGAGAACATCCGCCCGCAGCTCGCCGATGCCACCCTGGTGTATTTGGCTGACCGGGACGGGATCGATACCATTTTCACTCTCGATCAGCGTGACTTTTCTGTGTATCGCTCCGTCCGCAAGCGTCCGTTTCGGATCATTCCTGGGGCGCCAGATCGATGAGCCTCGCTTCCCGCTAAGCCGAGCGAGGCGAATCACTTTCTCCTGTCGCTACGTGAAGCAGTGTCGAATGGACACGGTTAGCGTCCCGAGCAGGAGGTGCCAGGATCTTGCTATCTTCACGAAAACAACTCCTTACAAGTATCGCTCGCGCAGCAGCGCGACGTGGTGGGCGAAGTGTCCCGGAATGATGTAGGCCAAGGCTCGCACGGTGAAGGGATTGCCGCTGGCGATTCCGCTTCGCGTCCATGCTTGCGATGGCATATTTTTGAAAAGAGAGATGGTGGAGAGGCGCACGCTCCGGAACTCATCGACATGGGCAGCCCAGGAGGTGCGATCGGCTTCGGCGCCAGTGGCCGCGATGTTTTGGTCGTAGCTGGGTAACGGAGTGTCGAAACCGCGGGCAAACCAGAGAGCGCGGAAGGCGAAGGCGCGCTCGGTGTCGGTGACATGGTTCAGCACCTGCCGGATGCTCCATTTATCGGGCGCGTATCGGTGTAGGGATTTTTCTTCCGAGATCTTCGCGAACAGTGCCTGAGACTCTTCGAGTTGATGCTCGATCGCGCTAACCGGATCGTCGCTGGTCACCTGGTTGATGTAAGTGAAGTAGTAGGACGCGGCTTCGGTGGGCTGCGGGCGTGTCATGGTTAGATAATACTAATGGTTTGGACGCGCTTTTGGGCTGGACGGTTAGCATCTTCAAAAAGAAGAACGCCGAGGAAGTGGTTTCTTTCGCCCCTCGGGGCTGGTCGCGGCCTTGACCTCCCCACGGATGGCGCCGTGGGCTGCATTCTTGCGCCGCTTCGCGGCTAACACGTCATTTTTGCAGATCTAAACTACTTATGTACGTACATTTATGTACTGACAAATGTTCCACGTGGAACATAAACTCGCATTCGCGGGCGGGGGCGCACGCGCCACATGTCTTCTTCCTGGCCACTGATTACCGGCCACTAAACACTGGCCGGACTTCTTCTTCACGGTTGGCAGATTGAGGGTGTTCGGCTTTCCAGCGCATGGCGGCGGTGATGCGGGTGCGTCCGCTGGGGTGGTCGAAGAAGATGAATTCCTCGAAGGGGCCGGGATCGAGTTTGCGATATTCGCCGAGCATCAGGTCAACGTTGGCCTCGCCATCGGGTTGCTGGGACACGTTCAGGCCGTACATGTCGGCTTCGTACTCCATGGTGCGGGTGATGGTGTTGCTGACGGGCGTCATCACAAAGAAATAAATTGCGAGCACGGCAATTGCCAGGGGCAAGACTGCGACGTCCGTGATGCCGGCGATGCCCCATTGCTCTCCCCAGCGGGCGAGAGCGAAGGTGATTCCCCAGTTTAGAAATGCGAAGCCGAGCACCATCACCACGCCATTCATGATCAGGCTTTTGTAGACATGATTGAGGACGTAATGGCCTATCTCGTGTCCCATGACGGCTTCGATTTCGGGCAGGGTGCAACGCTTGAGCAGATTGTCATTGAGCGAGATGCGTAGCGTTCCGGCAAAGCCGCTGACGTTGGCGCTGACCCGATTGGATTGGCGGGATGCATCGAACTCGTAGACTTCGGTTGCGGGGATGCCGTTGGCGCGGGCCAGGCTGAGGATGGGATCCTTGATGCGGACGTCTTCCAATTTGTTGAACTTGTTGAATAAGGGAAAAATGTAAACCGGAGCGATCAGGGCAACGAATGCTAGAAATAGCATCGCCACGACGGCGCTCCACACCCACCAATTTTTCCCCAGGCGCGGGATCACCCAAAACAAAAACGTCAGGAGAATGACGCCGAGGACGATGTTGACGGCAAGCATGATGAACTGTTCCCGGAGCCAGGGGCCGAAGGTTTGATTCAGAAGACCGTACTTGTGCTCGCGGTAATAGGCTTCATAAACCGTCAGTGGGAAGGCGAGCAGGGAGACGACGACGATGAACTGAATCCAATAAGCTGCGGGTTGGAGAAAGCGAGAGCGCGTAATCCGGCCTGCGAAGTTGCGCATTCTGGCGGACCAGCGCATGCGCAACAGCAGGCGCATGACCAGGATGGTGTAAATGAAGTCGACGAGGAGCAGCCAGTATCCGCCTTCGAAGTAAGCGTCGGAGCGGGCGCGCTGGGCGGGCGGCATCTTGGCGAGGTAGGCGTCCACGGCGGCTTTGATTTCCGCCTGGCGAGAGTTTGTTTGGGCTGTCAGCGATGGCAGCAGGATTGCGAACAGCACTATCAAAAGAAGAATTCGTGTTGCGCGCATTAGTAAGTCTCCAGTGAGCAGCGGATTGTGGCCCACGCCATCAGTGGAACTCCAGGGTGATAAACTTGGCCTCGGATTTTCCTACGTTCGTCACGGTGTGAGAGTAGCCGCCGGGCAACCACTTCACGTCGCCGGATTTGAAATGTCCCGGCATGGGGCCCTGACCAACGACATCGCTACGAATTTCGAGATCGCTGACTGCGACCAGGAGGTGTGGACCCGCGTGATGATGCTTGGGAAGCGTCGCTCCGGGTTGGAGGATGATTTCCGAAGCGCGGACACCGTCTTTGACAAGGAGAATATCCTGGGTGCCGCCTTCGAGGATGTGCATGCCGCGCTCTTCGTCCCACTTGGGCGGAGGAGATTTGCGCGCTTTTTCGTCCTGCATGAATTCGATGGTGACGTTGCGGAAGGGCTGGCCGGAAAGATTTTTGGCGATGTGGGCGAAGCCTCCCGGGAGGAAATAGGTGTCACCATCTTTTAATTTCAGCGTGGCTGACGGTTTGCCTTGCACGTCGTTCTCAACTTCGGAGGGGCCCAGGGTGACGAAAACATAATCATGGCGGTGACGATGCATGAGCGTGGCGGCTTGGGGTGCGAGCTCGACCTTAAACACGCGTACGAATGGATTTTGCAGGGCGAGATGATGATGGGGCTCGGCGGTGATCTCGACTTCGGGTACTTGCGCGGACAACAGGACAGCACAACTGATAATTAGCAAGAGTGCGGAGCGCAATTTCATGCGCGGATTGTAGCATTCGGGGTTAGGTCTCAGGTCTCAGGTGCCGGGTCTCGTGCGTCAACTGCCGGAGGGCGGATCTCCTTCGGTTCTCGGATATCGGGTCTCAGTTCTCCGATTAGGCTGACCATAATTTCCCTATGCGCAAGGATGTAAATCCTGCTATGCCATGGGCACTACAAGAATATTGAGAGAATCATAGTTGCTTCTTCCTCTAGACTGAACTTATGCCGGATTTGGGCAAATTGCTGCTGTTCTTTGGGCTGATCCTGGTGGTGGGCGGGCTGGTGCTGATGTTGTTTGGCCGGATGAATATTCCGCTCGGGCGACTTCCAGGGGATATCGTGTATCGCGGCAAGAACACGACGTTTTATTTTCCGCTGGCCACATCGATTCTGTTAAGCGTAGTGCTTTCGGTCGTGCTGTACGTGATTGGGAGATTTCAACGGTAAGCAGCACTCAGCAGTCAGCATTCAGCACTTGGCATTTAGCATTTGGCCAGCCGAGGGACTTGCCGCTTCAAATCGAATCAGCCATTGGCCTTTGTTAGCAGCTTCAAGTCGCTTTAAGGGTTAAATGCTAAGTGCTAATTGCTAAGTGCTGTTTTAAACTCCTGCCATGAGTTCCACCGATCAGCTTGGATTCAGTTTCAGGCCCGCAGAGCGCCGCGTATGGACAGTGCGCGATCTGGTGGTCGCGGTGCGTACTCATATCGAGCGAGAGTATAGCGACATCTGGGTGGAAGGAGAGATTTCTAATTTTCGCGCACACGATTCCGGACATTTGTATTTCACGCTCAAGGATCAGAGTGCGCAAATCAAGGCGGTGATGTTCCGCTCCCAGGCGCGGTTATTGCGTTTTCGTCCTGAAAATGGAATGCAAGTTGTGGGAAGGGGCCGGGTCACGATTTACGAAGATCGGGGTGAGCTTCAGATCTCGGCAGAATATCTGGAGCCGAAAGGGGCGGGGGCTCTCCAGGTCGCGTTCGAGCAACTGAAGGCCAAACTGGAAGCCGAGGGACTGTTCGACGCTGCCCGCAAGAAACCGATTCCTACTCTGCCGCGGCGCATCGGGATTGTGACGTCGTCGCAGGCAGCGGCGTTACGCGACATTTTGAATGTGCTCAGACGGCGGCATGATACGGCTGGGATTCTGATCTTTCCGGCACAGGTGCAAGGCGAAGCGGCGGCACTGGAAGTCACCTCCGGCATTCGCTACTTCAACAAAGCCCGCAATGTAGATGTGATCATTGTCGCTCGTGGCGGAGGATCGGCGGAAGACCTGGCGGCCTTCAATCATGAAGGATTGGCTCGCGCGATTGCGGCTTCGGAAATTCCTGTCATCTCGGCGATCGGGCATGAGACCGACTTCACCATCATTGATTTTGTAGCCGACCTACGCGCGCCGACTCCCTCGGCGGCAGCGGAGTTGGTGATCCGGTCTCGACAGGAAGTTGAGGAACAAACTGAGGCACTCCGCCAACGGTTGGCGCGAGCCATGCGATACCGGTTGCTGATGGGGAAACAGGCGCTCAGTGAACTGGCGCGGCATGGGGCATTCGCCCGCATGATGGAGCTCATCAACCAGCGGCAGCAGAAGCTCGATGATCTGCTGTACCGGTTGGAACGATCGCAGCGGCAGATGCTGGAGCAACAGCGGCGGCGTTGGGAATCGGCGGCTGCCGCAGTGCGGCACTATGACGTGCGCCGGATGCTGAGCGGGATTGGCAAGGAACTCGATGCGAGGATAGCAGCCATGGCTGCGGCTACGCGAAGATTGTTGCTGCAACGGCGATCGCGTCTGGAGCAGCTTTCAGGACAGATCGAGGCTTTGTCACCGCTGGCTATTCTGGAACGAGGCTACGCGTTGGTATTCGATTCTTCGGCACGACTTCTTAAGGATGCGGAGCAAGTAAGTCCGGGCGATGAGATCTTGGCCCGACTGTTACGAGGCACTGTTACTGCTGTGGTGAAGAAAAGGACTATCTAATTTACAACACGGGGCTTTTCAGCAGCTCCTTACCTCACGCGGGCGGGGGGCGCGCGCCACACACACAAAAAGCTGGTGGATTACAATTAGGTTGACCTAACGGGCCAGAGCGAGGCCCATCCCGGGGGGATTGCATTGACGCAGTTTTCCGCGCCGTGGCCACATTTGTCGATGATTTCCATCCTCGACATTCTCCTGGTCGCGATCGTTATTTACGAGTTTCTGGCGCTGGTCAGGGGCACGCGCGCCGCGGTCATGCTGGTGGGCGTGGCGGCGCTGGTGCTTGCGTTTTATTTCTCCCGCGTGGGCGAACTCACCACTTTGAATTGGCTGATCAGTACCCTGCTGCCTTACGCGGTATTTGCCTTGATCGTGGTCTTTCAGGCGGAGATACGGCAGGGGTTGGCGCGGCTGGGCCGCAGACTTACTCTCAGCCGGACGCCGGCATCCGAAGCCGATGCTTACGACGACATTGTGCTCGCGGCGAATCTGTTTGCGCAGAATCAGACTGGCGCGTTGATGGTGATCGAACGTGAAGTGGGGTTGCGCACTTATATCGAAAGTGGTGTGCCACTGGACGCGCATTTATCCTACGATCTGCTGGCCACAATTTTTCGGCCAAGCGCGCCCCTGCATGACGGCGCCGTTATTGTGCAGAACGACCGCATTGCTGCCGCAGCCTGCTTCTTGCCGCTTTCCATGAATCCAGTGTTATCCACCCAGCTTGGCACACGCCATCGCGCCGGAATCGGCGTGACGGAAGAGACCGACGCTATCGCGGTGATCGTCTCCGAAGAAAGTGGCGCGATCAGCCTGGCGGTGGGAGGACACATCGAGCGTGACTTGACGGTAGAGCAATTGCGCGAGCGTTTGGGAGGATTGCTGCGTCTGTATGTTCCTCCATCCACTTTGCCGACCGCTATTACCAACGGGAGTGAAGATCTAGAACCCTCGGAGGAGCAGATGCCGCGGACGGCTCTACCTCGAGCGGCGGAAACCCGTTTCACGCCTGGAACGGATCGATAAGTCATGGCCGAATTCTTTCGTCATTACGTGCTCCATAACCTGGGACTGAAGCTGATCTCGCTGGTGCTGGCAGTGGGTTTATGGCTGGCGGTGGCGCGCGATCCTGCGCCGTCGGAAATTGTGGTCGAGTTACCCATAGAATTTCATCACGTTCCGGATAATCTGGAGATCAGCTCGGAAAGCATTCCTCGGGCACAGATTCGAATACGGGGCCCGCAAAGAGCGGTTCGGCGTCTGCAACCTTCTGACATCCACGCGGAAATAAACCTCGATGGGATTGGTCCCGGTGAACGGACATTTGATTTGACGTCACAACAGATACATCAGCCGCATGATCTGGAGGTTGTGCAGGTGATCCCAAGCCAGGTTCATCTCACGTTTGACCATCGGCTGACGCGCCAAGTTGAGATCCGTCCCCGTGTGATCGGATCGTTTGCAGCCGGACTAAAAATCGGACGCATTGTACTTGAACCGCCGACCATTACCATCAGTGGACCGCAAAAACGAGTGGAAGTGGTGGAAGCAGCGATTACCGACGCGGTGGACGTAAGCGGAACCCTGGACCGGGGCACATTTGTGACCCGTGCCTATATTTCCGATCCCATGGTTCAGGTTGTACGCCCGATTCCGATTCGGGTGACCATTATTATGGAGAAGGCTTCCAGCGGGAACTGACCTCCACGGATCGGAATGACCTCTAACACACGACAGCTATTCGGGACCGATGGGATTCGTGGAGTCGCGGGCGAATTTCCGTTGACTCCGGAAAGCGCATATCTGATTGGCCGCGCGCTTGGGCACGATTTAATGCGGAGCAGCCCGAAACCACGGGTTGTAATTGGCCAAGACACACGCGAATCGAGTTCGTGGATTGCGGATCGGGTCACGATTGGCTTGGTCTCAGCCGGTGTGGAGGTACATAGCGCGGGAACGATCACTACTCCCGGGGTCGCCTATCTGGCGCGTTCGCGGAAGTATGCGGCGGGCGTGGTGATATCAGCGTCACATAATCCGTGGACTGACAACGGCATTAAGGTTTTCTCCGGCGATGGCTACAAGCTGCCGGACTCGCACGAGTTCGCCATTGAGCAGGAAATTTTCGCTTTGCTGCAAAATCCGCAGGCTCACAGCGAGCCATCGACTGTGCCGCCGCCTAGCCTTCCTGGCGAGGCCGGGCTTCGGCGGGCTTACATCGACTGGTTGGCGACCAATGCGAAGGCGGATCTCAGCGGGTTACGAGTCCTGGTGGATTGCGCGCACGGCGCGGCTACGGCCGAGGCGCCTGAACTGTTCCGGGATTGCGGAGTGCAGGCAACATTTCTTAACGCGTCGCCGGATGGCAAGAACATCAACGAGAATTGCGGCGCTCTGCATCCGGAAACTGTGGCCCGCGCGGTGGCTGAGAGAAAAGGAGAATTTGATCTCGGCGTTACCTTTGACGGAGATGCGGACCGGGTTCTGTTCAGCGATGCCGATGGCCGAGTAGTGAACGGCGATGGCGTCCTACTATTAGCGGCGCGGGATATGAAAGTTCGCAATGCGCTGGCCGGTTCCATCGTGGTTGCGACAACGATGTCGAACATGGGCCTGGAAATCGCGCTGCGTAATTCGGGAGTGCGCATGTTGCGGGCGAATGTGGGGGACAAGTATGTCCTGGAGGAGATGCTGAAATCGGGCGCGACCCTGGGTGGAGAACAATCCGGGCACCTCATTTTCCGCGATGGCGAATCGACCACCGGGGACGGGCTGCTTACGGCGCTTCGGGTGATGGAAATCATGGCGCGCGCGGAGAAGCCTCTTGCGGAATTGATCAGTGATCTCAAAGTGTTTCCGCAGACCATTCAGAACGTGCGAGTTCGGGAGAAAGTGCCTTTCGCGAAGGTGCCTGAAATTCAGCGAACAATTGAAGATGCCGAACGGGAACTCGATGGCAATGGACGAGTCGTGGTGCGGTATTCCGGAACGGAAGCGCTGGCCAGGGTAATGGTGGAAGCGGAATCGGAAGCAAGGATGCGCGCGTTGGCGAGCGGCATTGCGAGTGCGATTCAGCGCACGTTGGGGATTTTGTAGCTCACTCCAAGTCTCGCCAATTTTTTCCTACTCCAATTTCCACCAACAGCGGTACGGTCAGGGGATGAACGGTCTCCATCTGTTCGCGGACCAGAGTTCGCAAAGTGCCGATTTCATTTTCCGGGACTTCGAACACCAATTCATCGTGCACTTGAAGAGTCATTCTTGATTTCAGTCCCTGCTCCCGCAGTGCGGCGTCGATGCGGATCATGGTCAGCTTGATTAAGTCCGCGGCCGTCCCTTGCAGTGGAGTGTTCACGGCTGTGCGTTCGGCGAATCCGCGCAGGTTGGAGTTTTTGCTATTGATGTCCGGAATCGGTCGCACTCGTCCGAAAAGAGTCCTTACCTTTTGTTCGCGGCGGGCTTCTTCGAGTGTTCGGTCGATGAACTTGCGCACTCCGCTGTACTTCTCAAAATAAGCATTGATGAACTGTTTCGCCTCGGAAGGCTCGATGCCGAGATTCTGCGATAACCCGAAAGCCGACAATCCATAGACGATGCCGAAGTTCACCACTTTGGCCTGTCGGCGGTGATCGGGCGTGACCATCAATGGGGGCACGCCGAATACCTGGGAAGCGGTGAGGGTGTGGACGTCATCGCCCCGGCGGTAGGCTTCCACCAGGAGTGGGTCATTGGAAAAATGTGCCAGCAAGCGCAACTCGATCTGCGAATAATCGGCGGCGAGAAGCAGGTGTCCGGGCTCGACGGTAAAGGCGGCGCGAATTTCTCGGCCTAATTCAGTTCGGATAGGAATGTTCTGGAGATTGGGATTGGCGGAGGAGAGTCTTCCGGTCGCGGTGCCGGTCTGACCAAACGTGGTGTGCAGGCGTCCACTCACGGGATTCAGGAGTGCGGGCAGGGCGTCGACGTAAGTGGATTTGAGTTTTGAAAGTTGACGATACTCCAACACGCGGCGCGGGACTTCGTGGGCTGCCGCCAGGGATTCCAGGACGTCCACCGCGGTGGAGACGGTTTTTCCTTTGCCGTACTTTACTGGCTTGGGCAGATTGAGTTTATTGAACAGCACGTCGCCGAGTTGCTTGGGCGAATTGATGTTGAATTCATATCCTGCCAGCTCGTAGATTTCTTTGCCTTTGACTTCCACTTCGCGTTCCAGGCGCGAAGACATTTCCGCCAGAGCCGCACGGTCAATTTTGACGCCTGCGTGCTCCATGACCGCGAGCACGGGGACGAGCGGCAGATCAATTTCGTCATAGAGCTTGAGCAGGCCGGCTTGTTCCACTTCGCGGCGCAGTCTGGTTGCCAGGCGGCCGGTGATGTCGGCCGACTCGGGGAGAGTTCCACTTAGCTTGAGATTGAAAGCACGCAGTGCGACGTCGGCGATCCTATGCGATGAATAGGTTGGGTCAAGCAAGTAGGAGTACAGCATGGAATCGTGGCGCAATCCACGGAGTGTGACGCCTTGCGGTTCGAGAGCGTGGATTGCGGATTTGTAATCGTGCACGGACTTGGGAAGATTTTCGTCGGCCAGCGCGGACGCTAAGCGCGATTTGGTGGCGTCGACCTGCAAGGAAACAGTTGTGGCCGTGCCAGGTATGGCGGAAATCGCAATGTTCCGCGCCAGCTTCGGCGACGCTGGCTCGGATGTGAGCGGCAGCATGCCACTTTCGTTTTCAACTTCTTCGGATTCCTGTTCGTTGGAAGTGCTCGGCTCAGCTTCTACGGCGACAGCCAGAGTTTCTCCCCGCGCGAGAGACTTCAGTACTGCTTCGACTTCAGCGGGCGACTTGGCTTCGGTGTAGTGGGCGTCGGTGACTTCCACGACGGGGAGGAGTTCCTTCAGCAACGAAGAAAACTCAAGTTCGGTGAAAAGCTGGCGTAAGGCTTCTATGTCAGGCTCTCCCATCTTCATTGAGGTCACGTCTAACTCGATGGGGGCATCGCAATCGATGGTGGCCAATTTTTTGCTGAGCAAAACCGCGTCACGATTGTTTTGCAGCGACTCACGGTAAGTTTTCTTTTCGACTTCCGCGGCGCGGTCCAGGGCTTGCTCGACGGTGCCGAAGCGTTTGATCAGTTCGACGGAACCTTTGTCACCGATGCCGGGAGCGCCGGGGATGTTGTCGATGCTGTCGCCGCGCAGAGCCATGACGTCCACAACACGCTCGGGCGGGACGCCTAGAATTTCTTCGACTTTTTGGGCATCGCAAATCAGATTGTCTTTCGGCGGATTCAGCACCAGAACACGATCGTTCACGAGCTGCAGCATGTCCTTGTCGCTGGAAACTACGTATACCCCGTAAGACTGTTCGACGGCTTTGCAGGCCAAAGTGCCGATTACGTCGTCGGCCTCGTATCCGGGGAGTTCAAGGATGGGGATACGATAGCCTTCCAAGGCATGGCGGATATAGGGCAACTGTTGTGCCAGGTCGCCGGGCATTTCCGCGCGGTTGGCTTTGTATCCGGCATATTTTATTTCTTGGAATGATTGAGTTTTCAGATCGAAGCGGCGCACGCTGGTGATGGCCTCCGCTTGCTGGTCACGGAATGTGGGGGCAGCTACGTCGAATACGGCCGCGAGGTATTTTGGCGAGAAGTCGTCGCGCAACTTGCGCAGCATATTGACGAATACATACGTCGCTGCAGTTGGCAATCCTGTTTTGGTGGACATGCCGCGCTGCCGCGCCATGGCGTGATAGGCCCGGAAGATGAAGGACATGGCGTCGATCAGGAAGATTTGGCCTTTGTCGCTCGCTATGAGCTGAGGTTTCTGGACGGAAGAAGGTTTGGACGCGGCGGGGCTCTGGGCGGCGTCTATGGCTGCGGGTTGCTTCTTGGGGGACAACGGATAAGTTTAGCATTCGGCGGACAGCACTCAGCATTCAGCAGTTAGCAATCAGCATTGGCACTTAGCATTTGGCATCACAGAGCCGAATAGCTTTCGAAGAAGCTATTGGCGAGTTGCCGCAATACTTGTTGTGCCGGGCTTGGTTGACAGACGGTATGGATGGAAACGACCGAACCGGTCCTTCAGGCAGGAACTACCGTCAAGTAAAGCCGCAATAGAGATAACTAAATCCGGCTGCGTCTGAGTGCATGGTGTACATCAAAGTTGCCTCTAGGGCAGCTTCTGGTTTAGGGCTTTATCCTTTTTTCGTGTTTTCCAGAATGAGCTCACGCCGAACCAGGCAAACATCACAGTGAAACATATTGCAGCTACCATGCGCCTCGGATTTGCTTTGCCGCCCTGGTACTGGGTGTACTCACGAAAGAGCGCCAAGCTTCCGATGCCAGCTAACACCAGGAAAACAAAGCCCGTGACCTCAAGCCAGAGCTGGTGCAGTATTCGCCCGATATGCGTGGCGGTGATCCGGCCGGCGCGCAGGAAGGCGCCCCAAGATCGTGTCTGCTGTGCCTGCCGGAGACCGAACTTGGCGAGAAGGCTCAGCTTGCGAGCTGTCGAGAGATTCACCATTGGCATCGATTTTATCAATTTTCAGAGGTACAATAGCGCCGCATAAGAGCGTTGTCGTGACGAAACATTGTGAGCCGAGGAAGCATCCAATGTATTAGAGGATCGAAAGGCGCTCCGAAATCGGTTTGGATTGGCGCTTATTCCAGGGGGTGGTGTGGACCAGCAATTAAAACAGTTGATGAAGGAACTGGGCGAGGCAATCAATGAGTCGCTGGCTGACTCGGAGCAGATTGCCGAAGTCGTTTCCAAAATCAAAGACGGCGGATACGACATTTTCCTCGTGTTGGAAGCCACCATCGGGGTCAGCAAGCCGGGGGAGAAATCGAGCGACAAGACTTCCCTGGTGACTACGCTAACCAGCAACCCTGAGTTTAAGATCAGCGAACAGGATCTCAAGTTTCTCAAGTCTCTGCGGATCAAGATTGAGGACGACGCCGCGTAAGGAAAGGCAGTCGTTCGTCGTTGGCCGTTCGCAGAGAATCAACGACAATGACCGATTAGCTCGTTACTTCCCTGCAAGATTCCAATCCTTCTGACCCTTAATCCCCGGGCTTTCCGGCTTCGTTTTCGGGCTGTGCTAGTATTTTGGACGCCGTTGGTGCCAGTTGTGCGCCAATGCACGCGATAGCAGTCGCAACTAGCATCAGACCGGACGCCAAATGAAAGACACGTTGGGAGTCCTGTTGGCCGGAGGCGCCGGGGAGCGACTGTATCCACTCACCCGTGACCGAGCCAAGCCTGCGGTCACATTTGGCGGCATCTACCGCATCGTTGATGTCACCCTCTCCAACTGCATTAATTCTGACCTGCGCCGCGTCTACATCCTTACTCAGTACAAGGCGCTTTCGCTGAACCGCCACATTCGCGAGGGCTGGAACATCGTGGCCCGGGAAATGGGCGAGTTTGTCGAAGTACTGCCGCCCATGAAGCGGGTCAGCGATCAGTGGTATCAAGGGACGGCGGATGCGGTCTATCAAAACATTTATTCTATTGGTTCGGAGCAGCCCAAGCACGTGCTGATACTGTCCGGCGACCATATTTATAAGATGAATTATGGGCGGATGCTCAAGCAGCATGAAGACGGAGGAAGCGATGTGACGCTGGCGACCATCCAGGTCGATCCTGACGAGGTTTCCAGATTTGGAGTGGTGGACGTAGACCGCGAGCACCGGGTACTCGGTTTTTTGGAGAAGCCTAAGGAGACGGATTTACGGTCTCCTCATAATCCGGATAAGGTTTCTGCCTCCATGGGTATTTATCTGTTTAATACCGACGTACTGATTCCAGTGCTTCTGAAAGACGCGGAAGATCCGGATTCCAGCCACGACTTTGGCAAGGACATTCTGCCCCGGATGGTGGGTGAGTATCGGGTTTACGCCTACGATTTTGTAGACGAAAACAAAAAGGAAGCGCTTTATTGGCGCGATGTGGGGACCCTCGAGGCCTACTACGAAGCCAATATGGACATCGTCGCGGTGTCACCAGTGTTCAACTTGTATGACTCCGATTGGCCCATTCGTACGCATCAGCGGCAATATCCGCCGGCCAAGTTTGTGTTTGCGGAGGCGGGGCGAACCGGGGCGGCGGTGGATTCAATTGTTTCGTCAGGCTGCATCGTCTCAGGCAGCATGGTGCGCAACAGTGTGCTCTCGCCCGATGTGCGGGTAAATTCTTATAGTGAAGTGGATGCCAGCATTCTCTTCTCACATGTGAACGTTGGTCGCCACTGCCGTATACGTAAAGCCATCATTGACCGTGATGTACATATTCCGGAAGGCACGACGGTTGGTTACGACACGCAGGCCGACCGCCAACGATATTTCGTCACCGAGAGTGGGATCACAGTGGTGACGCGCGATTATTCTTTGTTTGAGAATCCGGTTACGGTGGATTACTTCACTAGCGAGTAAGTGCTGAGTTCAGATTCTGTCGCTGCTATCTAGTCCGACCGTTTGCGCGCCAATGCATGAACGTGATTCGCCAACACTTGCGCATCCGGCTTTCGGTTGAGCCACACGTCCAAGTAGCGAAACGGCCAAACCAGCCACCCACAGAAAACGTAGACCGCTCTCCTAAAAGGCTTGGGACTAACCAATTTCACATATTCGAGTAGGACAATAAGCAGGGTGGCGGTGGGACCGGTTCGTATTCCGGCATCAATGACCTCAAATTGCTGCAGCAGTTCTTTAAGACCATCGATGGTCCAACGGTGGTAGTCCTTAGGGTATTCATGAAAGGGGTGACAAAACGGGACCACAATATGCATGTAGCCAGCCGGGCGAAGCACCCGAAGGCATTCGGCAACGGCATCTCGCGGACGCTGAACGTGTTCAAGTACCGCATCGCATTCGATAGCGGCGACGGAGTCGTTTGCAAAGGGGAGACTGTGGATGTCCGCAACTACATCGACACCCGAAGTGGCAAACAAGTCGATATTCAGGAATGACGCGGGAGCGTTGCTACCAGCGCCGCCGATGAATAATTTGACGCCGCTACATTCCGGTAAAAATACCTCGTTCGGATTAGCGACCAGCGGCAATGGGGGCCGCAGAAAACGATAGAGACGCGACCGCCTGTTCAGATAACGGTCGAGCATCGGCTGAGCCTGCGCCCGTTGCATCACCATCCCCGGTTGTACAAATTATTCTGGCTCGCAAATCCTAGCAGAGTCTCTGTTGACTGATTAGCAGCTACCGCCTAACATGCCGCCCACACACCCAATACCTTCCCAATGCTAGGCAAAACCATCTCGCATTATCGAATCCTTGGAAAACTTGGAGTGGGTGGAATGGGCGTGGTGTACCAGGCTGAAGATATCCAACTTGGCCGCATGGTCGCGTTGAAGTTTCTACCCGATGACGTTGCCCAAGATGATCAAGCGCTGGAACGTTTTCGGCGCGAAGCCCGGGCGGCATCGGCTTTGAATCATCCCAATATTTGTACCATCCACGAAATCGGCGATTACGAGGGACGCCCGTTCATCGTGATGGAGTACCCGGACGGCAAAACATTGAAGGAGGCGATTTTCGCACGTCCGCTGGAGACGGAGCGTCTGCTTGATATTGGCATCGATGTTGCAGACGCCCTCGATGCGGCCCATGGCAAGGGCATCATTCACCGCGATATTAAACCTGCCAACATCTTTGTCACCGATCGAGGGCACGCCAAAATCCTGGATTTTGGACTGGCAAAGGTGAGTCAGCTGGCCGGCGCGAAAGCAGGGGAAACAGGCTCGACCATAACGCGTGAAGAACATCTCACCAGTCCTGGCAGCACTCTTGGAACGGTGACATACATGTCGCCGGAGCAGGCGTTGGGCAAGGAGCTAGACGTTCGGACGGATCTTTTCTCTTTCGGCGCGGTGCTGTATGAGATGTCCACTGGCACCCTGCCGTTTCGTGGCGACACCGGCGCTGCGCTGTTCAATTCCATACTCAATAAAACTCCGCCGTCGGCGCTGCGCTTGAATCCTGATCTTCCTGCTGAACTCGATCGCATCATCAACAAGGCGCTCGAAAAGATTGCGTCTTCGCGCTATGACAGTGGTGCCCGCTTCGCCCCGGATGGTAATCGGATCGCCTTTGCGTCCGACCGATCCGGCAGTGCTGAAATTTGGACCTGCGGTGGCGACGGCGCGAATCCGATACAACTGACATCCTTGAACGGGGCTGACGTGGGCTCACCGCGTTGGTCTCCGGACGGTAAAACCATTGCCTTCGACGCTCGTGTTGAAGGCCATGGCGATGTCTTCGTCATCAGTGGAGAAGGAGGCTCGCCGCGCCGTCTCACTACTGGACCATTCGAAAATAATGTTCCCACCTGGTCGCGAGACGGCAATTGGATTTATTTCTCGTCGAACCGAACTGGGACCTGGCAAATTTGGAAAATACAGGCGGCAGGGGGAAGCGCCACCCAGGTAACAAAGGGGGGCTTCTCCGCCGAGGAATCCATCGATGGGAAATCTCTCTACCTGTGGCTGGAGGGAGGCACGATTTGGAGAATGCCGGTCGAGGGCGGCGCCCCTGTCCGGATTCTTGAGGGGGTGCGGAATTTTGCGTGGTGGAGAACTGCGGCTGGCGGTATTTATTTTGTCGATGCGACAACCACGCCTGCACTGGTCAAGTTTTTCGACTTCGCGACTCAACGTGAGAAAGCAATCACATCTGTGGACTTAGGATACGGCGATCCTGAGAGCCCAAGCTTTGATATCTCTACAGATGGGCAGTGGGTTCTCTTCACGCGTGTGGACCAGTCTGAAAGTGACATAACGCTTGTCGAAAACTTTCGATAACCAAGAGTTGTCACATTCGCCCTCTCTTCGTCCCATTTCCGGGCGCTGCTACAATGCCTTCTTCTTGGGAGTAAGCGAAACTTCTGAGAGCACAAAAACGTATCACCGCTGTAGTGTCCGCTCGGTGCTATTTCTTTAGACATGTTTCGAGCCGAGGTCAGGGGTTCCGGGGAGTGAGGGTTGGAAGACGCTCAGGCCGTTGCCATGCTGGTCCGTCGCTGTATCGCTGGCGACGCTGTTGCCTGGCAGGAGATTGTACAGCGCTACAACCGCAGAATCTATAACATCTGCTATCGCTTCGCGGGCTCGGCGGACGATGCCCAGGATCTCACCCAAGAAGTCTTCATCAAGATGTATCGCACTCTCGGCTCTTATGACGCAGGGCGGGCAGCGTTTATGACCTGGCTAACCACCATCACCCGCAACCTGCTGGTCGATCATTTTCGCAAGACTAAACAGGATCGAATGACCGAAACGCTCGACGGGGCATCTTCCGAGCATGAAGACGCAACGCCGCTGAGTGACAAGATCCCAGACAAGGGAGCCCCACCGGATGCTCGGGTACAGAGCCGGGAGGCTGGGGAGACGGTTCATCACGCCTTGCAAAAGCTGTCCCCAGAACTGCGGGAGGCAGTGATTCTGCGGGACTTACAGGACATGGACTACCGGGAAATTGCTGCAGTGCTGAGAGTTCCTGAAGGTACTGTGAAATCCAGAATAAACCGAGGGCGGGCGGAACTAGCACGCCTTCTACAACGTACATATAGGCAGGTGATGTGATGGCAGGCGAAAGCAAAAACGGCATGCAATGCGGGGAGTTTGAGACTCTTCTGAACGAAGCCTTGGACGAGACACTGACCGGGGCGAAGCTGGAGAGTTTTCAGACTCACGGCAGGTTGTGCTCTGTCTGCGGTCCACTGTTGGCGGAAGCGGACGCGGGACGTCGCTGGTTGAAATCGCTAGCCGAAGTGGAGCCTCCCTCTAACCTGGTCGGCAACATTTTGATCGCCACCACTGGGCGGGCGAGCGCCCGAACGCAAGCGCAGAGTGGCACCGCAGGTTCGTGGAAAGATGCGCTGAGCCGATGGTTGGGACCGATATTTACTCCGGCCTTCGCCGTGGCGCGCCAGCCGCGCTTCGCGATGTCGTTTGGCATGGCGTTTTTCTCACTGTCCATCACGCTGAGCATGGCTGGCGTCAAGATGAGCGATGTGCGGAACATCAATCTGCGGCCCAGTGCGATCAAGCGGTCGTATTACGAGACCTCAGGCCGCGTAGTGAAGTATTACGAGAATATTCGCTTTGTGTATGAGATCGAATCCAGGGTGAGAGAGTTCAAGCGAGCAAACACGCCCGCTGAGCCTGCACCCGAGCCTAAAGACAAAGAACGTAAAAATAATACCAGTGGACAGCCTGAACAGAAACAAGAACGCAACTACAGCCAGGGCGAGAACCAGCCAGTGCTGGCTTCTCGGCCCAATGATCCACCTGTAGTGATGGTGACCACTTACAGGAGGTTTTCATGAACTGCGCCACGCACAACGATATTGCAGCAGTGGCTTACTGCCGTACTTGCGGTAAGCCCCTGTGCGCGAGTTGTAAGCGAGACGTTAAAGGAGTGATTTATTGCGAGAACTGTCTGGCGGAGCGGTTGCAAGGAGTACAGCCGCCAGAGACCACGTATCAACCAGTCGTAGACCCTGGCGTCAGAGCAGCGCCACTTCCGGGTTCTGGCCCGAATCCTGCGCTAGCGGGAATTCTGGCAGCATTTTTCCCCTTTGGAGTGGGAGCGGTCTACACCGGACAGTACGCCAAAGGTCTGGCACACTTGCTCATTTTCACAGGATTGGTTTGGGGACTTTCCTCCGGCGCAATGGGAAATCTGGAACCTGTGCTGGGAATCGGCATGGCGTTCTTTATTGTCTACCAGATCATTGACGCAATCCGCTCGGCCAAGGCAGTACAGGCAGGACAACCTCCTCCTGATCCGTTCGGGCTGGCCCGAACTTTCAGCGGCGGCGAGAGAGTCGACACGTCCAGGATACCGATGGCAGCGGTGGTGCTGATCGGTTTGGGAGTGCTTTTCCTGCTGCACACGATGGGTTTTTGGTTCTTCAGCGTCGAACGCTTCTGGCCCGTGATCTTAATTGCAATTGGAGCGTGGCAAATCGCGCGACGCCAAGGGATGATCGGTCCATCCTACGGAGCAAATTGTGGGGTTCGAGGCCGGAGTTATGTTGGACCTGTGGTGCTGCTCACCTTGGGAACTCTTTTCCTGATCCAAAGTTTTGACGGGCCCGGATTCCATCGTACGTGGCCATTGCTCCTGCTTGTGATCGGTGTAACCAAGTTGTGGGAGAGTCAGACATCAAGTCCCGAAGGCCGCGATGGAGTGCCACCGATCTCTGGCGGGCCAGAATCGGGCGGCGCCGTCAGCGGCGAGGTTCAACCGCCAACGGAGGTGAACCGTGGTTAGTCCAGTGCAGGTTGCTCCGCCGGCTCGCCCCAGAAGATCGCTGGCCGGGCCTTTGGTACTGATCGTCCTTGGGGTTGTGTTCCTGTTAGGAACGCTCGGCGTGTTGCAGTGGTACATGCTGGGTAAGGTCTGGGCTCATTACTGGCCTGTACTGATTATTCTTTGGGGCGTCGTGAAGCTGTTGGAGTATCACCAGGCGCAGCGAGATGGCACTCGGCCTCCGGGAATTGGTGCGGGGCAAGTTTTTCTGCTGATTGTATTGATCTTCTTCGGATTGGCAGCTACCCAGGCATCCCGCTTTAACTGGGGCGAGATTCGAGATCAGATCAACATTGATGATGGCGATTTCCCGCTGTTTGGGCATACGTACAGCTACGACGATCAATTGCAGCAGGAATTTCCGGCAGGGGGAAACTTGCATATCGTCAATGACCGTGGCGCGGTGAATGTGACCGCCTCGAACGACAACCAGATTCGGGTGGTAGTTCATAAACGCATCAGCGCCGACAAGCAGGAAGACGCCGACAAATGGAATTTGAGCACAAAGCCGCAGATCACGGTCAGTGGTCAAACGGTGAGTCTGAACGCCAATACGCAGAGCGCGGGTGATCATTGGGTCACTACGGATATGGACGTCTCCCTTCCGCGCAAAGCTTCGGTAGTGATATCAACCCGGCGTGGTGACGTGAGTGTATTGGGGCGGGACGGCGAGGCGAATATTTCCAGCAACCATGGCGACGTTTCGCTGGCGGACATCAATGGAAAGGTCAGCCTGGACCTGGATCATAGCTCGGCTCGCGTGTCGCAGATTGCCGGTGATGTTGCCGTCGAGGGGCACGCCAATGACGTTTCGCTGCAGGACATCAAGGGAGGCGTGCGGCTGAACGGTGAGTTTATGGAGAGCGTGAAGCTGGCAAAGATTGCCAAGACGGTCAGCTTTAAATCCTCACGGACTGATTTAGAGTTCTCGAATCTCGATGGCGATCTGGACCTTGATTCTGGCGATTTGCGGGCCAGCAACCTGATGGGGCCGCTACGCCTAAACACACGGTCGAAAGATATTCGGTTGGACGGCGTTTCCGGCGATGTGCGGCTACAGGACGAAAACGGCGCTGTCGAATTGCGTCTGAATAAACTGGGCAATGTTCAGGTGGAGAATCGGCGAGGGGATATTCAAATCTATGTTCCTGACAAAGCCGGGTTCCAACTGGATGCCAGGGCGCACAACGGCGAAATACAGTCGGACTTCAATGAACTGAAAGTCGAAGATGCCCACGATCAAGCAACAGCTATCGGCACGGTCGGAGGTGGCGGGCCACGATTGGTTGTCACCAATGAGCATGGGACGATTGAGATTCGTAAGGGATCGTCAGCGGCAGTAATAACGCCGGCGCCGCCTTCGCCCCCTTCTCCCAAGGAACCGCGTGGGGCGAAATCTAAAGTGCCGGAGCCGACGGAGAATTAGAATCAGTGGCTAGTGGTCAGTTCTCGGTTGTCAGTTTGCCGACGGCCCGCGACCGAGCGGGCCTCGCGCTCGCAACGATCGAATAGCTTCCTGTTGTAAACTTCAGTGTGCACTCTGGCCTTCGCATCATCACGTTTTGCGTCCTCTTTTTGGCGAACAATCTGCTGCTATTCGCGCAAAGTCTGAAATACAGTAAGGCTCCAAATGTTGGGAACGGCGAGCGCATCTTCAAGACCACCTGTGTCGCTTGTCACGGCAGTGACGGGAGGGGCGCTCCCCAGACGACTGCGGGATTCGAGCGCCCGGACACCTTTCCCGATTTCACCAGGTGCGATCAAACTACTCCCGAACCCAACTCGGCATGGAAAGACGTAATCGTGCACGGCGGGCCGTCGCGGGGCTTTTCCAAGATCATGCCGGTATGGGGAAAGTTGCTGACGTCAGAGCAGATCGATGACGTCATCGCCTATCTGCGCGGCTTCTGCACCAATAAGCACTGGCCCCGAGGAGAGTTGAATCTGCCACGCGCGCTGGTTACAGAGAAGGCCTTTCCCGAAGATGAGGTCGTAATTTCCAGCGCAGTAAATGCAAGGGGCGCTCCTGGCGTGACCATGGACATCATTCACGAGCAGCGCTTTGGGGTAAAGAATCAGATCGAGATCGACGTTCCCCTGGAGTTTCAGGACCAGAATCACACCTGGTATGGCGGCGTGGGTGACACTACCTTGGCGTTGAAGCGGGAGATCTTCTCCAGCCTGAATTCAGGGTCGATCTTGAGCCTGCAGGGAGGAGTGCTGGTACCGACGGGCAGCCGGACGCGAGGATTTGGTAGCGGCACCACGACCTTCGAAACCTTCGCTGCCTTCGATCAGCTGTTTCGCACCAACACCTTCTTGCAGACGCAGGTAGGGGCTGATCTGCCGCGTCATACTGATATTGCTCCGCAATCGATCTTTTGGCGGATGGCCGTGGGCCAGAGCTTCGCGGCAAATCGCGGCCTCGGCCGGCTCTGGTCACCGATGGTGGAATTTCTTGCCGATCGCGATCTCAGTACGGGAGCGAAGACTAACTGGGATGTAGTTCCAGAGATGCAGGTAACGATTAGCCGAAGACAGCATATCCGCGCCAACCTCGGAGTACGCACACCGATGACGAATACGACTGGACGGCCAGTTCAGCTGATGTTTTACCTTCTGTGGGACTGGGGAGACGGAAAGTTGACCGAAGGCTGGTAATGCAAAAGCACATCTGGTGGCCGATCGTCATTTCGGGGATAGTGATCGCTTCCGCTCCTTTTGTGCGAGGTGGCGAGAGACACGGTGTGCTGAAACCGGAGTTTCAAACTTCGGACCGGTGCGTTGCCTGCCACAATGGACTGACGACCAAATCGGGTGAGGATATCTCCATCGGCTTGGATTGGCGGCCAAGCATGATGGCCAATTCTTCGCGCGATCCATACTGGCAGGCAAGTGTGTGCGACGCGAATCAATCGATCATCCGGAGTCGAAGCCTGCCATAGAGGCTGAGTGCTCGGTCTGCCACATGCCTATCATCCACTTGCAGGCCAAGCGCGACGGTCGCAAAGCGGAGATTTTCGCGCACCTTCCGTTCAATTCCAATAATAAGGACAACGCCGCAGCCGAAGACGGAGTTTCCTGCTCGGTGTGTCACCAGATCGCAAAAGAAAAGCTGGGCACGGCCGAGACCTTCAATGGTGCATTCGAAGTCGACGATCCCGAGAAGGGTGACCAGCGCTCAGAGTACGGTCCCTTCGCCATCGACGCCGGACATCAGCGCGTGATGCAGTCCTCGACCGGTGGCTTTCTGCCCACCGAGGCGGCTCACATTCGCGACTCGGCGCTGTGCGGCACCTGCCACACTTTGAAGACCCAGGCTCTCGGGCCGGGCGGAAAAGAGATTGGCGCTTTTCCGGAGCAGATGCCATATGTCGAATGGCTGCACAGCGATTATCCGGGCCGGAGCAGTTGCCAGTCGTGTCACATGCCCGAAGTCCACGAGGAGGTGGCGGTCACGTCGGTCATGGGTCCTTCACGCGTCGGGATGCACCGCCACGAATTCGTCGCCGCCAATTTTTTCATGCAGCATATGCTCAACGAATATCGCGGGGATCTGAGCGTCACCGCCCTGCCACAAGAACTTACGAGCGCAGCTGCAAGAACAGTTGCATTCCTGCAGACTCAATGTGCTCGCGTGAGTATTCGTAACCTCGAGTCGAGTTCCAGCGGGCTAAGCATGGAAGTGTTTGTCGAGAATCTGAGCGGACACAAGCTTCCTACCGCCTACCCGTCGCGACGGGCATGGCTACACGTTACGATCCGCGACGGAAATGGGCGAACTGTTTTTGAATCGGGAACACTCAATCCTGACGCTTCGATAAAAGGAAATGACAACGACGCCGACCCGTTGCGGTTTGAGCCGCACTATCAGGAGATCACAAACCCTGAACAAGTCGAGATCTACGAGCCCATCCTGAAAGACTCTGCCGGTCACGTGACCACCGGCCTGCTTTCCGCCGTCGGCTATTTGAAAGACAACCGCATTCTGCCGTCCGGGTTCAATAAGGAGAGTGCCGAGAAAGATATTGCTGTGATTGGCGAGGCCGCGGAGGATCCCAACTTCAACGACAAAGGCAGTGTTGTCCGCTACTCGGTGTCAACCGGAAACGCTCTCGGGCCCTTCCACATCGAGGCCGAACTCTGGTACCAACCCATCGGATTCCGATGGGCTCACAACCTTGCTCCGTACACAGAAGCAGAGCCACAACGCTTCGTAACGTACTACGACTTCATGTCATCGAGTACAGCCGTGCTGCTGGCTAGGGCCGAAGCAACACACTAGGCTTGAGGCCAATCTACTTTAGAGGGTGTCCCGTTCAAGCTTCGCTTGGGCGGGGTTTTTCTGCGGGTGGATACACATTCACGGTAGGAAAAATCCCAAGTTGCTCCCGCTTCCGTGCGACCCATTGCGATTCAATCTCCACCGTTCCCGCTTCGCCGTTTAAATAATGACGAAAGCTGCTCCAATCCCAATCCTCGGCGCGCGGTACCAACCCGCGTTCTACCGGATTCCGGTGAACGTAACGAAGCTTCTCCACAAACTTGCGCTCACTCCAGAGATTGAAATCGTAGTAGCGGGCTTGCCAGAAAGAATCAGCGGCTCGTAGCGCCAGCCTCCGTGCGACTCCCTGCTTTAGCGATTACATGGCTTGCGCGCCAGAGTTCCGCGCTGGGGCTCGCTTATCAGCATGTGCACGTGTTCGGGCATAACTACGTAGCCGTACACGCAGAGTACGAAGCGCTGCCGAACGCGTTCCAGTGCGGATTCGAAAGTCGTACGAGATTCGACGGTTCCGAAATTTGGTCGCCTTTTAAAGCAGCTGAATGTTAAGTAGTGAAGCTGGCGAGTCGCATGGAAGCGTTTGAGTCCCCAAGGCATGGAGACAACATATTTTCGCAAGTAGGATTGCGTCTGTGACCCCTGAACATCAAAATCCCCGCCCAAGCGGAGCTTGGACGGGGCACCCTCGAGAGTTAGGATCGAAGTATAGGCGGGTTACCCACCTACACGTGGCTCACTTCTTCACCTCGTATACCAACGATACGATTCCGGAGCGGTAGAGCTTATGTGACGACAGGCTCAACTTTGTTTGCTGCGCAATCGATGGCAGCAATGCAATGCCTCCGCCTAACAAGACCGGCATAATGGCCACCTCAACCTTGTCCACCTCCCCCATTTCCAGCATAGAGCGAAACAGTTCGCCTCCACCAAACAGCCAGATATCTTTGCCGCTCTGCGCACGCAGTTCTTCGATCCAATCTCGATTCAAATCGGAGAAGATCGTCACCTTCGGGTGGTCGGCATGTCGCAGGGTACGGGAGACGACGATTGTTTTCACTCCCTGCAGGGCCGCCTCGCCCAGTCTCGCTTTCGCAGCGTCGTAGGTGCGACGACCCATCAGCAAGGTGTCAAACTGTGCCCAGATTTTAGCGAAATTGACCTCCGGGTCGCTGACAATCCAGTCCGCTTCACCGTTCGGCCCGGCGATATAGCCGTCCAGGCTCATCGCAACCCCGTAGCGAATTCTCTTCATGTGGCAGCTCCTGTTCCTCCGGATGAACCTTAGGTTGGCATAAAAACGGAAAGGTGAGAATCTAACGACAACGCCCTCAGCCCTCACAACTAAAGTCCAAATTCCCACGCTCGACCGGCAAACAGGAGGGAAACGGATTTACTTATTCTTGTTGCCCAATATAGGTCCACGTCGGCAACCCATTCGGATGGTAGCGTCGCCGGAAGAGGACCGGCGAGTATGTCGGGTCGTGTGGCTGTCACGGCGTGCTATTCCAGCTTCGGCGGTTCAGGTCTCCAGTTCGCGATCACGAATAGCGGCGCTGTGGCTGAGCCAACTTGTTCGCTCACGAGAAAGCGTTTTCCGTTTACCACATCGTATTCCGCTCCCTCAGGAAGCCGGAACAAGGTAACCGGCTTACCGAAACGGCGCTGCTTGAGGTCCACCACTGGAACAGCAACGATGTGCCAGTCATTGGTTCGATAAAAAAGTTCCTTGCCGTCGCGGCTCCATCGCGGATCGTGACCACCGCCGAAGGAAACCTGTGTACCGCCCGCGGCACCCGGGGCGGCGGGCCGCACGATAATCTCGATTGGGCCGGACTCGTTCGACGGCAACGCCATCCAGCTGCCGTCCGGCGACAACCTCGGCATCTCGTCTTCTATAGCGGGGCCAATCAGGAAGGCCCTCCCGCCGACAAGTGACTGCCCGTAGATGGAGGTTTCTGTGCCGGTTTCCGTCTGGTACAGGTAAAAGATCGAATTGCCGTCAGGTGACAGATCACTGATGATTTTTGAGCCGTTCAATCCGGTCTGAAGCATCCGCCCGTTATCGCTGCTTCCTGCGTTCTTGATGAACATTTCATTTTGGGTGCCTTGAAGCGCCGAGTACACGATTCGCTCGCCGTTCGCCGTCCATGTCGCCGCATCGCCTCCGGGACGATCGTGAAAGCTCTCCCGCGTTCTGGTGCCATGTTCCAAATCAAGCGACCATAGGTCTCCGGCGTGTGTTCTAGGATCGAACAAGGTCACCAGAACGTGGGTCCCCTGAGAGTCGAGGCGTGGCCCCGCGGCAAACTCCGGCTCCCCAAGAGTTTTCAGCACCTGCCCCGACCGGTCGTACCAGCGCAACAACCTTGGTGACCCACCTTGTTCTTTGGCGGAGATAAACCCATTCCTGGATGCATCAAAGGCCGCCCACCCGAACGAAGCGTAAAAGTTCAATTGATTGGGGTATGCCAAGAACGGTTCCCCGCTGGTAGTTTTCGATTTCACGTCAAACCTCTGCACCATCAGGTACCCGTCCCGGCTGAAAAGGATGTAACCGCCGTTCACGTATTTTGGGTAGCTGCCATTTCGGATCAGCACTCGTGTCTTCGGGTTGTTCAATGAACCGAGTAGGACGTCATAGCGCTTGTCTTTGCGGATGACGGCAAAAAGGAAGTGATTATCGTCTGGAAGAAAATGAGGGTACCCGTAAGTCAGACCCGATCCCGGAGCGTCTGAGGGCGACTTGTCGCGGAGGGTACAATCGTCGGGCGACACGCTGAAGATCTTAGTTGGCGGCGCTGTCCATGCGAGGATCGTACCGTCACGGTTGATCGTGCTTGGCGAGGCGTCAAACTTCTCGCACAGCATCTCGTTCGCGCCACCTGTGGCCGAAAACCGCACCAGCTTTCGGTTCGCTACCGCAATTATGGCTTTGCCGTCAGGCGTCCACGTAAACGAGTAGTAATCCCCAGTGCTCTCGCTCCCCTCCAACAGCCGCGGCGAGAGTGACTCGAGGGGACGTACCCACAATGATCTTTTTCCCTTGGCATCGGTGACAGCGTAGGCGACCGTGGCTCCGTCCGGCGAAAGCGCCGTTGCTCCATCGAGAATCACGTTTCCCGGCGGAGGCTCCACGGTGAACATGATCTTCCGCTGGAGCGGCGAAGAGGCTTGAAAGTAGCGCATCACAAACGTTGTCGCCAAAACCAGGAGCAGAAACAATGCACTCGCCCACGCTATAAGCTCGCGTGTAATCCGACGCTGGCCTTTGACTCGAGGGACTCCCGCCTGCGAACCTGCATCTCTGATCCACTGCAATTGCAGGCAAACATCATGGGCGGTCTGCCAGCGCTGATCCGGGTCTTTGGCCAGACAGTTTTGCACCAACCGGTCGAGCGCCGGCGGGGACAGAGGCTGGAGCGTGCTGATCGTCGCCGGATCCGAGCTCATGATGGCCGCGATGATGCTTGCT